>Ga0315273_10010389_pt1 | contig 11868 bp, 8 predicted proteins | sample YL17G02_0_MG_FD_205753 | JGI IMG/M metagenome (GOLD analysis project Ga0315273, IMG submission 205753) | Sediment microbial communities from Yellowstone Lake, YNP, Wyoming, USA - YL17G02_0 | ecosystem: Environmental > Aquatic > Freshwater > Lake > Sediment | place: USA: Wyoming | collected... | reverse complement strand
ACTTTCGGTGAGGGGCTTTGCGGCTTCGGCCGAAACGCGGAAAGCCAGTTCATTCAATTCGTTGGCCTGGGCCCTGAAGGATTCACCCTGTTCAGTCACAAAACTCTGCTGCAGGCTGACCACTTCGCCAAACTCCCTGACGGCAAACAGCTTACGGCTGAAAGCGAAAACCTGTTCCATATTCTTGCCGGCAAATTCCATGGCTTTTTTCTGAAGATCGGTAACGCCTGCAGCCGTAGTAACGGCAACGGTGTCCAGAACAGCAACGCTCTTGCTGGTGGCAGCGCTCACATCCTGCAACACAACTTCTACCGCGTCCACCGACGCTCCGACAAATTCAACGGCCTGCGGCGGCATTTTGGCTGGGTTGGCGTACTTTGATTTCTTGGCGCTCATCATCGGTCTCCTTGGTGGTTCAGGGCAAAACTTGGGTGCGGCATAGATAGGAGCTAATATTGTGCGACGCAATATAATTCTTGCAGTGCACCAAATTCACATTTTTTGCAACCCTTCGTTAACCAAAGGTGGACGGCAAGGCAAAAAATTGATTTAGTCGTTTCCATTGAGGCGCCTTCCGCAATTTGGGGCTGTGGGTTTAGTTGAGTGTTTGGGAGCGGACTGGGTGTCGAGCTCAGGGTGTGAGTTTTTGACGAAGAGCGATGGGCCAACTCTGGAAGACCTGCGGAACTCTGCAGATACCGCATGGCTGTGGGATGGGGCGCGTGGGCGTATTGTCTGGGCCAATGCCGCAGGGGTAGCCTATTTTGGCGGATCCTCGCTGTTTGACCTCATCGACCGGCCGTTTGACTATGCTGAACCTGGCGTGGAACGCATCATGGGCTTTTCCCATAGTCTGCAGCGGGGGCAAAGCGAAACGGCACTTCTCCACTTCCCCTCCTCCGGCCATACCGCGCCGCTGCCCTGCCAGTGCTCCATCCATGCCCTGGCAGATGGCCGGGCCGGCGTACTGGTTGTGGCGCCCCTGCAAGAGGAAACGAAATCCGAAATTCCACCCGAGAAGATGGCCCATGCCTTTGACCTCCTGCCCATGGCTGCGGCCTTTCTCGGCCATGACGGCTCGTTGCATGGGCTTAATGCGGCTGCCAAGCTCATGTTCGGATCAGAGCAACGGGTGAGCCTCTCAGCCCTCATGGAAAATGTGGTCCCTGCGGACGAACTTCTCTCCCGCCTGGCCGTAACTGGAACGGTGAGCGACATCGCCCATCTGCGCACCAAGATCGGCCAGCGCAATTTTCGCTTGACCTTGCGCAAGCTGGGGGCTGATGCCCACAACTCTGCCTTTGCTATGCTGCTGCTTGATGATATCACCGACCGGCGGGCGCTTGAGCAGTCCATGATGAGCAGCCGCGTAGACGTGGAGGCGCTGCCGCAACTGGCTGCGTCCGATGCTGAGGCCTTCCAGCAACTGGGGCGCGTGCTCAGCGAATTTTCGGCAAAGCCCGCTGCCCCCGCCGTTGCTGCCCACAAACCGGAGAAGCCGCAGCGCAAGCCAGTCGTACTTCCCGAGGCCATCACCAGGGCGATTAATGCCATCAAGGAACCCATCCTCATCACCAAGGGCGGGAGCATTATATATGGCAATCCGCGCGCGCAGGCTTTTTTTGGTTACACGTCTGTTACAGCGCTGATCAATGACGATGTGGTTTGGGACTTGTTCTCCCATCTCAATCGTTCATTGCCCGCGACGACTGTGAAACTGGAGGGCAATGCGGCGTTCAGCCTGGCGGCACAGATGTCCGAGGTGGCCTGGCTGCATGGGCCAGCGCAGCAATTTACCTTGCGAGAAGTAGCACCAGTCGCTGCTGCACCTGCCGAGACAAGCCCTCCTCCACAGATTGTGGCACAGGCTGATACCCTTGCCGAAACCGTCGTTGAAGCACCCGTGGTTGAAGCTGCCAAGGTGGAAATTTCAAAGGCTGAGCCTGCCAAGCCCCCGGTGCAACCCAGCCAAAATGCAGCACCCGTGGCCGATGACGAGTTGCGCGCCATCCTTGATACGGCTACCGACGGCATCATCACCCTCGACACTGCGGGCAAGATCCACACTTTTAGCGCGGGAGCTGAGGCGATTTTCGGTTACCGCATCGCGGAAGTTGCCGACAAGCCGTTCAGCGACCTGCTGGCGCCGGAGAGCCGCAAGATTGTGCGTGACTATCTGGCCGCGCTGCAGGGACCTGGCCTGGCAAGCGTGTTCAACGATGGCCGTGAAGTGAATGCGGTGGTCAAACAGGGCGGAACCGTGCCATTGTTTCTCACCATCGGCGCGCTGCAGTCAAAGTCGTCACGCTCAGCCTTCTGTGCTGTAGTGCGCGATATCACGCAATGGAAACGCACGGAAGCGGAACTGCGTGAAGCCAAGGATGCGGCCGAGGCCACCAGCCGGCAAAAATCGGAATTCCTGGCCCGCATCAGCCATGAATTGCGCACACCCCTCAATGCCATACTGGGTTTTTCGGAAGTCATGCGGCTCGAACGTTTCGGCGAGATCAAGAATGATAAATACCGCGGCTACGTCAATGACATCCATTCCAGCGGTGGCCTGCTGCTATCGCTCATCAATGACCTGCTAGACCTGTCCAAGGTCGAGGCGGGCCAGCTTGAACTCAACTTCACCTCCGTCAACCTGAACGATACGGCCGACAATGCCATGAAAATGCTGCAGGAGGCGGCAACCGGGGCACGTGTGGTGATCCGAAAGGCCATGCCGGCGGACCTTCCCAATGTGGTGGCCGACCAGCGGTCCATGCGGCAGATCATGCTGAACGTCCTGTCCAACGCCATCAAGTTCACCGATCCCGGCGGGCAGGTGATCATCTCGGCCTCCATGAACCAGTCCGGCGAGCTGAAATTCCGCGTCAAGGACACCGGCATCGGCATGAACGATGAACAGTTGCGCGATGCGCTGGAACCCTTCAAACGGGTGGTAACGGCCGGCCGTGACGTGCAGGGTACCGGTCTTGGGCTGCCACTCACCAAGGCCCTGGCAGAAGCCAACCGCACCACCTTCAATATCACCAGCGAGCCGCGCAAGGGCACGCTGGTGGAACTCACCTTCCCGACAACCCGCGTTCTCGCCGACTGACGCACCACCTCATGCAAGCCATGGCTGCATTGTGGAGAGAAAGTAGGTCAAGGTTCCGGCTCACCCTGTCCAGTGGATTGATTTCGCTCATGATTGCTCTGCCCATTTTCACCATCGTCGGGCTCTCCTTATCGCCACAGGAAAACATTTGACTGCATCTGTTGACCACGGTCCTGCCAGGCTATATTCGGCGCACACTCTGCCCGCTTACGGGCGTTGGATTTTCCACATCCCTGGTGGGCACCAACATCGCATGGCTGGTGTCAAGCAGCGAGTTTCCTGCGCCAACCCACCAATCAGATCGCTGTGGTGTGCAAAATTGGCAAGACCGCCTGGGGCACCTTACTTGCAATTGTACTGCCGCAGGCGCGGCCTGCCATCGCGGTGGGTCTGAGCCTTGCCCTGATGGAATGCCGCAACGATATTGCCGCCGTCGGGTTCTTCGGCGTGCCAACCCCGACGTTTGGCATCTACACGACATGGCTGAGCAGAAGGAAACCTGGGAGGGGCCACCCAGCTGGCAGGGGTGCTGCTGTTATTTGTGTTTGCGCTGCTGTGGGTCGAGCGGCACGCCCGCAGCTTGCAACCCCAGACCCAGAATGCACGGCGCCAGGTAACGGCGACGCGCACGGTATTTGCGGGCTGGCGTGGATATGTAGCGACGTTGCTGTGCTTGCTGCTGATATTCTTTGACTTCATCCTGCCCGCCGGCATCCTGGTGAGATAAGCAGCAAGGCGGCCGGAACTGTCGGCTGACTACGTGCATGCTGGATGACACTCATTGGTGCTGGCCGGCTTTGCCAGGTGCGTGCTAGGAGGCCTCGGCCTTGTACTTGCCTATGCCATTCGCTATCGCAACGCCGCCTAGCGCGGGGTCATCAGGCTCGCCAACATCGGCTACGCTCTGCCCGGAACCGTGCTTGGCATCGGCTTGCTCATTGCACTCGCTGCCTTCGACAATGCCCTTGACGCTTTCATGCAAACTCGCTTCGGAATATCCACCGGGCTTACCCTGTCGGGCACAATTGCCACGCTAGTGCTCGCCTATGCGTTGCGCTTTCTCGCCATTTTCTTTGGTTCGTTGGAAAGCGGGCTGGAGCAAATCACTCCCACCTTCGCTGCAGCGACCCGCACCCTGGGGCGCACGGCGCTCCGCACGCCCATAGAAATCCAGTTTCCCATTCTGGAGCCCGCGTTGTCATCTGCTACGCTGTTGGTATTCGTGGATGGCATGAAGAAACTGCCAGCAGCCCTCATCCTGAGGCCCCTTAGTTTCGAGATCCTGGCCACTTTTGTGTTTGTACTCGTATTGCTGGACCAGCTTGAAGCCAGTGCGGCCCCCACCCTCACTACCGTTGCCGCGGGCCTCGTTTCGGTGGTGCTGCTGGCCCGCCAGTTACAGGGGCTGGAGCTCAGGAATGTTGCGGTATAGTGCAAGGGCCTCCGGGTTGGCGAGCGCCTCCTGGTTTTTCACCTCGCGGCCATGCACGATATCACGCACCGCGAGCTCGGTAATCTTGCCGGACTTGGTGCGCGGAATATCGGCAACCGCGAGGATGACAGCGGGCACGTGCCGGGGCGAGGCCCCTTCCCGCACCTGTTTCCTGATGAGGGCCTGCAGTTTTTCGTCGAGCATCTTGCCAGGTGCCAGCTTCACGAAGAGCACCACGCGTACATCATTCTCCCAATCCTGGCCGATGGCGATGGCCTCCAACACATCGGGGATGCACTCGACCTGGGCGTAGATTTCCGCCGTCCCGATGCGCACGCCACCCGGATTGAGCGTGGCATCGGAACGGCCATGAATGATCAGGCCACCATGGCTGGTGATTTCGGCGAAATCGCCATGGCACCAGATATTGGCAAAGCGGGCAAAATAGGCGTTGTAATATTTCTTCCCATCCGCATCGTTCCAGAACTTGACGGGCATGGAAGGAAAGGGCTTGGTGCAGACCAGCTCGCCCTTTTCACCGCGCAAGGGCCTACCTGAATCATCGAGCACATCCATGGACATACCGATCATGGGTCCTTGGATTTCGCCGCGCCACACGGGCGAGAGGGGATTGCCGCCTACGAAACAGCCGCAGATATCGGTGCCGCCGGAAATGGAGGCAAGATGCAAGTCATCCTTCACGGCATCGTAGACGAAGTCAAAATTCTCGGCACTCAAGGGTGAGCCTGTGGACATCATGCTGCGCAGGTTTGTGAGCTTGTGGGTCTCCTTCGGGCGCCAACCGGTCTTGCGCACGGAGTCGATGTATTTAGCCGAGGTGCCAAAGATGGTCATGTCCGCGCTGTCGGCAAGGTCGAACAGCACACGCTCATTGGGATAGAAGGGTGAACCATCATAAAGCAGCACAGTGGCACCCGCTGCGAGGCCGCTCACCAGCCAGTTCCACATCATCCAGCCGCAGGTGGTGAAGTAGAACAGGCGGTCGCCTTGCATGACATCGCTGTTGAGCATCAGCTCACTCAGGTGCTTTAGCAGAATGCCGCCCGCGCGGTGGACTATGCATTTTGGAATGCCGGTGGTTCCCGATGAATAGAGAATATAGAGCGGATGGTCGAAGGGAAGCTGTGCGAAAGTAATCGGTACTGAACTTTCGCAACTGCGAAAGGCATCCAGGCTTTGTGCCTGGGGAAGAGTTGCCGCCATGGTGGTGGCCCCACCTGTATAGTCAATGACAATGGTTTGGGTGACGCTCGGCAACTGGCCGAGGACTTTGCCGATCTTGTCGGCAAGCGTATGTGTCTTGCCACCGTAGAAATAGGCATCGCAGGTGAACATGAGCTTGGGCTCGATTTGGCCAAAGCGGTCGAGGATACCGCGCTCGCCGAAATCCGGCGAACAGGACGACCAAATGGCGCCGAGCGAAGCTACCGCCAGGAAGGCCACGATGGTTTCCGGATGATTGGGCATGACGGCGCATACGCGGTCGCCCGCCACGATACCAGCCTTCGAAAGGGCGCGCTGGGTTTGTGCCATGCGCGCATTGAGTTCAGCCCAGCTGAGAGACAGCCTCACCTTGTCCTCGCCCCAGAAAATAAGGGCGGTGCCATCATCATTCCGTTTGAGGAGGTTTTCTGCATAGTTCAGCCTCGCCTCAGGAAAAAAGTGGCCGCCCGGCATTTTATCGCCACCAACAAGTACGCACTCGCCCCGCTTTTCCGCCCTAATCTCGCAGAAATTCCATAGCTTTAACCAGAATTCCTCCACATTGTCGGTCGAGTATTTGAGAATGTCTTCATAGGTTTCGAGATGCCGGCCCGTTTGCGCATTCACATCAGCCATGAATCGCCGGAGATTTGAACTGGACTTGCTACTGTCCGACGGCGTCCACAGCGGCTGATCAATCATTCTCGTCTCTCCAAATGGTTCAAAAGTCATGATACAACACCCGTTGAAGCGAGGAAGAATGAAAAATCGATTTGCCCGGGTTGTTGCAGTTGTGTTCTCCTGTCTCATTGCCGCAGCGGTGTGGGCGGTCCTGTATCCCGGTTTTGCCGTGACCCAGATGCAGGACTATGTCATGCGCAAGACAGGGCGTTCCCTTGTGGTGAACGGTGGGGCGAGCCTTGCCTTTTTTCCCCATCTCAGCGTGCGCATGGATGATATTTCCATATCAAACCCCATGGGCATGGACGGGGCATTTGCAAAGGCAGGGCATGCAGAACTGCCCATCAGCATGGGCGATCTCTTGCAGCGCAAGATCAGGATCCGGGACATGGCACTGAGTGCGCCCAGCTTCAATTTCCTAGTCGATGCGCAAGGCCGCGCCAACTGGATTGTCAACGACGGCAGCGAGGGTTCCGTAAAATCTGACAAGACAGTCACGCCCAAGGAACCGCTCAGCATCAACATTGAAGATGGACAGGCCAACTTCCTCGATGAGCGCAATGGCCAGGCCTATCGACTTTCCAATGCCACAGGGCGGGTCATGGTCGGCGAGGATGGTGAACTCGATATCTCGGGAACCGCCGCCATCAACGCACAGTTTGCCAGCATCAATGCCCATCTGAAATCGTTGGCCCGTGTGGCGCAGGATGGCTCACCCGCCGATATTGCCATCAAGGCACCGTCACTCACGTTGAATTTTGACGGTCGGCTTGGAACGCGTAAATCCCTGAACCTTGTGGGCACCTTGGAAGCAACGTCCCCCGATGTGAGGCTTTTTGCCAAATGGCTGGGCAGCGATATTGGCGGAAAGGCAGGCCTCAAGGAATTTACCCTTTCGTCTGCATTGGATTCAAGTGGTGTCGACATCACGCTCAGCAAGGCGAAAATTGGCCTTGACGGTATGACGGGCGACGGCAGTGTAGCGCTTGACCTGAATAAGAAGATCCCACGCATTGTGGCGAACCTATCCACCCAACTCCTGAACCTCGATCCCTACATGGGCTCCAATGGGAGTTCGACTGGCGAAACGGCGCTAGGCGATGAAGGCTGGAAAACTACAGCGCTCAACGTGGCAAGTCTCAAGGGGATTGACGCCAGCTTTGCTTTCTCCGCTTTCCGGGTGAAATGGAAGGACGCCGTATGGGGGCCGGTGGATATCACCGGCGCGCTGAAGGATAGTGTCCTACAGGCCGCGTTTCAGGATGGCGCACTGTATGGCGGCAAGGCAAATGTGAAAATGGCGCTGGACGGGGCAGGCGAAGTTCCTTCCTTGCAATTGGATTTTCAAAGTCACGACCTTGCGGCCCAAAATTTCCTGTCGCAGTTTTTCCAGCTGAAGTGGCTATCTGGAACAGCCGCGATCAACGCATCTCTGCAGACCTCTGGCCCAAGCCAGCAGGAAATGATGGCAAACTTGAAAGGAACTTTCAGCATCGCCGTCAAGGACGGGGAATTGATCGGCCTCAATATCATGGAAAAGATTTCCAAGATCAGCAGCGCCATCCTTGATGGCTGGGGCGACCAGAACGACAATCCTTCCGCCTTCAGCGAGGCTTCGGCGTCCTTTGCCGTGCAGGACGGCATTGCAGTATCGCGTGACGTGCGTATTGATACGCCGCTTGCGAGCATTTCCGGTGAGGGCAATGTGGACATGCTGCGGCGTGCACTTGATTTCAAATTTGATCCCAAGATTGCCAGCGGCGACAGCCAGGTCTCCAGCCTGCCGGTGAAAATCGTCGTGAAAGGACCGTGGAACAAACCCAGGATCTATCCCGACATGGCGGGCATTCTGGAAAATCCGCAAGCCGCCTACCAGGCCTTGCGCGATTTGGGTCTTCCCGAAGTGTCACACGACGATATGAAAAAAATCGAGAAAAAGGGCAAGAAGTTTCTCAAGAAACTTTTCGGCAATTGAAGTTGACACGTGGGAAGCGCAATATCACGGCATGATACGCGTTCAGGCAGAAGCTTTTGACGTAGCGGCGGAACTTGCCCGCATCAAGAGCGGCCGTACGGATATTGGTGGCACGGTGATTTTTGTGGGCACGGTGCGCGATCTGAATGATGGCAAGAAGATTACAGACCTCACACTCGAACATTATCCCGGCATGACGGAAAAGGCGCTTCAGGACATCGATGCCGAAGCCCACAATCGCTGGCCGCTGCTCGACACGCTCATCATCCACCGTTACGGCACGCTGGGGCTTGCCGAAGATATCGTCCTCGTGATTGCCACATCTGCCCACCGGGATGCGGCCTTCGATGCCTGCCACTTCCTCATCGATTGGCTCAAGACCAAAGCGCCCTTCTGGAAACTCGAGGGTGAAAGCTGGGTTGAGGCCAAGGTGTCCGATGAAGAGAGTGCAGCAGGCTGGAATCCGTCGCCCCTGTGATGCCAAGTTTTCGGACGTTTCGGGACGCTCTCGTCTTTCTTCTGGTTCTCACCCTTGTCCTCTTGCTCGTGCAGAAACTTGGGTTGGTTGACTTAAGCGCAGGTGCAGTGCAGGTGGTGGATGGTGACTCGCTGCGTAAGGGCGATACCGACATCCGGCTCTACGGTATCGATGCGCCCGAGTACCGGCAGAGTTGCTATGATCGGAACCGGGTTGAATATCCTTGTGGCAAGAAGGCGGCAAATATCCTGCGCAACCTTGTGAAGGGTCACGATGTCAGCTGTACATCCATCGACACTGACCGTTATGGTAGGGCTGTATCAACCTGCAAGATCAATTCGCTTGACCTCAATGGCGAGATGGTGAGGCAGGGCTGGGCGGTGGCCTACGTGCGACACAGCGTGAGCTATGTAAAACAGGAGGCTGAGGCACGTCGCGCGCGGCGCGGGATCTGGGCCGGAACCTTTGAGAACCCCGAGGACTACCGGGCACGAACCCGCAACATTCACGGCGACCTGACGGGAGAGAGGCTTCAAGACTGACCCTGATTTCTCTCCATCGTCGGCCTTTCGTCGACTACCCAGCGTCTGCAACAAGCTGAAAGGCTGGGTGGTCGGGTCGCAGCCCTACCATGGAGAGATGTTATGTATATAAACTGGTGCTGCTGGACAGGATTGAACTGTCGACCTCACCATTACCAATGGTGTGCTCTACCACTGAGCTACAGCAGCTTGACCGTGGGGCGTCACATGCCACAGGCAAATAGATAGCGCAACCCTCTAGCGCTTGACAGATTGAGGAAGTGTTTCCAAGACTCACCTCCATGGCAAATAAACCCAGAACACAACGTTCCGAGGCCGAAATGAAGCGGCTGGCAGAGGCCCTGCGGATAAACCTCTTGAAGCGAAAATCATTGGCAAAAGCTAAAAAATCGGCGGAGAAGCCCAAAAAGGATTAAGGGTTGCCCCAATGACGCTTTTTATGCTTGTTAACGTCGGTTTGGCAGGTGTCTTTCACCTGCCAAGCTGATTCCAGCCCAGAAGGGAAAACACGAGATGGATCGTATCCGTATCCGCGGCGGCAACAAGCTGAACGGCACCATTGCCATTTCAGGTGCTAAAAACGCCGCACTACCCTTGATGATTACCGCCCTTCTCACCCCTGAAACGTTGGTCCTCAGGAATGTGCCACGGCTGGTGGATGTCCTGAGGCTGCAACGGATCCTGCAGAATCATGGGGTGGACATCACGGTGGCCGGCAAACAACCCGGCCAGTCGGCTATTTCCGGCGAAACCCTGAAGATCTCCGCCAAGACCATTGTTGATACCATGGCACCCTACGACCTCGTGTCCAAGATGCGGGCGAGTTTCTGGGTGCTTGGGCCTTTGCTGGCACGCTGTGGCGAAGCCCAAGTTTCGCTTCCCGGCGGTTGCGCCATTGGCACACGGCCTGTCGACCTTCATATCATGGCGATGGAAAAACTGGGCGCGCACCTCGACATTAGTGCTGGCTACGTGATTGCAAATGCGGGAACCGGACTCAAGGGCGCCCATATCAGTTTTCCCATGGTCAGCGTGGGGGCTACCCATGCGGCCCTGATGGCGGCCGTGCTTGCCAGGGGCGATACCATTATTGAGAATGCTGCGCGCGAGCCAGAAATCGGCGATGTGGCGGAATGCCTGGTAAAGATGGGCGCCAAAGTCGAGGGCATCCATACCTCAACGCTGCGGATCACCGGTGTGACCAGCCTGCATGGCGCCGAACATGAGGTCATTGCTGACCGCATTGAAACCGGCACCTACGCGATGGCTGCCGCCATGACGGGGGGCGACGTCCTTCTGAATGGAGCGCGTGCCGACAATCTCGAAACGATGATCGACATTCTGACCCGTGCGGGCGTTACCGTCCAGCGCAGCAATGAAGGACTGCGCATCCAACGCAATGGCCATGGGCTCGATCCGGTCAATATCGAAACCGATCCGTATCCCGGCTTTCCCACAGATCTGCAGGCGCAGTTCATGGGACTGATGACCAGGGCCAAGGGCACTTCAATGATTCGCGAAACGATTTTCGAGAACCGCTTCATGCATGTGCAGGAACTGGTACGCCTGGGCGCCGACATTCATTTGCGTGGCGACACGGCAGAAGTGCGCGGTGTGGCGAAGCTTACCGGAGCCGATGTCATGGCCACTGACCTGCGCGCTTCGGTTTCGCTGGTAATTGCGGGACTTGTAGCCGAAGGTGATACCATAATCCACCGTGTCTATCATCTCGACCGCGGCTTTGAGGCGCTCGAAGAAAAGCTGCAGGGCTGCGGTGCGGATGTTGAACGCATAACGGGGCCCTGAACCAGGTGCTCAGGCTGGCGGCGCAAGACACTGAGGATCTCAAGATCATTTCTGCCCATATGCAGGATGCGCTCGTGCGCGGGTCCGACATGCGCTACATGGGCAAGACACGGCAGTTTGCCATGGTGTGCAACCGCTTTGCCTGGGAGCGGCAACCCCATGCTGAACGCCGGCGCTCAGGCATGCACTTCGAACACGTGCTGAGCGTAAAGCAGCAGGGGCTGGCCGGCCTCGAAGGCGGCGACGTCCTCTCGCTCCTGGCCATCACCTTTGAAGAGACAGAAAAGCCCGAAGGCATAATTACGCTTACCTTCGCAGCGGGCCGTAGCGTCAAGCTGCAGGTTGAATATGTTGATGTTCAGATGAAGGACCTGGACGGGGCGTGGGCGACAGAATTCACGCCGAGGCACGACGTCTAGTGCTGTGACTCTAACGCTTTTCGCCCCCTTGCGACCTTTTCGAGAATTTTCTGCGCGGACGCGGTCCAGATGAAAGGTTTGGAATCGGCATTGTGGTGTTCCAGGTAGTTTGTGATAACGGCTTCGAGATCGGCCACGCTTTTGAACACGCCGCGGCGGATGGCATCCTCGGTGATCAGGCCGAAGAAGCGTTCGACCAGGTTGAGCC
>Ga0315273_10010387_pt1 | contig 11868 bp, 10 predicted proteins | sample YL17G02_0_MG_FD_205753 | JGI IMG/M metagenome (GOLD analysis project Ga0315273, IMG submission 205753) | Sediment microbial communities from Yellowstone Lake, YNP, Wyoming, USA - YL17G02_0 | ecosystem: Environmental > Aquatic > Freshwater > Lake > Sediment | place: USA: Wyoming | collected... | reverse complement strand
GAGTACACCCGGCGGCTGACCGAGGTGTTCACCCGGCACGGCACGCGCGGCACCTGGTACGCCCACGCCTCGGTGGGCACGCTGCACGTGCGGCCCATCCTCAACATGCGCGACGAATCGGGGGCGAGGAAGATGCGTGCGATCGCCGAGGAGGCGGCGGAACTCGTGCGCGAGTACAAGGGCGCGTATTCCGGCGAGCACGGCGACGGCCTGGTGCGCAGCGAATGGATCGCGCCCTTCTTCGGGCCGCGCCTGACCCACGCGTTCGGGGAAGTCAAGGCGCTGTTCGATCCCAAGGGCCTGATGAATCCCGGCAAGGTCTTTCCCAGCGACCTCCACCGCATCGACTCCAATCTTCGTTGGGGCGATGGCTACGCCATCCCCACGCCCTTTGAACCCATGCTCGCGTTCGCATCCAAGGACGAGTCATTTGTCGCCAACCTCGAACAATGCAACGGTTGCGGCGACTGTCGCAAGCTCTCCCCGACGATGTGCCCGACGTTTTCGCCCACTGGCGACGAGATCATGTCCACCCGCGGACGCGCCAATACAATCCGCGCCGTGCTTGACGGACGCATCGCCGACAGCGACGACCCGCTGACATCCGAAGCCCTCGATGCCGCGTTGAGCAACTGCCTGTCGTGCAAGGCATGCAAGAAGGAATGTCCCTCGAACGTCGATCTCGCCCTGCTCAAGGCTGAGTTGCTCTATGCCCGGCAGTGCCGCCACGGCGTCGCGCTCCTTGAACGTTTCGTGAGCCGGTTCGATCTGTTGGGCAAGCTCGGCTGCGCGGCCCCAGGACTGTCGAACGCCCTCCTTCAGACGGGTTGGGTTCGGCGGATCATCGAGAAGACCATCGGCCTCACCGCAAAGCGGCCTCTCCCGCGCTATGCCTCAAAACGCTTCGATCACTGGTTTGCCAAACGCAACGGGCGCGGCCCTGGAACGCGCGGGCGCGTAATCCTCTGGGATGATTGCTCCGTGCGGTACTACGAACCCAATATCGGCATCGCCGCAACAAGGGTCTTGGAGGCGGCGGGATTTGAAGTTGCGCTTCCTGAAGGGAGTTGCTGCTGTGGACGCCCCGCGTTCAGCATTGGCCGGCTCGACGTCGCCCATCGGTTGGGCCAACACAACGTCCACCTGTTCGCGTCGCAACGCGACGACACGCTCATTCTCTTCCTCGAACCGTCCTGCTATTCCATGTTCGCCGGCGACTACCGCGAACTTAAGATTCCCGACGCCGAACGCGTCGCATCGCGCTGCGTCCTGTTTGAGCAATTTCTCCACGACCTGCTCGAAAAGGAACCCGATGCGCTGCGCCTCAGTTCCGAGCCCATCCGCGTCGCGATTCACGGACACTGCCACGCTAAGGCCCTCACCGACGTCCGCGTGATGCCGAAGCTGGCCGCCTACGTCCCCAACAGCACCGTCGAGATGCTGGACACAGGCTGTTGCGGCATGGCCGGCTCGTTCGGCGCCCTCAGCGAGAAATACGATCTGTCCCTCGCGGTTGCATCACCGATGGTCGAGATGATAAACGCACTGCCGCCGCAAACCTGCGTGGTCGCTTCCGGCACAAGCTGCCGCCAGCAGATCAGCCACCTGACAACCGCGAAGCCCATACACATGGCGGAGCTTCTCGCGGTGGCCCTGGACGCCTGACGCGATGCCCGCTCTCTTGCTTCGGGGCCGCACATTCGATACGGTATACGTCTCGTCAGAGGCAAAACAGGATGAAAAGGAGCACGGAGCATGACGAAGAAGTTGACGCTTAGCCTGCTGGTTGCCATCGGCCTTGTGTGGGTCCCGATGGCCGTTGCGCAAGACACACCGGAGTCCATCGAGAAGGCCGTTATTGAGAGCTGGGACAAGCTGAGTTCGCTCTCCGCGAATCTGAACCTCAACTCGGACTTCCCGATGAACCTCATCGCGGCGCTCATCTCAAACAAACCGCCGGATCCCAATAACACGGCCAAGGGGAAACTGGCCATCACGGGCAACGTCAGCTTCGTGAAGAAAGATCCGACTCCCTGCTCACGCCTCGAGTTGCATGCCGCCCTCAACGAAACCCTCAAAGCGCGCATCCTTTCCAACTGCGACGGGACGGATGCCTACCGCGAGTCTGAGTTCTTCGGCAAAGTCGAATCCAAAAAGATTGAACCCAAGGACGTGCCGGCTCTCGGCGGCAAAGCCCTATTCGATCGCCTTAAGGGGAACTTCGACCTCGCCGCGCAACCCTCGGAGAAGGTGGGCGACAAGGACGCCTATGTCCTCGATGCCACGCCTAAGACCCCCGATCCCAACGGGCCGATTTCCAAGCTGCGCTTCTGGTTCGCGAAGGATTCAGGCGTGATGCTCAAGGGCGAGGCCTTTGACGGCGCGAACGCCTCCCTTGCCACGTTGATGGTGACGGATACCAAGCTCAACCAGCCCATTGCGCCGGAACAATTCAAGTACACGCCGCCCACGCCGCCAACACCGCCGCCTGCTCCCGCGCCGGCTCCCGCACCGGCAGCCCCGGCGTCGCCGGCCCCGGCGAAATAGAGCTGCGATCCCACTTGAACGCAGGCGGTTTGTAGTCCACCCTTTAGGGTGCACGATGCAGTTCCAGGCTGAAGCCTGTACTACGAACGCTCGCGATTGGAGTTGATGAGCCATGCATGAATCCTCGCGTGTGTCAGTGCAAAGCGTCCCCAACATGCGCGATACCGTCGCGCGTATTGTGGCTGAAACCCCCGTGACCGATCTCCACACGCATCTCTATGCACCGGCCTTCGGGCCGTTGCTGCTGTGGGGCGTCGACGAGTTGCTCACCTACCACTACCTCGTCGCGGAGGTGCTGCGCGCTTCCGATGTGCCTTACGAGATGTTCTGGGCCATGGGAAAGCGGGATCAGGCCGATCTCATCTGGCAGGAGTTGTTCATCAAGCGTTCGCCGATAAGCGAATCATGCCGTGGCGTGCTTACCGTTTTGTCCAAGCTCGGCCTCGACGTTGCCGCCCGCGACCTCGATGCCTATCGCCGCTTTTTCGCGGCCCAACGCATCCCCGAGTACATCGAGACCGTCTTCAAGTGTGCGAACCTGGAATCAGTCGTCATGACCAACGACCCCTTCGACCCCGTCGAGCGCCCCGTCTGGGAACACGGATTCGAGGAAGACCCACGCTTCCACGCCGCGCTGCGCATAGACCCGCTGCTCAACGACTGGGACAACAGTTGCGCGAAACTGCGCGCGTGGGGCTACGACGTCGAGGCCACGCTTTCCGATCGGACGCAATCCGAGATTCGGCGTTTCCTCTCCGAGTGGATCAAGCGGACGAAAGCCCTATACATGGCGGCGTCGCTCCCGCCTACTTTCGCCTTTCCGGAGGACTCCCCGCGGGCGAAGATCATCGAAGCGTGCGTGCTGCCCGCGGCGCTTGAACACAATGTGCCGTTTGCGATGATGATCGGTGTCAAGCGGAATGTGAATCCGCAACTCAGGCTCGCGGCGGACGGCGTCGGGATTTCGGAGGTCGATGCGGTTACGCGGCTGTGCGCTCAGTATCCCCGGAACAAATTTATGGTCACCATGCTGGCCCGCGAGAACCAGCACGAGCTTTGCGTGGCCGCGCGCAAGTTCCGCAACCTCTTCCTTTTCGGCTGCTGGTGGTTCCTCAACAACCCGAGCCTGATCGAGGAAACGACCCGCATGCGATTCGAGCTGCTCGGCCTAAGCGTCGCGCCGCAGCATTCCGACGCGCGCGTCCTCGACCAGGTCATTTACAAATGGGACCACTCGCGAACCCTTATCGCCAAAGTCCTTGCCGACAAGTACGCGGATCTCATGGCCGTCGGCTGGATACCCAGTGAGCCCGAGATCCGGCGTGATGCCGCCCGGCTGCTCGGCGGCAACTTCTGGGAGTTCTTGGATAGACTTTCATGAGCCTCCGATTTATCCAGGGGTGATGGTAAGAGTGTCGCAAGTATCTTCCCTGGGTGGCAACTCGCGCACAGGCGCAACGCGCCCAAACCTCTCCCTCATGCACAGCGCACTGGACTTTTCCTGGTTTTCTTCGTATCATCAGCTTGGCAAGTGTCATGTCCGGCGCAAGCGGCAGTTCCCGCGCATCAACCGGCGGCGTAAATCCCGCCAAGGGAGGAAGAACCATGGCAACTTTCTTTATGTTCGGCAAGTACACTGCGGAGGCCCTGCCGAAAATCTCCGCAAAGCGCACCAACGAAGTGACGAAGCTCGTCGGGCAAGCGGGCGGCAAGGTGAAATCCATTCATGCATTGCTGGGTAAGGTGGATCTCGTAATCATCGTCGAAATGCCCGGCGTGGAAGAGATGATGAAGCTGAGCGTCACGCTCGCCGGCAAGACCGGGATCAGTTTCGTGTGTTATCCCGCGGTGTCGGTGGAAGCATTCGACAAGCTGATGGCGTGAAAGGTGTGGCAGTAGAGCGGGTCCGACACGTCCGACGGGTCCGACAGGTCAGACAAGCTCTTGTCCGGTGATCTCGCGGAGACCGGCCAGCAGCGCGTCCGTTTCCACATCCGTACCGACGCTGATGCGCAAGGCGTTTTCGAGCTTTCGCACGGGAAAGTAACGGACGATGATGGCGCGCCCGCGGAGGGCCGCAAAGATCTCCGCGGCTGAGGGCGTCCCGCTCCACTGGGCAAGCACGAAATTCGACTGGCTCGCGGGCACGCTGAACCCCATCGCCCGCAAGGCGGCGGCCAGCCGTTCGCGCGTGGCGCGGACCTTTGCCACGTTCCGAAGCATGTAGTCGTAATCCCGAATCGCGGCGAGTGCGGCGGCCTGGCTGGCGACGTTCAAGTTGTATGAGTCCTTCACCTTAAGAAGCTCATTGATGATCGGGGGCTGCGCGGCCGCCGTCCCGATGCGCATGCCGGCAAGGCTGAACGATTTCGAGAACGTCCGCATGACGATGGCATTCTCGAACCGCCTCGGGAAATCCATGCAGTTGTCGTCACTGAAGTCGACGTAAGCTTCATCGATGACAACGATTCCGTTGAACTCCCTACACAGCCGCTCGACGGCCTCATGGGGCGGGCACACACCGCTCGGCGCGTTGGGACGCGGCAGGAAACACAGCCGCGCCTGGGTGTTGAAGAACGCTTCCGTGAGTTGAAAGTTCTCATCCAGGTCGACCAGCACCGGGCGTGCGCCGTGCAGCAGCGCCAGCGTTTCATACAGCGTATACGTCGGATACGTGCTCAGTATGTCATCGCCCGGATCGACGAAGGCCCGTACGGCCAGTGCGAGCAACTCATCCATGCCATTTCCCGCTATCACCCACTCCGGCCCGGGATATCCGTATCGTTCCGCGCACGCGGCGCGGAAATCAGCCGAAAGCGGATCAGGGTACTTGCGCAGCGCCTCGGCCGGAAGGTTGCGCAGCGCCTCGATGACCTTCGGCGACGGCGGATAGGGATTCTCGTTCGTATTGAGCTTGATGACGTTGGCCATGCGCGGCTGTTCACCGGGCACGTACCCTTCGACGCCTCTCAGAATCTCGCGCTGGTGCTTCATCTCCGCATCTCCACCGCGTTCGCATGCGCCGTGAGTTGCTCCGCCTGGGCGAAACGCACGATGTCATCCGCGTCTTTCAACAGCCGCTCGCGGGAATATGAGATGATACTCGTCACCTTCCGAAAATCCTCCACCGTCAGAGGCGACGCGAAGCGCGCCCGCCGTCCCGTGGGCAGGATATGATTCGGCCCCGCATAATAGTCGCCGACGGCGACGGGCGTCATGCCGCCGAGCATCGCGGCGCCTGCGTTCCGGATCGCATCGAAGACCTTTGTCGGGTATTCCGTTTGAATGGAAAGGTGTTCGGGCGCAATCAGATCACTGATCCGGGCCGCTTCGTCAAGATCTCGAACGATAATCACCATGCCTTGCCCGGCCAAAGACTTCTCGATGATCTCCTTTCGCGGCAACCGCGCCATCTGCCGCTTGATCTCGCCCTGCACGCGTCCGGCAAGCTCGCGCGACGGCGTTACAAGAATGCTGCGCGCGTCTTCATCGTGCTCGGCCTGCGCAAGAAGCTCCGCCGCCACAAACTTCGGATTCGCCTTCGCGTCGGCGATAACCACAACCTCCGAAGGTCCGGCTTCGGTGTCGATGTCGCACACACCGTTGACGAGGCGTTTCGCGAGCGCCACGTAGACGTTGCCGGGCCCCGTGATCTTCAGCACCGCCGGCACGCGTTCCGTTCCATAGGCCAGCGCCGCGATCGCTTGCGCCCCTCCGATCCGGAACACGCGCGTGGCGCCGGCAATCCGCGCCGCCGCGAGCACTACGGGGTGGATGCTATCCTGGTACGAAGGCGGCGAGACCATGACGATCTCTTTCACACCGGCCACGGCCGCCGGCACAATATTCATCAGCACCGACGAAGGGTAAAACGCCTTGCCGCCGGGCACGTATACCCCCGCGCGCTCGATGGGCGTTATGCGCTGGCCCAGGACTGTGCCGTCTTCGGATGTCTCCTCCCACGATTCCCGAAGCGACTTCGCGTGAAACTCCCGGATATTGGCGTGCGCCCGCTCGAGCACGGCCACGAGCGACGGTTCCACCGTGTCGACCGCCTCATCTATCTCTTTCGCGCTCAACTCGAACTGATCCGGCTGGAGGGTGACGCCGTCGAACTGCGCCGTGAACTCCGCAACTGCTTCGTCGCCCCGCCGGCGAACGGCTTCAATGATCGAGCGGACCGAGCCGAGCTTCTCCTCAAGGCCGGCTTCCGCCTCCGCGCCGGGCGCGTTGCCGCAGATAAGATCCGCCGCGGCCTTGAAGGATGCATCATCCGTGATTTCAATGGTCGTCATCGAGTTGCCCGATGCTCCTTTAGTTGCGTACTCGCTCGATATCGGCGCCGAGGCTCGCGAGGCGCTCTTCGATGCGTTCGTAGCCGCGATCAATGTGATACACGCGATTGATCGCCGTCTCGCCCTTTTCCGCCATCAGCCCCGCTATGACCAGCGCCGCGCTCGCCCGGAGATCCGAGGCCATGACCGGCGCCCCGCTAAGGGCCGGCACGCCGCGGACGATGGCGGAGCTGCCGTCGAGGTCGATGACGGCGCCCATGCGGGCCAGTTCGCTGACCTGCATGAACCGGTTCTCAAAAACACTCTCCTTGATCACGCTCACGCCCTCCGCGACGCACAGCATAGCCATCATCTGGGCTTGCAGGTCCGTCGGGAAGCCCGGATAAGGCTGCGTGACAACGTCGACGCCCTTTATCGTCTTAGGTCCATGCGCGCGGATCCGGGATCCTTGCACCTCGATCTCGGCGCCCGCCTCGCGGAGCTTCGTGATGAACGTCGGGAGATGATCGGCGTTCGCATTCAACACGGTCACGTCCCCGTGCGTCGCCACCGACGCAATCAGGAACGTCCCCGCCTCGATGCGATCGGGAATCACCGCGTGTTCGGCGCCGCCCAATGCGTCGACGCCCGCGATAGTGATGAGGTCGGTGCCTGCCCCGGAGATCTGCGCGCCCATCGCATTCAGAAGACGCGCCAAGTCCACGATCTCCGGTTCGCGTGCGACGTTGCTGAGCCGGGTGACGCCTTTGGCCCGGCACGCGGCCATCATCAGGTTCTCCGTGGCGCCCACGCTCGGGAAATCGAGTGCGAAGTCCGCGCCTTGAAGCGCGCCCTCGGCCACCACATATCCCTCCTCTATGCGTATCTTCGCCCCCAGCGCCTCGAATCCCTTCAGATGGATGTCCACGGGACGCGTCCCGATGGCGCACCCGCCCGGAAGCGACACCCGCGCCTTGCCGAAACGCCCCATAAGCGGGCCCAGCACAAAGAAGGACGCCCGCATCTTGCGAACCAAATCGTACGGCGCGACCTGTGAGTCAATGCTCGAGGCATCGAGCGTCATGTACCGTCCGGTGAACTCGATGGACATGCCCATCCCGCCAAGCAGCTTGTCCATCGTGAAGACGTCGTGCAGGCAGGGTACATTGTGGAGCACGCACGGCTCCTCGGCCAGGATCGCCGCGGCCATCAGAGGGAGGGCGGCATTTTTCGCGCCGCGAACCTGCACACTGCCTTTGAGCGGCCTTCCCCCTCGAATCAGGATCTTGTCCATGCGCGGACCCCCATCCTCTCTAAAAGGCAAAAGCCCAAAGCGTACGCTCTGGGCCTTGAAGTCCTCACCGTCAAATCAGCTTTCGCCCGGCGCCGGCTCAGCGGGCGCTTCGGGCACTGGTGCGGTACTGGGCGGAGGGATCTCCTGCGGTTCCTCCGCGGGCGTCTCCGGCTCGGAAGTCTGAGCGGCGGGCGTTGCGGGGGCAGGAGTCGGCGCCGATGCAGGCATGGTGGAACCGGGGGACACTGCCGGCTCCTCTTTAATCGCGCTGCCCAAGTCCTCGAGCCCACTCAGGTCCGTCTGCGTTTGATTGACAGTCTGTTCATTGACCGTCTCCGGCGCCACGCCCTTGCCTAGCCGGCCCGAAACCATCGACATGCCGAAGGCCAGCACCATAAACGTGGCCGCCATGATATAGGTCAGCTTCTGTGGCAGCGTGCGCGCGCCACGCGGCCCAAACACGGCGTCAGAGCCGGGCCCGACACCAAACGCGCCGGCGAATCCCACGCCCTTGCCCTTCTGCAGCAGTACGATGACAACCAGGCCGATGCACGCGGGGACGTAGAGAAACAACATCACGTACCACAGCGTTTCCCAACGAAATATCGAACCGAGCATTGCGGCTTTCCTCTTCTTTATATCGCGCCCTTGACGATTGCGGCGAAGCCATCCGCTTTCAACGAAGCGCCGCCGACCAGCGCGCCGTCCACGTTCGGCTTGGCCATCAACTCACGCGCGTTATCTCCTTTGACACTTCCACCGTATTGGATCCGCACCTTGTCGGAAACGTTCCCTCCGAATTGCGCTTTCAACAGGCCGCGCACGAAGGCATGGGCTTCTTCCGCCTGCTCCGGGGTGGCGGTCACGCCCGTGCCTATGGCCCAAACGGGCTCATACGCGACGGCGACCCTGTCAAAGCCGGCTTCGCTAAGGCCCTTGAGCCCTTCTGTTACCTGCCGCCGCAAGACGTTGTCCATCTCTCCGCTCTGGCGCTCTTCGAGTGTCTCGCCGATGCAGAACATGACTTTGAGACCTGATGCAAGCGCAAACTTCAGCTTCTCGTTCAGGATCGCGTCGGACTCCTTGAAATACTGGCGCCGCTCGCTGTGTCCGATGATGGTCCAGGTGCAGCCGACATCCAGCAGCATCTGCGGCGAGATCTCACCCGTAAACGCCCCACTATCTTTGACGTAGCAGTTCTGACCGCCAAGCTCAATGTTTGACCCCTTCAGGGCTTGGCCTACGGCGTAAAGAGTCGTAAATGTAGGACATACAACGATGTCTACCCCGGAGACCTCACGTACCAGCGGCTTAAGACCTTCCACAAGCTTGACGGCATCCACCACAAGCAGGTTCATCTTCCAATTCCCAGCGATGAGCGGCTTTCTCACGCGCGCTTCCTTCCACTATCAGGGCCAAATGGTTGCACTTGTAAATTTGAGCAAACCATGCTATCACACGCGCGCGCCGCCGCGCAAATCCCGAACGACCAACTTGTGTGGGACGGTGCGAAGGTGCCATGATACCGAAACTAGGCTTGGGCCGTTTGCGGGAACATCCACCTCGGAAGGATACGACCGTCGTCGCGAGTAGGTGCGGAATGATTCCGCACCAACATTGGAGGAAAGAACGATGAAATCTCTCACGTGCATGCTGATTGCATTCGCTTTGGTTCAAATGGTCTCTGTTTGCGCCAGCGCCGAGTTCCGCGCCGGCGCCGCCGTGCGTATTGTTACACCGGACCCGCTGTTGCCGGTCACGGGTGGAGCCGGCGGCGCTGAGCCTGCGACAAAGAAAGTCGGCGAGCTCACGGTTCGTGCGCTGGTCCTCGACAAGGACGGAACGCGTGTCGCGATTGTGGGCGCGGATTTTCTAGGTTTCCCGGGCATCCTGTGCGAAAGAGTCCGGGCGAAGGTCAAGGATGTTCCGCCGCAGAATATCATGATCGGCTCGACGCACGCCCATAGCGCTCCTGATATGTATGGTTTCGTGGGCAAGGACGGCCAGTGCAGGGCCGACCTGAAGTACATCGATTCGGTGTGCGCGAAAATGGCGGACGCGATCAATGAGGCCGTCGAGAAGCTACAGCCGGCCGCGGTGAAGATCAACACCGACAACGCCAAGGAGAAGATCGCTTACAACTACTACGCGCCGGAACTCTACGACCGCCGCATGAATATTCTCCAATGCGTGGATGCGAGCGGCAAGCCCATCGCGACGCTCGTGAACTATGCGACGCACCCGGAAATCATCGGAGACAGCCAGGGTATCCTCAGCCCGGACCTTTGCGGTCCGCTGTATGACCGCATTCAGGAAAAGGGCGGCGGCACGGGGATCTTCATGAACAGCGCGCAGGGCGGCATGGTCACGGCCGACTGCCGGGGACCGGACCGCGACGTTCAGACGTGGGATGAATGCATCCGCATCGGAAACCTGATGGCCGATGAGGCGTTGCGGATCATTGGCAGCGCCCCATTGCAGGAGAACCCGGATATGGCCTGCTGGGCGACAACACTCAAGTTCCCACTTGACTCACCGGTGATCGCGGTCGTTCTCGAAAACTCGCCTCTGGGCTATAAGATGACCGAAGACAAGAAGGTTGCCACGCAAGTAAACGTCGTCAATCTCGGGAACGCACAATTCCTGACGATTCCGGGCGAGGCGCTGCCCAATGTCGGCTACTACCTGAAACGGAAGATGCACGGCAAGTTCAATTTTCTGTTCGGACTGACGAACGACGCCTTCGGTTACATGCTTGCGAAGGTGGATTGGAACAGCTTCGAGCGGTACAGCTACGTCACCCGCATGTGCCTCGGCGAGATGACCGCCGAGGTTTTCATGGACGAGGCGCTGAAGTTCGCGGATGGGCTGCCGCATCCGAACGGGCAGTAAGAGAAGCCTGACGAGGCTCAGTCAGACTCGGCGACGAAGCGGTGGGAAAGCTCTGCCACGGTGCGGCATGAGGGATACGCGCTCGGATACGGCACGTACTCGACGTGTCCGTCGCTGTACAAGACATTCGTGCCAACCGTACCGGCGGTCCCTTCGGAAAGGTTCGTAGACAGGAACTCCCATCCGACGGGGAACGGCGTCCCCCTCTGTAATGCATCGTCAAGGGAGCCCAGCGTGTACTCGTTCCCGGCTTCGTCTCGCACGACGATCCCACCGCTGCTGGACTGAATCGAACCCGTGGCCGCGGGGTTGATGAGCGTATTCCAGTAGGCTTTGAACTCGGCCTCGTTCGTGACACGCCACAGAAGGTACGTGACAAGGGTTTCGCCTCCGGTCATCGTCATATTGCGGCGGAAGGCGGCCCGCGCCTCTGCTCGGATCTGTGCGGCGTCACCCGTGGTTGATGACTGAGGGCGAGCGATATTGGCCGAGTCAGCCAGTTTGCCGATATGCTCCTGACGAAAACCTTCCTTGACGACAATGGCTTCCGCTTGTTTGCGCGCCTTCGCCAGGGCGGGCAGGTACATCGCCGCAAGAATGGCGATGATGGCAATGCAGACCAGCAATTCCACCAGACTGAAACCCATAGTCCTGCGTGACATCGCCGTACCCTCGCTTGCTCGGAGAGATCTCCCCATCAGCTCTCACGTCCCAGACCGATCATGACATATTCTAGCACATTCGATCACGGAATCTTGCAGTCATTCTTCGTAAGTGATAAGGCCGTCGCGCACGCGGTAGGTCCTGTCCGCATAGTGGATGGCGCGCATCTCGAAATAGGGTTCGTCCGGTGAAAGCTCT
>Ga0315273_10010386_pt1 | contig 11870 bp, 10 predicted proteins | sample YL17G02_0_MG_FD_205753 | JGI IMG/M metagenome (GOLD analysis project Ga0315273, IMG submission 205753) | Sediment microbial communities from Yellowstone Lake, YNP, Wyoming, USA - YL17G02_0 | ecosystem: Environmental > Aquatic > Freshwater > Lake > Sediment | place: USA: Wyoming | collected... | reverse complement strand
GCCCGGATATTCAAAATTAAAAGGTGATGGTTTGCATCCTTATGCGTATTATAAGACAATTAAACAAAAGGCTAACGAAGCTCTTGCGCAGGGCGCGCAGGATAATCTATCATCTAATGCGTGAATAAAGAAGCAGGTATAAAAACAGTAATTGGTTTAATAACTTTTAATGATCTTAAGTTTTTAGAAAGAACTTTGCCTTTAATATATTTATTAAAAAATGTAAAAATTGTAATTCTTGATAACGCGGGAAGCGACGAAATAAAAAAATTTATAACATCCAGGTTTCCAAAAATTAAATTTATCCGCCACAAAGACGGGAATGTTGGTTTTTCAAAAGGTCATAATTATATTCTTGAGCAGGCGCCGGAATCGGATTACTACTTTTGTCTGAATACTGACATTTTGATTAACAATAAAGGCTTTGAAGATTGCATAGAGTATTTAGATAAAAATAAAGATGTAGATATGGCTGGCGCAAAACTTTATCACTGGGATTTTGAAAAAAATAAAAAAACAAAAATCATTGATACTTTCGGAATAATAGGGAGCAGAGCGCATACATTCTGGGACCGCGGTCAGGGAAAAACCGATACCGGGCAATACGATAATTCTTTAAATAATATTTTCGGGATATCTGGAGCGGCGTTTATTATACGGAGAGGGAGCACGCGGGGGCGTGCTCTGTTGTTTGATACAAATATCTTTATGTACAAAGACGACGTTGACCTTGCTTACCGTTTAAGATGGAGCGGCGCAAAAATAGTTTTTTTGAATACAGTCCTCGGGTGGCACGCGCGAACGCTCGGCAAAGGCAAAAAGAAATCCTTTTTTGAGGCTAAAATGAGCTATAAAAATCATTTAATAATGCTGCGTAATAATTTTTCCGGCAAATATTCGTGTAAAACACGATTTCTAACATATTTCTACGAGTTCTTAAAATTTTTCTTTTATCTATTCACAAAACCCAAAGTTGCTTTAGAATTGTTCAGGGTTCTTAAAATGAAAAACATTAATAAAAGCATCAGGCTGGTTAAGCCGAAAATAATTGAAACATTATTATTAAAGTAAAATAATGAACGAGCTTGGCATAGTAATACTTCATTTTAATACACCGGGTGACGTTGAGAGAAATTTAAAGGCCATTATAAAAGCCGATATTCCGGCAAAAACCGAAATAGTGGTCGTTAATAACGGAGGGCATAATGCGAACTCGAAAATTTCACCAGCGTCACATAAAAATTTAAACGTAAGATTTTTTGATATTTCAAATAAAGGCTTTTCGCAGGGGAATAACTACGGTATCGCAAAATTAAATTCAGAATACATAGCAATGGTTAATCCTGATATTGAGATTGAAAAAGACACTTTTAAAATTATTCTGGATTATTTTAAAAAACACCCTAAAGTAGGAATTATTGCACCCAGACTCATTTATCCAACAGGCAAAGTGCAGGATAATTACCGGGTATTTCCCCGTCCGTTTGATCTTATAATTAAGCGTATTCCGTTTCTTAGAAAAAGATTTACCGAAAGAATGCGTAAATATTTAATGTGGGATAAAAGCCCGGAAAAAAACGAAGCGGTTGACTGGCTTACAGGCGCGTTTCAGGTCGTATCACAAAAATGCTGGAATTCGGTTGGTCCTAATAATGAATATTACTTTCTGTTTATGTCTGATGTTGAAATCTGCAGAAAAGCCTGGGAGAAAAATTTCGAAGTGCATTATGTTGGAGAGTCAAAAGCCAGGCATAATGAGTCCAGATTGTCCGAAGGTGGCATAAAAGATATTTTTAAGAAAAAAACAATGAGAATTCATGTATCGGACGCAGTCAAATACTTTATCAAACATTTGTTTCGAAAGCTGCCGAATAACTGTCCATCTTGTCAAATCAAACAAAAAGCTTAAACGAATAAGCCGTTTAAATAGAGCCGTGAATGACCGCCCGCCTATACATCTGTGCAGCCTTAGGCTAGACGCTGCTTAGTCCATTAAAAAGAATTGTATACGCGCCGGATAGGCAAAGTGTAATCTACGGCTACTCAAAAAGAAAAGAATAAAAATAATTGCTTTTTTATACTCAGTTTAATAAAATTTAACAGCTTAAATAAAAAATTCATGTACGATTTGATTATTTTAGGAGGAGGAGTTTCAGGATTAAGCGCGGGTCTTTATACGGCCCGCGGAAAAATTAATGCCGTACTGCTTGAAAAAAATGCACCGGGCGGCCAGGTGCTTTTAACCGATAATATCGAAAATTATCCCGGAATTGAGCACATCGAAGGCTATGAACTTGGCATGAAAATGTCTGCGCATGCGCAAAAATTTGGATTAAAAATTCAATACGAAGGCGCCGAAGAAATTAATTTATTTGATGATCATGTAGAAATTAAAACAAAAAATAACAAATACGATGCAAAATATTTACTTATCGCGCTTGGTTCCAATCCCAGAATGCTTAACGCTCCTGGAGAAGATAAGTTTAAAGGAAAAGGAGTTTCTTACTGCGCTACCTGCGATGGAGCCTTTTTTAAAGATAAAGACTGCATTGTTGTTGGCGGAGGCAATTCGGCGTTAGATGAAGGAATTGCTTTAACCAGCCATGCAAAAAAAGTAACGATTGTTTACAGAGGAGATCAATTTAAAGCTGAAAAATATTTACAGGAGCTTGCAAAGAAAAACGAAAAAATGAGTTTTTTAATGAGCACGGAAGTTAAAGAAATAAAAGGAGACGATAAAGTTAAAAGCGTAACTTTATTCAATAACAAAACAAACCAAACAAGCGATATGCCCATAGACGGTGTTTTTGTTTTTATTGGCTATGAGCCAAATTCCCAGCTTTTAAAAGATAAAGTAGAGATGGATAATTCCGGAGAAATTAGTGTAGATTTAAACATGAAAACCTCGCACCCAAGAGTTTATGCAGCAGGCGATATTAGGGTCGGAGCTGTAAAACAGGTAGCCGCATCAGTGGGTGACGGCGTAACAGCAGCGATCAATATTATGAGAAAACTTAGAGAAGAATAATAGGCGAATTTATTTTACATATTCATCCCAGCTTTTGATTTCGAGATCTCCTATTTTATATTGTTTTAAAGCTTCGGTTAAAAGCTTTGCCACCTGCAGATTTGTAAGCAGGGGTATATTCATATCAATTGCTTTTCTTCTTATTATATAGCCGTCGGTTATTTCCTGGCGTGTATAGTTCTTCGGGATATCAATTACAAGATCCAGCTTTTTTTCACCAATGTAATCAATAATGTTTGGTGATTTTCCGGTACTCACTTTAAAGAGTTTTAAATTTTTTACTCCGTTGTCTTTTAAGAAATCACTTGTGCCTTCGGTTGCAAAAAGATCAAAGCCCATTCTTTGTAAAGCTTTTGCGGAAGCCAAAAAATTAGCTTTGTCTTCGATCCTTCCTATTGAGAGTAAAATATTCTTTTTTGGAATCGTAAAGCCAACGGAAATCATGGATTTTAAAAATGCAGCCTCCACATTGTTGCCAAAACACGCAACTTCGCCCGTTGATGCCATTTCCACACCAAGTACCGGGTCAGCTCCATGCAGTCTTGAAAACGAAAACTGAGGGGCTTTTAAACCAACATAATCAAGGTCCAGCGTTTTATAATCTTCTTTATATAAAGACGGATCGTCTTTTTTATCAATCATTGCTTTGGTTGCAATTTCAATAAAATTATAACCGGTAACTTTTGAGGCAAAAGGGAAAGAACGGCTTGCCCTCAAATTGCATTCTATTACTTTTACGCGGTTTGCCTTAGCCAAAAACTGAATATTAAACGGACCGGAAATATTTAATTCCTTTGCAATTTTTTTTGCAATTTCCCGAACGCTTCGTATTGTTTGTATATATAATTTTTGAGGAGGAAGAACAATTGTTGCGTCCCCAGAATGCACTCCGGCATTTTCAATATGTTCTGCAATCGCCCATATAACCAATTTCCCTTTATAAGCAACAGCATCAATTTCAATTTCCTTTGCACCTTTTTCAAATTTGCTTATTACAACAGGCGCATCAGGTGAAACCTGGGTGGCGTTTTCAAGAAAATCCGCCAGCAGATCCTCATTGTGGGCAACACGCATAGCCGCGCCCGAAAGCACATAAGAAGGCCTAACAAGAACAGGGAACCTGACATCCTTTGCAAACTGCAATGCCTTTGATACCTTGGTTAGTTCTTTCCACTTAGGCTGCTCAACGCCAAGCTTATCAAGCATTGCAGAAAATTTATGTCTGTTTTCAGCTCTATCTATATCAGCCGGATCCGTGCCTAGAATCCTTACTCCTGCCGCATGCAGTTTTGTGGCTATGTTATTGGGTATCTGGCCTCCCGTTGAAACTATCACTCCCCATGGTTTTTCTTTTTCATAGATATCCAAAATACGCTCAACCGAAAGTTCGTCAAAATATAATTTATCCGAAATATCATAATCCGTTGAAACAGTTTCAGGATTATAATTAATCATTATTGTTTCATAACCCTCTTTACCGACTGTTTTAAGCGCCGTAACACAGCACCAGTCAAACTCAACAGAAGAACCTATACTGTAAGGGCCCGAGCCCAGCACTATAATTTTTTTCTTTTTGGCCTTTAATGAATAATTAATGTCATCTTTATTCCCATGGTATGTGAGATACAAATAATTTGTATGCGCCGGATACTCAGCTGCCATCGTGTCAATTTGCTTAACTGAAGGCAAAATACCATGTTTTTTTCTAAAGATCCTGACATCTTCTTCTTTTTTTCCTGTGATGAATGAAATTTGTTTGTCCGAAAATCCGTCTTTTTTTGCGCGCAAAATTATCTCCTCGTTTAAAGTTTTTTTCGATGATAATGTTTTTTCAGTAGCAATAATATTTTTTAATTTTTCCAAAAACCAGATGTCAATTCCGGAAAGTTGATTTATTCTTTTTGTTGGCCAGCCCCGCTTTAAAGCCTCGGCAATTGCGAGAATTCTTTTTGGTGTAGCAATGCTGATTTCTTTTTCAAGATTTTGAGATCTAAAATTAACCTTTTGATTAGCCGTAAATCCATACATCCCTATTTGAATCATACGCAGCCCTTTTTGCATAACTTCCTCAAAACTCCTGCCAAGGGCCATTATTTCACCAACAGATTTCATTTCGGTTGCAATTTCATGTGAAACCCTCTGAAATTTTTCAAGATCCCAGCGGGGAATTTTTAAAGCCATATAGTCAAGAGCAGGTTCAAAACATGCGGTTGTATTTTTTGTTACGGCATTTTTAAGTTCCGGCAGACTGTAACCAAGCGCCAGTTTAGCCGCTACGTGAGCCAGAGGATAACCTGTGGCCTTTGAAGCCAGAGCGGACGATCTTGATAGCCTCGCGTTAACTTCAATCACCCTGTAATCTTCAGATTTTGGATCCAAAGCGTATTGAATATTACATTCCCCTATTATTCCCAGATGACGAATAGTTTTAATCGCAATATCTCTGAGTTTATGATATTCCAAGTTTGTTAAAGTCTGCGAAGGAGCAATTACAATGCTTTCCCCTGTGTGAATGCCCAGAGGATCAAAATTTTCCATATTACAAACCGTGATACAGTTGTCGTTTTGGTCCCGAACAACTTCGTATTCAATTTCCTTCCAGCCTTTTAAATTTTCTTCAACCAAAACCTGCGGCGAGTATGCAAAAGCCTTATCTAATAATTCTTTAAGTTCTCTATTGTTGTTTGCAAAACCCGAGCCTTTACCTCCAAGTGCAAAAGCCGCTCTAATAATTACTGGATACCCGATTTTTTCTGCCGCTTTAAAAGCGCTTTCTTTATTATTGCACGAAAGGCTTCGCGGCATTTTTACGTCAATTTTATTTAATTCTCTTTTAAAAAGCTCCCTGTCTTCTGTATTTTTTATAGTTTCAACAGACGTCCCTAAAACTTTAACATTATATTTTTTTAATATTCCTTTATCAAAAAGTTCAACTCCGCAGTTAAGCGCGGTTTGTCCCCCAAAAGCCAAAAATATGCCTTCAGGTTTTTCCTTCTTTATTATTTTTTCAACAAAAAACGAATTAACCGGAAGAAAATAAACTTTATCCGCAAGGCCCTTTGAGGTCTGGTTTGTAGCAATATTCGGATTAACCAAAATCGATTTAATCCCTTCTTCCTTTAATGCTTTTATTGCCTGGGAACCTGAATAATCAAATTCCCCAGCTTCTCCGATTTTTAATGCGCCGGAGCCGAGAATCAAAACAGACCTGATTTTAATTTTTTTATGCTGCATTTTTATCATCCTGCCATAAGCCAAATGAATTTTTTTCACTATCTTTGCAGACTGCATTCCAGCCCATTCCTTTAACAGGCATTTTAGGCATAAGAACAACTCCGCCAAGACTTTCGACTTTAGTTAAATACTCATCAATATTTTCAACGCTGATGTAATTAATAGGCTGCTGGCTTGGATCCGCTCTCTTCATCATGCCGCCGTTAATTCCTTTTACAGACCCGTCCGAAGGCACGGTATTAATCATATAATAATCCGTAAAATCAGGACCTGAGGAAGAAATATCCCAGCCAAAAAGTCCTTTATAAAAAGCAGCCGCACGATCCATGTCATCAACAGGGATCTCAAAGTGCATTGGGGTATGATAGTTTGGCATAGTGAATTTTGTTAATTCTTGAAGAAGAAGAGGGGAGAAGAACGCGGGCCATGTCGGGCTGTTGGCGGAGAGGGGGGGATTCGAACCCCCGCGGCCACATAACGTGACCCTACAGGTTTAGCAAACCCGCCTCTTCAACCACTTGAGTACCTCTCCAAATACTTTTTAAAGTGCCGGAACTAGTCTACTTTAAAGCCTATAGAGTGTAAAGATTTTAATTAAAAGCTCATAAATTTCTCCAAGTTTTTCTGCATCTCCTTTATTAGAAATTTATTGTAAAGTCGCCATGATTGCTCCGATTCTGGATTTTGCAGCCTGCATTCGATCTGTTACTTCTCCTGTAGCCACTGTTTGGGGCAAGCCGTCTATGAGTCTATTAAGCCTGTCTAATTCCAGCCGCATCGAAGACGTTGCTCCTTGGCTGCGTATTGCCTGCAGTGTCTCAAGCCCTCCTTGTAAAAGCTTTCGCGCCAGCCTGCTATCTTCAACTTTATCAGCACATCCTGTGATGGCAGCAATAATATCAGTAAGTTCCTGCCCGTATCGTTCTATTATCAATCGATTTTCCATATTAAGATTTTCTAGCTCTGCTCTGCGGCTAGTGACTTTCGGAAGCTCCTGAGTCGGCACATCGTGGCCTGTGATATCTTGCTCATTAATAGAACCCATAATTGTGTAGATTAAAAAATTTCGGAGGCAGAAAGATTATATATTAAATTTTATTGACTTCAAGTGTAATAAAAGTCAATCTATCCAAGGCAAATAACGTCGGGGTGTAGCGTAGTTGGCTAGCGCGCAAGGCTGGGGGTCTTGAGGTCGCGGGTTCAAATCCCGCCACTCCGACCATATTGTTTTATAAATGCAAAAATCATCATTAAAATTCGACAGTCTGGATACTCTTCGAGGGGTTGCGGCCCTTTTTATTTTTGTATATCACTTTCACACTACGTTCACTCAAACATATATTCCCAAAGCGCTGGCGTTGACCGGGGAGGCAGGCCATGTTGGTCTGGATGTATTTTTTGTGCTAAGTGGTTTTTTGATTTTTCGCTCACTATATCTCCACGGTGTTAACAAACGGTATTTTATTAGAAGATTATTAAGGATTGCTCCCATTTATTATTTTTCATTGCTGGTTGTTCTTTTGTTTATTGATCAATCTTATTTTTTTTCCTTATCAGGATTATATAATATCTTTAGCCATCTTTTCTTTCTCCAAAGTTTTTCAAGTGCAACCTATCACGGTATAAATCCGGTCTTGTGGAGCTTATCCGTAGAATTGATATTTTATCTCTTTCTGCCAATAATGTTCATTATTTGCAGGAAAAAGAACAAGTGGATCATCTTGGGTATTTTGTTAATGATTGCCACATGTTACTTTTATCGATTCGGAATTATGGCTTATTATGGTCAATGGGATGCAACTCAACGCATGATTTATACTGAAAATTTTATTGGACGACTAGATCAGTTTGCCTTTGGAATGCTGGCGTCGCTGATTACAATCAAAATAGGCGCAGCAAAATTTTTGCCGAAATTATCACTGCTGCTTATCACAATCGGCTGCGGGGGTATTATTTGGGGAATGATGTGTTTTGAAAAGTATCAATCGGGGTTTCGTGATATTCTAATGCTTCAGGTTTTTTTACACTCTGCTATTGGTTTGTCCGCAGCATTCCTGATCTTTGGGCTGAGCAACACTTATAAAATTATTTCAAAAGTAATCGGAAATAAAATTTTTGCATTTGTCGGTATCATAAGTTACAGTTTTTACATCTGGCATCCAATTATCATTGAACAAATAAAAAAGCTTTCAGAGCAAATAAATTTATTCGGAAATGAATTCCTTATTAGTTTTCTTGTAACGTTGTCTTTTTCGACAATAACGTATTATTTTATTGAAAGAATTTTCTTGGCAAAAAAGAAATATAATCCAATTCCATCCGGCGAGTTGTCGTCCATTATAAATTAATTATTATGCTTGAACAATTTTTTCTTCCGCCACTTATAACCATTGTTATTATTTGTTTTATATGGCTTCTCTGGGGCAGGGAGAAATTAGGAACAATTGTACCTTTATATGAACCGCCAAAAGAATTAAGCGTTCTGGAATGCGGAATATTAATGGATGACACGGTTAATACCAAAGATATAGCTCTGGAACTATTTAATTTGTATACACAAGGAATTCTAATAAGAAAAGACGATAATTCTCTGGCATTAAATACCAATATGGACAGTCAAAAGATTGAAATCATGACATCGGGGCAGGCAGTTCTTTTAAAAAATTTAATTGGTAAAGATTATGAAATTTATATAGGTGAAAAAACTTATAAAACTGATTTCAACAACTTTTTAAAAAAAAATGCCCAGTCATTTTCAAAATATCATGTGGATTTTTCAAAAAGAGTTAATGATCTTAAATTTGAACTATACGATCTTATGACAGAAAACGGTTATTTCCATAGTTCTCCTTTTAAACAAAGAAAGCCATTTTTTGCAGTAGGAGCGGTATTGTTAGCAGCTCCGTTATTGTTAAAAATTTCACCAGTTTTTGATAGTAGTATGCATTTATTTGAGTCTTTTCTTTCATGGCCGTTAGTTTTTGGACTTTGCGTTTCAGGTATAATTTTAGCATACGCTTCACTATTTATGGTTAAAAAAACTACAAAAGGATTAAAAGCTAAAACAGAATTTTTTGGATTAAAAGAATATATTAAGACAGCAGAAATTGATCGCATTAAATTTGTTATTAAAAATAATTTTAATACATACAAAACTTTATTACCGTATGCCGCTCTTTTTAATTCACTGGATCGATGGATTGAGCCGTTAAAATCAATGCAAACTGCTCTGGAAATTGCTGAATTTCATGAAATTGAAAAAACGATTTCCGGAATGAATGTTGATCTTTCAATTACAGAGGCAAAGCACTGGAAGCGTGCTCTTTTTGACCTTTTTATATATGGGGCAGAAATTATTGGAAAATCAAGAAGACAAAGATTTTAATTTATTGGTTATTTACTTTATGCAGAGCATTTCAAATTACAAAATTATAAGGTCACGGCGCAGAACTATTTCTTTAGTTATAACAAAGGAGCCTGCTTTGGTTATCCGGGCGCCTTTTCGTATTTCAGAGGATTATATTCGGGAATTGGTTAACCGAAAGATGGGATGGATACAGAAAAAACTTGAGGAAATAAATAAAAGACCGAATGTGGTTAAGCAGTATATTAACGGTGAAAGGTTTTTATTTTTAGGTGAGGAATATTGTTTGCAGTATACGGGTAATCTTAAAAATATTCGTATATTAGACAAGCTTTATATTCCTGAAAAATACACTAAAACCGCTCGAAAAAAATTAATTGAATGGTATAAAATTCAGGCTAAAAAAGTCGTCATAGAGCGTACAAAAATTCTTGCGGAAAAATTTGAATTTCAGCCATCATCAATTCGCATTTCCGGCGCTATGAGAAGATGGGGATCATGCAATTCAAAAAGAAGATTGAATTTTAGCTGGCGGCTTATAATGACTCCGAGTGAGGTAATTGATTACGTGATTGTACATGAACTTGTTCACCTTGTTCATTTGAATCATTCAAAAGCATTCTGGGTAAAAGTAAAAGCCATTCTACCCGATTACAAGAATCATGTTAAATGGCTTAAGCATAGTGATAATCTAATGTCGTTATAGCCTTTTCCGCCTGTCCGGAATAGATAAAAGTCAGGATTTATGATATAAATATTTTGTAATGTATAAATCAATTAAATTAAAACAGGGCAAAGAAAGAACCGCTATCCAACACCATCCGTGGGTTTTTTCAGGCGCCATGGAAAATAAACCCACAGATATTTCAAACGGTGAAATTGTTAAAGTTGTGGATGCCGCTGATCTGATTCTCGGGGTAGGAACTTATTCTGAAAATTCAATGATAGCCATACGACTTTTTGATTTTAAAGATGTGGAGCTTAACGAAGAATGGTTCACCGAAAAAATTAAGGAAGCTTTGGAAAAACGTAAATTTTTAGGTTATGGAAAGGAAAAAGATACAACGGCTTATAGAATTATTTTTAGTGAGGCCGATTCAATTCCCGGGCTTGTTGTAGACAAATTTGAAGATGTGTTAGTTATGCAGATTTCAACATTGGGTACGCGAAATTTAAAACCTCTTATCATTAATGCTTTGGTAAAAGTTTTAAAACCAAAAGCAATTGTTTTTAAAGAGGTGGCTTCTTCAAAGAACGAAGATGATCTTGAAGCAAAAGGTGAAGTGGTTTTTGGAAAACTTCCCGCAAAAATTAACTTTTATGAAAATGGATATAAGTTTTTTGCCGATCCTGTTAAAGGCCAAAAAACAGGATTCTTTTTAGATCAAAAGGACTTAAGAAATGAAATTACTAAATATTCAAAAGGAAAAAAAGTATTAAATTTATTTTCATATTCAGGAGCAGCTTCAGTTTATGCATTAAAGAACGGCGCAAAATCTGTATTAAATGTTGATAGCTCAAAAGAGGCCCTTGTCTGGGCCAAAACTAATGCAACTCAAAATAAAATCACCAGCACAAAATTTAAAAACCAATGCGATGATATTTTTCAATGGCTGGCTAAAAAAACCGAACCCGAGTTTGATATGGTTATTATGGATCCTCCTGCTCTTATAAAAACTTTTAAAGATAAAGAATCAGGACAAAAGGCTTATCACTTTTTAAACCGGGCGGCCCTTCGCTTAGTTAAAAAAGGAGGAATTTTTGTGACCTCAAGTTGTTCTTATTTTTTTACAGATCAGGAACTGGAAATAACCCTAAGAAGAGCTTCTATACAGGCTGGAGTTAAATTAACAGTACTTAAAAAAGTTCTACAAAGCCCCGATCATCCTATATCAGTATACTTTCCTGAAAGTGCTTATTTAAAGTCTTATATTTGTTTGGTGTCTTAGTCTTTTTCTTTGAGAATTGCTTCAGAGACAACTTTAGCAGTTATAGCGGCAAAGGTAATGTTATAACCTCCGCAAAGCCCGTTAACATCAACAACCTCACCTGCAAAAAACAAATGAGGATTTAATTTAGATTCCATTGTCGCGACATTGATTTCCTTTAAATCAACGCCTCCTTCGGTTGTCCATGAATTTGAGTAATCCATCCTCTGAACACCGCTTAAAACCAGATGAAACAAGTTCGCACTTAAAATAATAAATTTCTCCCTGCTTACATCCGCAATCATCACGTCATCTA
>Ga0315273_10010385_pt1 | contig 11870 bp, 10 predicted proteins | sample YL17G02_0_MG_FD_205753 | JGI IMG/M metagenome (GOLD analysis project Ga0315273, IMG submission 205753) | Sediment microbial communities from Yellowstone Lake, YNP, Wyoming, USA - YL17G02_0 | ecosystem: Environmental > Aquatic > Freshwater > Lake > Sediment | place: USA: Wyoming | collected... | reverse complement strand
TGGGAAAAAAACGAGCTGGGAGAATTTTCGATGGCAGGACGTACGACGCAATTCCGAATTCTCTTTTCCATGGCTGACAATGGCAAAGAAATATGAGGGCGTTTTCTTTGGGAAATGGAGGTTTTTATGGCGCGGAAGAGGGGTGAAAAGAGAAAGGATGCCGAGCTTTCGGTAAAAGACTATCGGCATAAAGGTGCCAAAAGAAAAAATATTCCTCCGGCGGGGCTGGCAGCACAGGGGGAGATCCGCGAGAAACCCAAAATCGAATACTCTTATAGTCCTCACCTGGTCGGGTAACGGAAACATCCCTTTCCCACTTCCTTTGGAAAAATGATTGACACTTTTCTTAAGATACTTTATGATTTGGCCAGAAGTTTTATGATTTTCTGGAAAACCTGGAGGATTGGCCTTGGAAAATAAATGGATGAAGGTAAGAGAAGTTGCGGCATACCTTCAGATTAGCAAGGATCTCATTTATAAATGGGCGCAGCAGGGAGTAATCCCAGTTTCGAAGATCGGTAATCAGTGGCGGTTTAACAGAGAAGAGGTTGATGATTGGGTTAAATCACAACGGCCAAGGACCGCAAAAAGGAAATAAAACTTTTGATTAGCCGGAGACCCATATGAGTGAAGAAATCGAAAAAATAGCCAAAAATATCGCCAGAGAACTTGCTGGACGTATCGTGAGAATCGCTAAGCCTGAATATACAGAGGCTGATTTTCGCCGGGAAATGGCAAGATTACTTGAAGAAACGACCAGTGTTGCAGGGCTGACAATTATCCCCCGGGATGAGTTCTCCGTTGCACGGGGCCGGGTAGACTCCGTCTATAATCGGCTGATCCTCGAATATAAACGACCGGGATTTCTCAAAACTAACAACTCCAATCGTGCCAATCAAGAAGTAATTAAACAGGTCAAGGACTATATTTTGGATGTGGCTAAGAAAGAAAAGCGTGAGGCTCATCGATTGGCTGGAGTAATTACGGATGGTCATTTCTTCATTTTTGTACGCCGGGTTGGTGAAGGTTGGTCAGTGGATGATCCGGCTCCTGTTAACGCAGCGTCTGTGGATCTTTTTCTCCGCCTGCTTTTTGCCCTGTCGGTTGGCGCAGCCCTTGTGCCGGAAAACTTAGTTGAAGACTTCGGCCCCAGAACCATCCGCGCCCAGCGGGCTGTCCGCTCCATCTACGCAACACTTCATAGTAGCAAGAATCTTTTGGTGGAAAAACTTTTTGAACAATGGCGGCTATTCTTCAGCGAAGCAACCGATTACAAGGAGTGGGCTGAACGAATTGAGAGCAAAGAAGAATTCCGCAAGTTTGTAAAAGGGATGGGTCTCGACCCGAAATATGCCGAAGCCACCAAGGTCTTTTTTGCCCTTCATACCTACTATGCCCTTTTAATCAAGCTAGTAGCGTCTCTTGCTGCAGCCCGCTTTGCCGGAGGGCAACCCGCTCCTCTATCAAAAATGGCAATGCAGGATTCCGAGAGCTTGAAAAATAGTCTCGTTGATCTTGAGCGAGGTGGTCTATTTCGGGAATATGGTATTCGCAATTTTCTTGAGGGGGATTTCTTCGGATGGTATCTCGCCGCCTGGAATCATGACATTGAAGAGGCCTTGCGTGACTTAATCAAACGATTAGCCGAATATGATCCCGGGACGTTGGAACTGGCACCGGAAAACGCCCGGGACCTCCTGAAGAAGCTCTACCATTATCTTCTACCCCGTGAAATCCGCCATGATCTCGGTGAATACTACACACCCGATTGGCTGGCCGAGCGACTTATTCGGCAGACCTTGGGAGATGCCGACCTGGGAGATCCCACGAAACGTGTTCTTGATCCCGCTTGCGGCTCGGGAACCTTCTTAGTTATTCTCATTAAATATATTCGTGAGCGAATGGAACGTAAGAATCGCGACCCCCAGAAGACTCTTGAACTTATTCTGCAAAATGTCGTTGGGATTGATCTCAACCCACTCGCCGTAATTGCCACGCGAACCAATTATCTGCTGGCCTTGGGCGATCTTCTGAAACACCGGCAAGGAGACATTGACATCCCGGTCTATCAGGCTGATTCAGTATTGACGCCTTCCCAGGGAACAGAACTTTTTGACGGAAATGTTTACCCCCTCAAAACTGCGGTTGGTGTTTTTCGAGTGCCAGTCGTTTTTTCCCAAAGGGATAGAATGGATGCCCTTGCAAACACCCTGGACACAGCTGTTGAGGATCGGATTGGAGAAGATGCCTTTTTGGCCCGCCTTAAAACTGCCGCCCATCTCGAAGAAGAGGAATTGGATGTCGCGAAGCCTGATCTCAAGATTCTTTATAAGAGCCTCCGGGACTTGCACAAAGAGGGCCTTAACGGAGTTTGGGCAAGAATTATGAAAAATTCCTTCGCACCACTGTTTCTAGATCCCTTCCATTACATTGTAGGCAATCCACCATGGGTTAACTGGGAGCACCTACCGGATGAGTATCGACGCTCAACAATGAAACTCTGGGATCACTATGGATTGTTTCCAAAGCGAAAGAAAGCTATGGAGACAATTCTCGGGGGAGCCAAATACGACATTTCGATGCTCATGACCTATGTTGCTGTGGATAAGTATCTTCGGCGTGGCGGAAAGTTGGGTTTTGTGCTTACCCAGAGTCTTTTCAAAACTTCAGGAGCGGGCCAAGGGTTTCGGCGATTTGTTCTCCCCGATGGGACACCATTTGGACCAATGGTTGTTGAAGATATGGTGGATCTCAAACCTTTCGAAGGTGCGGCTAACAGAACTGCTGTGGGTGTCTTCGCCAAAGGCTATTCCATTCGTTACCCAGTCTCCTATCAATATTGGGTTAAAAAGAAGGGGGGGCGCGGAAGCAGTATCGCTTTTGATACTCCTTATGATGAAGTCACAAAGGAGCTAATAACCTTCCGGGCGTGGCATGCTGAACCAGTGGATGCTAAAGATACAACTTCCGCATGGATTACTGCGAGGCCAAAGACACTGAAAGCTTTGCGGAAAATTCACGGCAATTCTGAATATACTGCAAGAAAGGGGGTTTACTGTAGCGCCAATGGTGTCTTCTGGCTTGAAGTTCAGGGCCAGCGACCGGATGGCAGTATAATTGTTAGCAATCTCTCTGAAGAAGGGAAAATTAGAATCGAGAGGGTTCAATCGGCAATGGAACCTAACCTAGTATTTCCATTGCTTCGTGGTAAAGATGTTACTCGCTGGAAAGCGTTTCCAGAGATTTCTATATTACTTACTCATGAGGAAGGGATGCGTCTAAAAGCCATACCCGAGGAAAGAATGCAAGCAGATTATCCCAGAACGTGGCGATTCCTTTTAAAATTTAAAAACACACTTGTCAAAACAGGCCTATTTCGAAGGTTCTATAAACCTAGTGACCCGTTTTATTCAATGTTTGATATCGGTGACTATACGTTCTTGCCCTGGAAGCTTGTAATACGTGAAATCTCCTCGACTTTGACTGCTGCGGTTGTTGGAGTTTTTGAAAAAAAACCTGTTGTTCCTGATCATAAATTGGTCATAGTTGCAAGCAGAAGCAAGGAAGAAGTCCATTATTTGTGTGCACTTCTGAATTCGGTTCCGGCTCGTTTGTTTGTTGATTCTTATTGTATAGAGACGCAATATTCAGCACATATTTTCAATATGCTCCGAATCCCACCTTTTCAAAAAACCATTGGTTTACATAGAAAACTGGCAGAACTTTCCGAAGCCGCACATAAGGCAACTGCAAATGGTGACACAGATGAAGTGGGGCGAATCGAAAAAGAAGTTGATCGGTGGGCGGCCAAGCTCTGGGATCTATCGGAAGAAGAGTTAGCTGAAATCAAACGATCGCTGGAGGAAGCCTGATTATGGCAAATCCCTTCGAAGGGCTTCGTCCGGCGCTCGAATTGATGGCCAAAGAAGGAGACATTCTTCCCGCTACTGGCCAAGCTGTTGAAGATTTGATGCGTCCGGACCAGGAAGAGGCTTATGACCGGGTGAGGTTAGGGGTTGATTCGGATGCTATTCTTGATCTGGTAATCGAAGCACCCAATCGTGAGCTTTATGTGAACACACCTGAGATCACTCGGAACCAAAAACATTTTTTCCGGTACTTTCTGGATGGCTCTGCCCGCACCTTTTACCTTGGGAACGTCGTTGAGGGGGAACGGCAGACCCCGATTCATGTAGCACAAATTGGGGCGGCAGCCGTCATTCGGGATGATCAAGGTCGAATGAAGGTGGCGCAAGCTGAACATAAATTTGTGTTGTTAATGAATAAAGATGAGCTTTCATTCGGTTCGGCGGTTGAAGAAGCGGTTGGGGCAGCGGGCTCTCGTTACGAATTTGTGAATCTGAAAGAACAAGATCAACAAACAGATGGCGTTAAAGCTGGCATAGAACCCCGCTCGCGGGCGGCTCACAAAGCCAATTGGCGTATGCGGGTATTGGAGGGTAACATCGCGCGCCAACTCCCGCGCGGGTCTAAGGAATGGCTAATTCTTGATGGTGGGCTTGGAAGTGAATATGTGAGAGACTGGCCAGAGGGAAAAGACTACTTAGGTGTGGTCAAATCCTCTTATAAGAACCTTAAATTCTGCGTCAAAAGTGGGCGGACAAAGCAGACGATTAACACATACCAATTGCTTGCCGGACTGAAAGCGGGCCAGAGAACGATGGCCTTTGGACTGCGGGAGGGTGCTGTGGCTACCTGGTATGTCCGGATCCGTGGACCCGAGCATCTTGAGTTTCCATTAATGGGCGTTCTAAGAGCGGAGCTTGCAAATCCCTCAGGGGAAGCTGTTCCATCGGAACTTATCAATGAAATTTCCGGAGCCCTTGTTGCAGAAAGACAGGCGGCGCCTCATGGCAAGGACGTTCGCTGGCACGCGCATCTCTATGCCGTCTATCTGGCTGAACAAGCGGTTAAGAATGGCTTTGTATCCACCGAAGTTCTCAAAGCCGGAATGAAGTGGCCAACTCGTATTGCTGGCGCCTAAAGGATCGTTTTCAAAAGGAGTATTTATCATGGCAGATTTGACGGATAACAAAGCGGCCAAACCCAACGCCCAAGAAATTATCGGCAAAGCATCAGCGACCGAACGAGAACCTAATTCTTCTGAGAAGTTTTCCTTCTGGCTCGCGGCCGAGAAGATCGTGAATCCCTTTGATATTATTGAGGCGGCGCAGATGGAAGGCACTCGAACGTTTGGCCTCGTGACGAATATACGTCAGGTTACGGACGCACCTTCGCATCTGTCAAACTTTATCTCCAGCGATTTCGGAAGTACCGAAGCCATGCCTCAAACACCTCGCCAAGGAGCTAATGTCGCCGAGGTCAGCGTTCTAGCAAATTATGATCCTTCAGACCCCAAACGCTACCCGATGGGCATCTACATGCCGGTTCAAAATGAGTCTCTCATCCAATTTGCTGATGAGTCGGGAATCCATATTGCGCTTGGGATTGACAAGATGTTCGAATACGAGAGGGAATACAAGGAGAAAGTGACGATCCCAGCAGGCCTGATCCAAATGTCCAATGGAAGCCGAGCCCGAGTTTATTTAGATAAACGCTATGTCCTGGGCCCGGAAGGGGCGCATGTGAACATTGCGGGCATTTCAGGGTTGGCTACAAAAACTTCCTATGCGATGTTTCTGATTCAATCCATTCTCCAGAGTGTTAGCGCACAGGACATCGCCGTTATCCTTTTGAACGTGAAACAAAATGATCTCCTGGTAATCGACAAACCCCGCAAGGGAATGAAGCCCGAAGAACATGAAATATGGGAATTTTTAGGCCTCAAACCCCAACCGTTTGAGAATGTTCGTTATCTCCTGCCTTGGGGTAAGGAGACTCAGACCACAGGTCTCCCCAACTGTTTTGGTGAGCCGCCCGATCAATTCCAGACCTATGCTTACTCTCTTGAAGATGTAATCGGAAACCGGTCTAACCCTGGCCCAGGTCTTGGGCTTCTCATTCGGGTCCCGGACCCGTGGGATACATTGGGGGCCTTAATCGGGGAAATACAGCAGGGCATTATGAATAATGAACCAAAATGGAAAAATGTCAGAACGTGGGATAACCTATTGAACGGCGAACCTTTGATGAAAGCTGGGGTTGCACAAACCGTCGGAGAGGTTCGGGCTTCCTCCGTTGGCCGCTTCGTTCGCATCCTGCGCCGGGTTGTGAGAAATCGGCAGTCAGGTGTCTTTATGGAGCAGCGGCCGCCCCGGCGGGCAGGAAACCTCGGTGATGAGGTTAGAAATATTAAATCGGGCGCCACGACAGTTATAGATATTGCCAAACTGACGGATGAAGAACGAGCCCTTGTTTTTGGCCATATCATTCAGGAAGTTTACGGAATGTATGCAGAGGCCACAGTTGATGAACGGGCTGACTTACCGAAAAAAGTCATCATCTTTGTGGATGAGTTAAATAAATACGCCCCTCAAAGGCGCGGCGAAAGTGAGTCCTCAATTCTTGACTATGTTCTCGATATCGCAGCCAGAGGTCGATCTCTCGGTGTCGTTCTCATTTCCGCCGAGCAGTTCATGAGCGAAGTCCACGGGCAGGTTGTAGGAAACTGCGGAACAAAAGTCATTGGAAGGAGTGATCCTTCGGAATTAGCCGATGCCGCTTACCGGTTCATTGCCCAGGATGTGAAAGCCCATCTTACACGCTTGGATAAGGGAGAACTTTTGCTTTCTCACCCGATCTATCGGCAACCTGTGAAGATTCAATTCCCCAAACCAGCTTATCAAGCAATTGGACATGAGAGGCGGGGGTAGTACTGAATTGGAATGGATAAATGCTTCTGGAAAGATTGAAGACCGAACCCACTTGCGGAAATGGGTAATCCCAGAACAAATCCGAGATGAACCGATCCACCGCTGGTTTGTTTTTCCCCACAGCTTTACTCAGGATCTCGTTCAAACGCTCCTCGCTGAATGGAAAATGGATCAATCGTGCCATATTCTCGATCCTTTTGTAGGAGCGGGAACGACGCTGGTTGCTTCAAAAGAGCAGGGTATCCCCGCCATCGGTTATGATCTTTCGCCCTTAGCAGTTTTCGTAAGCAACGTAAAAGTCACCAATTATGACCAAGGAAAGATAGTTAAGAGATGGCAGGAATTGTCTAAACGGTTGAAGACCCGGCCAGGGTCTCGCAATGAAGATTTCCCAGATTTAATCGAGAGGGCATTTCCCGGAATTTCTCTCGACATCCTCGCGCATATCCGGAGAGAGATTTCTCGTGTGGAAGATAAAAGAACAAGGGACTTTTTCCTGTTGGCTCTGTTGTTTATCTTGAAGAATTTTAGTAAGGCAATCCCAAACGGAGGCTGGCTACGTTGGAGCCGTCACCGCGTTCCCTGGGCGCAGATACTACCCGCTTTTCGGGAACGTGTTGATGCAATGATAAATGACCTCGGTCAGCTTCAGGTTCGTCATAAAAAAGGGAAATGGAAGGCATTTGTAGCCGATGCGAGGAATTTGCCTCAATCTGACCGTCTATTTGATGCTCTGATCACCTCACCCCCTTACCCAAATCGACATGATTATACTCGCATATTCAATGTAGAATTGCTTTTTGCTTTTCTCGATAAGGAAGGGGTGAGAAGACTCCGCTACCAATCTTTTCAGTCGCACGTAGAATCACGCCCGAAGCGGAATAATGGAAACGGTTATTGTGAACCTGTTCTTTTAAGGCAAACCTTAGACCGACTGACAGGCAAACCGCATGATCACCGTATTCCACGCATGCTGCGGGGTTATTTTGAAGACTGCTACCTTAATTTAGTTTCTTCAACTCGACTAATGAAACCTGGGGCAAAAATGGCCTATGTCGTAGGCAATGCGCGCTACAGCGGCTTTCCTATCTATGTGGATGAGATCTTATCAGACATTGGCCAACAAATCGGCCTCACCCTGGAGCGAATTATTGCTCTTCGTTATCGAGGAAATAGCGCCCAGCAGATGGGCGAATACGGACGCGACCCATCTCGAGAGAGTGTCGTGGTTTTTAAGCGTTAACCTAGCGCAAATCCCAGCTAATTAAATTGTTAAGGATGAAGCGAAATGGTGGAACGGGATTTCTGGATTGACTACAATGAGTGAAATTCAAAACTCCGATCTGAATGTTTTGGAGTGTTTCGATCCTTTAGACCTTAAACGTGATTTTTTTAACAGATACAGTAGGCCCCCAAGATCTCTGGATGAAATGAAAAATGCTAGATACTTGATTTTAGGGCATTGCACATCTTCTAGATTCCTGGAAGAGATTAAAAGAATTGGCCTTGTTCCAGATTATCGGAAGGAAAGGGGGATAAATGATGGGCTTCAATCAGATTCTGATTGCATTTATCTTCTGGTAGGATTAGATAAATATTTCTTGAACCGAGCCATATTACATCACGGAGGGGAGGGACTAGTAATTTGTGTCAAGGTAGAATTAGGATTGCTCGAAGCTGATGAAAATACCATTATCCCATCATATCACAAACACCTTCCTTCTGAAGAGCAACTCTATGTATCACTTTGTGGAAACCAGTGCAAACATAAAGGGCCCATCAAAGCCGAGCAAATTCTAGGAATTTATCTGGAGGAAGGAACAAAGATTTGGCCGCTTATTTAAGGCGGCGTAAAAGGAGTCAAATCTTTACGGAGGAGGGACGATGGGGGACATCCCCCTGTCAAGAGAAAAGAATTAATTCTTAGAAAACGCTTTGTTGTAACGGGGTGGGAAGTGCCAAGTCTACACTTTACACCCATAATTTTGACTAAAAAGGCGGGTGCCCCAAATGAAAATTTCCTCTGTGAGAAAGAGGGTCTAAAGGCAGCTATGTTTGTTGCTTCATTTTAGATACTGCCCGCAATACCTAAATTATGCTTTATGCGTTACGCGGAGTGCGAAAAAGGGGAAATCCTGGGACATTACAGTTTTCCTTTTGTCCAAAACCACCGATGGTTCGAGGCTGCAGCATTTTCGTTAGAAATGGCAGAGTAATTGAGCGAAACGACGCAAAAGCCACTCATACAAGGGGTGATTTATGATCGGTTTCAACAAGCAATCAGTACCTCGCATCGAGGAGCTGTATGTAAGGAATTACAGGGCGCTGAAGGATCTGCAGCTCAAAAACCTGATGCCCTTGACCGTTTTTCTCGGCCCGAATGGAAGCGGTAAATCGACAATTTTTGACGTGTTTGCCTTCCTTTCCGAATGCTTTTCTGTGGGGCTGAGGAAGGCATGGGATAAACGGGGGCGATTCAAGGAGCTGCGAACACGGGGAACCGATGGCGCTATCGTCTTTGAATTAAAATATCGTGAAAAGCCGAAATTCCCGGTTATTACATACCACCTGGCCATCGAAGAAGGGAAAAAGGGACCCTACGTTGCTGAAGAATGGCTCCAATGGAAGCGCGGCCAGCGGGGTCGGCCTTTCAGATTCCTTGAATTTAGGGAAGGAACCGGGCGAGTCGTGACCGGGGAAATGCCGGATGAAAAGGACCAGCGGATTGATGAACAATTAGCTTCGCCCGAAATGATCGCGGTGAATACCCTCGGACAACTTGCCAAACACCCACGGGCAAATGCCTTGCGTCGCTTTATCACCGGTTGGTATCTTTCCTATTTGACTGCGGATAATACACGGGTGACTCCCGAAGCCGGACCGCAAGAACGGCTTTCGGCCACGGGTGATAATCTCCCCAACGTAATTCAATATCTAAAAGAGCAGCATGAAGACCGCCTTAAAGAAATACTGAAAACCTTGTCACGCCGCGTGCCTCGATTGGAGAAAGTGGATGCTGAATTGATGGCCGACGGCCGACTTCTGCTGCAGATTAAGGATGCGCCTTTCGATCAACCGATCCTAGCCAAGTTTGCATCGGATGGCACTCTTAAGATGCTGGCCTATCTGACTGTGCTTTATGATCCCGAACCCCCGCAGCTAATCGGCATCGAGGAGCCGGAAAACCATCTTCACCCCCGCCTTCTTCCTGAATTGGCGGAAGAATGCAGGGGAACATCCGCACGCACTCAATTGATTTTTACAACCCATTCACCCTTTTTTGTTGATGGGCTCAGGCCGGAGGAATTATGGGTGCTTTACCGGGATGAAAAGGGTTACACCCAGGCCAAGAGGGCAGCGGATATGCCGGGAATCAAGGAATTCATGGATCAAGGCGCCTTGCTCGGGCATCTCTGGATGGAAGGGCATTTTAATGTTGGCGATCCCTTAGTAGCCTCCGGGGCACCTGAACAACCCAATCTTTTTAAAAAGTAACGCCCCGTGAAGGGAAGCCATGCATATCCAATTTCTCGTCGAAGAACCATCATCGGAGGCCGCACTTCAAAATATCTTAGCAAGGATTTTGAAAGAGCAGATAACCTATGCGATTCATCCCTTCCGAGGCAAGTCGGATTTGCTGAAAAAATTACCGGATCGATTTAGAGGATACCGTACTTGGATTCCGGATTCCTGGAGGATCGTTGTTTTGGTTGATGCGGATGAAGGCGATTGCCGGGAAATTAAGGCAAAGCTGGAGAATGCCATCATCAAAGCAAAATTAAAAACCAAATCTGCCGCCCGCCCCGGCTCCCTGTTCCAGGTATTGAACCGGCTGGCAATTGAAGAACTGGAGGCTTGGTTCTTTGGCGACATCGAAGCATTAAATGCTGCCTATCCCCGGATTTCCTTGAGTCTCGGAAATAGAGCCCGATATCGGGATCCAGATGCAATATTAGGAGGTACCTGGGAAGCCTTGGAGCGCGAATTGAAAAGAGTTGGGTATTTCCCGGCCGGTCTGAACAAAATCAGTGCCGCAAGAGAAATATCAAGATTTATGATTCCAGAACGTAACCGGTCCAAAAGCTTCCAGGTGTTTCGCCAAGGGCTCCTAGAAATGATCAGATAAAAGAATTTTTTTTAAATCCTAGCTCAAAAACCAAGAAAATTGATCAGAGCGATTTTCAATCCCCTATTGGGCTTCAACAGAATTTAGATGCCCAGTCCTTTCCTACATGATGATGGCCAGAATCGAGCCAAGTACCAGGCAGCCAAGCGCTGGCCGGCGGCGGTAAATAACTGGGGAGAAATGGAGCGGTGGGATTTTCACGTTTGCAAGGATTCGCAGATGCTAAGGAAAGAATTGGAATGGCTGAACAAGGAATCTCTTAAGAGTTGAATGGATCGGATGAATAAAAAGGAACCAAACCTCTATATCATTGCCGGCCCCAATGGAGCTGGGAAAACGACGTTTGCCCGTAAATTTCTCCCCGATTATGTGAAATGTCTGGAGTTTATAAATGCCGATCTGATTGCGGGGGGTTTATCACCATTCGTTCCCGAAAGAGCTGCCATCCGGGCTGGAAGAATCATGGTGGAACAAATTCAGTCTCTCAGCGCCCAGCGCCGTGACTTTGGTTTTGAGACAACCCTATCGGGCAAAACATACGTAAAGCTCTTTGAAGAACTAAAAGAAAAGGGTTATCGTATCAACCTATTTTTCTTGTGGATTGGCAACGCCGACCTCGCGATTGAACGTATCGCCGACAGAGTGCGAAAAGGAGGACATAACATTCCAGAAAATGTTGTGAGGCGTCGCTTCGCCAAAGGGCTGACTAATTTTAGCAACCTTTATCGCCCAATTCTGGATTCTTGGTTTATCTTTGATAATTCAAAGGCGACTCCGAAATTGGTCGCCTTTGAAAAATCTGGAAAACGGGAAATTCTTGACCCCGAAGTTTTCGACAAGATATTTAAAAGTGAGGAAAGACCATGAAGAATAAAAAGAAACGGGCTGAAGTTCCCTTAGAAAGATTGGCTGAGGAAGCCCTTAAAGAGGCTGTGGCTGAGGTCATTGCA
>Ga0315273_10010383_pt1 | contig 11871 bp, 13 predicted proteins | sample YL17G02_0_MG_FD_205753 | JGI IMG/M metagenome (GOLD analysis project Ga0315273, IMG submission 205753) | Sediment microbial communities from Yellowstone Lake, YNP, Wyoming, USA - YL17G02_0 | ecosystem: Environmental > Aquatic > Freshwater > Lake > Sediment | place: USA: Wyoming | collected... | reverse complement strand
TTGTTTACCGAGAGCAAGACCTTTGGTGCACCAATATGCTGCCGTCTGCTGGCCATATATCGGCCATGTAAGCAGCAAAATAATGAATGCTACCAGGATCAATTTCATAGATTCATAGAAGTGCTCGCGAGATATACGCTTACCGACTGGCCAAGAAATAGCATAGGGAGCCATTTATGCCGCCCCCGCCGCCCGCTCTCTCTTTTCATTGCATCATGGCACTTGCTATCGATCTCGTGAATTTGCTCTTTTTGTGGGGCGGTAACCAGATTGGTTCCTCGCTATTTCGAGTTGGTAATAGAATAATCGAGTCCTCTGTGAGTCCTCCGTGCGCTCTGTGCCTATGTGGTGGCAGTCCGTAAACCATTGGTTATAACCAGTGGTTAACGACGTTTCAACCACAGAGCTCACAGAGTTCACAGAGAACGCACAGAGCGACTAACTAACAACTGGAAAACCATAGTAACCAGAGGTTAGACACGGGAAATAGCGAAGAGCCTTTTTTTTCAGCCATATCATCACCAGCCTGCTTGCGGTTTTCCGCCAAGCTTAGATATATTCAAAAAATGACAATGGGCCGGGACTAAACCCCGCCCAGGTAACCATCGCCTGATGTTGGATTCTCCCTACGCCACTGATCGGCTACATTTTGGGGCAGCAGATTTACATCATTGGTCGTGTAGCTCGCCCCACCTGCCTTGTTCATGCCGTCGATTTGATGGACTATACCGTTCGATGTGGTGTTGTTGGCCAGGATATAGGGTGCCTGCAGGGCACAATCGAATTTCCTAGTGATTTCACTGGGTCGGCACACCAGACAGAAGATCCTTTTGCAGGTCCAAACAAACTATGCATGCTGGTTTTTGAATCTCGGGCGTGATAGCCATGTTTAAAAAAACCCAATATCACTGGATTTCTAGAAAGTGCCCCTCTCAGCATACTTGGTGAGAGGAGGCTTTCCTTCTTGGGGGATTAAGATTGAGTCGGCGAAAACACCGCCACGCTTGAGATAATCTTAAATTGTAGATACTACTTACTTATGCTACCATAATCTTATCGAAAGGAGATCGGCCTTATGTCTGGAAAATTCTGTCGTCTTGTTGTCCTGTCCGTTTTTCTAATGACCATAATCCCTCTGAACGTATCCGGCTTAGAGGAGCTTTTATCCCCGGATGGGAAGGGCTACCGTAACGAAACCAACGGGTGGGTCTTCCTCCACATCGAGGGTTCGCCGTATGAAATGGGTTTCCAACATGGTTACCTGGTGGCCCCGGAGCTGAAAGAGATCTTGAGGAGTATGAAATTCCTTACCCTGGAAGAGACGGGTATGGACTGGGAGTTCTTTGTCAACGCTTCTCAGGATGTGATCCTTCCCTACGTGGACCAAGAGTACCTGGAAGAGATGAAAGGCATCGCTGCAGGGGCCCAAGCCAGAGGGGTGAACATGAGCTGGCAGGAAGTTCTTACCTGGAATGCCTACCAGGAGCTTACCGGTTACTGGTGGCCATCGGTAGCCTCTGCGATGTACTCAAGTGCTTTTATTCCGGACAAGGAGCACTGCAGTGCCTTTATTGCCACAGGGTCCTACACCTTGGACGGCAAGATAGTAATGGCCCACAATAGTTGGGACGACTTCCAGATAGGTCAATTCTTTAATCAGATAGTGGACATGGAGCCAAATGACGGACACCGAATACTCATGCAGGCCTTGCCAGGATATATAGACAGTGCCAGCGACTTCTTCGTCACTGACGCGGGAATTATGGGCACGGAAACCACCATTGCAGGCTTCAACAAGTATCGGTCTGGGGATGTACCCGAGTTCGTTCGAGCCAGGAAAGCTATGCAGTACGCTGACAACCTGGACAAGTGGATGGCCCTGATGGAGAAGAAGAGCAATGGAGGCTATGCCAATAGCTGGCTTTTAGGTGACGCCAGGACTGGAGAGATCGTGCGTTTCGAGCTGGGCTTGAACTTCAGTAACATTACAAGGAGCAAGGATGGTTACTTTATAGGCTATAATGAGGCTGTAGATCCCAGAATTAGGAACCTGGAATGCGAATCATCGCCCCACTTAGACATTCGGAGCCCCATGGGGGCCCGCAAGGTGCGCCTTACTCAGCTTATGGAAGAGAACAAGGGGCAGATAGACGTGGAGGCAGGCAAGAGTATCTTGGCCGACCACTACGATGTCTACCTCCAGAAGGAGAACCCCGGCTCTCGTACGGTGGACGGCCACTATGAGTTGGACCGCTGGGAGTTTCTCACCCTCCCCGGTCACCCGCCATATCAGCCCAAAGGAGCGGTGGACGGGAAGGTCGTAGACAGTGAGCTGGCTTTGAATATGTCCTTTTGGGCCCGCTGGGGTAATTCTGCCGGCATTCCTTTTGATGCCAACCAGTTCCTCGATCAGCACCTCCAGTATAGCTACCTGAGAGGTTACCTTAAGGACAGACCTGCTGAGCCCTGGACATTCTTCGCTGCTTGGCAGGGTTGATTTGTCGTAGACATTGTCTTCTTCAAAGGAATCGCAAGTAAGGTAAAATCAACACCAAGAACCTCCATAAATCCATTTGATATCAGGCCAATGTGGGAACCGTCTGCAGGAAAACGCCATGGAGAGTGCATGCCTAGTCGTCTGGCCCGGTTGCGCATGAAGGCAAGGTGCGACGGGGATAAAGGGCATGCCAATTCCCAGGGATCAGCGCACCCTATTTCTGATCATCAAGGAAATGACCAGGGCCATCACAGAGGCCACAATTCCCAGCAGAACTGCGTGGTGAAAGCCCAAGACGATTATCTGGGAGGATGCTTGATGTATAGAGGCATCGCCTTGAGTCGTAGCGCTGAAAACTGTCTCAAAGAGGGCAATCCCTGCTATAACCCCCATGTCCCTGGAGGTCATAGTCGTGAGTCTCTAATAGATTTGAATTTTATGGTATGAGAACATCAGCAGTTCATGTAAACTCCAAACATGCTCAATTAGGCCTGCATGCTTTGCCGGGCAGTACCAGATTGAACAGGGCCGTAGCAGTTATTCTATCGGCTTGTACTCTATTGGAAGCATCTTACCGACCGCCGAATAATATTGGGGACTTTTAATTTTGTTTGATTTGAATGGACTAAAAAGCAAAAACGATATGCATGCAGACCATGTTCTAAGTTTAGCACCAGGTCCAATCTTAAGCAAGAGCCCGATGCCGCTGCATGCCGAAATCATGCGAATGACCAGTTATCCTGCAATCCGGCCTAGCATAATAGTCGATAGCGATTCTGGAAATGTGCTGGTGCAGAGATCCCGGTATCGCACACAATGTTGCATCCTTGGCTGTAATCTGCCTTGCGTTGGTATATGTGAACCAAAGGCTTTTCATCGAATACACTAAATACGGTAGACATGAAAAATTGGAATATACTATTGGCTGCAATCTTGTTGTTGAGTGCAACGGTTTTCTCCACTCAATCGGCTTTAGCAGAAGAATCTATGGGCATGGCATATGAATCCCTAACCGCTTCACCCAACGAGACAGAACTTGTCTCTTTTGTTGAGTCCGCTGTGGCCTATGCCCACGAGAATGGCAAAGACATGGCACTCAAGGAGTTCAGCAATAAGACAGGACCATTTGTCCAAGGAGAACTATACATCTACGCTTACGATTTCAATGGAACTTGCCTTGCACATCCGTTCATACCAAAGATAGACAAAAACGAACTGGACTTAACAGATTCTAATGGCATCCTAATCATACGAGACTTGATCCACATTGCTAAAGAAGGAAATGGATTTACCTACTTCATCTTCCCGAACCCTGCTCACGATAATAATGATGAGCTTAAAATCAGTTACGTGAAGAAAGTGGATGATAACTGGTTCCTTGGCTCTGGATTATACCTCTCCAACATTTCAGCATCTTTCGATCAGGAGGAGAGAGATGAGCTTGTTGCCTATGTGAATGAGGCACTGCAGTTCGCCAAGGAGAACGGCAAGGAAAAATCTCTGGCGGTTTTCAATGATCCAACCGGCAATTTTACAAGAGAGGGACGTTACATCTTTGCCAATGACTACGAAGGACAAGCCTTGGCCCTTCCTCACCAGCCCGAGTTGATAGGTACAAGCCGAATCGATGCTCACGATCCCAATGGTGTCTATTACGTTCAGCATCTCATCGATATGGCCACGATCGGGAATGGTTTCCTCTATTACATCTATCCCGATCCATCCAGAAACATGACCCAGACATTAAAGCTCAGTTACGTGGCGAACGTCGACAATACCTGGTTCCTGGGTTCAGGTATCTATGCCAAAGGTGAGGAAGCAAGCTGATTGTGCGGGCTTCTATATTATTTTTTGATTCATCCCAAAAAGTTCCGTCCAACTCCATAGATACCCCTGCTCATGACATAAGCGTCAGGATGGGCATATAAGCACTCGGCAAATGCAACGGCTTCTTGATGAGATCGCTACAAGAGCGGACCTTCAGGATGAAAGACAGGTATTGCAGAGAAGCCGGAACCGTCGCCTTGAATCCTTCCGCCGAGCCGAAGTGGATAAGTTGTTATAATCTACAACCAGGTTAGGCAGGTCCAGCTGGACTCCCTGCTTCCGCTGGTACGGCCACGAGAGTCTCTATATCCATCCGGTCCGCCCTTTTTAAGGCCATATTCATCGCTACTTTTTCATTAGGAGCTTCAAATAGCACGACGGTATCGTACCTTCCGAGCGTCCAGTAGATGCCCAGGTATCGAACCTGTCCTTTCATGTCGTCCTCTATATCCTTCAAGTTCTCCGCAACAATTTCCTTGCTCAGATTTTTCTTGAACTTAGCCAGTGCAATGAAAAGCATCACATTCACCTATTCAATTTTGTTTCTATTTTTTCAAATATAAAGTTTTGCGAAAGAGAGCATTCAAATCAATTAAGTCAAACCCACAGCCTTATGTCTAAAAATGGTTATTGCAGGCAGTGTGCCAAGCCCATGACAAGGCCATTGAGCTAGATCCACAATAGCCTATGCCTGGAACAACAAAGGCTGTTGCTTTAAAGCGCTCGGTCGCATTGCAGAAGCCAATGCAGCCTTAGCCAAGGCAAAAGAGTTAGGATATACGGGCTGATCGCAGCTCCGAGAATAGTTTTTGGCTCGATAATTGATCGATGATTAAGAAACTATAATTTCGTGAAGTTTACTTTTTGCGCTGTTCTTTATATACTTGCATCTTTTATGTGGTCTGCTTCAGAGATCATTGATTTGCCGCTATCGATCATAATACGGTTCTTTAAGGCAAAAGCAGTATTCAAGTAGTAAGCCAACCATCTTGGAACACATGGAGTCGGAGCAGTTTCTATCCAAGGACGAATTCATCAGGCAATTTAAGGCGGCGAAGGATGACTGCGATCATTGTCTGTTACAGTTAATGGCAGGCACAGGACTGCGTGTAGGCGAGATGGTGCAGATCAGGATTGAAGACATCGACTTTGATAATGCCTGTCTGCATATCAGGGCGGAGAATGCAAAGTACAAGAAAGCCAGGACTGTTGTGCTTCTGCCTCCAGTAGTGGATGTATCACAGCGATTGGTGGCAGAGTGTTCTTCGGGTTGGTTGTTTCCAGGTTATAAGAAAGCACATTCAGTCACTGCCCCACGATGGGCTATGCGGTTCACTCCAGGGTTCTGCTTAAGGTGTCTGGAGGTAAAAATAGATGATGGCTGTTCAATTATGCCTCAATCATTCACTAGGCGTAGATCCCTGATCCCAGCCACCATGTATCATCCACTTTCGTGACATAGCTGAACTTGAATCCTTGTGTCATGTTTCTTGCAGGATCTTGCTTTATGTAGTAAATTAATCCACCTCCGTTTTGGGCCAAAGCTATCATATCTCGAATGTATTCAACACCGTTGGGATCTTTAAAATCAATCCTGTTCTTGCCTATAAATTCTGGCTGAATAGGCTGTGCTAGAGTGTTACCGTTGAAGTCAAAGGCGAAAATATAGCGGTTTCCTTTGACGAATTTTCCATTTTTATCATTGAAGGTCTTAAGAGCTACCTCTTTTGTAGTATTCAAAGCGAAGTCTCTTGCGCCATCTACAAAAGCTACGAGATCTTCTCTGGACTCATTGCTGATGATAGGAGCCTGTCCGGCCAGATAAGTCCCCGCTCCCAACCACAATCCTTCGTCCACCTTGAGAACATAGGTTAGCTTAAGCTCCTTCGCGTTAGAATGTGCGGGATTGGGCCAGATGTAGTACGAGAATCCGCCTCCCCTTTTAGCCACCTCGCGCATATTTCTCTTAAGGGCAACTCCATTGGAATCGGTCACATTTAGCACATTTTCACCTATCATTTTAGGCTCGTACGGATGAGCTAAACAGGTTCCATTAAAGTCGTAGGCAATTATGTAATGTTCTCCTCTTACAAACTTTCCCTTTGGATCATTGAAGACTTCAATAGCCTTATCTTTGCCTTGCTCCACAACGAAGTCTCTGGCTTCATTCACAAAGACGATCAGGTCTTCGCTTGCTTCAGGTTTTAATATATATGAATTACTTTCGTTTTCATCTGTGGTCGCCGCCCAGCCAACTGAAGATGCTCCCAAAAGAGAAACTAGAGAGGCGATCACTAAAATTGTTTCGATATTTCTCATATGTAGTCCCTCCTATCAAAAGGTTTCAGTACCTATGTTCATGATTAATTCTATTTAAATTCTCCAGAAGCCAAGATGAAATGATTGTTCTATTGCCCGACCTTTTTCACAGGGGTAGTTAGCCGAGGATCCGGCCTTATCGGGCAGTTTAGCGGCGTTGGAGAGGCCAGGACTACGGTGCTGTACTGGATGTCGCTCAAGAAGGCAATAACGTCATTGTAGCCCGGTAAGACAGGATTGCGCGGGACTTGTATCTTAGCTTGTGGGTTGAAAAAGAGATACGAAAGGCTGGTACAGAGCTAATCAGTACTTCGGAGCCTTATCGCTGGAACGACCCGACGCAGAAACTTCTGCTGAATATCATAATGAGCTTTGCCGAGTTTGAGCGGTCATTAATTACTTCCCGGTTGTCTTCAAGTCGCAAGACAAAGGCCAGACAAGGCGGCTATTCAGACGGCAAAGCACCTATAGGCTACGAAGCGGAACGCGGTCATAAATCCCTGATCCTAAACGAAGAGAAGGCAAGCACGGTTCGTAGGGTATTCGAGCTGCGAGATACAAAGCCGGATGCATCGCTTCAGACGCTGGCTGACCTACTGAATTCGGAGGGGCTCACGACGAAAGAAGGCAAGCCGTTCCATCCCAGGCAGGTGAAGAGAATTCTTGATCGGAAAGCATTCTACGAGGGCACCTACAGGTATTCGGGAGTCGAAGCCGAAGGGCAACATCCGACCATACGACTTAGCTAGTTAGTTAGTACGGTTGCATCTGCAAGTGCCTTTTTGATCATGTATTACTTGCCATAATGCAGTAACTTCAGCCGCTCATGCAATAGTAATTTCGACGCGCAATGTGCACCTGGGGTGTGCCATGAAGCTATTCAGGGGAAGAGGCCGGCAGCTTAAGTCTGAAGCTCGTGGCCAAGACTCATCTGCAGACGCACGAGAGCTAAACTACTCAGGAGGCATACTCACGGATTGGTACTTGGAACCAGGAACTGTCCAATTTTTCCCACCATCGGATTTCTACAAAATTAAAACCGACCACAACTATTAATCTCTCATAAATTCTAAAGTTCTCTGAGAAGGGATTGAAACTAATGAAATTGAAAATGAATTACCTTAAAATTCTGGCGACCAAAACAGCTCTTTTTAGCAATGGTGATCCTAAATGAGCCTCATAAAGAGATTGATGCACAAAATCCATCAAAGCTTCTTTCTTTTCGGACTACTAAGTATCTTTTGGTTCCTTTTCAGAACTGGCACCAAGCCTACGAGACTATGCTATCCCTGCCAACAGGCCTCAGCATCGAGCGGTAGCTTGTGGCTATTCACATATGTTCTGCCTTTCGTCTTTATCAAACAGCCACTCAGTTTTCAGAGCTTGAAAAGCAAGAATATAATCCTTGCAGGGCTCCTGATCGCCTTGGTATCATCGCTATTAGTTTCAACAGATGTGTTAAGTACCTTGGGCGATGGTCAGGTAGCTTCTGCGGTCCAGGAAACTGCTGCGAAGCTATTCTCTTCCGATAAGCAGGCACAGAGTTCCGGAGCCTCTGATACGATTGGTTTTAATGGAACCTACGCCAATAACAGCTCGGTAGAGGAGGCTAATCAAAGCACTACGGACGATGCAAGCGATGATCCAAATAATATAATTCGTCTGCAAGAAAAAATCAACAGGGAAAGGCAAGAAATCGTCATGTCGGGAGTGAAGGGAACAAATATTTCCGCCGTGTACGTTGGAACGGCTGTCATGCGCAGCATTCCGCCAGATACTCCGCCATCCGTGGTCGGTTTTTCATGCATGGAGTGGGAGCCTTCCGATCAAGAAGTGTATAAACTTGTAGATGACGTCATCACTCAGGTGCTTGGACCCAAAGGGTTGCCAGAAATCATCAAGCCAGGCGACCGGGTGGTAATCAAGGTAAACTTAGTGAGGCCCAACGATGGATGGCCGGGGGAAAAGGGACGGGGAATCATAACGGACCCAAGGATCGTGAGGTATGTTGCTGAAAAGGTGAGAAAAATAATCGGGACCGAAGGGACCGCCGATTTGAAAGTCGTCGATACGACCTTTTATACCGACAAGAACCCCTCGCTTAAAACGAATAAGCAGAGCTTTTATTACGGTCGCCTCGAACGCACGGGGAATGATTCTGTCGACCAGGGCGACGTTTGTTACGATTATGACGCCGATGGCATTCTTGATGGAGGTTCCGGTGCACAACTTGTCAACCTTGACTCGGTGGGGATGTCTGAACGGTTCTGCACGGTTGTCGACGAGCCCATACGCGGAAAAACCGAGATATGGCTTCCTAAATTTCTCAGGACGAAAGAGCAGGCAAATGGAGAGGGAGAATACTGCGATGTTTATATCGGATTGCCAATTTTCAAAAGCCACGAGTTTGCAGGTGTGACTGGTGGGCTCAAGCTCCATTGGGGATCCATGCTTGGCGTTCTTGAAAGGCAGAAACATGCAGGTTACGGATTGGGGGACGGCGATCTCCGCCTGTTTCTCGACTACCTGTGCGCCATGAACCGTGCGCGGAGATTCGACTTAGTGATAATGGACGCGCTTACGGGAAATAGAAAAGGCCCGCTGAACCAGACGCTCGAATTGGATGGTAATATAAGCACGGATTTCATCCTCACGAACGCAGTCCTCTGCTCGAAAGACTCCGTTGCAATTGATACTGTCGAGGCACTTTTTGCAGGATATCAACTGGAATCAATCCCTCTGCTCGAATCGGCATTTCGTGACGATATCGGCATGAACAGGCCTGCATATATCGATCTGAAAGGATTTGATGCCTTTTACAACCATAAAAAATGGTTGCATGAGAACAACCTGGGAACGGGAGCGGGAAGCTATCCGTTTAAAGATGGGTGGGGGAACGCGAAAACGCATAACGATTTCCATCATCCTTCAAATGTTTCAGTCACATGTCTCGGGGAAAAGTCCAGCTCCGATTATGTGTTTGAATATACTGCATCGGAATCAAGCCCAAGCGATCTCGGACTCGCAAGAATCGACCTTCTTGTAAACGGAGAAGTGATTGAGCGCTTTTATGATCGACTCTCAGGAGACACGGTTACTGTCAATCTGAAGGGTTACGCAGGGAAAAAAGTGCGTTACAGGATTGCGGCATGGGACCTGGCCCTTAACTGCGTCCTTTCGGAGGAAAAGAATATGGAGATCGAGTAGTCGACTTCACATAGTGTTCGGTCGCACTACAGGGGACGTCACAGTTTTCGCAAGGCCAAATAGGTGGGACATTCGAGCAAATCCCAGCTCTGAGCAGAGCGTGCAACCTACGATCCTTCCCCTCTTTTTTCGATATGCTCAAATGCTGTCTGGCGCTATATCCTTCTGGTAAATTCGCGAACACGTGGAATCAAATAGAAAAATGGTTATTAAACAGGCCGGAGTTTATATAGGTTGTAGGGGGAGCTAAACACATACGCCGGAGCTGAAGATGAGCACTACCACTTTGGGCTGCTTGATCCTGTAGACCAGCCCAGGAAACTGCTCCGGCTCGTACTCGATGTTCTCCAGGCCCAGGCCCAGCGCGACGGCGTTTAAGTTCAAGTCCGTCTTCAGATCTGCGGAGGCCACAATATTCTGAACATGGATCTCGGGCTCCAGATTGATATTCTCGAAGCCGATAGACTTGAGCGTCCTGACCAAGGTGGTTAAGACCGTGCGAACATCCTCGACGTTCTTGGATCCGGTGCATACTACCTTGCCGGTAGTGAATATGAGAAAAGCAGCTTTAGGGGCTGTGACTCTGTAGACGAGACCGGGAAACTTCTTCTTGTTGTACTCGGCGCCCTCCAATTCGGCCTCGATCTTGGGCAGGTCGAAAGCCTCCGCCAGCTTGGTGGATGCCACCACGTTCACGATATCTATTGTGGACTCCATACGTAAGTATCTCCAAACCACTCTTTATAAAGTGCAGCATTGAGCCTGTGGTGAGCCCTGAATAAGATTGCTGCAATCCATACAAGATTGGGAAGAAGCGGTACGAGAATGTACTTGGCTTGGCCCATGATCATCTCCTCCACCTCGCCGGGCTGGGCGTGGGAAGACCTCCGCCAGGATCTCCTTGGCAGTCTGCAGCTCCACTTCCTTGCCGCTGACCGCCCACCTGGGCTCGATCGCTCCCTGCCGCCTGCAGGGCCGCCTGGCGGGGCGCTTTGCCAGTGAAAACGCTGATCTCATTGCCTTTCTCGTCCCGCAGGGCGAAGTTTCGCATCTCTTTCTCGGCCATAATGTTCCTCCTGCATCTGCTTATATAAATCGATTCCCTGTGCCATACATCCAAAGATGGTCACGAGCAAACACTCTTTTTGCGCCAGATCGAGGCCACCGACGGGCAGATAGACGCCCTGGTCTACGAGCTTTATGGGCTGACAGGAGAGGAGATCAGGATTGTGGAGGGGGGAGATCACTTGTTCGCTGATATCGATTGGATACCAGTATTAACTCCCACACCACATGGGGCCATGCGTTTAACATGCCGGCCCGCCGGGACTGAAGTTCTCGCAAATCTTCCAGCAGATGTATCTATCAGAACTATCCATTAGTGATAATCATGCGTAGTGATATCGCCGACCGCACACATACTGAAGAAGAGTTGCGAAAAGCCTTGCAAGTCGCACAAGCCTGCAGCGCCCAGTACGAGCAGGGAGTATCGATGATATCCGATATCGTCTGGCGTTATGATGTCAATACCAAAGGAGAGTACATCGGCTCCTACATCTCACCGGTTGCAGACAGGATGCTGGGCCTGCCTGTCGGCACCATCGGAGACAGCTTCGACAAATACTTTTCCTATGTTCATCCCGATGACTTGCCGTCTGTTCTGGAGACACTTTTCGAAGTGGTACGAACGCTTGGGAAGGATAAAACCGCAGAATACCGTCTGCGAAAGGCTGACGGCACCACGCTTTGGGTTCGTTCAAAATGTTCGGCTTATGGCCGATTCAACGTCTATGGCACCACACGCGACATCACCGAGCACAAGCAGGCGGAGGAGGCGCTGCGGGAGAGCGAAGAAAGATTTCGGCGGGCTATCCATGCGACCGAAGAAGGTCTTTGGGAATGGGATATTCAAACCAACCAGGAATTCTTTGCCCCTCGTTGGTGTGAGATTATAGGATACTCGTTTTATGATCCGGAATTCCCTCATACGTACAAAACGTGGGCAGAAAGAATCCACCCCG
>Ga0315273_10010381_pt1 | contig 11871 bp, 10 predicted proteins | sample YL17G02_0_MG_FD_205753 | JGI IMG/M metagenome (GOLD analysis project Ga0315273, IMG submission 205753) | Sediment microbial communities from Yellowstone Lake, YNP, Wyoming, USA - YL17G02_0 | ecosystem: Environmental > Aquatic > Freshwater > Lake > Sediment | place: USA: Wyoming | collected... | reverse complement strand
CCGGCCTGTTCCCGTCCGACACGCTCACCGTCGAGGACGCCGCGCAGAAGACCGGCCGGCGCGTTAACCTGCCGTTGCCGGATTGCGACGCGCGGCCCGCCGACTGCCAGGACATTCGCCGGCTCAACCAGTTGGACGGTTTCAGCCCTAACGCGCGCCTGAGCGTGGGGTTCAGCGCCCCCGTCAACCCCAACACGCTCAAGGACGGAATTCGCCTCGTCGCGCTCGACGGCGCTTCGACCGACCCCATCCCGGTCAACCAGGTGATCTGGGACCCGGCCACCAACATCGCCTTTGCCAAACCCGACCGGCTGCTGGACCAGCAGCGGCGCTATGCGCTGGTGGTCACCGACGCTGTTCGCGACCCGGCGGGCGCCGGGGTGGAACCCGAACCGGGGGTTCCGGTCTGTGGGCCAGAGACGCTCCCCGATTGCGGGCGCCTGGCGGAAGCCGTGACGCCGCGCAGGGTGATCGCGGCGTCCCTATTCACGACCCTGAGCGCGACGGCATGGCTGGAGCGTGCGCGGACCGCGCTGGGCGGCGTCGCGCCGGGCTTCGAGCGGCGCGCCGGAAAGAGCGTGTTCTCCTTCTCCGAACTGAGCACCGTCACGCTGCGCATGCAAGTGGGAGCGAACCCGTCGCGGTTCGACGACGTTTCCCTGCCGTTTTCGCTGATCTCCGGCGTGGACCGGATCGCCTTCGGCTCCTACCTTTCGCCCAGCTTCCTGGACCAACGGCAAACCATAGCCGCCGTTGGGACGGCCGAGCCACTCGACATTCCGGCCGCGACGAACCAGATCCAGTTTCATGCGCTTGTGCCCGCGCGCGAGAAACCCGCGGCGGGCTACCCGGTGGTGATCACCGGGCACGGATTCACGGATAACCGCTTTGCCGGGCCCAGCGCCCTGGCGGGGTCGTTGGCGGGCCAGGACTTCGCCGCGGTTGCCATCAATGCCGTGGGCCATGGCTATGGCCCGGACACCAAACTGGCGCTGCGCGACAAGTCCGGCAATACGACGGAAGTTGACGGCGGCGGGCGGGGCATCGATTTCAACGGCGACGGCACGATCGACGCGCAGGAAGGCTGCCTGGTCCTGACGGCCCAGGCGACGGCGGGCCTGGGCGACTGTCTCCGTCAAACCGTGGTGGACCTGATGCAACTGGTCCGCGCCATCCGCGCGGGCGTGGACCTGGACGGCGATGGGAAGACGGATCTGGACCCGGACCGGATCTACTATGCCGGCATCTCGCTGGGCGCAATCTACGGCACCATGTTCAGCGCGGTGGAGCCGGACGTGCGCGCGGCGGTGCTGAATGTGGGCGGCGGCTCGGTGGCCGATATCGTCCGTTGGGGGCGCTCCTATCATTCTTATGGAGTCGAGTTCCTGCGCGGGCGTTCGCTGCTCAATCGGGGGGACGATTTCGACGACGCCTGGCCGTTGCGCGACCAGCCGGTCAAGATCCTCGACACCGCCGGGGCCGTCGAGATCCAGGAGTTGTTCGAGCGCCTGGAGTGGCTCCAGGCGCAGGGCGACCCGCTGTTTTTCGCGCCGCTGTTGAAAACCGCGGCCAAGCCGGTGCTGTGGCTGTTCGCGAAGGGCGACCAGTCGGTTCCCAACCCCGCCTCGAGCGCGCTGGTGCGGGCCGCCGGAATGCGCGAGAACACCTGGCTGTATCGTCACGACCTGGCGCGCCAGGCGCTCCCGTCTCTGGACGAGAACCCGCACACCTACATGGTGAATGTGCTCTCGTTGCAGACGCTGCCGGTGGCGCTGGCCGCGCAGCAGCAGGCCGCCGGCTTCCTGGCCACGGGCGAGATCGGCAACCCCAACAGCCAGGTTCTGCGATTCCTGTTCGGTAAGAGTGTCTTCGAAGTTCCGGAAGTGTTGCCCGAAGAGTTGAATTATTGAGGTGTGAACGTGTCCTTTTCCCGTCGTAATTTTCTCATGCAGGCGGCCGCGCCGGCCTTGCTGGCGCAAAAGAAAGCCGCGCCGAAGCGGCCCAACATCGTGCTGATTATCGCCGACGACCTGGCGTCCTGGATGCTTGGCTGCCATGGCAACCAGGAAATCAAGACGCCCAACATCGACACGCTGGCGCGCACCGGCGCCCGCTTCGTTAATAACTTCGTCTGTACACCGATCTGCTCGGCCAGCCGCGCCACGCTGTTCACCGGCCGCGTGCCGCGCCAGCACGGCATCCACGACTTCCTGACCCCGAAACCGATCGAGAATCCGCCCCAGGGTCAGGCCGCGCCGCCCGCATCCTTCAAGAACGAAGTCATGATCTCCGACGCGCTCTCGGCCGCCGGCTACAACTGCGGCTACGTCGGCAAATGGCACATGGGCGAGGACGCCGCCCCGGGCCACGGCTACAAGTTCACTTACACCATGGGAACCGGCCGGTACCAGGATCCGGTCATGTACCGGAACGGGCAGAAGGTCGAGGAGAAGGGCTACCTCGCCGAATTAATGACCGGCCAGGCCTGCCGGTTCATCGACCAACAGCAGGCGGGCGCGCCGTTCTTCCTGGTCGCCAGCTACTTCAACCCGCACGTTCCCTACGACGGCCATCCGCAAAAGTACTACGACATGTACGCCAACACGGCCTTCAATACGGTGGGCTGGGAACCGGCCGCCAAGAACGCGCTGCGCGAAAAGAAACTGCTCGAAGACACGGTTGGCAACCTGCGCAAGTGCGCCGCCGCGACCACCGCGCTGGACGATCAGATCCCGATCCTGCGGCGAAAGCTCCAGGAGCGCGGGATGCTGGACGACACGCTGATCGTCTTTACCGGCGACAACGGCTTCCTGCTGGGCCGCCACGGGCTGTGGAGCAAGGGGCTCGCTTCCGACCCGATCAACATGTACGAGGAGGTGATGCAAACGCCGATGATCTGGAGCTGGACCGGCCATATCCCGGCCGAGCACGTGCGTCCCGAGCTGGTCAGTTTCTACGACGTTCTGCCGAGCCTGTGCGAGGTGGCCGGCGTCACGCCGCCCGCCGGCCGCAACCTGTGCGGACGCAGCTTCGCGCCGCTGGCGATGAACCGCCCGATGCCCAAGAAGCAGGCCTGGCCCGGGACTGTCTTCGGGCACTTCCGGAACACCGAAATGGCGCGGGACAACCGTTTCAAGCTGGTCCTGCGCAACGACGGGCAGGGTCCCAACGAACTCTACGATCTCAGGCAGGACCCGCGCGAGAAGGTGAACCAGATCGGCGAGCCGCAGTACGTCAACGTGCGCGACCGCCTGCGCAAGGAACTCGAGGACTGGCGCCGGAAGTACACGTAGGTAGGACAGGCCTCCTGGCCTGTCTTCTTGAGCAAGTAGACCGGCCAGGCCGGGGCGCCCGGCCCAGAGGGCGCCCCGGCCGGGCGCCCCCCGGTCCCACTTCACGCCGGAAGCGGCGCTCCGCGCTAGAATTCGGGTATGGCCTTTCCCGTTCACCGTCCGCGGCGGCTCCGCGCGACCGAATCGATTCGCGCGCTGGTGCGCGAGACCGCGCTTGCGCCGGACGACTTCATCCTTCCGCTGTTTGTCTGCCCGGGCGAGGGCGTGAAGCGCGAAATCGGTTCGATGCCCGGCAACTACCAGATGTCGGTCGACGAGATCGTGAAGGAGTGCGCCGAGGTCGCCTCGCTGGGCGTGAGCGGCGTGATTCTGTTCGGCATCCCGGAAACCAAGGACGAAATGGCGTCCGGCGGCTATGACGATCAGGGCATCGTGCAGCGCGGGGTGCGCGCGATCAAGCGCGAAGTCGGGAAGCTCATCGTCATGACCGACGTGTGCAACTGCGAGTACACCAGCCACGGGCATTGCGGCAAGGTGGTGGCGGGCGAGGTGGACAACGACGCGACGCTGGAATGGCTGGCCTGGTCGGCCGTGTCGCACGCCCGCGCCGGCGCCGACGTAGTCGCTCCGTCGGACATGATGGACGGGCGCGTGGCGGCCATCCGCAAGGCGCTCGACGCCGCGGGCTACGCCGGGATTCCGATTCTCTCCTACGCGGCGAAGTTCGCTTCGTGCTTTTACGGACCGTTCCGGGAGGCGGCCGAGTCGGCGCCGCAGTTCGGCGACCGCCGCGGCTACCAGATGGACCCGGCCAACGGGCGGGAAGCCATGCGGGAGATTGCGCTGGACCTGGAAGAAGGCGCCGACATGATCATGATCAAGCCGGCGCTGCCGTACCTGGACCTGATCCGGCAGGCGCGCGACCGCTTCGAGGTTCCGATCGCGGCCTACCAGGTAAGCGGCGAATTCAGCATGATCGCCGCCGCCGCCCGCAACGGCTGGATCGACCGGACGCGCGCGATGATGGAATCGCTCACCTCGATCCGCCGCGCCGGGGCCGATTTCGTCCTGACCTACTTCGCCAAGGACGCGGCGCGGCTGCTGGGCTGAGCGGTCGCGCTACTTCGCGCCGAGGACCTTGGCGGCCTTTCGGAGGTCGTCCTTATCGACGAAGATGGCGGCCACGAACTTGCCGCCGCCGGCGCGTAACGACTTCACCGCGTCGACGTTGATGCCCGCCTGGGCGAGCGTGCCGAGCAGGCCGGCCATCGCGCCCGGCTGGTCGTCGCCTTCGACCCAGAACGCAACGCCCTTTTTGACCTCCAGCCCCGCCTTCTTGGCAATCTTCTTGAAGCCGGCCGAGGTCTCCGGGATGATCTCGATCGCCGCCTTCTTGGACTTGCCGCCCAACGGATAACCCCAGAACGCCACCAGATTCACGCCGGCGTCCTTCAGCGCCGCCAGCGTCATCGCGCCCTCGCCGACCCTGTCCCGAATCTCCGCCGTGAAGAACTCAACTTTGCATACGGATTGTGCCATGAATTTCCCCTTTCAAACTACCGTATCCGAATGTCGCACCCCGGGTCAACCGGATTCGCGCGGCGGGGTGGGGCTGAAGTCAACTGAGTCGTTCCGTCAAGAGAAAAGTTCGTGTGATTCACCCTTTCGCTGGCGCGAGTTTGGCCGCCAGGGGGGAACCGTGGCGGCGGAGGGCGTCCCGCGCGGGTCAAAACCCGCCCTCCAATTCTGGATTCACGCGGATGGAGGGGAGTGAAGGAGATGGAGGCGGGCGAGGTCGTCTTGATTCCAGCGTGCCTGCTCCTCGATCATGGAACGGAGCGTCTTGAATCGGAAGGTCTCACCGGGACGGTGGAAGGAGACGGTGACGCGGCGGCGGTCCGGATGCGTGTAGACGCGATGAGCGCCGTTGTGGCGGCGGAGGCGAAAGCCATCGCTGAGCAGTGCCGAAACGATTTCACGGGCGGTGAGGGTGCGAAGACGGGAATAGTCGAGGGGCATGCGGTCAGACGATGACAGCGACCTCGGGCTCGGCCAGGATGCGCACCTGGTCGGGCGGCTCGGTGGGAAGGGGCTCTCCGTCTTCGACCATGATATCGACAACCATGCGAACCACGTCCTGGATGTTGCGGAGGGCTTCTTCGCGGGTGTAGCCCCAAGTGGCGGCGCCGGCGGCGACGAGAGCGGGGCAGTAGGCGTGCCAGCGGTCGCCATCGGGTTCGACGACTAGTTTGAAGGTATAGGTCATCGGGGATGGTCTCAATCCTATTATGGCACGCGCGGCCTGGGCTGCTTGGCTGAAGCCAAGCGCGGCCTGAAGGCCGTGCCACCGTGGGTGAGAGGTTCAACGATGGCGGGGAAAGATATACAAATCGGCAGAACCGGCGGGCTGAAGCCCGCGCTCCGTGGGCGGATGCGGCGGCGGCCGGAAAATCGGACGATTCGGTCCCGCTATGCTACATTGAGAGTTCATTTCTATGCGGAAAACAAAAGATCTGGCACAACTCCAGGCGATCGCCAGGGGCGTGCGGCGGCACATCGTCGAGATGATCGGCGCGGCCAAGTCCGGCCACCCTGGCGGGTCGCTTTCGGCGGTGGAAACGCTCGTCACGCTCTACTTCGACGTCATGAACCACGACCCGGCGAACCCGGGATGGGCGGACCGCGACCGCTTCATTCTCTCCAAGGGACACGCGGCGCCGGTGCTCTACGCGGTGATGGCCGAATGCGGCTACGCCGACACTCCGATCGACAAGCTAAACACGCTGCGCCAGCTCGGCTCGGTGTACCAGGGCCATCCGGACAGGCGCTTCATCCCGGCGCTGGAAGCCTCGACCGGCTCGCTCGGGCAGGGGTTGTCGGTGGCCATCGGAATGGGCCTGGCAGCACGGCTGGACGGCAAGGGGTGGCGCACCTACGTGGTGCTGGGCGACGGTGAAATCCAGGAGGGCCAGATCTGGGAGGCGGCGATGTTCGGCGCTTTCCACAAGCTGGACAACGTGGTGGCCATCGTGGACTACAACAAGATCCAGCTTGACGGCTTCGTAAAAGACATCCTGGAGTTGGAGCCGCTGGCGGACAAGTGGAGAGCGTTTGGCTGGCAGGTCGTCGAACTCGACGGTCACGACATCGCGGCATTGCAGAAAGCGTTCGCCGAAGCCGCGGCGACCAAGGGGAAGCCCACGGTCCTGATCGCGCACACGGTGAAGGGCAAAGGCGTGTCGTTCATGGAGAACAACCCGAAGTTCCACGGCGTGGCGCCCACGCCCGCCGAGGTGGAACAGGCACTGAAGGAGCTTGCGTAATGGCGGCGAAGGCGAAATTCGAACTGAAGCTCGGCCCGGCCACGCGCGAGGCGTTCGGCGCGACGCTGGTGGAGTTGGGCCGCGAAAACAAGGACATCGTGGTCGTGGACGCCGATCTGTCCAAATCGACCATGACCTACGGGTTCTCGAAGGAGTTCCCGGAACGGTTCTTCACCTGCGGCATCGCCGAGGCGAACATGGTGGCGATCGCCTCGGGGCTGGCGGCGGCGGGCAAGATTCCGTTTGCGTCGAGCTTTTCGGCGTTTCTGCTGACCAAGGGCTTCGAACAGTTGCGCGTGACGGTGGCCTACCCGAACTTCAACGTAAAACTGGTCGGCACGCACAGCGGCATTTCGATCGGCGAAGACGGCCCGTCGCAGATGAGCGTCGAGGACCTGGCCCTGGCCTGCTCGCTGCCCGGTTTCACGGTGATCGCGCCGGCCGATGCGGTGGCCGCATCCGCGCTGGTGCGCGCCGCCACGGCGATGCTCGGGCCGGTGTTCATCCGCACCGGCCGGGTCAAAGTGCCCGTGGTCTACGCAGCGGGACAGCAGTTTGAGATCGGCAAGGCGGTCGAGTTGATCGAAGGCTCCGACGTGACGCTGGTGGCGCACGGGCTGATGGTGGCTGAATCGATCCGGGCGGCCGAAGCGCTCGAGGCCGAGGGGATTTCGGCGCGCGTGGTGGACATGCACACCATCAAGCCGCTGGACCGCGAAGCGATTCGCCGCGCGGCGGCCGAAACCGGCGCCATCGTGGTCTCCGAAGAGCACCTGGTGGATGGCGGCCTGGGCGTGCGCGTGGCGCAGGCGGTGGCCGAACTCCATCCCTGCGTGATGGAGTTTGTGGGCATTCAGAACACCTACGCCGAATCGGGCACGCCGGACGGCTTGCTGGATAAGTACGGCATGCGGGCGCGCGAAGTGGCTGCCGCGGCGCGAAGGGCGCTGGCGCGCAAGAAGTAGAACGCGCATGCGCGGGCCCGTTCGAGCGCGACGTTCGCTGCGAGAGATGCTTTTGGGGATCATCCGGGAACGCGACGCCGAGCGGACGCGTGTGGCGCGCCTGCTGCACGACGAGCTTGGGCAGGTGCTGAGCGCCGCCGGTCTGCATCTGGATGCGTTGCGCCTGGACGTACAGGACCGGGCTCCGGAAATCGTCGGCCGCACCGGGGAGATTCAGAGTATTCTCGAAGGCGCGGTGCAGCAGGTTCGCCGCCTGAGCTACGAACTGTGTCCCGAACCGCTGGAGCACGCCGGGCTCGGCGTCGGTCTGCGGCATCTGGCCGGCCGCCGGCGGCCGTCGTTTTCGGGCCAGTTGACCGCGGAGTGCCCCGACTCGCTGGACCTGCCTCCCGCCGTTTCCCTGGCCCTGTTCCGGATTGCCGAGCAGGCCCTGGACAACGCCGTCCAGCACTCGGGCGCAACCAGGATCCGCCTGGTCTTGCGCGCGAGCCGGCGGCGGACCACACTCGAGATCCGCGACAACGGCCGCGGATTCGACGCGGCGCGGATGCGCCGCCGGCCCAGGGGCCTGGGCCTTCCGCTGATGGAGAGTTACGCCCGGGGCGCCGGTCTCGTTTTGGAGATCGCGAGCACGCCTGGACGGGATACAATTGTGAGGGTAACAAAGGATAGGGCGCCCGGCGCCTGATTGCCACACACCATGCCATTTGAAATCCTGCTGGTCGACGACCACAAGATCATGCGGGATGGCATCAAGGCCATCCTGCGCCACAGCGAGGAATTCCACGTCGCCGGCGAAGCGGAGAATGGCGCGGAGGCGGTGCAGTTCTGCCGGCGGCAGAAGGCGGACGTCGTCCTGATGGACATCGGCCTGCCGGGCTTGAGCGGCATTGACGCCACCACCGAGATTCTCCGCCACAGTCCGGAAACGCGGGTCATCATTCTCTCGATGTACGACGACGAGCACTCGGTGGTGAGCGCCATCCGCAGCGGCGCGCGCGCCTTCGTGCTTAAGAAGGCCTCCGACAACGATCTCATCGACGCGCTGCGGACCGTGGCCAAGGGCGGCTCCTACCTGAGCCCGCAGGTGTCCGACAAGCTGCTGGCGCGCATCCAGCGCGGAGACTTGGAATCGAGGCGTTCGCCATCGGCGCTGGACGGGCTGTCGCCGCGCGAACTCCAGGTGCTGCGCCTGGTGGCCGAGGGCAAGACCAGCAAGGAGATCGCCGTCATGCTGGACCTGGGCCTGCAAACCGTGCGCAGCTATCGCAAGACCATGATGAAGAAGCTGAACGTCAACAACGTGGCCGGGCTGACCCAGTTGGCGCTTTCCGCCGGGCTGACCCGTTCGTCCTTCCCCGAACAGAAAGACCGCTGAGAGGATTTCACGCCTGAGCGCTTCCTGCCCGAAGGCCGGCCATGTCCTCTTTATGCAAGGCAACAAAAGGTCCCTGCGACTCTTACAACGAGCGCATCGGGAGTCTACTCCGGAGCTCTTGGTCTTTCCGATTCGTTCAAGCCAGGACCCGTAATTCCTCGGAACGCGTGAATAAATCGTGGGAACACGCCTGTGAGGCGCTCCTGAACGGGGACAGCCCGGTGTGTGCGGGGACACTTTTCATCCGGACGGGTGGGGCGCAGCCTGGTAGGGCGAGTTTCAGCCCGCGCGAGGCCTTCAGGCCTCGCCGGGCCGCCCCGGCCTGAAAGCCCCCGCCCGAAGCCCCGCGGCGCGTATCTTGACGCTCATGGGGGAACCGCCGCATTCTCATCCCGGCGAATGAGGCGCAGCCTCATGAGGGACAGTCCCCGAATCGGCTCATGGCGGCTTGAGTGAAAACGCGCCGGCGCGCGCGCGTATATCGCTTCAGGCCGGAGCGATCGGCAGCAAGTCCGGCCTGAACTGGAGGACAAGATGCAGGCTGAATCGACCGGCGATGCCGCGCTGGCGGTGGAGGCCAAACCCGAAGGCATATGCCCGGGCTGCGGGGTCGAAATGGAAAAGAGAACCGGCGTGGTTTGGGGCACGCTGCTGCCGATGGCGATCCTTCCGCCTCTCGGTTTTCCGACATTCATAATCACCGGGCTGGTGGAGAAGCGGGCGGTCTGCCCGTCCTGCGGCCACTCCGAGCAACTCTACAAGATCTTCAGAGCCGCGCCGGGACTCTTCCCGGCGCGTGGAAACCGGACTGAAGTTACCCGGCGCGCGGCGGTCTGTTGTATGCTCCTACATATCCGAAGGAGCGAACCAATGAAACGAAGGAATTTTCTGAAGTCCCTGGCCGCCGCCTCGGGCGCCGCCATGGCCGGTGTTCCACGGGCCGAAGCCGCGCTGGGGAAGGCGAAGATTACGCGCGTCCGCATCTATGAACCGCCCAACCTGAACCGTCTCTTCAACCAGAGCAACATGCTCATTACCGTGGAGACCGACATCGGGATCACGGGAACCGGCGAGGGCGGTTCGAAAGACACGCTGGAGCAGTGCGCCGGAACTCTGATCGGCAAGAACCCTTTCAAGATCGAACAGATCTGGCAGGAAATGTTCATGGCGTGGTTCTACCCGCCCGGGCGGGAAAAGATCCACGCCCTGGGCGCCATGGATCTGGCGCTTTGGGACATCAAGGGCAAGGCTTTGAAGGCCCCGGTGCACGAGCTTCTCGGAGGCACGGTGCGGGATTACTGCGACTGCTATGCCACCGGCGGCGTCCGCCCGGCGTCGGCGGCCGGGGCGCAGGTGAGTCTGGGCGACCGGGCCCGCGCCACCCTCGAGGCGGGGTATCGGGTGTTTCGAATGGGAGCCGGAGACGCACGGGAAGGCGCCGTCTTCGACACCCGCGAACGGATTCGCCAGATTGCCCAGGACTCGAAGGCGGTCCGTGAAGCTGTCGGCAGGAACGGCGAGTGGATGATCGACTTCCACCAGCGATTCGACTACAGCGACGCGTTGCGCGGCTGCAGGCTGATCGAGGAGTACGACCCCTTTCTGGTGGAAGACCCGGTCCGCGACGAACATGCGCTCGAGGATCTTCCGAAGTTGCGGCGGATGACCAGCGTGCCCCTGGCCCACGGCGAGGAGTGGGGCCACCGCTGGGACTTCAACAAGCTGGTCGAGAACCACGACATCGACTACCTGCGCGCCACCCTTCCGAGTGTCGGCGGGATCACCGAATGGATGAAGATTTCGGCAATGTGCGAAACGCATTCCGTGGGAATTGTTCCCCACTTCACCGGTCCCGTCGCCACGGCCGCCCTGGTTAACTGCCTGTCGACCTTCCCCGGTCCGGTGCTGTTCGAGTACAACTACGGGGACCGGCCGATCGACTATCTGCCGGAGTTTGTGGACTTCAGGAAAGGCAAGCTCTACCCGAACGACCGGCCGGGGCTGGGAGTCGCGCTGGAATTGAAACCGCTGAAACTGATCGGCGAGGTGACCGAGCCCGGGCGGCGGTCGATCTACGTCCGGCCCGACGGCTCGCTGACGCATTGGTAGGAAAACCGGGGACGGAGACAGACTGGTGTGTGCGGGGACAGGCCGGTCCACAAAGGACACACCGATCTGTCCCTGGGGTCACACTCGATTGCCTCACGGATATTGGCAAGAGTTCGGCCCGATGGCGGCCGGGCCGGTGGACTCGCGCGGCGGGACGGTTTCACCTTTTGGCCGCGGTTACGCCGCGACCAAAACGCGAGATCGTCGCGCCGCCCAAAGAAACAAAGATTTTGTAGTATAGACGACGGTCAGGTTCCCCACGGTAGAATGAACAATTCCCGCCATGGCGACAGGGCCTCGAAAAAACCGGAGTTGGCTGCTTGCAGCGATAGCGGTATTTGGCCTGGTAAACGAGGTCCTGTACTGCTTCCTGCTGCCGCTGTGGGAGGGCTTCGACGAGCCGTTCCACTACGGATACGTCCAAACGCTGGCTGTGCGGAGACAACTGCCGGCGCTCGGCAAGACCCCCGTCTCGGAAGAGATCCTGCGATCGCTCGAATTGGCCCCGGCGAGCCATGTGGTCCGGCGCAACCTCCCCTATGTGACGACCTTCGGCGAATTCGCGGCCCTGCCGGAGGCCGCGCGCCGCCAGCGGCGGGAGGAGCTTTGGAATCTGCCCGCCGGCTGGCGTGAAGTCGAGGCCCAAGGCCCGTTGAATTACGAGGCGCAGCAGGCGCCCCTGGCCTACCTGCCGCTGGCGGCGGCCGACCATCTGTGGCGCCAGGACCCGCTTCCGGCGCGGGTTCTGAAGGTACGGCTGACGGGCGCGCTGGCGGCCTGCCTGTTACAGTTCGGGCTCGCGC
>Ga0315273_10010380_pt1 | contig 11871 bp, 7 predicted proteins | sample YL17G02_0_MG_FD_205753 | JGI IMG/M metagenome (GOLD analysis project Ga0315273, IMG submission 205753) | Sediment microbial communities from Yellowstone Lake, YNP, Wyoming, USA - YL17G02_0 | ecosystem: Environmental > Aquatic > Freshwater > Lake > Sediment | place: USA: Wyoming | collected... | reverse complement strand
TCTTAAGTTAATAAAAGGTTCCCTCCTATGGATTTTTCTTGCAATGCCGATTTCTCCAGCAAAAACTGGAAGACCGCATGCCATAGCCTCTATGATTACCAGTCCAAAACCTTCATATCGCGACGGGAAAAACATGAAGTCCGACAGTGAATAAACAGCTGGCATTTCTTCATAAGGAACTTCTTCAAGAATAGTGACATTTTTCCTCTCCTTCAAATTGCAGTCCTCGCTACCCGTGCCAAACACGAGTAGCCAGTGGACATCAGGAGTTTTTTCGAGAACTTGTTCAACGATGTCCTTGCCTTTCGTTTTATCCCATCTGCCAACGAAAAGTCCAACAAAGGCATCATCAGGGATGGCATACTTTCTCCTGAGGACATTCCTATCCTCGCTTTTCGAGAATAAACTGATATCAATCGCGCTTTCCACTACCCTCACATCGTCAAAACCATAATAGGTTTCAAGTTCTTCCTTTACCTTATCACTCACAGCTACTTTTAACCGATCAAAACCGCTTGCTCTTTCGCCCAAATAACCGCAGAGATACGTCCATTCGAGAGAAGTGACATGAGAAATGACCCCTTTAATGGATTTATCAAAAGCTACGTGGCTCGAGTGATAAATATTAAATGCCTTAATTCTCGGCGGGAAATACCCCATTCCATAAAAAGAGTTCGCTATGACAAAATCATAATTTTTGTCTACCTCAAAAAATTTTCGCCCGAGGACATACATCTTGCCAAGAAGTTTATTATGAAAACACATATCTTCATTGATGGTCTCGCTATGATATAAATCCACCTTAATTCCAGATCCCTTTAATAATTCTGTCAATTGGAGGGTATACTTCTCAATGCCCCCCTTATAACGATAAGGGTCAAAAACTGTGATGATAGCTGCCTTCATGTCTTCATTTAAAAGATATTATATCCGACAGAGGTGTGTATTTCCCCTTATCATCTAAACACGTTAGTGTTATAAAGGAAACATCACGCGGAATTGGTTTTTCTTCAAGGTACCATTTTTTGTCATGGTAGAATAATTTTTCTAACGGCAAAAGCTCAGCTTCCCGCGCTCCGAATACAGTTAAATTTATCCGTTCAAGATAAGCAACATCATACTTTACACCATATTGCCTCTCAGCAATCGTTCTTATATGAAAGGCAATTATCTCTGTTGCGTTTCGGCATTTCAAAGTCATTTCTATTTCGTTATTCCTCTTGAGCAGCCCTATTTCCGGCTTTTCGCTGGATAAAATATTCTTAAAAAAGTTTATTTTCTCATTCATAGAGTCTGCAATGTTAAATACCTTGTCATCTTTTATCTCATAAATACCATCGAAGCCTCTCATAATCTCCGGATAAAAGGATAGCAATTCCATAGGGAAAAAGGTTGGAGGAGAAGATTTAATACCTTCAATTTCATAATAAGCCTTAGATATATTTTCTATATAATTAGTAGTTACTAACCAGTTTCTTTCACTCTCGGGGAGAAGAACCAACTTGTCATGATACTTCCCGTTGATTATAAGTTCCGTCACTTGTTTGCCCATTAATGCCTCTTTCTTGAAAAATGCTCTAATGTCTTTATTTGTTTGAAGAGAGTGTACCATAAAAAATACTGCTATCATAAAACAATAGGTAGCCTTTAACGGGACCTTTCTAATAGAATTTGCATTAAAACCAATCATAAAAGAAAAAAGGACAGTAGCGATAAGCCAATACCTGTAAGTGTCTAACTGTGGATAAGAATGCATAACAACGAAGGAGATTAACAATGACGCCAGCCATATGAGAATTGACAGCAATAGTTTTTTTGGTCTTAACAACAAAGGCAATGCAAGAAATATAAGAAACCACCCATAACCAAATAGCGCCTTTGATTCAGTAAACATAGATTCATATGCCGTTTTCGCATAAACAACCGGGTTATAGGCAATACCGGGATATCCACCTAAACCTTCAAGAACATATAGCCTCAGCAGCAAATGCCCAGCCAGCATGATAAAGTAAGGGTACGTCCTGATAACCCTTTGTTTAAAACCATCCCCTGAAAGAACGAATAAGACAAAGGGCAAAGTCATATATTGCTCTTTGCCCATGAAACTCAATTCGCTAAGAATCAAAATCATGAGGACAATAAGCGGAGTATTTTTCAAATCAGGTTTATACCTCAAAAAAAGATATATGGCCAGTAAAGAAAAGAGCATTGCATAAAGGTATTGTCTCAATGTTATCCATAATAAACATACCAGGGAGGAAGTAGACAATAATATAATGAATGCGGGCAACAGAGAGCTTATCCTGTCTGCATATAACCGGAGTATCTTGTACACTGTAAAGGAGATAAGCACAAGGACCATGGTATTGTGGATGTGATATGGCAAAGGAGTTATCCCAAAAAGTACAGCGTCGGGTTTAAATGAAAGGGGAACCAATGGAGTATAAAAAATGGAAGAATAAATGCGGGTGAAGAGAATATCTTTTAAGGACGAAGTAGAAGAGAAAATGGCAAGTGCATCGTCAGCAATAAACCAGTAATTAAATGAATCGCGGTAATACAAAAAAGCAACGATCACAAGCATTCCCAATGCAATCAATCGCTCGTAGCGAGAATACTTCTGACTCAATTTTAAAAGATATGTTTTCATTTTCACCCAAACATTGTATTCTACTTAAAGATCGTTCATCTTCGTTTCTTGTTTCCTACAGAAACCAAAAGAATAGCTGCTTAATCCCGAATTAACTAATGCAATCCTATGAAATCTATCTCTCATTTGGTATTATTTAATATAGTGGAATTCCCTGATTTATTCTATATTCTATAGCATGGTAAACCTTTTAATCTATTTTCTTAAGAAAGATATAAAAACTAAGTATGCCGGTTCCGGACTCGGATTGTTATGGGCTTTTCTTCTTCCCCTTTTTCAAGTCCTCCTCTTCTGGTTTGTCTTTTCGCTAATCCTGAAGGCACGTCCTTACGGTAGTTTGCAGATACCCTATATCTACTTTCTTCTTTCATCCTTCTTCTTCTGGCTCGCATTCTCTGAAGGACTGGCCAGGTCGACTTCTGTCATTGTCGAGAACTCGGAGATAGTGAAAAAGGTGTCGTTCCCGTACGTTATACTGCCGCTCACGGTAACTCTTTCCAGCTATATCCACAACCTGATAGGGTTCGTGATCTTCATAATATTTTACGTCTCAACTACTGGGTTTCATCCCGTGTTTTTCTTGATCATCCCTGTCCTTTTGAGCCAGATAGCGTTTTCCACGGGTCTCGGAATGATATTTTCATCTCTTGTCCCTTATTTCAGAGACCTAACTCAGGTCGTCGGTTATATCCTTCAGGGCATGTTCTTTCTATCGCCGATTATGTACAGCATCGACTCATTGCCGCAGAAATTCAGGCCTGTGATTTCTCTCAACCCAATTTCTCATTTCGCCACATCCTATCAGGACATCCTCCTCCTCCGGAAGCCCCCTGCCCTCTCTGATTCTATGATAATTTTTTTTCTGGCGCTCCTTGCGCTGACCGTGGGATCACTTATGTTCAGAAAACTCAAAGACGGCTTTGCCGATGTCTTATAACTAACCTAATCATAGACAATATTGTGATCAGAGCGAAGAATTTAACAAAAATCTACAAACTCTATGACAAGCCTTCGAGCAGATTAAAGGAACTGTTATTGAAAAAGAGGTTCCATAAGGAATTTGTCGCTCTCGAAGACATCTCCTTCGAGCTTGCCCCCGGAGAGTCCCTTGGCATAATCGGAGAAAATGGCGCCGGCAAGTCCACGCTGCTGAAGATTCTGGCCAAGACACTATCAGCCACGTCCGGCAGCCTGGAAATACAGGGCAAGGTATCATCCTTGCTCGAACTTGGATCAGGCTTTCATCCTGAATTTACGGGTATGGAGAATATTTATTTTTATGGCGCTCTCCTTGGCCTCAGCAAAAGCGACCTATCACAGAGGATAGACGAAATCGTAGACTTTGCCGATATAGGAGATTTTATTAATTATCCCTTAAAGACATATTCTTCCGGAATGTATGTTAGACTTGCATTTTCTGTCGCAACCGCCATAAACCCGGACGTACTGATAGTCGATGAGGCCCTTTCGGTCGGAGACCTTTATTTTCAGAAAAAGAGTATCGATAAAATTCTGTCTTTTAAGGAACAGGGGAAAACAATCGTCTTCTGCTCCCATGCTATCTATTATATCAATCGCTTATGTAATAAGGTCTTATGGCTGAAGAACGGCAGGGCGGAAATGTACGGGCCCCATTATGAAGTGACTATGGCATATGAAAAGTATCAGCTTGAAAAACATTCTGACAAGGGCGGGGAGGACAAGACGCCTGTTACTGATTCTCTTGTTAAACCAATCCAGATCAAAGAGGTCCAAAGCCTGCCATTTCCAAATCTCAACACCGGAGACGACCTTAAAATAAAGATAAAAATAGTTGCAGGCAATTCATCCCCTTACAAAGTAGCCGTTATCCTTAAGAGAATTGATAACCTTGATATAACGAGTTCATACAATGCTGAACCCCTACGGGGAGACCACGAAGTGTCGCTTAAATTTCCGTCCTTCCAGCTCAAGGCTGGCACATATTATATCAGGGCTTATGTCCTAGACGAGCACCTGCTACATGTGTATGACACGAAAGATTCCTTCCCGTTCAATATCCCTAAGGAAACACTTGAAGTTGGGCTTGTTGAACTACCGTGCAAATGGATTGTCTGACTTAGAGAAGCTATGAAGATTTTTCCACCAGATCGTAAAATTCTCTTTGTCTTGCCCACTGATACATTTGGAGGAGCTGAAAGGGTCACATTGAATGTCATAAAGGGAATACAGTCTTTTGAACCTATATTGCTGACCCAGGAGAAGATGAACAAGTTTTATTCTCCTCTTGGAATAAGGATTTATAATTTCGAAGCTTACAATTGCATGATGCCGAACATCTGTCTGCGGACAATAATTTCCTACTCGAGGGCGATACATTCAGTTTCAAGGCTCGTTCAGCCCGCTATTATTTTTGGCGTCATGCATTTTGCATCTTTATTTGTAACTCTCGCCAGAGACCTATTTTTCTTGAAGATTCCGGTAGTTACAAGCATTCATGGTACTTATTCTTCTCACTTCAAAAGTATTAATCGTTCTCCGTCTTTTAAAGAGAAAGTTTTGATTCGTTATCTTTTGCAAAGACTGGAAAATGTTATCGTCCCTTCGGAAGGTATCAAATCTGATATTATCAGCCACTTCGGTGTCAGTGACAGGAAATTGAAAGTTTTTTACAACGGTTTTGATCTGGAGTGGATCAGGTCATGCAGTTATGAGAAAATTCCTTTGATAAAAGACTGCCCGTGGATTGTTACGGCTTCGAGACTGGGGCCTCCGAAAGATTTTACTACGCTGCTGCGGGCCTTTCGAATAATAAGAAATCAGATAAAGACAAAACTGCTTATCATAGGTGAAGGCCCTTACGAGAGTAAAATAAGGGAAGAGATAGCATTATTAAAATTGGATGAAGACGTTTATATGGCCGGGTTTCAGGAAAATCCATTCAAGTATATAGCCAGGTCGGATATTTTTATGTTGTCTTCGCTTTCAGAGGGTCTTCCAGGGGCTGTGATTGAGGCAATGGCGCTTGATGTTCCTGTTGTTTCGACTGATTGTCCTTCGGGTCCGGGCGAAATAATTCAAAACGGTCACAGCGGCATCCTCGTTCCTGTTGGGGATTATCAGGCCCTTGCATCCGCATGTCTTTCGGTACTGAGCGACAGAGAGTTAAGAGAACGTCTTTCCGCAGGCGCGCATGAGAGGGCTGATTTTTTTTCGATTCAAAGGATGCATAGGGAATATAATGAATATTTTGCAAGCCTTATAATATAAATTTTCTCGGAGGTTTTATGTCTGAAGTTACTATACGCGAATACAGGCTGGGCGATGAATATGGCATTATCAAACTCTTCAAGGAGGTTTTTGGACGAGACATGTCCATTGAGGAGTGGCAATGGAAATACAGAGGACAGGGGAACGACAAAGTTCTCGCGGTTGTCCTCGAAGACAGGGAATCGGGCATAGTAGGATACTATGGGAGCATTACCCTCAGAATGATTCGCGACGGAAAAGAAATAAAGGGGGTGGCCGCGGGTGATACGATGATTCATCCGAAGCATCGAAGTTTTGTCAGGCTCAAGAAAATGCGCAACCTCTGGGTCGATGAATCGCTCAGGGAATCGGTAATAATGTTTTATGGGTTTTCACCCGAAAGAATTGTTAAACTTGCGGTCGAAAGATTGGGGATATACGATACGGCCGAGCCGGTTTATGAAGCTGCAAAAGATGTCAGATTCAACAATGATCCTTCGAGATTTCTCTACAAGCTTTCTCCTCTGAGTTTTGATGACGGCAGGATAGACGAACTGTGGGACAAAGCAAAACATCAATTCAAGTTGTCAGTAATCAGGGACAGCGCATATTTCCAATGGAGGTACAAAAATCATCCCCTGTTTTCTTACGAAATCTGGGGACTTACAAGAAGATGGAGCAGCCATCTCGCCGGACTGGCAGTTCTCAAGAAAGAAGACAGCGACAACCTTTTGTTGATGGACATGGTATTTCGCGAAAAAAACCTCGCTCCGCTGCTTAAAAAGGTTGAAAACCTGGCTTTCAGCATCGGGAAGAAGAAGATGGGCCTCTGGCTTCCTTACCGGATGCATCCGGAGCTTGAGACGCTCGGCTTTATATCAAGGCCTTCAGGGGCCACCATACCTACGATGCCTCAATCAGGCCATCCTTCCACGATAAAGAAGGACGAGGTGGTCGCCAATTTTTATTACACGTGTGGTGACACGGACTTCCTGTGAGGCAATATTAGAGCGGGAAAGTCTTTACGCGCCGGACATCAGTATCACTTGCTTTTTGCAATCCCCTGCATTGTCGCCGGTAGATCTTTGTATTTTTTCAGTTCAGAGAGGTAATAGTTTACCTCCTCTGAGTTCCCTTTTATATAGTATGCCCGTGCCTTGCTAAAGGGAACCAAATAATCAGGCATGCCGTGTTCGAGTGCTTTTTTATAAAAATCTTCGGCCTCTTTTTCCCTATCGAGGACAATGAGGACATTGCCCATCGCCACATATGGCTGGTAAAAGGGCGGAGAATGTGAGATGGCTCTCTGAGCATAAATAAGTGCATCTAAGGGATTCAATTTCTTAATAAGCATAAGATCGGCTTTATCAGAGAGGGCGAGGACATGATCGGGCTCAAGGAGGAGGGCTTTATCGATAGATGCAGTCGCCAGCTCGATATCCCTTTTTCCAAGGTAGGCCATACCCATGCCGTAATAAGCTGCTGCAAAACCTTGATTGAGAACTAGTGCGTTTTTATAATTCTCTATTGCAGCGTCCCACAGCCCTTTTTGTCTCAATGCATCACCCGTAAGTGTAAGGACAATCGTCCTGTCACCAATCCCCGTTTCCGGCAATATCTCGTTGTAATCTTTTATCGCACCGTCAATGTCTTCATGCAAAGCCTTATAGAAGGCTCTAAGAATTTTGAGGTTGTAAGAATCGATCCGGGTCTCCGCAGCGTCTATCAATTTTTTTGCCTCCGCGAGATTCCTTTCGGAGAGATAGGCCATGCCGAGTCTGTAAACGGAATCATTCAAGAAGGTTGGCCTTTTGTCACGAATGCTTAAGCTTACCGCCTCTTTGTAAAAAGTGGTTGCATTTTTGAAGTCCCCCGCCATCAGAAAGGCATTTCCCGAAGACATCATCGCCCTTATGTTTGACGGGCTCTTCTTAATAGTGTCAGTCCATAATGTTATAGAATCTTTCCAGGCGAAGTTTCTCGAAAAGGTGAGAGAACCAAATAAAATCGAAAGGATTGCCGCTGTTACCCAAACCGTCTTCGATTTACCTTCCGGAATCAATGAAACAACTATCTGTCCGAAGATTCCGGTGAACAATCCCGCAACAGGTAAGTAGTTTCTATGTTCGAAATATAGGTCGGAGCCAAGTGCAACAAAGCTTTCGAGGGATATCGCAATAAGATACCAGAGAACTCCGAAACAGAGGAAAGGATACCGCTTTCTCATCGTTGTCGAAAAGAGGAGCAGGGCTGAAAGGAACAGGCCTGATAAGAGAGTCGTTAACGGCTCTATTAATCCAAGAGAAACAGGGAATCCCCACCAATCGAAGATGAGGAACCGCGGAAGGGGAACGACTACCAGAAATAAATACCGTGAAACCACTCGGAATTCGGTAAGAATGTGCTGAAAAGGCGTCCAGTATACGTCTGTGGCCATCCATCCCTTCCAGGCGAGAGGTTCATTGAGGTTAAAAACAAGTTTAGAAATGTCAATAATCGTATTATGAAACTTGAAAAAGTAAGACGTTAGCCCGATGCAAATGATTCCCGCGCCGACAACGGCCAGAGCCCTCTTCCCGAATTCCCGAATGTTGAATCCTGATAGAAAAAAATAGTCATAGAGAAGTATAAGAGGAATCCCGACAACGGCATTTTCCTTTGAAAGAATACCCGCAACGAGAGAGGCAGCGCTGCAAGCGTAAAGGAAGATTGACTGTAATCTCTTCTCCCTTTGCGAGGCATAAATAAAGCAAAGGACAGAAAGAAGGACAAAGAACGTTGCCAGAGAAGCCGACCTCTGAATGATATACGCAACAGCGTTAATGTTTAATGGATGCAGTCCAAAAACTACACTGCTGAAAAGTGCAACAGCAAAAGCCCGATTCTCCGGGATGCTATCTCTTCCTTCGTCTTTTTTGTGTTTTTTAGGATGATATCCCGAATTCCCAAACGTAAGAATAACTGTCCGGTATGCAAGCAAATAAATGAGGAGAGAATTCGTAATGTGTAACAGGATATTAAAGATCCTGAAGTTAGCGGGACTGAAAGGAGCGAGGGACTTATTCAGGAGAAAAGTTAGATAGGTGACCTTTCTGAAATTAATGATATCAAAGATATCATTAATTCCGACGGGCCTGTAAGCCACAATGTCATCCATAGCCCAGGTGCCATTGATAGAATTCGAGTATGCAAGGAATATGGAAAAGGACAGAAGGAGAAATGCAAAGAGAGGTTTTTTATTATTTACAGCACTCTTTGCTGCTGGAGTTCTTTCCCCGCCCTGTTTATGTTTCATCTCGATATGAAAGATATGCCTACTTTTACCGCCCGCGCTCGTAGTGTTGTTCCGGTTTAACCAGAAGCCGGTTGTTTTCTGGACATGGAAATAACCTTCCCTTTCATCCCCTCCCCTCAAGAGAGTGGGAGATATGAGAGTCCCTCTCCCCTTGCAGGAGAGGGCAAGGGTAATGTGTTATTGTATCCGGATTTTTTTACTTTTTCGGCAAGAAAGGTTCGAGATTAACTTCTGCGCCTGCGTCCTCCATCGCCTTTTTGACGAACTCTTCTGCCCGCGCCTTCTTAAATTCGGCGCGCACCTTTTCCTTTATATTGTCCTTAACCTTATCATAAGGCTTGATAACCGCATCCTTCTTTTCTTCGCCCCTGATGATATGGAATCCGAAAGGCGTCTCATCAACTCCGCTCACCTCGCCTGGGTTCAGAGAGAATGCGGCCTTCTCAAAATCAGGCGCCATCTTACCCCTTTGGAAAAAACCAAGGTCTCCACCATTTTCTTTAGAACCCGGATCATCCGATAATTCGGAAGCAAGTTTCGCAAAGTCTTCACCGGCCTTTATCCTCTTCAAGACTCCCTCTGCTCTCTCCTTTGCCTCCTTCTTAGCCCCTTCAGAGGCCGACTTATCGACTTTAATGAGGATGTGTCTTACTCTCACCATCTCAGGTGTTGTGAACTCCTCCTGGTGCGCCTTATAGTAAAGTTGCATATCATTTTCAGAGACGTCTATCTTTTCGACAATATCTTTCTTAAGATATTCTGCTGCGAGAAAATCATTCGAAAGGAGATCGATCTGTTCCTTGACGTCGGGTCTCTTATCAAAACCTTTATCTCTTGCAATCTTCGAAAGAACCATCCCTTGAACAATCCTTTGCAGTATCGTTGCCTTGAATGTAGGATTCTGTGCGAGTACCTTCTGCTTCTCGGCATCGTAAAAACTGATAATCCTGTCAAAATCAGACATGGTGATTTTACTATCACCTACTTTCGCAAGCACAGTATCTTCTTGGGCGAATGCAGAACCCTTCGCAAACATCACCAGCAGAACAGACAGCACGAAAAATCTTTTCATCAATGACCTCCTGATTTTTTAAAGTATTTGACAGACTCACAGCTGTAATGAGAATGTTCCTATGTCTCTGTTAAGCCTTCATCATTTCAATTCGAATTAAGACAGAAAATGTTCTGTTGCTTAATCATTTCTACAACACTTTTATATTAACAGATCGGCGTTTACTGTTACAATTGCTTCCTGCGGAAAATTGACTAACGTTCATATTTCTCAGTAAAATATTTATTGAGCAAACTTGGGAATATAAGGATAAAACTGTCTAAAATATAGCAATTGCGATACCAATGCATCATTGCAAAGCTGCTGTCGGATATACGCAAAAGAGGGGAAGTGACCTGTGGGAAAGAAGACAAAAAATATCAGGGCCTTTCAGACGCCGGTGGCCGCGTTTTCTACAACTGGTAATAATGACTCTCGCGGCCACTTTAGCGGTTCATGGAGACATATATTTATTATTGTTATTCTTTGCATAGCAGCCTACTTCAACACGCTATCCATGGATTTTGTATGGGACGACTTATATCAAATAAAGAACAATGACCAGATAAAGAGCCTTTTAAATATCCCCTCTTTTTTCGGTTCGAATGTTTGGGCGGGAGTGAGAGGCTTCTCTAGTTATTATTACCGCCCTTTCTTTATCTTATCACTTGCGGTTGATCATTCCGTGTGGGGTGAACAACCCTTCGGTTATCATCTGACAAACATAGTGCTTCATATCTTGATGTCTATTATGGTCTATCTTTTTGCCCTGAAATTTCTGAAGAGCGTCACGGGTTCCCTTTTTACTGCGGCCGTCTATACTGTCTACCCCATCCATGCTGAGGCAGTAGCATGGATTTCCGGGAGGAATGAAATACTCTCGGCCCTTTTTCTGCTTAGCTCCTTCTATTTCTACATCTTCTACAGGGAAAATCGCAGGATTGCTTATATTGTCTCTTCTTTGGTGTTATTCTCTTTTTCCCTCCTTTCAAAAGAGACGGCTGTGGTCCTTCCTGTGATTATTCTCCTCTATGAACTCTTTTTGGGAAACAGAGACTTAAAGGAAACATTGCGGGGTCCGGCCTTATACGGCCTTTTGATCATACCGTACCTCATTGTGAGACTGATTTTATTTGAGAGTATGACGGGAGCGCAGAGACAGCCCCTTCTTTGGCAGTTGAGCACAGCGCCCGGTCTGATTATTGAATATCTGAGACTGCTCATTTCTCCGATTAATCTAAAGGTATTCTATGACATTGCCATCAAAAAGACATTCCTGTCACAGGATGTGATAATTCCGATTCTTCTCCTTGGAATGATTTGTCTTGGTATCATTTTCTCCCTTCGATATGATAGAAAAGTATTTTTTAGCCTGCTCTTTACTTTGATAACTCTGGCCCCGGTCTCAGGAATTGTAGTGTTGATTGCACCTGCGCTTATGGCGGACCGGTACCTCTACCTTCCATCCGCTGGATTCTCTATGGCTTTAGGAACTATTTTCTCTATCATCCTCGGCAGTGTCGTAAAGAAATCCGGCGGGCAAAAAACAAAAGGCATTCTTGGATTAACCTGGACAGCCCACACCGGAGTGAAGCTCGCTGGTGCGCTTTTTGTCTGTCTTCTGCTTGTGCTTAACATTCACAGAAA
>Ga0315273_10010379_pt1 | contig 11872 bp, 15 predicted proteins | sample YL17G02_0_MG_FD_205753 | JGI IMG/M metagenome (GOLD analysis project Ga0315273, IMG submission 205753) | Sediment microbial communities from Yellowstone Lake, YNP, Wyoming, USA - YL17G02_0 | ecosystem: Environmental > Aquatic > Freshwater > Lake > Sediment | place: USA: Wyoming | collected... | reverse complement strand
CGCTGCTTCAGGGGTTATCCTACCACTTCCTTGGCCCCTCAGGGCCTATAGGGAAATTAACCCTTCCCGTGGGAATCCGCGTCAATCAGCAGATTTGTACGAAACCGGGAAGAACGCCTCAACCCCCATTCATTTCTCTACTTCGTCGCCCCGCCGCAATCGTCTGTACCCCTCAGGGAGGCCGTCGGCACTCTTGGTAATTGTGTCGACTTCAAATGCCTCAATACAGCGTGGTTGGTCAGATGACGGCTGGTCAGGTTTTCTCTCCCGTTTCTTGTCCTCCATTAGCTTCATCTCCATCCCTAGTCATTGCCTTCAGGACCATTAAATAGGTTCTCTCATGCTGGTCCTTCATCTTGCGATAGTCTCTATCCAGGCGATATATGCCTGCAGCAGCCAGGAGAATGCCGGGAAGCCAGTAGCATGCCTCCGCAACATCCTGCAGCCATTTCTCCGCCAAGTACAGTTCATTGACTATCAACCCAATCACAAGTTGAATCAGCGAGGTGACAATCAGCCAAATAGAAACCTGATACCAGGAGAATCGCTTGGAGAACAGGATCCTATTCATGGCTATTGAGATAGCATAGCTGCCAACAAGCTTTGGAAGCGTGTATTCAGCGGGGTTGCGAATCGAACCGCAGACCTTGTCGACTTTGGGTCCTATCGAAACAGCATAACCAAAAGCTATGGCAAAAAGGAGACATGCAGCCGCAATCTGCAGTCCCAACGATAGGATTATGGGTTTGAGGCTAAGCAATTCACCGTCGTCGCCAAGTGTTGGAATCGATACAAGCACAGCAATGAAGATGCCGACAAACCCCAGGATGGAGACGGATTTGTTCTCAAGGTCGTCCTTCCATTTCATTTCTGCTTCGAATCGTGTCACCATGTCTTCGTGCGCTAGTTGTGTCGAGTCCATGCCAGTTTCCTCCACCTTCTCCACCACCAGATCAGAAATGTCAGCGCCGGTTGAAAAGTTGCCAGTTCCGCCGGTCTAATCTTGACCAGGTCAATTTAGCCTTGCCGCCCTCCACAATTTCCACCAGTCGGATGATGCTCGTTTGACGCATATATCACTTGCCGAGGTCTGAGTTCATTGTGGTTTGGTCGGACACGGGGCAGGTCCATATAGACTGGTTCACAACGCAATTATCCCTTGACCATCGAAGACATCGAATGAAGCAAGGATTAATGGGGCTGAGAGGTGATAGGTAATCTCGATGGGTGGGGATGACACACTAGATAGGCCCGACAGGTTTTGGCTTGAGGAATTCAGACAATCAAGAGCGGACTGGAGACACCTGAATTCATTCATATGGCAAATGCCAACGGCTGCTATTACTGCATCAGGGGTTTTGCTCGGTGTCGCTTTCTACGGTGTGGAGAACCTCCTCGTAAGGGGGGCTATCTCAGGATTGACGGTCTTGCTCACAATAGCATTGATGTTCTCCATGCATAGGTTCAACTCGATCCAGTTGTCTCGACAAGCGCAGTGTGACCGTGCAGCATGCAGGTTCCTGGAGGGCGAGGTTGTGAACAAAACAATGAGGCGCTCTGCGTATTCAGCCATGTTCGCCGTGATGATTGCCCTGGCAGTTCTATTGGCGGGCATCACTCTTGGCATCCTTGCAGGATGGATAGAGTAGATGGTCATTTCGGACCCAGAAGCGGCCCCCTAGCCTACCCATTTGCAGGATGACCATGTAGCGAAGGACTCCTCTACCAGAACATATTTAATACATGCACTGAATTTGCGAGTGACGGAGGAAGCGAATGTGACAGACCATGGCGCGATGAAGAATTCTGTTTCAGGGCTTGATGAAGGCCTCGTTGTCAAAGTTATCCAGCAGCACCTTCAGGGAGCGTCTCAGTTTGTTGAATTGGGGCAGTATCGACGCATTACGATTCAGGCCAACCGAATGATTACAGATGCGGCTCTCTGGGCGGAAAACCCGAACCTTGTTCTGCCGGGTCTTGTGCTTCGTCTCTCAGCAATAGATCTGGAATCATGGATGGTATCACCAAGGGATTCCGTTGAACTACCTCAGAAGAATGCGGCCATCAGGTTACTAGCGAATCTGAATGGATGCATTAACGGTACTGATTCGAAGAAGCCTTGGGAGATTTACGCCGATTTCTACAAGGAATTCTGGGGTGCTACAAGGTCGAGAACCGAGGGACGAGCGTACACCGCGAGCCCAGAATTTGTGACTGAGGCATTCAACTGGCACTTCACAAGACTGAACGAATGGGCTGGGGACATTGGGAAAGACCGGGGCATGCCTCTGGACGGGATTGTGAACGAACTCTCCAGAATCACCAAGACGCATGGCTGCACTGTCCCGCAACTGGCATCTCATGGAGTTCTACAGGTGCTTCTCTGGTGGTGTCAATATGTTGTCTGGCGGTCAACGGACCGTGAGGGAAATGCGAAGCAGGCGTCGATTCAGGAGATTGTGCGTCCCAGGATTGATGAGGTGTATGCTGTCTATGGCTTATCGGAGGATTCCTTCTACGACAAGCTCAGCCACACCTGCAAGGGACTCCTGATGGAATGGCGTTCAGATTTCATAAGGTATTATGATTTCTATCTGCACCAGGAATCTAGGCTAAGGGCGGTGATTGAGCCTTTGCCTTCCTTCGAGAGAGGCGGGTCAAGACCTGTGAAGAGAAAAGAACACTCTGAGGAGCGGGAATGACAACGCGGAGACGCGAAGGCGCGTCAAGAAGAAACGAGGCAATGGCTCCCCGCATCTCGTCGGATACCGGAGACGCAACGAGGAAGCGGGCATATGGATCCAATAGCGAAACCGATTGTGAGGAGTCATGCCCCATCTCTGCTCCCCATGAAGAGGACAGAGCGCCGATATCGGATTCTTCTTGCCCACCGCGCGTAATCCAAACTGACGCAATGGATTGGACATCCCTCCCTTCGAAGGAACCGCCTGCTCCCACAACTTCTCAGACAAACCAGTCATACCGAGAGGGTGTCGATATCTCAAGTGGTTTTGATGACCAGAGCATTCGACGGATAGCAAAGGAATATGCTGATTTTCTCCTTCCTCGAATTCAAGAAATGCCCACATTGGCTGGAGTGCTTTACGACCTAAAGGTATTCTATTTTCAGAGTATGGAAGAGAGAGACATGACTCTTGTTCGGTTTGAATTGAGAGTGCCAGGCGTCGAGGGCGAAGATCGAATTGCGCTGTGGCGAGAATACTCAGAGTTGATAGAGAGAGTCTCCCATGATTTCCTTGAGGAAGTCGGAGTGAGAACCCAGAAGGGTCTGCTGTTCAGAAGATTGAGGGACATACTCTCCGAGGGAGTGGTTTCTTCATGAGGCGATATTTTGTTTGATGGCAAGACTTTCTTCGAGGTAGGCAATTACCTTCGTCAGAACTCAGAACCCGACGGTAAGCATGATGCGATGCTTCGGTCAAGTATCGGGCGCTACTACTATGCGTGCTATCATGCTGCTAGAGAGGCTTTCAAGGAGAAGCAAAACTGGAATGATCATAAGAAGTCATCCCACGGAACCATATGCAAGGCAGTTCGAAAGAACTGTAGTTCAAATGCATCTTCTTTGCTTGACACGCTCAAGATAATGCGAGAGCACGCAGATTACCACTGCTGGTTGCCGAAGACAACGCAGATGGGGACGATTGAGTTCACTTCTTGTCCGTGTGATTGGGACGAGGACCTGGAGAAGAATTCTAGAGAGGCATCTAGGATTGCCACTGAGGTACTGCGGGAGTTAGACCGTCATCTACCTCCGAAGTCATGAGCCGCGACATCGACAATGTTGGAGGAGTCCACCCCTCAAACCAGGATGCAAACAAGGGCGACTAGGGGCTTGAGGAGGAACTCGTCAAGGGTGAGGATACAGCCACGACTGCGTGAGTCCCGGTACAACCTTTCGGTCGCCTACCCTCACCCCTCGCATGCCCGACCGTCCCACGCGTGTACGCGCGCGCCATATTGTCATTTGGCACTGTTCCGGGCGAGCGAGCAGCTGATCATACCCCTCCAGGCTAGGAAATCCGCTGCTCGGTCTTCTTCGAGCCAGTAGATGTCACCCAATCATGCACTGTACTCGGGGAGCGTTGAACAAGATCGGCGATGGCCCGTTCGCTCTTTCCGCGTCTCTTGAGCCACACTGCCACCTCCTTGGGGTCGAGTTGTTCCTCTCCAACCTCCCCGAGATGCTTCTCCACATATTCCAGGACCGCCCCCCACTGTTCCGTCTTCTCGGGCAAGCTCGCCATGAAGTTAAACAGGGCATCCACAGAGAGGTCAATGGCGAAGTACGCTAGCTGATCTGGGTTGTATTTCATGGTGGTCGCTGGTACTCCCGTCAACAGCTTGGGCTTCAACCTGATGCCCTCCGAGATTGTGACGAAGCACTCCTTGATGGACTTCTTCTCGAAGTTGGCCACAGCGGTCCTGGAGACTATAGTGGGGATAAGCTCCTCGTAGTGGGAGATGAAGAGGAGGTTCGAGTGCATCTTCCCGAAGCACAAGATAAGCTTGGACAGGGAGATGTTCTTCGGCATGATGGTTTCTATCTTCTGCCAGAACAGGTTGGCTTCATCGAGGGCGATGAGGACCTCCTTCCCCGCCAATCTCGCATTGCAGATAGCTATGAACATGCTGGACAGCATGGGACAGTAGGTGTAGCCCTTCGGGGGGTCGGTGACGATGATGTTCGATACCACCTCGAACTTCCCCGTGGCGAGGAAGTACTCTGCCAGGAGCAGGGCTAGATTGGACTTGCCGCGCTTGACCGCACCCCTCACGACCGCATTGTTGCCCCGCCCCGCCCATGAGGTCCAAACCAATGGATTCACTGATTGCCATCTCTCTGAATCCCTTGGGTCGTCGAAGGCAAGGGCGCCAATCTGGCTCAGGGCATCAAGGCCGTTCATCTTCTCCGCGAACTGGATTCTACATTCGTTACAGAATCGCGCCCTAAGACGGGATATCTGCCACGGGTCCCTGTCAATCTCATCGTCGATAATCTTGATTGTCTCTGCATCGAGGCCCAACTGTTCCGCAGTTGTGGGGGCGTACTTGTAAAACCAGCGCGCGCCTCGCTCCGCAATCTGCGTCAAGGAGGATGTCCAGAGCTTGAGGGCAGACATCTCCTTACAAACCAAGCACAGGAGGTCGCACATCTCCCCCACTGTGAGCTGCGGCTCGTTGAGCTTGTTGAGGAGTTCTCGCGCCTTCTTCCCCGACTCCAGGAGCTTGACCGTGCTCATATCTGACTTCTCGGCCATCTTCTCCATCACTCCTCGTCACTGGAGAAAGCCGAGTCGTATCCCCTCGTCCTGGAAGCTCCCGATCTTCTTTGAAAACTCACGATATGATTTGAGTTTGAACAGCTTCTGGAACGCATCCCACTCCTGGAGTTCCTTCCCTGACAACTCTGCTAGACCTATGATGTTGAGCATAGTCTCTCGTTCTTGTTCGGTGCAAAAATATCTTAGAACAAATACCCGATGGCTGTCCGCAGATTGTAGTGCCCTTAGGTCCTTGGTGAATGTGTCAGTGATACCCTTCGCCTTGTCTATCTTCTCATCTGGCATCGCTGGCAATCCCCAATCTCTTTTTCACAACGGTATTGAGCTGCGTCCTCTGCACATCATTCAATCCAGATTGCTTTGAAAGACGATCTAGCTCGCTCTCTACCCACATAGGGTCCTCCAGGAGGACGAGTGCCTCCTCGCCCCCACCAGCTTGTTCAACGGCATCGAGTTCTACCTTCTCACAGATAGCATCCCCAACCTCAGAAGGTAGTATGTTCACATCATCTCTCAGAGGGTTTGTAGATCCTGTCATTTGACCGCCCCCAGAGCATGTCATCTTCTTCCTTGTGGTCTTCACCCTTCGGGCTGCCAGTGAATGTCTTGCGGATTCGTGTTGCCATCCCTTCGATTTCCTTGTTGTCATTCAATTCATCTCGTCGGAGCGTGTACGGAGCCTCACGACGGGGGGAAGAGGCTCTCATGCCAGGGTGGAAAATCCCTTCGCCGTCGTGGGCAGGAGGGATATATTTATTCGTGGTGATGAATGTATTCTTAACAGCATTCCGTTAACATGTCAACACCGTGGCCTTTCCATCGAAGGTAAAGCACTTAACGATGGGTTGTTAAGATATCGATGTCATAGCCAACAGGCTAGTAGGGCGCCCATACTTCGCAGTTCAGTTGTGAGATTATCGCGGTCCTTAGCGATGGCTCTCGATTGTTCTTGGAGACATGTAAACAACTCCTCGAAGTGCTCCGGAGCCATGCCCGTGATGTCGATGATCCGCATATTCCCACCCACCTCTGCAGTACCCTGCGGGAGGTAGTTGAGCGGAAAACTTGGTATGCGTTCCAGCAAGAACACCTTCGTGGGGCAGGTATATGGGTCGGGCCTGAATCCCTTGTACTGTTTCATGTCGATAATGATCAACGGAGCCGAGATAAACCCCCTCACACTCTTCTTCAAGTCTCGGTCTACTCTGCTTGTTGAGGGAAGACACTCCGCCTTCTCGCGGACATAGCTGTAGAAACCAATCAAAAGGTTCTCATTGAAGCCGTTATTTCCGTCCAGAGAAGGGAGTTCATGGAGTTCACCCTGACTCTCCTTTCGATATTCTCCAAGCTCAAGCCGCTCCGCTTCCAAGTCCCTGATAAATGCGAAGTTCCAGAAATGGTCTGGCCCGCCGACATTTCTATCGATTGAGATTGCGTCTGTGGCGTATATCGTTGGCTTGACTTTGCATCGCCTGAGGCGCCTGTTCACTCGCTCATCCAACTTCAGGATTTCTGCCCAATGCTTCTCGATATAGGTCTTGTCCCACACCTTACATTCTTCATCCAGAAATCCTTTGAGTCCTACAATCCAACCGTCTAGAATTGGGTTCATCTCATCACCCTTTCCCATCTTATCTATCCATATTCCGGTCTTCGGGTTTCCAGCTGCATAGAGAAAGTCACCCTTCGTCAGGTTGAAGTGACGACGCAGTACTGCAAGTTCGATGTCGCTTGGAGTCCGTCCTGAGTAAATGCGTGCTGATGGCAGGGGCACATACCTGTAGCCTTTTTCACCCTTGCTTTTGTGTCGGTCAAGATACTTCTTCCTCCAAAGATGATTCAAGTGGTTGCATAGAATATTGTCGATGTGACTGGAGGGGGGCGACGCCAGCTCTTTCTTGACCTCTTCAGTGAGGTGTCCACCATCTATGAGGGTCTTCTGAATCCGCGACAGCGCTCGTGACTTCGCGGAATCTGGTTGCCCAAGTAGTATGACCTTGAAGTCGCCAACCGCAAGGCCATTCTTCATTCCCTTGCTTCTAGACATCTTGATCGCCTCGATTAGAACCCGATTGAGTAGTCCCTTTTTCGACATTTTGTGCACCTGCAACTTAACGATTCATATGGAAGCTTAAGTATATGATCGTTCCGTCTGTTATCCTAGTTGAGGTCATGCCAATGGACGATGAGACTATCACCTATGGGTTGGTCGTGCGAGGCAAGATTGAGAATATCAGTCTGCTCGTGAGAGATGCAGAGCGAGTTGGTGTGCAGGTAACGGGATTTGCGGTTAGGCTGGATAAGAATGAGTTCATTATTGGCACACTCCAGAAGAGGGTGAGGGAGTGAACGCGACAGTAGAATGGTCGGCGGAAGATAGATCCAGTTACTGTAGACTGGTACTCGACCAAGCTAGGTTGTTCGTCGAGTTCGGCATCGCCGTCATACCGTTGAACTATGCATCGAAGATGCCAAAGATTGATATGCTACCGAGGGAGGGAGACGGTAAACCTACTTGGATACCCTTGACCACGAAGCTACCGTCTGATGAACAACTTCGGGATTGGTTTGACAATGACACCCCTGGGAACATAGCAGTGATCACTGGACCCGTGTCGAAGAACCTAGTTGTGCTCGACTCAGACGATGAGCCGTTCGGCATCGAGCTTGCCGAGTACATCATGGGGAAGACAATAGAGAACCTCGGAGATGATACGCTCGTTGCCAAGACCGATCGTGGTGTACACATCTACATACGGACCGAACAACCAGTCCCACATAAGGATTTCAGACCTGGGCTTGAGTTCGAGATTCGCAGTGAGAACCACTACTGCGTGGCACCTCCAAGTATCCACCCCTCCGGTGCCAAGTACGAGTTCGTGGGGGTTGCGGATAGGGTGCTGGAGGTAACAGATGACTGGTGGAATGAATGGCGTCAGCTACTCGACGAGCGACTTGAAGAGTGGCAGTACATCAGGTTGCTCATTCCTTGCTGGATGGAAGGTAACCGACAGAACCTGACCATGGGATATACCGCGTTTTGTAGGAAGCTGGGGTTCACGCTTGAGCGTACGACGAGGTCAATGGAACTCCTGTGCATGGTGACCCGCGACAAGGAGCTATTACAGCGCCTGGGGGCGGTAGAGGCAACCTACACAAAGCCGATAGCGGATGTTGGGGTCCAAAACTGGCTCGGGAGAGAGTTGTATGAGAAGTTCAAGGCCATCAAGCCCACCACCGTGAAGAAGAATGTCATCAAGGCCAATGAGAACCCCAAGGAGATGAACGCCAAGGTTCCCAGCTTGGTCCTCGATGATGGGACAATCGTCGATGAGATCTATCGAGAGGGAGTCCCTCAGTACCTCATCTACAAGGATGGCCAGTGTAGCTTTCAGCCATCGTTCACGCACAACGGTATGACACACACACCCCTGGACGATGAGCTTCTCAGGAAGGGCATAGTCCTCCTTCCCTCTGGCATCGAGGAATTTGGGGACGAGGCGAAGCTGTTCGAGGACATCATCAAGTTCATTGAAACATGGGTGGAGGCAGACCCCACGGACTTGAAAATATGTGGTCTTCAAAAGATGGCTGAGTGGCTGTTGGAGAAGATACCCAGTCTACCCATCATCAATCCTCGTGGAGGATCAGACACAGGAAAGACCCGACTGGGCAATGTCCTCTGGGTCCTCTCCTACAGAGGGATGAGGGTTGATGGCGTACTCTCTTTGTCATCATTATTCAGGAACGCTGAGAAGTGGAAGGGCACGCTGTACATAAATGAAGCGGACATTTCCGAAGGGAGCGGGGTTGGCGGTGACAGCGAATCGAGCCAGCAGGTCAAGTACTATAACAGTCGGTACGAGAGGAATGCCTGTGTATGGCGTACGAACAAGGATACCCTGGAACCCGAGGTGTTCAACTCCTTCGGCCCGACCATTTTGGTATCCCGGAAAGGTTTCAAAGACGACGCGTTGGAGAGCCGCTGCATCGTAGTCCCTATGCTCGGGCGCACGAGGAAGATACCCCTTAATCTCACCCCCGAGTTCTACCAGGATGCCGAGAGGCTGAGGAACAAGCTGGAGCTGTTTCGACTTCGTAATCTACATCGCTTTGAGAATGACTTCACGCTTGAGTTCGAGGGCGTGTCCTCAAGGATGAATCAAGTTCTACAACCGATGGCATCCTTGGCGAAGGCCTTCATCCCTAACCTGTACCCCCAGATAGCGAAGATTGCGAAAGACCTTTCAGAGAAAGTGGTGGAGGAGAGGGCGAACTCGGAGGACGGTCAAATCGTTCGGGCATATCTGGCCATCGACCATATTCTCGAAGGTGTGACAGCAGCCCAGATATCGGGCGCGGTCAAGGATCTGTATGGCGTCGATATCAAACCTGAGCGCGTGGGTCGTCGAGCAAGGTCGCTCGGGTTCGCTTCATCTAGACCTGGACCCAGGAAACGGCTCCTAAAGCTTCCAGAAGACCACGCACATCGGATGCTGCAAAAGTATGTCCCTGCCGAGGAACGAGAATCCTATACTCCAAAGGCACTTCAAAAGACATTTGACACCTCGGACGCTCACACCCCCCTGTCTACCGCAACCGTCAAGACCGTCACAACCGCCACATCAGGTGACGATGGCGATGCCCGTCATGACGGTTGTGACAGTTGTGACAGTTCTACTACAGACCGTGAGGGACTGACATCAGGCGCACACGGCACTCGGACGGAGGATGAGACATGACCATCGTAATCCACCACATCGAGATGATGACAACAATCATCGAGATGATGGTAAAACCGGTCGTGATGTCGTGGGCCATCGGCGGTGGTGCCAATGACTGAAAGTCCACGGGAGCATCCAAAGCCCAGGAAGGTGACGGGGTTGTCGCAACGGGGCCTTCGACGGATGGTGGCCGAAAAGTTGCCTGGACGAAGAGTGTCGGAGGATGCTATCCTCTCTTTGAAGGCATCGCTGGATCAGACTGCCTATTACATACTCACGAGGGCCGCGGAGGCACATGACCAGGAGAATGTCGTGAGAGAGCAGATTGGAGCAAGGCCTAAAGTCAGATTGAGTTCTAAACACATTAGAATCGCGTTATGTGCAGACACGGGGCAGGACGAACATGCTTAAAGACATGGAACACGGTCGGGAACCGGGGTCACAGGGCCTAGTTCCATGTGTTCACCAAATGCTGGTTCTATCCCCTGTGGCCTCACTCCAGAAAGTTTATCATACTGCTCGTCGATGTGGGCGACGGTGAACACATGGAGCGAAGCGTGTCGCAGGAGTATGTGAGCCACGAAGTGGAGCGATTCGGTGAGTATCTTCGTGGAGAGAGGAGGACCACAGCCACCGTACGGAGCTATAATCGAAACTTGGGCGTCTTTTTGACCTTCGTTGGCAAGACAGTGGGAGAGCTAACCAAGGCGGATATGCAGGCTTGGAAGACCCACATTGCAGGTCTATACTGCGAAAATAGTATGGTTCCAATGGTCTGCGCGGTCAACTGCTACATGGTCAGGATCGCGAACAGGCCCGAGCTGAAGATGCAGCCGCCCAGATGGGTGGAGAAGGATGTAATCCCCATGGCCGAGACTGAGGTAAATGCCTTTATAAGAGAATCCAAGAGGCCCATGCTAGGATGTAAGGGACATAAGACCTTCGAGGTTTGCCACAGGGACTACATGATGACCTGCTTACTGTACTATGGTGGACTGAGAGCTTCCGAAGTGGTGACATTGAGACTGTCGGGGCTTGATTTGGACCGGAGGATGCTTAGGGTTCACGAAGGAAAGGAGAAGAACTACAGCATGGTCCTGTTGAATGACACGACTGTCACCGCCATCAGGGAGTACCTGGCATTCACCAGGGCGCTGCTGAAGCCTCAGGCAGGCTATGAGGACCACCTTGTCCTGACCGAGGGGGGGACGCCAATGAGCAGGACAAACCTATGGGTCACTGTGAAGCGCATTGGAATAAGGGCCGGCATCAAGAAGAACATCTACCCTCACCTCTTCAGGCATACTATGGCAACGAAGATGGCCGAGAAAGGCCTCAACGCCTTCGAGATTCAAGCGCAGACACGACACAAGCACATCGAGACTGTCCAGAAGTATGTCCACATCAGCGAAGGAGCTAGACGGGCGGCATACGAACGGGCCTTCGAACCTGATGAGAGGATCAACGAGCCATCCACGAAGCCCACGCCTGTCCTCGGGCCTTCGCTGTATGCACAGGGCAACCCTCAGGTTGTAATGATGACGCCACAGCAGCTAGAACAGGTCCTACAGGCAGCGATAGGAGCATCTACGAAGCCCCTGCCGGGATACCAGTAGACCGCCCTCTCCTGAGGGGGCTTCCCCTCAGGTTTTTCCTACTGTCTCCATCGGTGCAGAACACGAAGTTATGAGCAGAAAAATCCGGTTTATGTAAATTAATATAAAGCCAGGTGAAGGACATAAGCCCCTTTCTGTTCCCGTCTTGCGACGGTGATGGCATTCGACTAATGCACTCTACCCGCCGACGATGAGAATCGATTCGGCCGTTTGAGCTTGCTCCGGT
>Ga0315273_10010378_pt1 | contig 11872 bp, 11 predicted proteins | sample YL17G02_0_MG_FD_205753 | JGI IMG/M metagenome (GOLD analysis project Ga0315273, IMG submission 205753) | Sediment microbial communities from Yellowstone Lake, YNP, Wyoming, USA - YL17G02_0 | ecosystem: Environmental > Aquatic > Freshwater > Lake > Sediment | place: USA: Wyoming | collected... | reverse complement strand
TTCCACTCCGCCGCCGGGGCCGATCGCGCGGCCGAGGAGTTCAACCGGGTGGTGCGCCGCGGCGAGGTCCCGGCCGACGCGCCGCAAGTCACGGTTCCGGCGGGCGCGGTGGCCGCGAGCGGCCCGGGCTGGCTGGAAGTAAACCTCGAGAAGCTGGCTGTCGGCATCGGCCTGGCGTCGAGCGGCAGCGAAGCTTCACGCAAACGCAAAGAGGGCGCCATCGAGATCGACGGCGTTCCCGTCCGGGACGTCAAGTTCCGGTTGATCGCCGGGCTACGCACGGTCCGGCTGGGGAAGAAGTGGGCAATCGTGCGCGTCGATGCTCCGACTCCGTGACAACTTCTCCGAGAGCGCGGGCGCGCTACGCGCGCACAAGCTGCGCGCGGCGCTGACCATGCTCGGCCTGACCATGGGGGTGGCCACGCTCATCGCCGTGATGACCCTGGTCGAGGGCGCCAACCTCTACGTCGAGCAGAAGATCGCCAATCTGGGCACCAACGTGTTTCAGATCAGCCGGGTGCCGCTGGTGATCACCGACTTCAACGTCCTCATCAAGGCGCTGCGCAACAAGTACCTCACGCTGGAAGACATGCGCGCGGTGGCCGAGCGCTGCACGGCCTGCCAGAGGGCCGGCGCGCAGTCCTCCTCGACGCTCCGCGCCCGCTATCAGGACCGCACGCTGGAGGACACCAACGTCATCGGCTTCACCGCCGAGATGGTGGACATCGACACGCGCACCATCGAGCAGGGCCGCTTCTTCACCGAGCTCGAGGATCAGCGCGGGACCGGCGTGTGCCTGGTTGGCGCCAAGATCATCGACGAATTCTTCGCTGGCGCCGACCCATTGGGCCGCACCATCCGTATCGGCAAGGAAGAGTTCCGGGTGATCGGGACCTACGCGCGGATCGGCAGCGTGCTGGGACAGGACCAGGACAACTTCGCCGTGATTCCGATGGGCGCCTGGCGGCGCCTGCGCGGCAGCCGCTACAGCGTCATCATCCAGGTGAAGGCCGCCGGCGGGGCCCAGATCATGGAGCGGGCGCAGGACCAGGCCCGCGGCGTGCTTCGCGCGCGCCGGCACCTGACCGGCAACCGCGAGGACGATTTCTACTTCGGCACCGCGCAGAGCTACATCGCGCTGTGGGAAAGCATCAGCTCCGCCTTCTTCGCCGTCTTCGTGATGGTCAGCTCGATCTCGGCCATCGTCGGCGGCATCGTCATCATGAACGTGATGCTGGTGAGCGTGACCGAGCGCACCAAGGAGATCGGCGTCCGCCGCGCGCTGGGCGCCACGCAGGCCGACGTCCGCCGCCAGTTCCTGACCGAAAGCGTCATGCAGTGCATCGTCGGCGGAATCGCCGGCATCGGCGCCGGTTTCGCATGCGCCGTGGCGCTGCGGACCTTCACCGATTTCCCGGCTTCGGTCAAGCCCTGGGTGGCCGTGCTGGGCGTGGTTCTCAGTTCGGTCATCGGCCTGTTCTTCGGAATCTATCCGGCGGTGCGGGCCGCGCGCCTGGACCCGGTGGCCGCGCTGAGGAGCGAGTAGGAGATGACGCGCGCCGAATTCCGCGAGAACCTGCTGGTGGCGCTGGACACCCTGCGCACGCACAAGGTGCGCAGCGGATTGACCGTGCTGGGCATCGTCATCGGCGTCACCAGCGTCATCTCGGTGGCCTCGATTATCGAGGGCCTCAACCGGAGCATCCAGGAACGCGTCGAGTCGATCGGCTCGCGGACCTACTTCCTTTCGCGCATCCCGTTCGCGATGCTGGGCCGCATGCCCGAGAAGATCCGCCGGCGCAAGTACCTGCAATACGCCGACGCGCAGTACCTGCGCGAGGCCGTGCCGTCGCTGGATTTCGTGACTTCGTTTCAGAACCGGCCGAGTTTCGGCGAGCGCATGACCGGCCCCAACGAGGTCCGCTACCAGGGCGAGCGGGTGGACCGCCTGCTCATGCGCGGCGTCGAACCCGAGTACTGGCAGGCCGTCCCGCTGTTCTCGGTGGCCCAGGGGCGGTTCATCACGCGCTACGACGTGGACCACGCGCGGCCGGTGGCGGTGATCGGCGACGCGATCTCGACATCGCTGTTCCCGCAGTCGGACCCGATGGGCAAGACGGTGAAGCTCAACGGCCGTCCCTACGAAGTGGTCGGCGTGTTCGAGAAGGACCCGGGGTTGTTCGGCGGCCCGGGCGTGGATCAGTTCGTCGCCATTCCGCTGACCAACTTCCGCAAGTGTTACCCGGAGATCCGCGACGTGTTCCTGGCCTTTTCGATCGCGCGCGAAGCCAATCTCGAGCAGGTCAAGAACGAGGTCATCGAGGCGATGCGCCGGCTGCGGCGCGTGCCGCGCGACGCCGAGAACGACTTCGAGGTCATTTCCCCCGATTTCCTGAGCAGCCTTTGGAACCAGTTGACCGGCGCGCTGGTGATCCTCACCGGAGCCATCAGCTCGGTGGGCCTGCTGGTGGGCGGCGTCGGCGTGATGAACATCATGCTCATCTCGGTGACCGAGCGCACCAGCGAGATCGGCGTGCGCATGGCGATTGGCGCGCGGCGCGCCGACATCCGCGCGCAGTTTCTCATGGAAGCGGTGGTTTTGACCTTCGCCGGCGGCGCGATCGGCATCCTGGCGGGCGCCACCGTAGCGTGGGCGGTCCGGACCGTGCTACCCTCGGTGCCAGCGACACTTTCTTATCTTTGGATCGCCCTCGGCGTGGCCATCTCGATCGGCGTCGGCCTGTTCTTCGGCTACTACCCGGCCAACCGCGCCGCCAACCTCGACCCCATTGTCTGCTTACGATATGAATAGGCGCGCATGAACCGAAAACGTTATGAGTGGAAGCTGAAGAACCGGCACATTCAGCTTGGCGACCGCACGCTGATTGTCGCCATCCTGAATGTCACGCCCGATTCCTTTTCCGATGGAGGCCGGTACGCCGAGCCCGACAGCGCCTTCGCGCGCGCCATTGAACTGGAGGAGCAGGGCGCCGACATCCTCGACATCGGCGCCGAGTCGACCCGGCCCGGAGCGCAGCGCGTCGCCGAGGCCGAGGAGATCCGCCGTCTGATTCCGGTGCTGAAGCGGTTGCGGGACAAGCTGTCGATCCCCATCTCGATCGACACCTACAAGTCGGGCGTGGCGGAAAAGGCGCTCGATCTGGGCGCCGAGATCATCAACGACCCGAGCGCGCTGACCTTCGATCCGCTGCTTTCCAAGGTTGTGACGCAGTACGATGCCGGCCTGATCCTGAATCACATGCGCGGGACGCCCGAGACGTGGGCCAAACTGCCTCCCATGCGCGACGTGGTGGGAACCATCCTGAAGGACCTGGAGACGTGCGTGCACCGTGCCACGCGCGCGGGTGTGATCCGTGCGCGGCTGGTGGTGGACCCGGGCCTGGGCTTCGGCAAGCGCAAGGAGGAGAACGCCGAAATCCTGGCCTGGCTGAAGGAACTGGCGCGGCTGGATGTCCCGGTGATGGTGGGCCCGTCGCGCAAGTCCTTCCTGGCGCAGAAGGGCGAGCGGGAAACCGAATTCGCCACCGCGGCGGCGGTCGCGGCCGCGGTCCTGGGCGGCGCGCACATGGTTCGCGTCCACGATGTGAAGGCCATGGCCGCCGCCGCCCAGGTGGCCGACGCCGTCCTGCGCGCCCAATCCGCCTGAGAACCCTGGGGACGGGGTACGGACCTTCCCGTATTTCTCGACGCGCTTGTTGAGGATCCCGATCCGCTTGCGGTTGATCTCCTGCACCTTGGGGGCTTGCTGGTCGAGACCCTTCTCCAACTCGCGGGCCTCGTGCCGGATGCTCTCTGGATTGGTGCTGTGCTCGACAAACATCCGGGAAGTGGAGGAGAGCCGCTTGTGGTTCCCGCGGATGGCGCGGCAGGGGCTGTCGAGCTGAGTGTAGCGCGTGCGCATCTGGGGCGGCATTTGGTGGAACAGCGGGCGGAGGCTCATCTGGCGGTGGCGCTTCTCCCCGGCTTATTAGCAGGTACACACGAGCCGCTGGAGGCGGCGGTTCCGCGGGGGCGGCGGGTTTGGCGGGTGTCGCGGGGGCGGGGGCAGGGGCCGAGGCGAGTGAGGCGGGGGCGAAAGTAGGTTCGTTTGGCAGATTCCGGGGTGCGAGTTTGGCGGGTGTCGCGGGAGCGGGGGTGGCGGGGGCGAAAGTAGGTTCGTTTGGTGATGGTGGAGTGTCTCGGAGGATGTGGATGTTCTTGAAGGCGCGCTGGCGGATGTGGTGCAGGCGGGCCTCATAGCGATGCAGGAGGGCGAGGTGGGGTGAGGAGGCCAGGTCGGTGAAAGCGCCGGTGGTGCGGCCGATTTCGTCGCTGGGCTCGCGGGCGTTGATGGCGTCGTCGTAGAGGCGGGTTTCGATGGCCCAGGCGCGGCGCATGCACCAGAAGGCGGAGGCCATTTCCTCGACGACGCTGAGTTCGACGTCGTCGGCGGGGCGGCAGCGGTCGATGTGCTGGGCCAGGAGGATGTCGAAGTTCTCGCGGGACTCGTTGGTCAGGACAACGCACTTGGCGAGAAGGCCGTGGCGGATGGCGTTGAGGGAAGAAGCTTGTTTTCCGGCGGGTGTGATGGGGCCCCGAGAGCGGGCTCCGTTGGCGCGGGAAGCAAGGATGCGTTTGAGTGAAGACATGGTACCTCCTGTTCTGAGGATATGTCGAGGGTTCCCGCAGGGGAGCCGGACCGGGCCTGGACGGAGTGAGGGGAGGGCAGTTGGATCCGCTTTGGAATCAATCAGATAAGTGTGAACGGAGAGTGTCTGCAATAAACCTGCAGGTGTTGTGACCGGCGATCACGCGGGACCTTGATTAAAGGAAAGTATCCAGATCAGGTTTGGAATCAAGGGGGAAAGATGTGGTGATCGGGCGGGTTGCGGGCGGTTCCGGAGATCAGCGAGCAAAGAAGGAGCGGATGCCCTCGCGTACCGCGTCTGCTTGGATTACGACGGCGTCTCCTTGGACGGAGTGCGCGATCGGCACCGGTGTGCAATCCGGTTCGGGCGGAATTGGCTCTCCGGGCTTTAGCTCCGGCATCGCGTCTCTACAATGACCGCAGATCAGCCGACCGTTCGAAAAGCGAGTTGGCCTCCCGTACCGATAACAACGACGGCAGGAGGCGAACATCACCTGGATCGCGCCTGTTGTGGTGCGGTGTACGAAAACTCTGTGCGGTTCCGGCTCCGAGACGAAATTCACGAAGATCGCCTGGCCGGGTTGGAGTGGCGCGAGAGGCACGCGCGCGTTCTCCCCGCGTGCAACCTCGATCTCCGGCGTTGGATCCTCGTGGTGCAGACGACTGCGGAGCCACAGCATTCCGCTACCAAGGGCGACGAAAAAGACAACAACGAGAATCAAGCTGAGCCTTTCACGCAGGTTAATCTCCAGCCGATTGCGGCGGCGTTTCATGCGGACGTCTCCTCGAGCGCCGTCAGTTCCGACCTCAACTCGACAACCCTTGACGCGCCAGCCCCGGCAACCGCCGATTCCACTCGACGGATGGTCCTCAGCAGGGGAGTCAACACGCCGACGGGCACACCGGCTTCGAGGCAACACTCCGGCCTCAGTACGCGCACCAGCGTTTCCTTGCCCTTGCCGGTAAGCAGCACATGCAAGGGCAGAAACAGCCCCGCCCGCCCATCCGCCACCATCGACTCAAGCAGCAGCACAGGCGAATGAACACCCAGCAGCACCGCCGGGCAGAGTTCCACCTGCAACTCCCGGCGAAGGCAGATTGACATTTCAAACTCGAAGGCTACCTGGAGTTCTTCGCCTTCCAGGCCTTTGCGAAGGCGCCGGACGGCGTCCCGGAGCGACATCTTCAGGCGGAATGTGCTGGCGGTCTCCATGGTAGATTGATCGTCCGCAGAATGTGGAGCAATTTAGGGACCAGCGGGGGGAGCGAGGTCTCGCTTGATAGTCCAGTCTTGGATGGGACAATCGGCGCCTTATTTCGGGCACTCTGAAAAGGAAACGGTGGGGCGCAGTCGCCCCACCGTCTCGCGCGCAGTGTGCGGGAGTAGGCTACCGCGGCGGGATGCCGGCTTGAGCCTGGCTGAGCTTCACCCTGAATTTGAGGCGCCCGTCGGAATCGAACGCGTAAAGATCCCTTTCGCCGGCCGGAATCGAGTCGCGGTCGTCGGTGTTGCGTGAGCCCATCCCGGCCATCTCCATGCCGTATGCGTAGACGACGTAATTGCCTGCTGTATCCGTGGCGATCTTCGGCGCGGACAAGACGTCGGAATCGACTTCCACGGTGTATTGAATCTGAGCGGAGCTCGGACCCGCGGTGACTGTGATCAGCTTCGCTTTGTTCGGGGTCGTCTGCGTTCCAGGACTCATCATGCCGCCAGGCTGGCCCTGCATGCCCATCGGCGTTTCGTCCACGGCTAGAAAGATCTTGCCGTCTCTGGCGACTGCGGGCTCGGAGATCCGGCCCGCCTGGATCACCAATGTCCACCTGGGCTTCCCGTCGAGCGGACTGATGGCGACAAGCTCGTGCCGGATCTGGCCCTGCCCCGGCGGCATCACTTGGCCGGAAGTGGCCGGAGTGTCGGCGCGGCGAACGACGTAGGCGGTCCCGTCCGGGCCGACCGCGGGCCCATCCATCATCCCGCCGCCCATGCCGGCGCCCATCCCCGACGCCATCATCTGCCCGGACATTCCACCTGACCCCATGCTGCCGCCCTGTTGTCCTGAACCGTTGCCGTTCATGCCGCTTCCCGACGAGCCCGAGCCCATCATCCCGCCACCCATCTGGGCAAAGCTCACCCGAGCGGCAAGCAAGGCGATGAGGCTGAGCTTGACGCACGAATCGATGCTGAATGACTTCGTGTTTCCCATTTCTTCTCCCTTTAGGATTCCTGGTTTGCGTGTTACGCCCTTATCGTGAGCAAAGGACTATGCACTTGACTCAGGTAGCCCCTACAGGTTGTGGTCCTGGCGTCGCGCCCGCGTCCCAATGCGCCCGCTTCTCTGTGGCCAGTGGGCCGCAGCGAGCACAGCGAGGCCGCAAGCAAGGAGGGCCTCTCCATGGCACTCTCCCCCGCCAAGAGCGCCGCTGAAAGTCCCGTATTGCGCGATGCCGCCCTCTCTCGTGCATCTGGAATGGGCGCGTGACAGCGGGGCACCCCAAGATGTTGGGGCTACCTGAGTCAAGTGCATAGCCCTTCGTGAGCATTTGCGGGGCCGTTCTGGCGACCAATATGCACCGGCAATCCGGCACGGGCGAGCGCTCGGAGGGCACACTTGCCGTGGCCCGCGCGCACCGCCCGGTGCGCTGGTTACTCCCGAACGCGCCGACAAAACCTCCGGATTGGTGAAGGACAGGTTTGGAAGGGAAACTGCACTGGTGAGATGAGGGGGTGCCTTGATGAGCGCAGTCGTCGTGATCTTCGGCAGTCCGTTCAGCGGCAAGACGCGGCTGGCAAGAATGTTGGCGGGAACTCTCGGCTATCGCTGTGTCGAATCCCAGGTAGTGATCGAAAGAGCGGCCGCTTGGGGAGCTTCTCAAGACGATCTGCGGAACCGCCTATCGAAACCGCCCGGTTTCTCCGACCGGCTGTCGCACAAGAGACGAATCCACCTGACCTTGCTTCAAGCGGCCCTCGCCGAGGAGATCCGGGAGGGAAACGCGGTTTGCCACGGGAACCTCGGGGACTTTCTGCCGAATGGAGACGGATGGCTCCTTCGGGTTCAGATTCTGGCGCCCCTGGAGTTTCGCATCAACGAGGCGCGAGAGCGGCTGAAACTCGGCAGGGCGGAAGCTCTCGACTGCATTCACCGGGTGGATAGGGACCGCGAGAAATGGTTGCGGCATCTCCATGGCACGAACACCTCCGAGTCTTCGCGTTGCGACCTGATGATCAACCTGGAGCATATGGATCTGGAAAGTGCATCGAGGACAGTCGCCGGGATCGTTAAGGGGAATGTGGCTTGCCCATCTTGTCCGGCGTGGAGGCCCGCACTGGAAGCGCTGGCGCTTTCGAGCCGCGTCAAGGTTGCCCTGGCCCGGGCCCCCGCCACCGTTCACCTCGAGGTGGATGTGTCGGCGGAGGCAGGCTTCGTTTCGATCAGTGGGAAGGTGCCAGGTTACGATGATGTGCGGGAGGTCGAACGCGTCGCGCGGCAGGTTCCTGGAGTGACAGAAGTTGAAACCAGTGATCTCAGGATAAGTAACCCGGAAATGTCGCCGGCTTTCGCGGTTCCTCTGCGAATGCCACGGCTCTCTTGGGCCGGACGGTACGCGATGGGTTTCTCCCTGCTCGCCTTGATCGTTGCGGTTGCGCTGTTTCTCTTCCGGGGAGACCGGGTTCAGACTTTCACCGGGGTGATCACGGACACCCGGTGTGTGAATAGCCACATCGCGGCATCCGCGGCGCGCGACAGCGATTGTGTCAGAGCTTGCGTCAAGCGGGACAGCGCGGTCAAGTACGCCCTTTACGACGGCCAGCGGCTTTACATCCTGAGCGACCAGTCAATCGCCGAAGGGTTTGCCGCTCAGCGAGTCGAAGTCACCGGAGCCATCGATCGTAAGAGCGGGCAACTCAGAGTCCAGTCCATCCGCCGGAGTTCGTGAGGTCCGCTCGCGGGGGCAGCCGGATTCGGGCGCGAGCGCTCCGTCGCGAATGTGGAGAGTGCGGTGTGCAAGCCTGGCGTTGGCCGGGTTGTGCGTCACCATGAAGATGGTCTGGCCCCGCGCGTTCAGATCCAGGAAGACCTTCATGATCTCGTCGCCGGTTTTTGTGTCCAGCGTCCCGGTCGGCTCGTCCGCCAGGACCAGCGGAGGGTCGTTCACAATGGCTCGTGCAATCGCGAGCCGGCCCTGTTCGCCGCCGGAGAGTTGATTGGGAAGCCGCGCGGCCTTCCCGGCGAGTCCCACCTTTTCCAGCACCGCGAGGGCCCGGCGTCGCTTTTCGGCCGCGCCAAGCCGCAGGGTGGCAAGTGGCAACATCACGTTCTCGATCGCGTTCAGGTACGGCATGAGATGATGCTGCTGGAACACGAATCCGAGATATTCGGAGCGGAAGTCCGCGCGCCGTTCGTCCGAAAGAGCATACACGTCGATGCCGTCGATGTGGACCTTGCCTTCGGACGGGTGGTTCATTGCTCCCAAAATCGTCAACAGGGTGCTTTTGCCCGATCCGGATGGCCCCATCAGGCAGACGAACTCCCCTTCCCCAAGGCGGGCGCTGACGTTGCGAAGCACCGCGGCCCCGGTTCGCGAACCCTGATCGCTGTAAGTTTTGCCGACGTTCTCGACAACCACAAAAGACATTCCTTACCCCCTCAAACGTGGCGCATCGCTTCGGCCGGATCGAGCCGCGAAGCGCGGATCGCCGGGTACACGCTGCTGACCATGCCGGTCGAGAGCGCGACAGCCACGGCGAACAGCGCCAAAGAGGCGCGCACCTCGATTTGGGCTCCCGCCTCGGTGAAGTAAGGCAACGCCAGCCGGCTTGCCAGAAGACCCGCGGCCCATCCCAGGACTCCTCCGGCGACGCTGATCACCGCGACTTCGATCATGAGCCCTTTGATGATGTGCGTCCGCCGGAAACCGATCGCGCGAAGGACGCCAATCTCTCTCGTCCGCTCTACGACCGAACTCATCATCGTTGTGAAGACCATCAGCGCGCCGATGGCGAGCACCACCGCCGAGACGGCCGCGGAAAACCGCGTAAGCCGCTCGACCGCCTCCGTGCGCGCCCGCACCGACTGCTGAATGGCCGACGCGTTCGCGTGGGGCAGTTCCTTGCGGATCTGGGCGACGATGTCTTCGATCGGACAGTCCTTGCAGAGCGCACTGATCTCGATGACGCTTAACTGGCCCGGCTTGCCCAGCAAGTCCTGGACACGGCCCAGCGACGCGAAGACCATGCGGTCCTCCGCGCCGCCGGTTTGGCCGATCACGCCGGCAATGCGGTGCTCCCGGCCTGCCACGATGAGTCGCTCCTTCGCGATGCGAAACCGTTCTTCGGAGGCGGGGTGATGCTCGCCGTTCGGCCTGCCCTGACCGGCAGCGCTTGGTAGAGGTTCGATCGCGGAGACTGCCCGCGCGACCTCGTAGCCCAGAAGGACATCATCAGCCGCTTCAGGCTTTCTGCCCGTCAGACGCCACCAGCGTTTGAGCCGCAGTTCACTCGAGAAGTCCACCCCCGCTAGAAGAGTCTTTTGCCCTTCCACTTCGACGGCGCCAAGGAGCTTTGGGGCGATCACACTGAGTCGCTTGCGATACGGAATGCGCAGAACTCCCGCGACGTCTTCGTTGGTGAGCCGGTGCTCGTCGAAGGCCACGCCGGCGACCGGGATCCCACCGTACTCCAGGGCCAGGCTGTCGGAATGCGGCGTCACGACAATGTTGGCTCCGAAGCGGTCCAATTGCGAACCGATCTCCTCCCTCAGCGAGCCGCTCAGACTCAGCAGGGCGACCGCGGTTCCAATTCCGATCCCGATGCCGGCGACCAGGAACAGGGCCTTGCCCTTGCGACGCTTCAGGTTGGCGAAAGCGATGGTGCTGATGCGCATGGATTGTTGGCGGCTGGTCTCTTAGAAGAAGGACGTTCCGGCCTCGAGGTCGTTCGCCGCAATGACAATATGGCCGCCGGTAATCGTGCGCGGGATGCCTACCGGGTTGCACCCGCCCGTGACCTCGTTGATCTTGGCGGACGGGAATTGCCTGCCGCACTTCCGGCAGACCATCTCGTCCCCGCTTTGCGAGTATCCCTTCTTGGCCTGGTAGCACACATCGCAGGTGTCCAGGGCCGCTCGATACACGCCGTCCGAACTCTTCATCACGAAAAATCGCACGGCTTTGCCCCCGGCGGTCTTGTAGTCGAAGAACTTGGCCTTTCCGGAGTCGATCTCCGCGATCGGAATCCGAATCGAGGCCGGGCCGGGTGACGCGGCAATTGGCTTGGCCGAGGTGGCTTGGCCGTTCGCATTGCCGCCCAGGAAATACCCTCCGGCGACGACGGCGGCGAGGATCAATCCCAGAAGGACTTTCTTCCTGGTTCCACCCAGGCGGCTCGACCCAAGGAATTGCGCGCGCTTCCGATCGCGGGTTGCGTTGGGATGCACTCTGCTTTGATTCGACATAGTTCTCGTTTGGAGGTCAATGCGCGTGGCCGCTGTGTTCGGACTGCGACGGCTGCTGAGGCGAGGCGGACTGCGCGGCCGGCGCGGGCAGCCGGATTTCGCGCGCCACAATCTCGCCCGAGGCTTGGGTTATGCCGACCACCGTTACCTTGGCGCCCTTCCTAAGTGCGGCTGGCGAGACCTCGGCGTCGCCCATTCCGATCCTCGGCTTCCCGGTTAGCAGGACGGCGACAATCCCCTTTTTGGTCTTCAGTTCCAGCCGGTCCCCGGCAACCGCAACGACCTCTCCCATGGTCTTCTGTTCCTTGGGTTTCTTGGCGTCCTTTGCAAGCGAAAGGCCAGGCAGCAACATCGCGGCCAAGGCCAGTAGCGTAACGTGTCTTCGTTTCATAGTGAGTCTCCTTTTCTTCTATTGATTTGCCGCCGGGTTGGCAAGCAGGCCGTCCATGAGTCGCTGGAACTCCTTGAGGTCGAGCGTCTCCACGAACGTTCTGCCGGCGGCGAGAACAGTCGGCGTGCGGCGGATACCCGCGGCGACGCCCTCCTGAAAATCTTCCTCGACGGCCCGCACATACTTCTCATTCGACAAAGCGGCGAGCGTGTTCCCCCAGTCGAGACCCTTCTCGCGGCAGAACTCGGCCAGCGCCTCGCGAAAGCCTTGTGAGGTGATCGCGCCGATTCTCCCCAGGACGCGCCTCCGGAATTCCAGCGCCATGTCGGGGTCCAGGTTTTGAAAGTATCGGGCTGCGATCGCCGCTTCCTTGGC
>Ga0315273_10010377_pt1 | contig 11873 bp, 10 predicted proteins | sample YL17G02_0_MG_FD_205753 | JGI IMG/M metagenome (GOLD analysis project Ga0315273, IMG submission 205753) | Sediment microbial communities from Yellowstone Lake, YNP, Wyoming, USA - YL17G02_0 | ecosystem: Environmental > Aquatic > Freshwater > Lake > Sediment | place: USA: Wyoming | collected... | reverse complement strand
GCGAGAAGGCGAGCGTCTCAGCGAAGGCACTCTTGACGGCCGTCGCGACGGGCGAAGCGCCGAGGTTCACGTATCGCTCGCCCGCGGCGTCCAGGATGCCGGCGACGCGGGCGGCATGCTCGTTCGAGCCGTAGGCCCGCATGCCGGAGTTGTCGCCGACGAGGACGCGGCCCGCGCCGCGGCGCTCCAGGGCCTCGACAGCCGCACGCACGACGCTCGGGTGCGTGCACACGTGCCGCTCCGCCTCGACGGCGCCGAGAATGTTCGGCTTGACGAGAACCGTCTTGCCGGCGACCTGGAGGGGAAACGCGTCGAAAGCGCGTTCGACGGCGTCGGCGACGCCGGCGTACTGGGCCTCGTAGATCGTGACGCGTGCTACGCTCATTTGAACATTTTGCATCGGGCTCTGTAGCGCGGGGGCCGCCACAGGCGGCCAAGGTTTATCCCCCGCGGCCTTGGAACGTAGGCTGTTTTGCGCGGGGGGGAAACCCCCGCGCTACAAGTAAGGCCCTAATGGTCGGTTGTGGTTGATGATGCAAAATGTTCGTTCACCTCAGGACGAAGTACCCGTGACCCACCATGTCGAACACCTTTTCTTCGACGACGGCGAGTTCGGCGCGGTCGAAGATACTGCGCCATGTCTCGGCATCGGCGATCGTCTGGTTCGTGAGGTTGTGGTAGAGGTGGTGTTCGAGGAAGGCGGTGGGGCGGCGTCGGAGTTTTTCGTGGGGCTGCTTGCAGAACTCGCCGACGTAAAAGAGGGCGCGGGGAAACTCGCCGCGAAGTTTCCGCAGGAGGCCGGCCACCTTCGCCCCGCCGTCGCCGAGGTACTCGTGGTAGGTGTCGACGGCTGTGACGGCGTCGACGTCGGGCCGCTCCGGGGCGAGCGCTTCGAGGCGGAACATGTCAGCCTCGCGGACCTCGATGCGCCCGGTGTGGGGCGACGCCGCGAGAACCTGCTGCGCGTACTCGACCGTCGGGCGGTCCAGGTCGATGCCGATCGCCCGAACCTCGGGCATCGTCTCGCAGAGGAAAAAGAGGAACGCCAGGTCGCCGCACCCGAGGTCGAGGACGCGGCGGGCCCCATGCCTGCGGAGCATGTCGGCGAGGACGGGGTAGGGGAGGGTCCGGCAGAGTTGGCCGCTCCCGCGCCCCACGTACTTGCCGAGACGCTGCACGTCGGCCGGATACTTGGCCTCGCCGCGCAACATCGCCGGCAGGTTCGAGAGGATCTGCTCATAGGCATACGTCAACTCGAAGAATCCGCGAGGTTCGGCCATGAGGGCCTTGAGTTTCGGCATGGCGCGGGCGCGGCCGGCTTCGACGCGCACGAGGCCAAGGCCGTCCAGGTACTCCAGAACGCTCTCGAGGACGTGCGGCTCGAGGCCGCCCCCGGCGACGAGGTCGTCCAGCAGGACCGATTCCGCGGCCAGGAGGCGGTCCAGGACGCCCGTCTCCAGGAGCGCCCAGAGGCACGAGCAGGCCGCGTAGCCGCGGACGTAGGGCAGGGCTTTGTCGAACCGGCGCTTGACCCGCAGCGCGCCGCCGAGGCCCAAGAGGCGGATAATCTCGATCGCCTGGATCATGAGCAGGCCCCCCGGCACTCGGCCGGCGGCGAAGCGTCGCCGGGCTCGGCCTTGAGGATCGCGTCGTCGTAGCAGGCGCGGACGCGCTGGCCCGGCTCGAGGACGAGAAATCGCTGGGCGTCCCATCGCCCGTCCAGGCCGTCCTGGAGGAGCCCGAGGTTGCCCGCCACGCGCAAGAATTGCCAGCCTCGCTCGCGGCAAATGGCCTGGACCTTTTCGGCGAGGGCTGCGCCGCCGTCGAACTCAAACTCGATGAGCGCCCCGTGGGTGTAGTGCTGCTGCCAGGCCCCCATGAACTCCGTCAGGTATCGCGCGTTGTCTTCGCCGTACCGCGCGACGAGTTCCTCGTAAGTGGCGCGACGCTCGGGCCCCAAGCCGCTGTTGGCCATCGGCTCGAACCCCGGCGCGCCGGGGCCGCCCGTCTTTTCGTGGCACTCGAGCCAACCGCGCGAAAACCAGTACGTGCCCGGGTGCTCGGCGAAGAGGCGGGCGTAGCGCTCTTTGGAGCCCAGCAGGAGCGTGATGCAGTCGTGGGCGCGCGGGACGACGAGGCGCACCCGGCCGGCCCGCAGCCCCGCGAGGGCGTTGTTGCACAGGCCGTAACCCAAGACCAGGGCGTCGAACCGCTCGGGGTCCGTCTGGTCGATGAGGGGCTGGAGGCGTCCGCGGCACAGGTCGCTGTTGTCGTGGAGGCCCTGCTCGAGCAGCGTCACGTCGACTTCGTGCGCGGCGCGGGCGGCGCACCAGTAGATCTCCCGCCGAAGCACGTCGCACGCCGCCACGCGAAAGCGCATCACTCGCCCGTCCTTTCCGCGTGCGGGCCGAAACAGGCGCACACCGCGAAACCCCGGTCGAAATCCACGTCGTTGACGAGAAACTTGTGCTTGTACTGTTCGACGCGGCCGTTGCGGACCTCGACGGCGTCGGCGTCGAATCGCCGCCACGCCCCGCGCGGGATCGTTTTCACGCGTACCGGCCCCAGCCGGCCGCTCGCCCGCTTCGTCTCATACTCCATGTTAAGCGCCCGCAGGCGGGCGTCAACCTCCGAGGCCAGACGCCGCGCGCCGCCCGCGTCCACCTCGTCCTCCTCCACCAGGAGGCTGTAGTACGGGACGGCGTCCCAGGTGGGCGAGAGGCAGTAGTTTCGGACGGCCAGTCCGAGGCGCTCGATGGCCTCGTTCGTGGCCGTCGTCACCTGGAACTCCGTCAACTTTTCGCCCGTCAGGTTGGAGACGTGCTGGCCGCGGTTCAGAAAGCGGATTACCGGCGCCGGCCCGACGTGGTCCACCACCTCCACCACGTCGCCGAGGTGGTAGCGGAAGAGGCCTGCCGGGTTCGTCAGGACGAGGGAGTACCGCTGGCCGACTTCCGTCTCGTGGGCCATCAGCGCCGGCGGGTCGGCCGAATCCATCTCGGCCTCCGGCACAAACTCGTAGAAGGTTCCCGTGACCTCGAGGATGCCCGCGCTGCCTTCGGTCTGGAGCGGGACGGAGAATCGCCCCTCGGAAGCGATGAGGCCGATGTCCCGCGTGGGCGCGTCGCCCCAGTACTCGGGCATCTCGCGCAGGTAGAGGCTCAGCGTCCCGCCCTTCCAGGTGCCGATGAGTGGGACCTCCCACGCGTCCTTCGGGAAGAGGTGGCCGGAGGCGTCGGCGGCCGCGGCGAGAGTCTGCGCGCGGCGGGGGTCGGCCTTCAAGCGGCGCTCGATGCGCCGTCGCCGCGCGGGGTCGATGGCAAGGTCGGCCGTCAGCGTCCCGTCGGCCAGGTCGCGCAGGAGTTCCTCCTTGCGTTCGTCCATCGCGTGCGCCAGGCCGAGGAGCGTGCTCGGATTGGCGGTGATCGGCAGGACGCGCTTGTGCTGGAGGCCGAGGCGGCAGGCGAGGTAGTACTTGCTGGCGGTGTCGCCGGCGTAAGCGGCTTCGGGCGGCATGACGTAGAGCCAGCGGACGGCGGGGTGCTGGGCCGCGACCGTCAGGCCCGACATCGCCCCGGCCGGAATCCCCGCGGGGGTGGCCTGCTCGTCCATGCGGCTGGCGATCTGGAGGATGCGTGCGCCGAAGGCGTCGTAGTGGTCCTCGAGGGCGTGGACGCCCCAGATCTGCCAGCCCTCGCGGTAATCCTTCAGCAGCGCGTCGGTGACGGGAATCCTCTTGGGAGTCCCCGTCGTGCCGCTCGTCAGGGCGAACATGTGGACCCGCGTGCCGCGAGGGAAAAGCGCCTCCGTCTCGCCGCGCGTCACGCGCTCGACGTAGGGTGCGACGCGTTCGTAGCCGGTGATGGGCAGGGCGGAGCGCAGGTCTTGGATGGTCCGCGCGCGGGCGAGTCCGAAGTCGCGCCCGAACGCCGTCTCCGCCGTCTGCTCCAGCAGCCGACCCAGAAGCCTCGCCTGGACCTCCGGCGTCCGGCGGACGTTCTTCATCCAGCGTCGTACCTGGCGGTGGGCCTTCAGGCGCAGGGGCGCCCACGCCAGACGCCTCAGTCGAATCGCGAGCGGGGTGGTCATGGGCAATCGCTCGTCAGGTTCCCGTTCCGAGTCGCGTCGCCGATCCCGGCGCGCCGGGAGTCGGCGGCGGTTTCGCCGGCCAGGTGGCGGTCGAAGAAGGAGGTGATCTTGTCGGCGTACGTTTTCGGGTCGGTGGCGACGGCCTGGTTGTGTTTGGCGTCTGGGCAGATCCAGATGTCTTTTTCGCCGGGCTTGGCGGTGTAGAGCGCCCGCGTCTGCTCCGGCCGAACATAGGTGTCCCGTTCGCCCGAGATGAACAGCGCCGGCGTCGGCCCGAGGGCCGTCAGGGCCTTGCGCGTGCTGGGGTATCGGCATCGGCATTTCAACTCGACGTAGAAGAGGGTCATGGCCCGAAAGAAGCGGTAGACGAAGTCGGGGTGCGTGGCGCTGCCGACGCGCTCGGCGAAGATTTCCGCCCATCGGCGCATCAGTTCCTCGATGCTGTAATCGGTCGAGAACGTCCCGTCGAGGACGAGGCATCGGACGGAGGGGTTGAGGGCGGCGGCGATGGCGGCGGCGCTGGCGCCGCGGCTGATGCCGAAGATCCCGACGCCTGTTCGCCGGATGTCCCGCCGCGTCTTCACGTACGCGACGGCCGCCAACACGTCGTTCACCTCCTGGTGGCTGGGCCAGTGTCGTGGCTCGTAGTGTGGCGGCATGGAACTCTGGCCGTGGCCCCGAAAGTCGAACGCGAAGACGGTGTACCCTGCCTGGACGAGGGGCATGGCGTAGCGTCCGGCAGAGAGCATGTCGCTGGCGTACTCGTGGCAGAAGATGACGGTGCCGCGGTCTGCTACGCCCGCCGGACGGTCGATGAACATGCCGCGCAGCGTATGGCCGTCGCGGCTGGGGAAACTCGTGATCTCGCCCGCGGGCGGCGCGTAATCGTTCAGGCTGGCCGTCATCGGAAGGGGGGTATCCAGGAACATGTTCACCGTCAGCCGGAGGTACCGCGCGAGCATCGAAAGGAAGGCGATGACGGCGGCCGTCGCCAGGCCGACCAGGAGCAGCGCGAGCCAGTGGTGGCCCAGCCAGCCGGTCTCCTGCGGCGCCGCAAGGGTCTCGGCGGCCAGAGCCGACAGCGCTATGGTGAGCGAGCCTGCGGTCACTGCACGCCTCCGCTTGTGCCCGGCCCCCCCCGGTGCATTCAACCCCATTTAGCCCGGCGTGAATACACGCCGGGCGCCGTTCGCCACGGCGCCCCCGGTGTATTCACCGGGGGCTAAATAAAGCGCGCCGTGTGGCACGGCCGGTCTTGCCCGACCGTGTGCCGGGCGCCGTTGCGCCGTTCGCCACGGCGCCCCCGGTGTATTCACCGGGGGCTAAATAAAGCGCGCCGTGTGGCACGGCCGGTCTTGCCCGGCCGTGTGCCGGGCGCCGTTGCGCCGTTCGCCACGGCGCCCCGGTGTATTCACCGGGGGCTAAATAACCGATGCGGCGAGTATTCTACGGGATGAAGCGGCGGACAACCAGGGAATCATTCTGCCCGCCGAACCCGAAGGAGTTCGACAGGCAGACCTCGACCTTGGCCCGGCGGGCGCGGTTGGGGACGTAGTCCAGGTCGCACTCGGGGTCCGGCGTGTCGAGGTTGATGGTCGGTGGGAGGATTTGGTCGCGGATCGCCAGGACGCAGGTCGCCAGTTCGGTTGCGCCCGCGGCGGCGATGAGATGGCCGAGCATGCTCTTGACGCTCGACATCGGGACCTTCGGCGCCGCGTCGCCGAACACGAGTTTGACCGCCAGGGTCTCGACCTTGTCGTTCTCGGTCGTCCCTGTGCCGTGCGCGCTGATGTAGTCGATGGCCTCGGGTTCGACGCGTGCGTCCGCGAGGGCCATGCGCATCGCCGCCGCGGCACCGCGGCCTTCGGGTTGAATGTCCGTCATGCGGTAGGCGTCGGCGCTCGTTCCGAAGCCGACCATTTCGGCGAGGATTCGGGCCCCGCGCTGCCGGGCCGCTCCGAGTTCCTCCAGGACCATGATGGTCGATCCTTCGCCGAGGACGAACCCGCCGCGGTCGCGGTCGAAGGGCCGGCTGGCGCGCCAGGGCTCGTTCTTCGGTTCCGTGGAGATGGCCGTCAGAAGGTTGAAGCCTGTGACGCCGAGCGGGTGGATCATCGAGTGCGTGCCGCCCGCCAGCATCCGGTCGACGCGTCCGGTGCGCAGGAGGTCCATGGCTTCGCCGACGGCCTGGGTGCTGGCGGCGCAGGCCGTCAGGCAGGAATACGTCGGCCCCGCCAGGCCGTACTCGGCGGCCAGGTGGTTGGCCGGCATGTTGGGTTCCTGTTCGAGTTCCCTGAGGCCGTCATAGACGCGGAGGCCAAATTCGGCGAACGGGACAATGTTGACGCGCCCGTCCTCTTGCGTGCCGCGGGCGATCGAGGCCACCAGGTTGTCGAAATCCAGGATGCCCTCGCCGCTGCCCATGTAAATGCCGAAGCGGCTGCGGTCGACGTCGCTCGGCGCGAGGCCGGCGTCGTCGAAGGCCATCCGCGCGGCCGCCATCGCGAACCGCACATTCCGGCCGGCCTTCGCATAGGGCGCCGGGTCCTTCACATACGGCGCGAGGTCGAAGTCGGGCACCTGGGCGGCGAACGTCGTCGGAAACGTCGAGGCGTCGAAGAGGCGGATCGGCCCGATGCCGCTCTTGCCGGCCAGGAGGCCCTGCCACGTCTCCTCCAGCGTCAGGCCGAGCGGCGTGACGCTTCCGATGCCCGTAATGACGACGCGTCGTTTCATGGTTCGCTCGCATCCACAACGTTATTTCAACGCAGAGAACGCAGAGAGCGCAGAGAAAAAGCAAACAAGAGGCTAAATATATTGTTGTTTGCCTTTCCCCTATCTTTCATCCTTGTCGTTCTCTGCGTCCTCTGCGCTCTCTGCGTTGAAAACACAGCATGGCAGTATCACCGATTGATGCGGACGACGGCGGCGGCGGCCTGGCCGCCGATGGCCAGCGTCGTCGCCAGGACGACGTCCTTGGCCAGCGGCTGGGGCTTGCCCCGCACGAGTTTCAATTTCACGGCCGGGTCCGGCCGGTCGCAGTTGAGGATGGGCGGCACGTCGGCGGCCTTAAGGAACAGAAGGGCTGCCAAGTCCGCCAATCCGCTGGCGGCCCCCATGTTCCCCGTGACGCCTTTGGTGGCGGTGACGGGGACCGTCGCGGCCGCGTCGCCGAGCGCCGCCGCCAGGCCCGCCGCCTCGCTGCGGTCCTGCGCCTCGTAGGCGGCGCCATGGGCGAGGACAGCACCGAGGTCCGTCGGTTTCAGGCCGGCGTCGGCGAGGGCGGCGCGGACGGCCGTGGCCGTGGCCCGCCCGTCGGGGTCGCATGCGTTGATGCCCGCGGTCGTGGTGCCGGCACCGGTCCCCAGGACTTCGCCGTAAACCCGGGCCCCGCGTTTTTCGGCGACCTCGATAGGCTCAATCATGAAGACGACGGCGCCTTCGGCGGCGACCTGGCCGGTTCGGCCGGTGTCAAAAGGCCGGCTCGCGGAGGCCGGGTGCTCGTTCGCCGTCGCCAGCCGACCCAGGAGCGAGTAGCGGATGAGGAGGAGGGGACTGATGCGGCTCTCGGCGCCGCCGGCGAGCATCCAGTCGGCCGCGCCGCGCCGGATGATCCGCACCGCCTCGTCGAGAGCCAGGAGGCCCCCCGCGTCGCTCGTCGTCAGGGAGTTGCTCGGTCCCTGGGCGTCCCACAGGACGCCGGTGTGGCAGGAGTGCATGTTCGGCAGGTACTTGAGCAGCCACAGAGGGAACATCTGCGGGATGCCGTGCGTTCCCCACCCATTCAGGGAGAAGCCGCCGTCCGCGCTCGCCGCGCGGATCGGGCCCGCGAGGTCATCCGGTTCCGTCGGCATGAAGTTCGTGCCGAAGACCATTCCGATCCGCGTGTGGTCGATGGTCGGGAGGACCGGTTCGCCGGTCTTTTCGTCGCCCGCGGGGAGGCCGGAGTCGAGGATGGCCTGGTTGGCGGCGGCGACGGCCATCTGGATGTCGCGCGCCATGACCTTGGCGTTCTTCCGCAGGTAGCGTTTCTGGTCCTTGCGGACGCCGTCGGCCATGTCGAACTCGGGCACGACGCCGGCCACCCGGCTGGGGTACCCTGAGGGGTCGAAGTGGTCGGGCGTGCGGACGGCGCTTCGGCCATCGCGAATCGCGTGGGCCAGCGCCTCGACGCCGACACCCGCGGGCGTGAGCGCCCCGAGCCCCGTGATGACGATCCTCCGGTCCAACGCGCCCTCCGTCTCAATCGGCGTTCGGCGGCCGGCCGCCGAGATGATTCAACTGGCGCATGCGCAGCAGGCGGATGAAATCCTCGTTGAACACGAAGTTCGCTTCGCCCGTCTCGACCGGGGCGCGCGACTGGTCCAGGTGGGCGAACATCATCTCGATCTCGGCCACCGGTTGGCCGTTCCGCGTGATCTTGCCCGCGATGCTGGCGCCTTCCGGCCGGACCTCGCCGACGACCTCGGCCTCGAGGCGGATCTGGTCGCCCGGGACGACGTGCGCGTGGAACGTCGCGCGCGTCACCTTCGCCAGGATGACCTTCTCCTTGAAACCGAACGCCTCGCCCACCAGCACGCCGCCCGTCTGGGCCATCCCTTCGATCATCAGGGTCGGCGGATGGATCGGGTATCCCGGGAAATGGTCGTGAACGTGCTCCTCGGCCAGGGAGACGTTCTTGACGGCGACGGCGCGCCGGCCGCTTTCAAACTCGATGAACTTGTCAATCCAGATCCAGCGCATCGGTTCTCCGTTCGAGCCGCGACCGTAAGGAACTTCGCCGACCGCTCCCGCGGTCGGCTCACAGGTGAGCCGGGTGCGGAAGCACCCGGTCAGGCACGATCGGCCGTGGCACGTCCCACGACGTTATGCGCCGGCGCTGCCGAGTTTCAACTCGATGTACCGGACGATCATGTCGACCGTAAACAGGTCGGCGATGTCCTGCACGTTCGGATTCTTCTCGAACTGCGTCAGGTCGGCGTGAGGCATCCGGGCCTTCAGTTCCGCCAGCCCCTTTTCCGTCAGCCGGTTGTCCCGGACGAATTCCTCGCTCGACAAAATGTTGTCCGGGAACAGGTCGCCGCGAGGTATCTTGATGTTGAACGCCTTCTCCAGCCGGAAGACGATGTCCAGGTAGTCGATGCTCTCGGCCCCCAGGTCGGGGCCGATCTTGGCGGTCCCGACCACTTCGTCCTCGTCCACGCCCAGGGCCTCGACCAACGCCTCGCGGACCTTCTCGGTGATCGCGTCGCGGCTCAAAGCCATCGTCTCTCGCCTCCTCGTTTGTGTGCGTCCTTGCGCCCGCCGGCTCGTCAGCCCGTCGCCGACCCCGTGCCCGCCGCCAGCGCCTGAGGACCTCCGATCCATCGAAACCGTTCCCTGAGATGCTCGCGCAGCGGCTCGTCCACGGCCGCGCGGCCCGGGTCTTCGTCCGCCACGTTCAGGTGCTCCAGTTCCAGGCGGGCCTGGACGGCCATCTGGCCCTCGCACCGGCCCTCGGCCTTAAAGCGGCTGGCGTCGGCCCCGATCTCCAGGGCCGTCACTTCCATCACCAACTGTCCGCCCGGCCGGACGAAACTGCCGTACCGCACGTTCTTCGCCTCCCGCAGGAGCACCAGTGTCTTGGCGAAGTCCGTGCTCGCCCGCACCAGCCACGCCGCCGACTGCACCAACGCCTCCAGCATCATCACGCCCGGCAGGACCGGGTACGCCGGAAAATGGTCCGCCAGGTACTCCTCCGCCAACGCCAGGTTCTTCACCCCGACGATCCGTTTCCGGGGTTCGAGTTCCAGTATTCGATCTACGAGGTAAAAGCGCATTATCGTCTCAGTCGCGTTATTCTATCGGGGCCCGTCCGTCGGCTGCAAAGCCTTTTTGGCCCGCCGCCCAACGCCCCGGGATGAGTCCCGAACGCCCCGGGATGCCGTCACCGCCCAGACGCCAAAAAGGACAAGGAACTTAGCAGAACCCCGCGCCGACTGCAAGCCAAAAACCGCCACGCCGGTAACCCCCCGGTAACCCGGGGTTACGGCCGGGACGTGAAAATGGCTTGACAGGACGCTTGGCCGACCTCTATAAAGATGGGTCGCCGTTGGCGGGCGGACGCAAGGGTGTGCCGCCCGAGGGAAGTGGAAACCGGAAGCCTCGCCCTGCAGCGGAAGGAGAGAGTCGTATGGCGATTAACGTCGGCATCAACGGGTTCGGCCGGATCGGTCGGCTTGTGTTCCGGGTGCTCTGGCAGCGCAAGAAGGGCCAGTTCAACGTGGTCGGCATCAACGACCTTTCGGATGCCAAGACCCTGGCGCACCTTCTGAAATACGACACGGTTTACGGTCGATTCCAGGGCACCGTCGAGGCCGCGGATGGGGCGCTGGTGGTGGACGGGACGAAGATTCCGGTGACGGCCCAGAAGGACCCGGCGGCGCTTCCGTGGGGCCAGCACAAGACGGACGTTGTGTTCGAGTGCACGGGTGTTTTCTGCGACCGGGCGGGGTGCCAGAAGCATATCGCCGCCGGGGCGAAGAAGGTGATCCTTTCGGCCCCGCCGAAGGGCGAGATTGACGCCATCATCGTCATCGGCGTGAACGACGGTACGCTGAAGCCCGACCACAAGATCGTCTCTAACGCGTCCTGCACGACGAACTGCCTCGCGCCCGTGGCGAAGGTGCTGCACGAGTCGTTCGGCATCAAGCGCGGCCTGATGACGACCGTCCACGCCTACACGAACGACCAGCGGATTCTTGACCTCATTCACAAGGACCTGCACCGGGCGCGGGCGGCGGCCCTGAACATCATTCCGACGACGACCGGCGCGGCCGCCGCCGTCGGCAAAGTGATCCCCGCCCTCGCGGGGAAACTGAACGGCTACGCGCTGCGCGTGCCGGTGGCGGTCGGCAGCATCGTCGACCTGACGGCCGAACTGGAGAAGCCGGCCACCGTCGAAGCGATCAACGCGGCCATGAAGAAGGCCAGCGAGGGCCCGCTGAAAGGCATCCTCGTGTACACGGACGACCCGATCGTATCGAGCGATGTCATCGGCACCACGTGCTCCAGCCTGTTCGACTCGAACCAGACGATGATGGTCGACCCGACGTTCTGCAAGGTCACCTCGTGGTACGACAACGAGTGGGGCTTCTCGAACCGGATGGTGGATCTGGCCGCGAAGATCGCTGGGATGTAAACGCCACACACTCGGGAACCGGGGGCGGGCTGGCGCGGCTCGCCCCCGATTGCTCATAAGGAAGGGGACCGGCCGTGGCCAAAAAAACGCTCAACAAGCGAATGAATACCACCGGGGTAGCGTGGGCAGTCCTGGCCACGTCAGGGTTGGGCTTCCTTTTATGTTCGGGGTGTTCCCAGAGACCGACGGACTTGAAGACGGACCTGGAGAATACCGTGGAGAGGGTGCGCACCTCGATCGAATCGGGGGATTATGAGTCATTTGTGCGGTTGGTTGAACCCAATCCCAAGGCAGAAAACCGCACACTGAGCCGAGAGCAATTCGAGAAAGTCATCTCGGATCCCCAGACGAAGAAGATACTCTTGGAGATGTTCTTTCCCGATCTCAAGACGCAAACCAAATACATCAAGACAAAGACCCTTGGCGACTGGGCAGCCTATTATGCAGAGACGGGCTTGGATGATAAAAACTATCTGTCGGTCGATATGTTTCTCTTTCGCAAAGTTGGCGGCGAATGGCGAGTGCGGGGGCAGGTCTATGGCCTGTGCAAGGCGAGGCCGGGCGGCGAGATGGCCCAGAAGGGCTTGGCGGCCTGGAAGGGCAC
>Ga0315273_10010373_pt1 | contig 11877 bp, 1 predicted proteins | sample YL17G02_0_MG_FD_205753 | JGI IMG/M metagenome (GOLD analysis project Ga0315273, IMG submission 205753) | Sediment microbial communities from Yellowstone Lake, YNP, Wyoming, USA - YL17G02_0 | ecosystem: Environmental > Aquatic > Freshwater > Lake > Sediment | place: USA: Wyoming | collected... | reverse complement strand
TGGGCGACACGACGACAAAGGAGGAAGAAGAGGAACGCATGCAGCGCCACATGTCGTTTGCAGATTTCAAAGCATTTGCGGCATACGTGCGTTACAGGAAACCGTGTCGGATAGACATTGGCGGCGCCTATCTGATAAAGCCGCACCTCGGCAGACTGTACGCGTGCGACCATGCCGGTATCACGTCTGAAGTCGGTTACAAAGAACTGACGTTTGACATCGACATTGATGGGTACGACGCGCAGCCCAAGCGCACATGTTGTTCCGGACGCGACTGGTGCAAATCGTGCTGGCCGATTGTCAACGTCGGATGCGTGGCCATGGACATCAGTCTCCGCCACATGGACGCAAAGTCGATCGGGTGGTTCTTCTCTGGCGGACGCGGCATGCACTGCTGGGTGATGGATCCGTCGATGTGTGACGTGGACACTGCGGCGCGCACGATGGTCGCGCGTCGCGTCGCGTTTCCGCACAAGGAGTCCGATCTGTTTCTCCGCGTGTTTGAGGAATGCTGCGACCCGACATGCACGGAAATTGTGCATCTTTTCGTCCTACCACCAGAAGAAAAGTCATCCGGATCTTCTTCTTCTTCTGTTCGCGATTACTGCTTCTGCAAAGAAAAAGGCACAAACTACTGCTGTCCCATGCACGAAAAGAACGGATTTTTCCTGGGATGGTACGCAAAGAGACACCCAGACGTGGCACTCGCCACGGTATCATCCAAACTCGCGGCGCTGCGTGCGGCGTCCATAGAATCAAAGACCGTGCCAAAACAAGACATCACAGAGCTAGAACGCGAACTGGAAAGAATACAACCAGACGTGAAAGCGTCTGCCGCCGCGCTCTGCGAAATGCGACAACTCTGTGGCAAATCTATAGATGTGCATCTGGACACGCTCCGCGACGGCTGGAACAAGGGCGATCCGCTCTTGGATTCGGTCGACAGAGTGTGCGCGCTCTTGGCTGGGCTCGCGGCAAAAGTGCGCGAGAGCAGAATGGCAAAATTTGAGCGCAAGAAAAGCCACGAAAATTTCTGCGACGCCCAAGTCACGCGGGCGATAATCATGGCCGCGGTGGACTGCCTCGCGCCTCGCACGGACCTGCCCGTCACGGTGCAAACCACGCATCTGCTCAAAGCCCCGCTCTCAATTCACCCGCTCACCGGACTCTTGGCAGTGCCGATGCAAGATCGGCGCATGCTGGCAAAGTTTCTGCCGAGCGACGCCCCGAGCGTGCCCGTCGCATGCACGTACCGCTACCACGAAAATATCGGGCAGTGCATCGACGAAGTGTCGGGCAGACCGCCTTTGTTTGACGACCCGCACAAAGCAAAACAGGCGGTTGCCGCGTTTGAAGAATGGACAAACACATTACAGTAGATGTGTATTTTTTAAAAAACACACATCAGTAAGTGAATAAACATTTTTTTCCCTTCTCTCCTAACACTGCATTGGCTGCTGCTGCTGTTGGACGATGCTGCCGCGCGTGGTGTCGACAGGAGGCGGAGGATTTTTCTGCATGGCCCACGCTTGCTCGATCTGCGGCAAAAAGCTCGGCGGTATCCAATAGAAGGAATGCACGCCATAGTTTGGTGTTTTCCAGCGCACGTTGGCCCAGTCTCCAGGGATAGCCGCCTCCACCATGCCCATGGACGCAGCCAGATTGATCAGCGCCAGCCACCACCGACTCCAGGCGATTCCGCCCTGCTCGTCGTACAGCGGGGGGGCGGGCAGCTGGTCAAAGAGCGTGCCATAGCTGTATGGGACGACGGCGTTTGAGAAGGCAGACGTCCGCAAAGTGCCTTCGTCGTTGTAGTAGTAGGGATAGCCGGCGCTGGCGCCGTATCCGTACGGGTAGTAGTCATAGTAGGGATAGTTGTACGAGTAGGAGCCCAGGGTTGTGCCCAGCATAAACGGATACGCCATGCTGAGTGGCGACAGCCACGGATACCTGTAGTACCGGTATGGGTTGCCCATGTACCACGGTCGTCCATGTCCCCCATATCCGTAGCCCCTGCCTCCAGGAAACATGCCCCACGGACGCGCGTATCCCGGACGATACGGCGTCACCGGCGAGCGCACGCCCATGAGTCCCGGGGACCTCATCGCTCCTGCGGCCATCGGACCTCTGTACGCACTTCCGTATCTAACAGGAAATCGAGCACCAGGCACCACCGAAAGACGTCCCGGAGTGCTCATCATCGGGCCGCGAGACACGCTCATTCCTCGGGAAGGAGACATGCTCCTGCCGCCGCCCGATCTTCCAAAGCTGCCGCCCGATCTGCCACTACCACCGCCGCCTCCTCTTCCCTTCGGCATACCGACTTCTTCTTCTTCTTCTTCAGAGACCACCTTACCAGTGTCGATGTCTATCAGGGCTGGCATACCGACGTCGCAGTCGCATCCGGCCACCAGGGTGCCCACGCCTCGTCCTTCAGATACCACCTTACCGGTTTCGCTGTCTATCAGGGCTGGCATCCCGACGTAATAGCAGTCAGATTCGTCGCAGCAACACTGGGCGGCACACGTCGTCTCCCACCTCGCACCGTAAGAAGCCTCCTTTGGCGAAGATCCCAGGCGGAGACGCGCCTCGTACTCCTCCCTGATCCTCTGTTCCTCGGTGGCATCTTCTTCTGTCCTCAGGAGTTTGGTCATGCCCAGGGCGTCGGCCTGTTCTCTCGTGAACGCCTTCCCTGGCACGGGGCTGACTGGCGTGTTCAGCACTCCACGTTCCTGCGCGCCTTTGCTCCACGTCGCCGCGTTCTTGGCAGATATTTCCTTGAGTGCCATCGTGCTGTTGTGCGCCGGCGCGTGTCCCTCGGCCATATGTCTGGACTTGTGTTCTTTGCTGCAGTATATCGCGGCCATGCATTCGCACGGCACCGCAGTCTTGCGGTCGACGATCATCTTACCGCAGTACGAGCATGGGACCGGGGCGTTTCGTAATTGCGCGCTCGGATTGAAAGGCGGCGGATTTGTCACCGGCAAGGATCTCGCGGCGAGAATTTCGGCCACGCGAGCTTGCGGGTTCGTTTGGTAGCCTGCATCTTCTGGGGCCAAAACGATAATAGGCGGTGGAGTAGTGTTATCTTTGGGGGCACTCACGCACGCGCCGTCTGACTTTTCGTCGTGACACGAACATTTGCACCCGCACGCGCACGTTCCGACCATTTCGTAGTTTGCAGACGTGTGGCACGGACACCCGCAAGTAGCGCAGATGTCTGCGTCGTCGGTGATGCTGCAGCCCACCGCGTCGGCGTCTACGCCCCCGGGATCAGAACACAAACGTTTGTCGTCGCATTCCCAGTTTGTGCCGACCATGCGGTCTCCTCTGTATCTTGTGTGGACCCAGCCAGGCGGAAGTTCTGGTATCAGATCGCGCAGTAGTCTCCACAAGTACATGCGTCTGCTGTATATCATCGTTCTGGCGGCTTCGTATGCGACTTTTTCCGCCTCTTTTTCCGAAGACGTGTTTGTCGGGTATAGTACGCCGATCGTGACGCTTTGAATGCTTCTGTTCGCGTTCCGCACGATCTCTTTCAGTACGAACGGAACCTTTGCGCCTCCGTGCATACGATACGTCTGTCCGGCTTCGATGGGCACTGGTACTCCTCTTTCTGTGCGCAACATTTGCGGGGCGACAAAGGCGCTTGGTTGGACAACCATTCTGATGTCCATTTCAAAGTCGTGGATGCGCATGTCACCTTGACCGGTCCCTGGATACGGCAGTGGAACGTCTCTTCTGAGAGGCTGCATCCGGCGCGGATCGTGTTCTTCTATGGTAGTAGTAGTCATATGCGTTTGTGTAAATTTACCTTTGTAGAAAATTTCTACTCCCCTGTTTGTTTTTATTTCCAAGATGAACAGGGTTTTTATCCCTCTCACATACTCTCATCTTTTTTTAACATCTCCAGGAACAAGTGCTGGTATGCCACGTCGAATTTTTGACCGTCTTTGCTTCTCTGATTTTATCGTGCACTCGCTTACGAAGAAAAGATATCAGCATGGGCCCGCTGTCGAAACTCGAGACGCGTCTGGTTTCGTCGTAGCAGCGCTTGCACACCACCACCGGTATGATGGTCCCCGTCACGTCGTCGTCTATGACGCATATGACGTTCAAAGATTCGTCTGCCACCGGCACAAACGGCCCCTCGATTCCGGCTATCATCTTGCGCAGCGGCTGGTAGACCTTTCGCCGTTTTCGCGCTCCTATGTAAATGGTGCAGCCGTGCATGCTGATCACGGGACTCGCGGTTTCTTCGTCTTCTTCGAATAGACGCTGATCTGGTTTTGCGTCTTCTTCTCCTAAAATTTTCTCTCTGTCTTCGTCTTCTTCGTCGTCATCGACGTCGGTTGTGAATAATGGCGCGCATCCTCTTCCTCTTCCCCGTCCTCTTCCCCGTCCCCTTCCACGGCCGCGCCCGCGCCCCCTTCCTCTCACAGGTTCCTGTTCGCTTGAGAAAGGGTGATCCTCTACGATGTCTATGGATGCTCTTCCCCGTCCTCTTCCTCGGCCGCGTCCGCGTCCTCGTCCTCGTCCGCGTCCTCTGATAATATCTCGTGGCGCGTCGTCGTCATCATCATATCTGGGCCGTTTCGGAGACGGTGGTTGTCCCTCCTTCTCGTCGTCTTCTCTCTGCCTCTTTTTGCCGGCAAATTTTGGAGTAATGTCGATGACATACGGCCTCGTTTTTCGTCTGCCGCGTCCTCGTCCTCCTCCTCTTCCACGTCCTCCTCTTCCAGAGGCGGCGCGGACCGCCGAGGAGATCGTGACGATCTCGCGTCTGTCTGCGCTCTTCTTGGATTGAGCCTTGCACTCGGCGCCGCATATCGCGCAGGTCTGCGGAAGCGCCGGTCCTGTGCACCGAGCAGCGCTGCAGGCGGGACAGCGGTAGCCGTCGGAGCCCCATAGGTTAAACGAGAATCGGCTGCACGTTCCGCAGCACTTGGTGATCACGCACGGCTGCTTGGCGCACGTGGAATTTTCGCCCTTTCCGGTGTACTTGTCGTTGAAATCGTTGATGGTTCCCGCCGACATCACTTTTCGCACGCGCGTCTTGCGGCATTTTATCGGAAACCGCAGCGACAACTTGGAGTCGATGGCAACTTCTTCTTCTTCGTCGTCATCATCATCTGATTCTGATTTTGACGCCTTCTTCTTTTTACTTCTTCTCTTTCTCGCGCACGACGTCTTCTTCTTTCCCGAGTTGCGCTTCTCCAGACACACCTCGTTGCCGTCTTCGTCTCCGAGCACGCCGTAACAGCTCGTTTGCTTGGACGGACTGACAGAGTCCTTTGCGGGCATCTGTGTCAGCACCGACGAGCACGAGTCGCACACCACGAGCTGCAGTAGCTGTCTTGGTATCGGACCATCGCCGAGCGAGTACTTGGCGCGCAGCGCTGCTGCCACACCTTCCGACCACGAGACGGAACGCATGGGTATCGACACGATGGCGTTTGCCGACGCCAGGACCCTGTAATACTCTGTCGCCAGCAAAAATTCGTCCACGGAAAATCGCGCCACCACGCGGTAAAACTCGTTCTTTCCGCCGTACCGTTCGTAGGCAGAATGCAACCGCGCGATGACTCCAAGCCCGTGTTCGCGCATCCCGAATTTCCACAAGATGTTCATGTCTCGCTCGACGTTGGGTCGGCTGTCTGCGCCGTCGGCTGCTATCGCGGCGTAGACGTACTCGCGCATCAGCTTTATCCGCTCGTCGCTCAGCTTGAACGCTGGACCGATCACTGCCCCGCGGTGTATCAGTGCGCGCTCGTGCTGCTCTGCCGTCTTGAGGACGCGCGCCGCGAAATGGAGCTTGTATAGACGATACACGGCGGATCCCCAGCCAGCGCGAGCATTTTCTTCGGCCAACTCGGCGGCGCACTCTTCGCTCGGAAGTGCGAGGTCCGTCGACATCCGATCCCGCAGGATGTCGCACGTGCGGATCACGTGTTCGACGAAATCTGGAAACCACTGTCCGCGCGTGACAAAGGCCGCGGCGAGCGCGGGGTTTCGCGACATCTGCGCCACGAGCGCTTCGCGCACGGCGTACTGGCAAACCGTCGCGTGCTCGACGACAAACGGCTGCTTGCCTGCGAGAAGTTCGGCGACCCTGTCGTAGCGCTCCCGATCCGGCCGCAACAGTTCGCATTTCACGCCAGAGTCTGCGTAGCGCCCAGCGCGATCCGCGATGTCGCCAGTGAGCGCCAAAAGCGCATGTAGAATCTTTCCTGCCACGCCGACCAATTTCTCCAGCTTGAAGCCGTCTTCTTCTTTGTCGGCGTGGTGTGATGCGAGCTGTTTTAGAATGTCGGCGACAGAGTGTGTTTTGGATAGCGCAGTTTTCAGCCATTCTGGCAGGTAACGCGATTCCCTTACAACATCGGTATTGTAGTAGCGGCGACCAATAATTCTGAGATTTTTATCGAATAATTTGAGTCTGGCGAGCGTTCCGGCAGAAACAGCGTACCAGTCGCTGCAGAGTTTTGTGAGCGTCGCAAATGTCGCGACCAGGATGTGCGCCGCCGCGTTGTTTATCTTTGCGTTGCGTTCAAACACCGCACGCTTGGACTTCTTTGTGATCGAACATCCCAGCGTCTCCCGGACAAAAGACGCGAGAGTCGGGCCGAATACGCAGCCCACGACATCGCAGGCCGCCGACACGATGCTTGCAGCGTGTGCGCGCGATTTTGGCGCGGTGCAGTCGTTGAGCGCAGAGTCCCATGCGTCGACCATGTCCCCGGCGCGCTTTGCCGTATCCAGCATGACCACGTCGGTGAGCCCGCAGACAAGCACCCGGTCCATTTTAGAAACCGCGTTTCTGCACGCGGCGACGAGTTCTCGCTCGAGAACCACCGTCGCTCCTTTCCGGTGTACCGTGTGCACTCTAGCCTTGCTCATGAATTCGTCGCCTTCTTCTTCAACGACCGCAGCAAACGTCGATCTACACACTTCGCAGCACGTTTCTATCATAGATTCCGACGAGACCAGATTGTAACAGTCTAGCGTTTTTTCTTCGTCTTCTTCTTCTTCACTTTTCGACAGCGTTGTCGCTTTGATGAGATCGCATCCGCCCTTTGGCAGTTTCCGTCCGTTCTTCATTGCCCGCATTTTGAGGTCCATCAGCGCATCTTCGCAGGATATTCGTATTCGCTGGAAAAAGCAGTCTGGATCGACAAACGCCACCGTAACGCCAGCAGTCTTCAGCGCGGTTGGATATGCTGCGCACGCAGCATCCGAGATGATGGTGGCAATGGAGTTTATCGCGGACTGCATATCGTCGACGTTGGTTGCCGAAAATCCGCCTCTCGCGATAAACTTGAGCGAGTCCACTGTGACGTCGGTCAAGAGTCGTGTCTTGGCGTCTTCTTCATCATCATCAAGGCGCGTGTCCTTTTTATTTTCGTCTCTAGAAATAAATCGGGTCGCGTCTCGCGCAAACGCTTCTATGGCGGGTATGGCACATTTCCCTCTATCGTCATCGCCATCGCTGTCCTCCTCGTAAACTATGCTCGGCATGTAGCGCGCAAATGTGGCGAGAAACTCAGAGTCTGAAAGAATCGTCTGGCCAAATTTTGCGAGCCGTCGTTTTACGTCTGTCATGACAGCTCGCGCCACCACGCTTTCAACAGAGGCGGCAGTGCTCGAATACGGATCGGCGTCCACGTCGTGCTTGGTGACCGTGCGTATGCAGTCGGCGGCCGTCTTTAGCAGCGTGATCATGTTGACGCTGGCGCAGAAGCGGCTGTGTTCGAATGGGATGGCGGCAGAGGCCATCTTGGCGCGCTTGCGCTGCACCTTTTCGGCCACTGGACGCAGCTCCGCCTCCTGGATTCTCAGGCCGATGTCGCGCTCGGCCTCGCGGAGGATGCGTTCGCCGACCGTTGCCGCGGTGAGAAAGGGCGGCCTGACGCTGGCGTGCGGATACGCGCCGCGCAGAAAACACTTTAGCACTCCGAGCAGCCACATCGAGAACGCGGGACACGAGCTGGCGGTCTGCTTCATGATGCTTTTCATGGCGCGTTTCTCGCAGGCCTGCGGGAACTCCTTCTTGGCCACATGCGCAAATGTCTTGTTGTTTCTGGGGTCGGCGGTCGGCTCGAAGAATCCGCAGGCGGCGAGCTGCGCGGCGATGGGCGTGAGGTCCTCTTCGGAGGCGGTCCGTTCGTCGAAAGGATACACGATGTCCATGAGTCGCATACTTTTTGCCAAAAAAACACGCCGTCTATTGGCTTCGCTACTGCTGATCGATTCTTCTGTCCGCAGCAACGCGGAATCTGTCCAGCCGCGCGCTTTTTCTCCATCTATCGTCCAGTCTATCGCAAAAATCATGTCGGCGTGTGTCCACATAAAACAGTGCACCCTGTGGATCAAAACGGCGTCGCGCGTCCTCAAAACGAGCGCCTCCGCGATGGCTATTCGCGTGAACGCAGCTGCCATCAGAGAGCATTCGCAGATGTCTGGGTTCAAAGGAGGCAACGCGTCGTCCACGGTGGCTGCTCTCGCGTCCTGTCTGCCGCCGGCATTGTTATTACCAATAACAACTTTTATGCGGCCGCCGACACCAAACATCGCAAGTGCCTTTGCAACCTTGGTTATGTCGCCGCACGTATTCAGCAGTGCGGATTCGGCAAGCTGTCCCAGACGTCGTATGCGTGCGGCAGCCTTCCAGAATTCATCGAGACACTCGGCCACAGACAGCACGTCGAGTTCTGGCGGGAGATCGGTCAAAAGCTGCGTGATGGGCGTCGAGGGATCCAAGGAGGCGAATTCCTTGTTGGCGAGTGCCACGAGAATTGCGCGTCTATGTGTCGGAAACTTTAGGCGCCGGATGGGGACGTCTGGGACGATGAAGGGGGCCGGCGCGGGAAGCCAGCGTCTCGGTGGGAGCCCGGACACTTCGAACCGCTTTACCGCAGAATTCGCCATGGCGGTCGCCGACGGCGCCAGCGTGAGTCTGGTGGGTCTTCGCGGAACTGTCAGTTCTGGCGTCTGCGAATCTGGGTCCACGACGCCCAGAGACGACCGCTCGTACGCGGGATAAGACGCGTTTATCACTCCAAGCAGCGACGCATCGTCAATCGGTTCGCCGATATCAGATAGACGGGAAATGGCGCGCGCGATCAGACGCTGCGCGGCCGCGAATTCTGATATCGACTGGAAAACGCGGTCCAAAGTCTTTTGCGACGACCGTTTGCGTCTGCGTTCGCATATCAGCGTGCACAGATTCGCCATCCGCTCGCACAGGGATCTTTGATCCAATCGCCTGTCTGCACTCCACGCAGAGAGCGATCTCGTGACATCATCATTCTCCGCAGCAAGTTCGTGGTCCGCCGCTTCTTCTCTAGAGGAGGACGACGACGTCTTGTTTCGTCTTTTGTCGATATCCGCGAGTCTCTTGTGCGCGATTTCTTGCGCGAGATCAGACGTGCGACCGTCGGGATTCACGAGCTTTGACTTGACGGCCCACGTGACGATGGAATCCAGGCGCTCCTCTATCTCGTATGGCGCCGGCGCTTTGGACGGGAAGGGCACCATACGTTTTGCCTGGCCAGCGTGAAGCTTGGTCAGCGCAGACTCCAGCGCCGCCTTGCGTCTATCGCTCCAGCCTTCGCTGCCAATCTCCATCGCGACCTGGAGGCCTGCGTTCTGCGGGTCGAGCTTGAACGCCTCGACCACGTCTTCCCACGAGTCAAACGAGAGTGCCTTGGTCGCCGCCTCTGTCACGATGTTTTCCTCCGAGTTTACCCGCGTTTCTGCTTTGGCGCGCGCGATGGCCACCAGGTCGACGTCGACCGACATCCCCACCTCCTCGGCGATCTCGCACCGCAGCAGACACGCTATCATGACGGCGTGCTGGTGCGGAGGCATGGGAATGGGAACGCGTGACCACGTGCGCAGGCGTCTTGCGGCCGACGCGAGTTCGAATTTTGTCACCGAATCAAACGCACGTTGGTCTTCATCTTTGTCTTCTGTTGACGATGATGATTGCAGCATCCCGTGTGTCACGAGTGCCAACGTATCGATGTTTGTGGGATCCGAAAACTGCAACGCGGCGCGCACAGCGCGACATAGCATGTAGAACGGTCCCACGATGAGTTCCATCGTCTCCACGCTTATTCCTATCCGCGACGAACACTCTAGCACGAGTTGATGTCTTCTTCCCGCATCTCCAACAAACTTTGGATACGACGAAGAGAAGCGTTGATGAGAAGACGATGTGGACGGACGAGGCGGCTTTTGCCACAGAGGTGACTGCGGCCACCGAGGCGGCCACAAATCCGAGGATCCATATACGATTTTTTGGGCGGCAAGAGTGTAAGAGTGCAAATCGGCAGCTGTCGCTGCTCCACGTTTATTGATAACTGGTAGACTGCTAATACTACTATTGATATCTCCTTCTTGTTGCTGTGCTCCCTCTATAGCACCAAGCGCTGGCACGTATGTGCTGCACGGCTCGGTGCCCAGCGACAGTCCAGACGGCGACACGTTTTGCGTGTCCTTGTACCAAAACACGTTTCCAGTCTCGACGTATCCTCGCAGGTGAGGGATGCCATCGGCGCCGACAAACATAGACAGCACGTGCTCTGGCGACGTAGTAATAGTGTCTCCCAATGACGATTCGCTCAGTCGCTTTGCGGCTGCTATGGAGAACGCCTCTGTGCACGCCCTGAGCATCTCTTTTTCTGCGTCTGATAAGCGCAAGATGCCGGCTTCCACGGCAGCAGCCAGCGTCGTTGGCGCGTATTCGTTGGTTGCAAAGTGGCGGAAAGGAAATGCCACGCCTTTGTTGGCCGTCTTTAGCGGGTGCAGGCACGCCGATCGCTTGTATCCGCCGGGCACCTCGATGGGGTTAGAGTGCTGCAGATTGCATCGGCTCTTGTCGTCTAGTGTGGCCATGTAATACGAGAAACCACCGCACGCTCGGTTGCACACGATGCACGGGCCGTGGACTGCGGGATTTATGCCGTGCAGCGCGAGACGCTCGCGCTCTGCCGGCGACAAAAACTCCTTGAGTATTATGCCGGCGCGGTCGACCTCGCCAGCGCCGATCTCGTTGCCAAAAGGCAGGGTGGCAAACGGGTGATACAGCGTGGTCCTGGCGATGCACGCGTCGCCAGACACGCACGGCCGTTCTCGTCCGCACGCCTCAAACATGTAGTACGCGATGTGTTCCGGCACGTCTTCCGAGACGTTCTTGGCTACTGAACGACTCTGCTTGTCGGCGCCCACGTCTGCCACGTTTAAAATTCGGTCTATCCTGGCGTCGGAAACGACTAGTGTGGCCGTGTGCTTGCTGGCCGCAGAATCTGTGCCGCCTTCGATTGCAGATTGTTCCAGCTCGAGTTCTTTGAGGCGTCTATTCTGCTCCAGCGTCCACTCGGCGTATACCGTGCTGGGAGTGGTCTCGGGCTTGCGCTTGGTCGTCATCTCGTCAGACAGCATTCCCATGGTGGTCTCGGCGTCGGCGGCGCGGGTACACGCTCCGCGGATAAAGTTGTAGTGATACCACGGACCGCCGCCGGCAAAATACCACTCGTCCTTGAGACACCGTCCAGGAGTGTATGTAGGTTGTTGTTGCGTGGCGGTCGCCAGTTCGTTTGCGTCGACGTCTGGCGTCCTTCCCACGGCGTGCAGTTCGGCGAGGGTAAACGGCACATCCTCTTCCGATTCTTCGTCTCCCTTGTCGCGCCGCTTTTTCTTCTTTGTCGCCGACGACGATACGGAGTTTTCCAAGGCGGAGATGTCCAACAGTCGCGTTTCAAAGATTGCTCTGTCTTTTTCCTCATCAATTTGTTGTGTTCCCGTCAGACTAGTGCCGTCGCCGGGTTGCGGACACGGCGCTTCCGCGGAAGCGCAGCCCTTTAGCTTGGCTGC
>Ga0315273_10010372_pt1 | contig 11877 bp, 9 predicted proteins | sample YL17G02_0_MG_FD_205753 | JGI IMG/M metagenome (GOLD analysis project Ga0315273, IMG submission 205753) | Sediment microbial communities from Yellowstone Lake, YNP, Wyoming, USA - YL17G02_0 | ecosystem: Environmental > Aquatic > Freshwater > Lake > Sediment | place: USA: Wyoming | collected... | reverse complement strand
CTGAGATGCTTCTCGATGAACAGCAGCAACGGCGCATAGAGCGACTTCAGGCGCGGCGGCACCCTGAACACGAGAGAGTTGAACACCAGCAGGTACGCAAGCTGGCCGCCGTAGGATTCGTGGAGACATTCGAATCCGCGCGCGCACCGCTGCCGGAGGTCGTCGACATCGATGGCCGCCTCGTTGTCCTCGAACAGCGGGTCATGCTTGTACCAACGCGTTCTGACCGCGTCAGGAAGGGATCCCCGGTGCGGTTCGGAGAAGACCAGAAACCCGCCGGGTTTGAGGACCCTGTGGAATTCCCGCACGGCATCCTCGACGTGCGGGTGCACGTGATGAAGCCCGCCCACGACGGCCACGCAGTCGACGGACCCATCCGGCAGGCGCGTGTCGAGCGCCGACCCGCGCAGTGCCCGGCAGTCGGGGAACTTCGTCTCGTAGGCGGCGATCTGCGCTTCGCTGATGTCCAGGCCGGTGACGACCGCTCCCTGCGTGCGGACGTAGGCCGTGCACTCGCCGTTGCCGCACATGGCGTCGAGCACGCGCGCGCCGCCAAGCGGGACGCCCGCGAACATCGGCTCATAGATGAACCTGGCAGCGTAGCGCCGGCTGTACGCGTCACCGTAGTGCGCGTTGTACGCGTCGGCAATCCGGTCGTAGTGCCGTTCCTGTTCCCGTTCGCCCGCCGCCATAGCCACCCATGGATCTCCACGCACCCGCATGCGCGCCCGGTTCCGCTGCCGCGCCGGGTCGTCAACCAGCCTGGTGGAGAATCTATGCACAGTATATGGCAGTATGTGACAGGCAGACGCGTCCCGCGACGCGTCGCCCTCCACGCCATGAGCGTCCCCGGCCGTCACGGCACATGAAGATCGTTCTGCTCGCCGAGACGTTTCCGCGCAACACCGGGTATTTCGGCGTCATGTTTCCGAAGTTCCTGGCTCGCCTGGGAGCGGAGGTCCACTACCTGACGCTCGACCTGCCGCCGTACTGGAATGTCCCGGCTATGCGACGGCACTACGAGGAACTGGTTGGCGTGGAGTGGCTCGTCCCCGGGCTCGTCGCCCCGCACGACGGCTACATGGTGCACGTGCTGCCGCACCGGATGGCCGGCGGACTCATGCGGATGCGCGGGCTCGCACGGACGCTTCGCGATCTGCGGCCCGATGTTGTGTACTCGCTTTCGGCGATCGGCTGGATCGCGCTGGAGGCGGCGCTCCTGAAGCCGGTCCTCGGCTACACACTGTTCACCGGCTCGCATACGGCGGCCAGCACGTTTCCGCTCTTTCACGACGCCGCGCCCTGGTACGCCCCCAGCCGGCTGAAGGTCTTCGTCTCCCGTGCGATTCCCGGGCGGCTCATCAGCCTGGCCACGGAGCGCTGCTATGGGCCCACCGTCGACTGCGCCGAGATCGCCTGGCGCTATTTCGGGGTGCAGCGACGGAAGGTCGGCGTCATGCACCTGGGCGTCGACACCGACGTCTACTTCCCGGTTCGGGACGACGCCACCCGGGCGGAACGAGAGGACGTGCGGCGCGAACTGGGTGTCGACCCGCAGGAGATCGTCGCGATCTACACCGGGAAGCTCACGCCCGAGAAGCACACCGGGCTGCTGGTGCAGGCCGTCGGACGGCTCAGGCAGCGCGGCCTGCCGTTCAGGGCGCTCGTGATCGGCGAGGGTCCCCAGCGCGACGAGATCGCGGCGATGGAAAACGTGGTGACGCTCCCGTACCAGCGATATGATCGTCTCGCGCGCTATTACCGCGCCTCCGACGTGGCGGTGTGGCCGACCAACGAGAGCACGTCGATGCTGGATGCGGCCGCCTGCGGTCTCCCGCTGATCGTCAGCGACGGCATCGTCTACCGGGACCACGTCGACGGGAGCGGGTTGGTGTACACGATGAACGACCTGGATGCCCTCGTCGCCGCGCTCGAGCGGCTGTCGGCCCCGGAGGAGCGGGCGCGGCTGGGGGCGATTGGCGCCGAGAAGATGGCGACGCGCTTCTCGTGGCTCGATCACGCGAGGCGGCGGCTCGACGAGTACGAGGCGGCGACGGTCGCGCGCCGGGCGGTGCGCCCGTGAGCGCCCTGTCCCGCCTGCTGTGGATCGCGTGGCGTGTCCGTTCGCGCCTCGCGCGGCAGATTCGCCGGACGATGTTCAGCGGCATCGCGACCCTGGACCGCACGGCCACGCTGCTCGAGACGGCCCGCGTCGTGAATCTCGCCGGGTCCAAGGCGCAGGTGCAGGTCGGCGCGGGCACCGTGGTCGCCGGCGAGCTGCTGGTGTTCGCCCACGGCGGCCGGATTACGATCGGCGACTGGTGCTATGTCGGCGAGGGCACGCGCATCTGGTCGGCGCAGTCGGTGACCATCGGCCATCGGGTCCTCGTGTCCCATGGCGTCAACATCCACGACTGCGATTCACATCCGCGCGATGCGGCGGAGCGCCACCGGCACTTCCGGGATCTGTGCGAGTCGGGGCATCCGCGGACGCTGGACTCGGTGGCAAACGCCGCGGTGGTGATCGAAGACGACGTCTGGATCGGGTTCAACGCCATCGTGCTGAAGGGCGTCAGAATCGGCGCCCGCAGCATCATCGCGGCGGGCAGCATCGTCACGCGCGACGTGCCCGCCGACGGTATCTACATCGGCAAGGCGCTGGCGGGAAGGCTGTAATGGCCACGGTTCGTGAGAGCAGGTTCTGGGAGCCCCTGTTGGAGAAGTACGGTCGCAGCCCGTCGATCGCGCTGTGCCGCGTGCCCGAGGTCGAGTATCTGTCGCAACTGCGGCTCGAGCCGCCCGTGCTCGACCACTGCTGCGGCGACGGGTACATTGCCGGCCTGTGTTTTCCCGACGCCAGCATCGACGTCGGTGCCGATCTGAGCCAGGCCGCGCTTGACGAGAACATGGCGCGCGGCCGTCACGTGAAGACGCTGTGCGCCGATGCCGGCAAGCGGATGCCGCTCGACGATGCCAGCATCGGCACGGTGTTCAACAACAGCGGCATCGAGCACATCGAGAACCTCGAGGGGGCCGTCGCCGAGATCGCCCGCGTGCTCAGGCCCGGCGGCCAGTTGCATTTCAACGTCCTTAACAGCCGCTACTTCGAGTGGTGGCCCCACTCCCCGGACGCGCTCGCCGACTACCGCCGGTATCAGCCGTTTCATCATGCCCTCGACGAGGCCGGCTGGACGGCCGTGCTGAGCCGGCACGGGCTCACCGACGTCCGGTTCCGCAACTACTTCCCGCGGCCGACGGCGACGGTCCTGGCGGACTACGACTACCGCTACAGCGCCTTCTACGCCCGGCGGCGGCTCTCGCCGGCCGTCGGCCTGACCGTCGTCGCTCCCGTCGAGACGCTGCGCCGCCGCTGGCGGGAGCGCTTCGGCGGCCTGGAGTGGGAAGCCGCTCCGGGGCAGGGGGCGGGCTTTCTGGTCAGCGCGAGGCGCGCGCGCTGATGGAGACCTCGCGCCACGGCACGTGGGAAGAAGCCGTCCGCTGGCTGCTCGAGCAACCGGGCCAGCAGCAGGTGGTGCTGGACTGTTACTACGATCAGCCGACCCGTGTCGCGTCGGAGCGGTACGCGCGAAGCGCCGAGTGGATCGCGGTGCGCGCATTGCTGGGCGCGCTGCCGCCGACGGCCGTCGATATCGGGGCGGGACACGGCATCACCAGCGCGGCGCTGGCGAGTGCGGGCGTATCGGTGGTGGCCGTGGAACCCGATCCCAGTGACCTCGTCGGCCGCGGGGCGATTGTGCGCCTGGCATCCGAGCTGGGTGTGCCCATCGAGGCGAGGGACGGCACCGCCGAGGCGATCCCCGCGCCGGACGGCGCGTTCGACCTCGGGCTGGCCCGGCAGGTGCTCCACCACGCGCGCGATCTGGGCGCGGCGTGCCGCGAGATCTTCCGGGTGCTGCGGCCCGGAGCGCCGTTCCTCTCGATCCGTGATCACGTGATCTCCGTGCCGGCCGATCTGCCCGTGTTCCAGGCGGCCCATCCGCTCCACCGGCTCTATGGCGGCGAGAACGCGTTCCGGGAGCGCGAGTACCTCGACTCGCTCCGGTCGGCGGGTTTCGTGATCGAGCGCGTGATCCGGCCGTTCGATTCGGTGATCAACTTCGCGCCGCACACACCGGACACGCTGCGCGCCGCCATCGTCGACCTCGCCCGCCGGGTGCCGCTCGGGGCCGCTGCAACCGCAGCGCTGCTGCGCCATGATGCCCTCTTCGATGCGGTCCGGTCCCTGATGTCCCGCGTGGATCGCCGGCCCGGCCGGCTCATCTCGATTCTGTGCCGGAAACCGGGGGAGGCCTCGCGTGGCTGACGCCTGGGTCACCGGCGCACGCGGCTACATCGGGCGGCACGCCGCCCGGGAACTCGCCAACCGCGGCCATCGCGTGCACGGCATTGGCCATGGTGCGTGGGTGCAACCCGATCGGGAGGCCGCAGGCGTGTCGTCGTGGCTCAACTCGGGCGTGACGGCGGCGGGTCTCGACGTCCTGGCCGGACAGGTCGGGCTGCCATCGGTCATCCTGCACCTGGCCGGCGGTTCGATGGTCGGGGCGTCGATCGCGGCACCACGCGAGGACTTCGAGCGGACCGTGACCGCGTCCGCCGAACTGGTCGAGTGGGTGCGGACCCGCGCGCCGACGACTCCCATCGTTGCGGCCTCGAGTGCGGCGGTGTACGGGGATGGATGGGACCGGCCGATTCCCGCCGACGCAGCCGTTCGGCCGTGTTCGCCATACGGGGCGCACAAAGCCGCCATGGAGACGGTCCTGGCAGGGTACGCGCGCAGCTTCGGCATCCGCGTCGCCATCGTCCGTCTGTTTTCGGTGTACGGCGCCGGGCTGGAGAAGCAGTTCATCTGGGACCTGTGCTGCCGGCTGGCTGGCGCAGGCGCCGAGCTTCAGATCGACGGCACGGGTGACGAGACCAGGGATTTCGTCTACGCGTCGGACGCCGCGTTCATGCTCGCGTCGGCTGCCGAACATGCGTCGGCCGAGATGCCCGTGTTCAACGGCGGGACCGGAGATCCGGTGACGATGGCCTCGCTGGCGGGGCGGTTGGCGGCGGCATGGCCGTCGTCGTGTGCGTTGCGCTTCAGCGGCCGCGTGCGCAAAGGCGATCCGCGCCATCTGATCGCCGACATGCGTGCCTCCGCGGTGATTGCGCCGCCGACCTTCGTGTCCCTCGACGCCGGGATCGCCCGGGCCGTCGAGGTGGCCAGGGCGCGGCTTGGACGGACCTGAGTCGGGACCACCGGTGCTTCGCGCGGCCTTCACGCTTTTCGGCGGATCCACATACTGGACGGGCGGGGTCAACTACTTCCGGAACTGCTTCCGCGTGCTTCGACGGTACCCGGAAGCCGGCGTGATGCCGGTCCTGTTCGTGTCGCCCGACATGCCGAAGGCCGATGTCGAGACGCTGGCGGCCGAACTCGGCGAACCGCCGGTCGAGGCCGAGTGGCTGGCGGTCGCCGGACGGGCGCGCCGCTTCGGGCTGACCTTGTTGCGCGGATCGGACACGCGGGCGTTGCGCGCGTTCCGCGACCATCGCGTCGACGTGGTGCTCGAGGCCAGCGAGTACTACGGTGTCCGGTTTCCGCTGCCGATGCTGACATGGGTGGCGGACTTCCAGAGTCATTACCAGCCTCAGCACTTCTCGTGGCGCGCGCGCTGGCGTACGTATCTCGGCAGACGCCTGCAGTTTGTCGGGAAACGGTTGATCCTGCTGTCGAGCAATGACGCGGCCGCCGACAGCGCCAGGTTTTATCCGCCGAGCCGCGGCCGGACCGTCGTCGTGCCGTTTGCGGTGCTTCCCGCCGAAGGGTTCCGGATCGATCCCGCCGTGCCGGCGCACCACGGCCTGCCGGAGCGCTACTTCTATCTGCCGAATCAGTTCTGGCAGCACAAGAACCACGAGGTGGTGATCGAAGCGCTGGCGCTGCTGAGGAACGATCCGGGGATCGTCGTCGCCGCCACAGGAAGCCCTGTCGACCACCGGAATCCCGGCCACTTCGAGCGGCTACAAGAGCGCGTGGCCGCGCTTGGCCTCCCGGCGCGCTTCCGGTTTCTCGGCCTCGTCCCGGGAAGCCACGTGCCTCAGTTGGCCGTGCAGAGCGTGGCCGTGGTCAACCCGTCGTTCTTCGAGGGCTGGAGCTCCACGGTCGAAGAAGCGAAGTCGTTCGGGGTGCCGCTCGTGCTGTCCTCGATTGCCGTGCATCGGGAGCAGGCCCGTGACGCCGCGTGGTATTTCGATCCCAAGTCGCCCGACAGTGCCGCTGCGGCGTTGCTGCAGGCGTGGAGGGCTCCGTCGGTCGCGGCGGCGGAACGGCTCGGGCGCGCTGCGGCGTCAGCCGACGTCCGCACCCGGGAATTCGCACAGCGGCTTGGAGCCGCCTTCCGTCGTGCCGCGGGACGAGCGTCGGGACACGCCGATCCTTCGACAGGTCCCCGGGTGTGACATGCGGGTCCTGATCATCAGTTGCGTGTATCCGCCCGAGCCGGTGGTGTCCGCGCAGACCAGCGCGGACCTCGCGCGGGCGCTGGCCGAACGCGGCCATGCGGTCACCGTGGTGACGACCTTTCCGAACCGCCCGGCGGGTGAGGTGTATCCCGGGTATTCGCGCCGGCTCTTCCGCAGAATGCCGTCAGCGTCCGGCGTCGCGGTGCTGCGGTGCTTCGCGCTGCTGTCCCCACGCTCGCGACTGCTGAGCCGCCTCCTCGAGAACCTGTCGTTCGGCGTGACCGGTTGTATCGCCGTTCTCCTGCAGCCTCGGCCGGACGTCATCTACGCGAACACCTGGCCCATCATCGCCACCGGCCTCCTCTGCCTGGCAGCGCGGCTCCGGAGGATCCCGGTGGTGGTCAGCCTCCAGGATGTCTATCCGGAATCGCTCGTCGTCCAGGGGCGGCTACGGCCCGAGGGCCGCGTGGCTCGGCTGCTGCGGCGCATGGACACGGCCATCGCGCACAGCGCCGCCGCCCTGGTGGCGATCTCGCCGTCGTTTGCGGCGCTCTACCAGGCGACACGGCACGTGGCGCCCAAGAAGGTCGCCGTGATTCCGAATTGGATCGACGGTCGAACCATCGATCCGGATGATGCGCGGGCGGCCACCGTCCGCGGCGAGTTCGGGATCCCGGCGGATGCGCTACTCGTGGTCTACGGCGGGAACGTCGGTGTGGCCGCGGGCGTCGAGACACTCATCGACGCGTTCCATCTTCTGGCAGCGGATCACCTCCATCTCCTGATCGCCGGGGAAGGGAGCCAGCTCGATGACTGCAGGCAGCGGGCGCGCGAACAGGCCGCCGGAGCGGTGTCGTTCTGCACGCCCTGGTTGACGGACGATACCTCGCGCGTCCTCGGCGCCGCCGACCTGCTCGCGCTGCCCACGCGGGGCCGGCAGTCGCTGGCGTCGGTGCCTTCGAAGCTCATCAGCTATATGCTCGCGGCGCGGCCGATCATCGCGCTGGCTGATCGGGAGTCGGATCTTGCCAGGGTGGTGCAGTTGTCGGACTGCGGCTGGGTCGTGCCGCCCGACCTGCCCGCGGCTCTGGCGGAGCGGTTGCGCACGGTCACGGCATTGCCGGCGCAGGAACTGGCTCGGCGGGGCCAGGCCGGCCGGGCGTATGCCCTCGGGCACTTCGTGAGTGACATCTGCCTGCCGATGGCCATCCGCGTCGTGGAGGAGTCGCCGGACCGCCTCGACCAGATCGTCGCCGTTCACCTCGATGCGTTTCCCGGCTTCTTCATGACCCAGCTGGGGCGCCGGTTCCTCCGTGCGTACTATCGCTGCGTGGTCCAGTACGAGGGCGGCATCCTGCTGACCGAAGACCGGGCTGGCGAGTGCATCGGATTCGTCGCCGGCTTCATGGAGCCCGCCGGGTTCTACCGGGCACTCCGCCGCCGGCGGCTTCGGCTGGCATTCGCCGCCGGTGCCGGTCTGGTGACACGGCCGTGGATGATCGGGACCCTGCTGGCCGACTACGGTCGGGCGGGGGGGGCGGCACGGCAGCCTGCCGGACCGCGCACGGCGGAGCTCTCGTCCCTCGGGGTGAAGCCGACGGCCGCAGGGGGCGGCCTCGGCTCCCGGCTCGCGCGCGGGTTCATCGAGGCTGCCGGGGCGCTGGGGGCGGAGCAGGTGAGGCTGACGACCGACACCCACGGCAACGACTCCGTCAACGCGTTCTACCAGCGGCTGGGCTTTACCCTCGTACGAAACCTGGAAGCCCGCCGCGGCCGCTGGCTGAACGAGTACGAGTTCCGCATTCGCAAGGACTGAGCCCGCACGAGGGCCCGATCGAGCCGGAACGCTCCGGCCCACATCAACAACGAGCAACGCCTTCAGAGAACCTCATGGCCTACTTCAAGCATGAATCCGCCTACGTCGACGTGCCCTGCGTCATCGGGGACGGGACGAAGATCTGGCATTTTTCCCACATTCAGACGGGCGCGACGATCGGCACCGGCTGCATCTTCGGCCAGAACTGCAACGTCGCCAACGACGTCGTCATCGGCTCGAACGTCAAGGTCCAGAACAACGTGTCGATCTACACCGGGACCGTCATCGAAGACGATGTGTTCCTCGGCCCGTCGTGCGTGCTGACGAATGTCACCAATCCTCGCTCGCAGGTGCTTCGCCATTCACTCTACGAACGGACGCTGCTCAGACGAGGCTGTTCCATCGGCGCGAACGCGACAGTGGTGTGTGGCACCACGGTGGGGAGGTACGCGTTCGTTGCGGCAGGCTCCGTCGTGACCAAGGACGTGCCCGACTACGCCCTGGTCGTCGGGGTGCCTGGTCGAGTAGTCGGATGGATGGGGCGTCACGGCGTCCGTCTGGGTGCCCCCGGGGCCGACGGGGTGATGACCTGTCCAGAGTCCGGCCTGCGCTACCGGGAAGTCCAGCCGAACGTCGTGCGGTGTCTCGACCTCGACGAAGATGCGCCGCTGCCGGAGAAGATGAGCGTCGGCACGCAGCCGTACCGGACGCTCGTACCCAGGACATCCTGAGGGGCACGGTCACGTTCGCGGCTCGTCGCGAAGCCGGCCCCGGCACGGCGGCCGACCGATTCGCTACTCCCCGTGCCGGTAGAGCTTGATGAAGTTGTGGGTCAGGCTGCCGACCAGCGTCGCGATCAGCGTCAGCGCGACAATCAGCACGAAGTAGAGCCCCACGGCCCACGCGGTCAACGACCGGTTGGTCTGTTGCGTGAACGGGCTCGTCACGGCGAACAACGTCGTGGTGGGGCTCAGGTTCAGGGCCGACACCTCCCGATAGATGGCTTCGGTCATCGTGATGCCTTTGACGATCTCGTCGAAGGCGTCTGCCGACCGCCGATTGATCATCGCCACCAGTTCCGGCGAACCCACCGCTCTCGCCCCGGCCGACCGCCCTTTCAACTCCTTCACAAGATCGTCGTAGTACGCGACCTCGCGGCTCCGCGATGCCATCTTGTTGCTTTCGTCGATGACCCGGTCGGTGAGCTTGCGCTTGTAGTCGGAGTCGGCCTTCGCGGTGGAAAGCGCCATGATGCGGTCGAGAAACGACTGATCGAGCAGGGGCGTCACCGGCGAACTCCCGGTCCCGGCGCTCCCGACCGCCCTGGCGTCACCGAGACCGGTGCCGCCCTGGGTGGAGAACGTCCGCACCGAAGCCTGGAGCGCGTTGACCCGCTCAGCCGATTCCTGCTGCTCCTGGCGTAGCTGGAAGAGCTGGTTGCTGGCATAGAGCGATAGCGCACGAAGGTCCCGGGTGATGCCCTCCGAACGAATGACGCCGAGCAGCGGCTCGAGCTCGAAGCGCACGACGTCCTCGAGCTGTGCCCGCACTTCCGCCAGCGTCACATGGTTGTCGCCGACGCGAATCGTCTTCGCGCCGGGCAGCTTGCTGATCTGGTCAATCGTCGCGAGCACGCGCGCGGTCTTCGCGCGCAGGATGTCGATCGCGATCAGGTAGTCTTCGCGCTTCAGGAGGCTGCGGTCGAGGATGCTCGGGGAGAGCACGTCGACGTTGTACTGCATCCCGCCTTTTCGCAGTTCGGCCTGTTCCGACCAGGTTCTCAGAATGTCGAGCAGCACCTTGTTGACCAGATCGGGCGGCATCGTGGTCAGGCGCTCGTTGCGGAGCATGCTGATGGTATAGACCGGATCGACCAGTGCCTGCCGCTTCTGCTTGAATTCCTCTTCGATCCGGGCCCGATCCACCGGGCTCAGCTTGGTGTCGGCGAGCCGGGAGGCGTATTCAGCGGCCAGGATGTCGATCTCCGGGTTCGACTGGAGAATCACGACCGAGTTCTTGAACTGATCGTACTTCCAGTACCGCTGCAGGTCGTCGACCCTGTAGACCTCGGTGAGGACCGGTGCCGCCACGATTTCCGACGCGCTGAACACGGAGCCGTTCGGGTACTGCCCCGATTCGGCGCCCTCGAAGAGCAGGCGGAACTGGAGCGAGCCGGACCGCTGGACCGGCGTGATGAGAAACACCCCGAGGACGAAGACCAGATAGAGCCCCGCCACCGTTGCGACGATCGCCCAGATCACCTTGCGGTAGACCCAGAGCGTGTCCAGAAACGGCTTCAGCGAAATCTCGGGGTCCGCATCGACGGGCGTCTCACCGCCGCTTGGAGGCGTCTGGGTTCGCTGCTTCGCGTCGTCACTCATGGTCATGCTCCCCGTCCGCCAATGGACCTCTCATTGTAGTCTACATCCTGCGCGCCGCCCCGGCCCACTCGGCGGTGGACGAGCCGTGGCCGCCGAGCACAGAATATGAGAGCGGTTTCCGCGTCCGTGCGTGTGCGTGACCTCCGGTGTGTGCCCGCGACGGCCGGCGGGGCGCCGCGGGCCAGAGGTCGCATCCGTGGTCACGCGCGTTGCGGGGGTATGGTTCCGTAGTTCGTTGTATGTGGGGGATGGATGTCGCTACTACGAGCAGATTCGCGCATCTATGTCGCCGGTCACACAGGACTGGTGGGATCGGCGATTGAACAGTGCTTGAAACGGCACGGGTTCTCGAACCTCCAGACGGCCACGATGGAGCAGCTCGACCTGCGCGACCAGGCGGCCGTGAACTACTGGTTCCGGGCGAACCGGCCGGAGTTCGTCTTCCTGGTGGCGGGAACGGTCGGCGGCATACTGGCGAACTCCACCCGGCCGGCGGAGTTTATCTACGACAACATGATGATCCACGCCACGGTCGTGCACGCGGCGCATCTGTTCGGGGCTCGAAAGCTGCTGTACCTGGGAAGCTCCTGCATCTATCCGCGCGAATGCCCGCAGCCGATCAAGGAAGAGTACCTGCTCACGGGGCAGCTGGAACCGACCAACGAGGCGTATGCGTTGGCGAAGATCGCCGGGATCAAGCTCTGCCAGTCGTACCGGCGGCAGTACGGCTGCGACTTCGTCTCGGGGATGCCGACGAACCTCTACGGGACGCGTGACAACTTCGACCTCAACAGTTCCCACGTGCTGCCCGCGCTCATCCGGAAGTTCCACGACGCCAAGGTCAGCGGATCGCGCGACGTCGTCGTCTGGGGGACCGGCACGCCGAAGCGCGAGTTGCTGCACGTCGACGACCTCGCGGATGCCTGCCTGTTCCTGATGCAGCACTACGACGACGCCCTGCACATCAACATCGGGACGGGTGTCGACCTGTCGATCGGCGAGCTTGCCCGGATGGTCGCCGATGTCGTCTACCCGGCGGCGACCATCGTGTTCGACACGACGAAGCCCGACGGAACGCCGAGGAAGCTGCTCGACGTGTCGCGCCTCCACGCCCTCGGATGGAGCCACCGGATCGAACTTCGGCAGGGCATCGAGTCGACCTACCAGTGGTTCCTGGAACATGTGCATTCCGCCAGGGGGATTGGGCCGGCG
>Ga0315273_10010370_pt1 | contig 11877 bp, 10 predicted proteins | sample YL17G02_0_MG_FD_205753 | JGI IMG/M metagenome (GOLD analysis project Ga0315273, IMG submission 205753) | Sediment microbial communities from Yellowstone Lake, YNP, Wyoming, USA - YL17G02_0 | ecosystem: Environmental > Aquatic > Freshwater > Lake > Sediment | place: USA: Wyoming | collected... | reverse complement strand
TGGCCGGTACCGCGGCGAAGGTTCGCGTGCTGATCGAATCGGGCGACGCGCACGAGCGCTGGGGCACGGTCGGCGTGTCCCACAACGTGATCGAGGCGAGCTGGCAGGCGCTCGTGGATTCGATCGATTACAAGCTTTACTCCGATCAGAAGCGGCGCGACGAGGCCAAAAAGGAACCGAGCCGCACTCGTGGGCGCGGATGACCGGGACGGGACAAAACGACCACGGCGAGCCGCTCGGCGCCTGGGCGCGTCTGCGCGAAGACGTGCAGACGATCTTCGAGCGCGACCCCGCGGCGCGATCGGTTTGGGAAATCGCGCTGGCGTACCCGGGCTTTCATGCGCTTCTCGTCTACCGCTTCGCGAACTGGCTATGGACGCACGGCCTGCGGACCCCCGGTCGGTTCGTCAGCCACCTCGGCCGCTTTCTCACCGGCATCGAGATCCATCCGGGAGCGAAGGTGGGGCGCCGGTTCTTCATCGATCACGGGATGGCAGCGGTAATCGGCGAGACGACCGAGATCGGCGACGACGTCACGATCTATCAGGGAGTGACGCTCGGGGGCACGAGCACGCAACGCGGCAAGCGCCACCCGACGATCGAGGATTCGGTCACCATCTTCACCGGCGCGAAGGTTCTCGGACCGATCACCGTCGGCCGCCACAGCCGGATCGGCGCCGGATCGGTGTTGGTGATGTCGGTCCCGGCGCACTCGACGGTCGTCGGCATCCCCGGCAAGGTCGTAAAGACCGGTGGAAGGCACACCGAGACCGGCAAGCCGGTCATCGATCTCGATTCCGCGGATCTCCCCGATCCGGTGAGCCGGGCGCTCGGCGCGGTGCTCGAGCAGGTCGAGCGGCTGGAGAAGAAGGTCGACGAGCTTTCCGCGCGCGCCGAGGGGCGGAGCGAGACCGAGCGGCCCGAGCTCCGCAAAGTCGCGGGCGACGAGAAGTAGAGAGTCCCCGATGACCCCTCCGCGCGCCGTGGTCGCCATGAGCGGCGGCGTCGACAGCTCGGTCGCCGCGTCGCTGCTGCTCGAAGCCGGCTATCGAGTCGAGGGCGTGTCGCTCCGGTTGTGGGATTCGCCGCGGCGGGACGACCGGATCTGTTCCGATCACCGCGACGCCGCACGCGTCGCCGCCGCCCTCGGAATCCCCCACACGCGGATCGATCAGCGAGCGGCCTTTGAGCAGGCCGTCGTCGCGCCCTTCGTGGCGGCCTATGCGAGCGGCCGGACGCCGAACCCCTGCGTGGCCTGCAACGGCGAGTTCAAGCTCGGAGTGCTCCTCGATTGGGCGCTCGAACGTGGCGCGGCCGTCGTGGCGACGGGCCACTATGCGCGGGTCGAGCGCCGCGGAGCCCGCCGGATTCTAAGGCGCGCGACCGATCGCACGCGCGACCAGTCCTATTTTCTGTTCACGCTCGACGAGCGCCAGCTCGCGCACGCGGTATTCCCGCTCGGCGAGTGGACCAAGGCGGAGGTTCGGCGCCGTGCGGCCGAGCGCGGTCTGCCGGTTGCCGAGAAGCTCGACAGCCAGGACCTCTGCTTCGGAGACCCGGCGGCGCTCGTGCGCACTCGGGGACTGGGTGGGGCGAGGGGCGAAGTGGTCGACGAGCGCGGGCGGCCCCTCGGACGCCACGAGGGCGTCGAAGCATTCACGATCGGCCAGCGGCGCGGTCTCGGCCTCAGCGCGGCGACGCCTCTCTACGTTCGCTCGATCGAGGGGGAGGTCGGCCGCGTGGTTGTCGGCCCTGCTCCGCCGCATTGCACGGCGCTCGTCGCCAGCGGCTGGAACTGGATCGATGCGCCCGCGGCAGAAGACGAGCCGCTCGTCGCGCAGGTCCGCTATCGCCAATCCCCGCTTCCCGTGCGCGTCCGCGCGGAAGGCGAGGGGCGCGTGCGCGTGACGTTCGATCAGCCGGCGCTCGCCGTCGCGCCCGGACAGGCAGTGGTCGTCTACCGCGGAGACGAGGTCGTCGGCGGCGGCTGGATCGATCGGCCGCTTGCGGCCGATGCGCGCACATGAGCTCCGCGGAGGAGACACTCGAAGAGCGGATCGGCTATTCGTTTCGCAAGCCGGAGCTCCTCGCACTGGCGCTCGTGCATCGTTCCGCGCTCGCGCGCGCGGGCCAGAACAACGAGAAGCTCGAGTTTCTCGGCGACGCGGTGCTCGACTTGGCGATCTCCGATCTTTTGATGGAGCGCTTTGCGGCGGCGGACGAGGGCGAGCTCTCGAAGCGGCGCGCGTCGCTCGTCAATGCTCGCGTGCTCGCGGAGAAGGCGGCCGCCATGAACCTCGGTGCGGAGCTCCGCCTCGGCAAGGGTGAGGAGAAGAGTGATGGACGGAAGAAGGCGTCGATTCTCGCGGCCGCCTACGAGGCCGTGATCGGCGCAGCCTATCTCGATGGCGGTTTCGCGGCGGCCCGCGAGCTGGTCAGACAACACTTTCATGGGGATCTCGTGCGGGCGGGCGGGGAGTCGCCGATCGATCACAAGAGCCGGCTCCAGGAGATCACGCAGCGGCTCTTCCGCGAAACACCAACCTACGCGCTCGTGCAGGCGAGCGGTCCTGACCACGATCGCGCCTTCGTCGTCGAGATCTCGATCGCCGGCCAGCTCTCCGGCCGCGGCGAAGGCAAGTCCAAGAAGGAAGCCGAGCAGCAAGCGGCGCTCGAGGCGCTCGCCGAGATCGACAAGCGCGCGAAAGCGTCGCGGGAGTAGCCGGCGACGGGGTCCGGGCTGCGCGCTTCCGGTTTCGGGCTTCCGCGAAGGACTTCGTGGATTCTTCTGTAGCTCGTAGGCTGTAGCGGGCAGCCGGGAAGTGGATGCCGCGCGCCGCGCAGGGCCGTCGCGATGTTGCAGGCCTCGGGTTGCCCGTCAGCGCGCGCGCGAGTTCGCTGCGTAGCTCATCACGAGTTGGGCGACGGTGTCCTCGGCGCCCTGGTTCTCGTAGCTGTGCGGCAGGTCCGCGCGGAAGAAGAGCGCATCGCCGGGGCCGAGATCCGCCGTGGCGTTCCCCGAGCGCACGATCAAGCGACCACGCACCACGCTGAGGTGCTCGAAGGTGCGCGGCGCGTGCGGCGCGGCTTCCTCGAGGCAGCCGGGAGCCAGCGTCAGCTCGTAGACTTCGGGAGCGCGTGGATCGCCCTCCAGGAAGAGCGGGCGCGAGCGGAAACGGCCGTCCGCCGAAGAGATGACGCGGCCTTGGCCGCGGCGCTGAATGCGAAAATCCGGATCCGAGGTGCGAGACAGCGTCGTGTTCGCCAGCAGCGCGCCGAATGGGACTTGGAGGGCGGTGGCCAGGTGCCAGATCGCGCGCAGGCTCGGCACCGCCTGCCCGTTCTCGAGCGCGCGTAGCAGGGTGAGCCGGATGCCGCTGCGTTCGGCGAGCTTCTCGAGCGCGATCTTTCGCTTCCTGCGGTGCCGCGCGACGCTGGCGCCAACCGCGGCGCCGAGCGCCCGACCCTCCGGGCTATCGGGGCCACTCAGGGTGTCGAGCCGCTCGGCCTTGATCTCCTCGGCGAGAGCGTCGGCGAGCGTCATGGATCCGTTGCGCTTGCGTGCGGGCATCGGGTTCTCGAAACAAGCAGCTTTGCGGCGGCGATGCAATTCAGCGCGCCCGGTCGGAGGGCCCTCGAGCCGGTATGGAATCGACCGCCGGCAGGTTCCGAGGGAGAATCGCGTGGTATGGCGGCGGTCAGGTTCGGAGTGATCCAAGGGTCGCTGGGTGCGGCTTCGGGTCTTCGAGCGCGTCAGGCGGACTCCCGGAGCCAGCGGGAGATCCCTGGAGTGATGCGCCGCCGGAGATCGGCGTTCAAGCGGAAGATCTCCAGGGCTTGCTTCAGCGAGCGCCGGGCTTCGGCCACGGGGTGGGCCCGGAAGAAGCGCGCGACCTCGCGAGCGTAGCGTGGCTCGCGCAGCGAAGGAGTGGCCTCGACGAGACGTGAGACCATGAGCGGCGGAATGCGCTGACGGATCGTCTTCCAGTTCTTGGTGAAGAAGCGCCAGGAGGGCTCGCCTCCTTCCGGGTTGGAGAAGAGCCGCATGTAGAGAAAGGCGACGTCCTGCGTCGGGATCTCGGCTCCGAGGGTCGCCGTGAGCGTGCGCTCGACGAGCTCGCGCCGGCGAAACGAGGCGAGGCTCAGCAAAAACCGTCGGCGCTCCTGAGGCGTCGCGGCGCGTGCGACCACGTTTCGATAGCGGTCGTAGAGCTCCGAGTCGCCGCTGCGCGCCGCGAGCGAAACCACCGGGTCGGCGAGGTTCGGCTCCAGCGAAGCGCGATCCGCGAGGTAGGCATCGAGGCGGCGGCGGGCTTCGGCGACTACGGTCGGCGCCTCGGCGATCGAACCGACGAGGCGAACGACGGCGGCACGGCGAAGCCGCCGCGCGTCGTCCTCCTTGGGCGACGCCGTCCAGCCGAGCGATTCGAGCTGCGCCCCGAAGCGCCGAGCGATCCAGGCGCGGAAGCGTTCTTGAAGCTCGCCCTCGACGACCTGGTCGTCGATCAGGCCGAGCGGACCGCCGATGCCGTCGAGAACGTCGTAGTCGGTTTCGCCGCCGAGCGCATCGACGACGTCCAGGAAGCTCTCGACCGTCGCGCGACCGGCGCGGACGAGCGCCCACTGGTCTCCCGCGAGCGCGAGCCGCTCGACGGGCGAGAGCGCCTCCTGCAGGCGCTCGACGAGCGCGCGGTGATCCCGCGGCTCGTGCAGGACCCGGTAGAAACCGCCTGCGTTGGCGTTGCCGTAGATCCAAGTCGGGGCCTTGCGCACCGGCAGCGCGATCGTCTTCGAAGCGCCGTCGACGAGAAAGCGGTCGAGGTTGGCGCCGTTTCGGCCGGCTCGCTTGACGACTAGCGGCAATGGCCAGGCCGAGCGCCGGCGTGTCGCGGCGATCCGCGGGTCCGAAAAGAATCGCTCCTGCCGAACGCTCAGCTTCGGCTTGCCATCCCGGCGGATCGTCACGAGCGGAAAGCCCGGTTTCTCGATCCATGCCTGCGCCACGCGCTCGACCTCGCGACCGGATGCCTCCTCGAGCGCTCGCCAGAGATCGCGTGCGACCGCGTTCTGCTCGCGGTGCCGTTGCATGTAGAGGCGGACGCCGGCGCGGAACGTGTCGGCGCCGAGGTAGTGCTCGATCATGCGAACGACCGCGGCGCCCTTCTCGTAGGTGATGGCGTCGAAGTTCTCGGTGGCCTCCGCAACGCTCCGCACGCGCGCGTAGATGGCGTGGGTGTTGACGAGCGCATCGAGGGCCAGCGCGCCCGCACGGTCGTGCTCGTAGCCCTGCCACATGCGCCAGTCGGGCTTCCAGTCGTCGACGACCTTGTAGGCCATCCAGGTGGCGAACGCCTCGTTCAGCCACAGATCGTCCCACCACGCCATGGTGACGAGATCGCCGTACCACATGTGCGCGAGCTCGTGGGCGATGACCTCGGCCGCGCGCTTTCGCTCCGCGAGCGAAGCGGTGGCCGGGTCGAGCAGCAGGAGCGTCTCGCGAAAGAAAACCGCGCCGGCGTTCTCCATGGCGCCGGCCTCGAAGTCGGGCACGGCGACGAGGTCGAGCTTGCCGTAGGGGTAGGGGATCCGGAAGTACGCTTCGAGCCGCCGCAGAGACTCCGCGGCCGCCTCGAGGCCGAAGTCGGCGAGGTGGCCCTTGCCCGGAACGTGCCAGACGCGGATCGGCGTCTCTCCGACCGTGCGCACCGCCGACGCCTCGAGCGGCCCGACGGCGAGCGCGAGCAGGTACGTCGAGAGCGGTGGCGTCTTCGCGAAGCGCACCAGCCGGCGGCCGTCGCGGAGAGGCTCCTCGCTCTCGATCGGGCTGTTCGAGACCACCGCGTCGCTCTCGCGCGCGGCGACCGAGAGCCGATGGCGCGCCTTGAAGCTTGGCTCGTCGAAGCAGGGAAACATCCGCCGCGCGTCGGCCGCTTCGAGCTGGGTGAAGGCATACCGTCGACCGTCGGATACGGCCGCGTAGAGACCGCGCAGATGTTTGCCCAGCCGCCCGGAAAACGAGAGCACGAGCGTTGCGGGCCCGGCGACGCGTCGAGCCGGGACGAGCGTCACGGCTTCATCCGCGCGCCGTGGCTTGAGCCGGACGGGATGTACGGAGCCTTCCGACTCGATGGTCGCGCTCTCGACCGTCAGATCGGCGGCATGCAGCGTGATGGCGGGTCGCGGCCGGGCGATCTCGACGTCGATCCGCACCTCGCCGCGAAACGTCCCGGCTTGGAGATCGGGCTCGAGGAGCAGCTCATAGTCGGTGGGACGAACCGCGGGGTCGAGACGGAAGCGCGAGGGCCGGCGAGTTTTCGGCATCAGGAAGACTCCGAGGCTAGGGCTACAGGCTACAGGCTACAGGCGAGGATTCCGCGGCGCCTTTCCCGAAGCCCGAAGCCTCTTCAGTCGATGGATCCGCTTGTCCTGGCCAGCCCATTCCCTCTCGCGCAGGGCGAACTTCTGCACCTTGCCCGTCGAGGTCTTCGGCCGCTCCCTGGGTAGACATTCATCGCGGTGATGGTCTGGTGAGCCGCGCCCGAAGCGAGGCATCGCTCGCCAGGTCGATCGCGGTCCAAGCCATCGCGACTGCGCCGTCGATGAGGGCCTGATCCGCGACCGGCGTCGCGCAGTAGGCGGCGAACTCCGGCTGATGGTTCACGATGGGGAAGCAGCCGAGGCCGATCGTCGGATGAATCGAAGGCATCGCCTGCGAGATGTTGCCCATGTCGGTCGAGCCCGCCAGAGCGCGGGACCCGAGCGGCGGGAAGACCCGTCCGAGTTGCTCGGCATTCTTGCGATAAAGTGCGGCGATCTGCGAATCGTGTGCGATCTCCGCGTACGGCGGGCCCGCCGGTCGGATGTCGAGCCGCGTCCCGGTCGCGAGCGCGCCTGCCTCGAAGCAGCGCATCACTTTTCCTTGGATCTCTGCGAGGCCCGCGGAGCTCTCGGCGCGCACCATGTAGCGTGCCGAGGTGTGCGCGGGCACCACGTTGGCGGCGTCGCCGCCCTTGGTGATGATGCCGTGTACCCGGTCGGTTGGTCGCATGTGTTGGCGGAGGAGGCCGATCGATGTCTGCGCGATCGTAAGCGCATCGAGCGCGTTGATGCCGAGCTCGGGAAAGGCCGAGGCGTGGGCCTCTTTGCCGTGGTAGTGAACGTCGAACTGGGACCAGGCGAGCATCTGGGGGTCGGCGATGTCGATCGGCGCGGGATGCACCATCATCGCTGCGTGGATACCTGCGAACGCGCCGCGCTCGAGCAGCAGGATCTTGCCGCCCCCGGATTCCTCGGCCGGCGTACCGATCACGGTCACCGTGAGACCGACGTCGTCCGCGACGCGGGCGAGCGCAAGCCCTGCGCCGACAGCGGCGGAGCCGATCACGTTGTGGCCGCACGCGTGCCCGATGCCGGGTAGGCAATCGTACTCGGCGCAGATCGCCACGTGGAGCGGGCCCGAGCCCGCTCGCGCCACGAACGCGGTCGGCAGCTCGTAGACGCCCCGATCGGCCGCGAAGCCGCCATCGACGAGGGTTTCACAGAGCCAGGTCGCCGCTCGTTCTTCCTCGAAGCCGAGCTCCGGATGGGCGTGGATGCGGTGGCTGAGCGCGACGAGCGTCGAGCGTGCTCGATCGATGTGCTCGCGGGTGGCGGCCTTTGGGTCCATCCGATTCGCCTCAGCGGGCCGGTTCTTCCGACTTGAACCCGGAGTTCTTGTGCGACCCGTCGCAGAACGGCTTGTTTGCAGAGTGGCCGCAGCGGCACAGGTAGATCGGGTCTTCGGTGAGCTTGAAGTCGGCTCGGCCGGCGTCGACCAGCTGGACGGCTCCCTTCACCTCGTATGGGCCATCTTTGAGCGTCCGAATACGTACCTCGGCCATGAACGATCTCCTTTCTGCTCCGGAGCAGTCTCTATGCCGCGCCAGCCGCCAGCGTCAACAGGGCGCGGGAGTGGGTAGTGGGGCCAGTTGTAGAGCCTCAGTTTCAGTAGGAGCGCTGGCCGTTCCGGAGAACGCGGTCGGTTTGGATCGACCCGTACACGGGCCGGTCCAAACCGACCGCAACGGCGCGGAGCGCCGAAGGCAATAACCCGCGATTCGGTCTATTGCCTCCGCGCTCCGCGCGGTGCTGGATTCTCCGGTCGACCCGAGTACGGGCCAACCGGAAAATCCAGCGCTACAGGAATTTCGAGCGCTCGAAGCGAAGACCGAGGAGGGGGTGTATGTCATGGCATCTGACCTCGCCTATCGCGACTCGTCCTGTGGTGGCATGATCGTTCCGCGATGATCCGTCTGCTCAACGTCTCTCGGCACTTCCAGCGCGGACCCGACGTCGTACGGGCGCTCGATCACGTGACGTTGACGATCCCCGACGGCCGGTTCGCGGCGCTCATGGGCCCATCGGGCTCCGGCAAGTCCACGCTGCTGAACCTCCTCTCGGGCATCGATCGCCCCGACGAGGGGGAAGTAGAGGTGGCCGGCCGGCGCTTGACGGGCCTCTCGGAGGACGAGCTCGCCGCCTGGCGCGCGCGGCACGTCGGGCTGGTGTTCCAGTTCTACAACCTGATCCCGGTGCTTTCGGCGCGCGAGAACGTGGAGCTGCCGCTGCTCCTCACCGACCTGCGAGGCCCCGAGCGGCGTCGGCGCGCGGAGGTGGCGCTGGAGGTCGTCGGGCTCGTCCAGGAGCGCTTCGATCAGCTCCCCGGTACGCTCTCGGGAGGAGAGCAGCAGCGAGTGGCGATCGCTCGCGCGATCGTCACCGACCCCGACCTGATCGTCGCCGACGAGCCGACCGGCGATCTCGACGCGCAGAGTGCCGACGCCGTTCTGGCGCTGCTCTCGGAGCTCAATCGAGAGTTTCACAAGGCAATCGTGCTGGTGACCCACGACCTGCGGGCGCTGCGCTGGGTCGACGAGGTCCATCACCTCGACAAGGGACGCCTGCTCGCGGGCGACGAGGCGCTGCGGGCGAGCGAGACACTCGAGCAGGCGCTCGGCACGGCGCGTCGGCACGCGAAGGTGAAGCCGTGAACTATCGGACGCTGGTGTCGCGGAACTTCAGCCGCGGTCGCCTACGCACGGTGCTCACCGCGGCTTCGATCATGCTGTCGATCTTCCTCGCCTGCGCCGTGTTGACGCTGCCGAGCGGACTCGCCGCGCTCGTTGAGCGCGTGACCTCGGGAAGCCGCGTGCTGGTGCACAACAAGGCTGGGCTCAGCTACATGATGCCTTACAGCTACCTGCAGAAGGTCCGCGCGGTGCCGGGCGTGACGGCTGCGACCTCGTTCAGTTGGTTCGGCGGTATCTACGACGAACCGAAGAACCTGTTCCCGAACTTCGCCATCGACGCGGACGCCGTCGGCGACATCTGGGCCGAGTTCCAGATCGATCCGCAGGCGATCGCCGATTTCCGCCGCTACCGTGACGGCGCGCTGGTGGGCTACCAGACCATGCGCAAGTTCCGTTGGAAGATCGGCGATCGCGTGACGCTGCGCAGCACGATCTGGCCGGTCGATCTCGATTTCCGGATCGTCGGAGTGTTGCCCGAGCCGCACGGCAATCCGATGTGGTTCCTGTTCTCACGCACCTACATGGAAGAGGCGCTGCGCGCCAAAGGGCTCTCCGCGGACTTTGCGGGCATGATCTGGGTTCGGGTCGACGACCCCGCAAACGTCGGGACCGTCATGCGCCGAATCGACGACCTCTTCCGCAACAGCGACGCCGAGACAGCGAGCGAGACCGAGAAGTCGTTCTTCGAAAGCTTCATGAGCTCGCTCTCCGGCCTCTCGAACGTCATCCTCGCCGTCGGCTTCCTCGTCGCCGCCGCGGTCGTGGTCATCACCGCCAACACGTGCTCGATGGCGATCCGCGAGCGTGCCCCCGAGATCGCGATCCTCAAGGCCCTCGGCTTCCGCCGCTTCACCATTCTCGGCCTCCTCCTCACAGAGACGCTGACGCTCGCGCTCGGCAGCGGCGTAATCGGCGCAGTCGCCGCGTATGGAGTGCTCAAGTTGCTCGCGGCACTCGGGGCGACGGGCGCGCGGCCGGGTCTCGGTCCTCTTTCGATGTTTCTGGTGACGCCGTGGCACGTGCTCGAGGGGATCCTGCTCTCGCTCGTCGTCGGCGTGGTGGCGGGAGTCGTCCCGTCGTGGGGAGCGGCGCGGAAGCCGGTGGCGGAAGCATTGCGTGAGGTCTTTTGAGCAACATGAGCCGTGCGATTCCGCTCTCCTATTCGCTGCGGAGCGTCTTCCAGCGCCGCACCCGCGCGCTACTCACGGTGGTGGTGATGGCACTCGTCGTGCTCGCGGTGACGGTGATGCTGTCGCTCGTCTCGGGGATCCGGCGGACGCTCGTCGCGACCGGCGAGGCCGATAACCTGATCATCATTCGCAAGGGGGCGACCAACGACGGCTCGAGCATGCTGCCGATCGAGGCCTACCGAGCGGTGGCATATTTCCCCGGCATTGCCAGCGGCGCCGACGGCGAGCCCTTGGTTTCGCCCGAGATGGTGATCCAGCCCTTCTTTTATCGGCCGGATGGAGGCCGGGAGAACGTGCTCGTGCGCGGCGTTCGGCCGGTCGCGTTTGCGGTGCACCGCAACGTGCACATCCGCGAGGGCCGCGCGCCTCGCTCGAGCTCCGGCGAGGCGGCAGTCGGCCGCGCCGTGGCGGCTCGCTATGCGGTTCGGCTCGGCGGCGACGTGCGCTTCGGCCGCCGCGTCTGGAAGGTCGTCGGGATCCTGGAGGCGGGCGGCTCTTCGTTCGAGAGCGAGGTCTGGGTCGACGTCAACGATCTCTGGAACGATGCGAACCGGTCGATCTACAACGGCCTGCGCGTGAAGGTCGCTCCCGGCAGCGATCCGCAGGTGCTCGTTCGGCGCGTCGCCGCCGACCCCCGCTGGACCCTCGAGGCGAAGCCCGAGATCGATTACTACCGCGAGCAGGCCGATTCGGCGAACTTCCTCTTTCGGCTGACCCTCGCCCTCGGCTTGATCATGGGCATCGGCGCGAGCTTCGGAGCGATGAACACGATGTTCGCGGCGGTGAAGAGCCGCACGGCGGAGATCGGCACCCTGCGCGCGCTCGGCTTTTCGCGCCGCTCGATCCTCATCTCGTTCGTCACCGAGGCGCTGGCGATTGCCCTTGCGGGATTCGCCGTAGGGGTGCTGATGGCGATCGCCACCACGCTCGGCATCAATGCCCTCATGAAGGGTGTGGCAATCAATCTCATGACGTTCACGACCGCAACGGTGGACCTGCGGGTCTCCGCGACGAGCGCGCTTCAGGTGTTGTTGCTCGCCACCCTGCTCGGCCTGGCGGGCGGATTCCTGCCGGCGCGGCACGCCGCGAGGCTCTCACCGGTCGAGGCGCTACGCCGGCGTTGACGATGGCGAGCGAGAACCTGAAGGAGCAGCTGCGCTCGCTCCGCATCGAGCGGGCGGCGGTCGAGCCGGCGGCGCCGTCACCGCCGCGGGGGAGGTGGCGGGCCGGGCGGCTCGTCAGCGCCGGGATCATCGTCGCGCTCGTCGCCTACGTGGCCTACCGTTGGTCCTTCGGGGCTCCGCTGCGGGTGCAAGGTGTCCACGCGCGGGTGGCGCACGGAAGGCAGGCGACCGCCGGAGCGGTGCTCTCCGGCGCCGGCTATTTGATCACGGCCGAAAAGTACATCGCGATCGGGGTCCGCGTGCCGGGCCGCATCGATCGTTTTTTGGTGGACGAAGGCGACCACGTGGAGCCGGGACAGTTGCTCGTACAGCTGGACGACCGGGATTATCGAGCGCAGGTCGGGCGGGCAGAGGCGACGCTCCGGCTTGCGCAGGCCAACCGCCGGCTCGCCGAAGCCGATCGCGCGCGCATGCGCACGCTCTTCCAGCAAGGGG
>Ga0315273_10010369_pt1 | contig 11877 bp, 7 predicted proteins | sample YL17G02_0_MG_FD_205753 | JGI IMG/M metagenome (GOLD analysis project Ga0315273, IMG submission 205753) | Sediment microbial communities from Yellowstone Lake, YNP, Wyoming, USA - YL17G02_0 | ecosystem: Environmental > Aquatic > Freshwater > Lake > Sediment | place: USA: Wyoming | collected... | reverse complement strand
TCACCTCCTGGTGTAATCTAGTCATATAACTAGATCACAAACCCCACCAAAGTCAAGGCAAAACAATCCCCTCTGACACCGGCAACCCAAATTGTCTAGTTAAAGGCCAAACTCGAGGCACGGGTCTGAAGACCCGTGGCACCTCGATACCAAAGAGTATGGGTGTTAGGAAACCGACTCTGGGGGGTCATGAATGGGGACTGTAGGGGCGCACTGCGTGCGCCCGGCGCGGCCCAGGCCGCGCCTTCTTCGACCGCACGACATGGTCCGCTCTAACGAACGGTCAAATCCTATCCCTTACAAAATCCCGGATCGTGCTCTCCCAATCGCTCGGCAGCAGGTTGCTCATCCACTGGTAGGCATGAAGATCGACGCGCGCAATGCCGGAGGCCTGCACCGCATCCTGCCCCTTGCCGCCGACCCACAGCAGGGCCCAGCAGATCCCGGCAATGATGATCCCGCCCTTGAACAGCGCGACCGCTCCGCCCAGGAGCCGATCCATCGATCCGAGGCCGGCTTTCTCCACCGTGCGCCGCGCCGCCCGCGCGATCATCGACACGACGACCATGAGCAGGATGAACAGAATCAGGCACACGACAGCCTGGCTGGCGCCCGGCGGACCTTCCGTCATGCCGATCCATTTTGTGACCGTGGGCATCAGACGATAGGCAGCGAAAGCCGCCACCAGCATCCCAACAGTCTCCAGAATCTCGTGGACAAACCCGTGCCGGAGTCCATGAATCAAAAAGAACAGCAGCACGGCTCCGAAAATCAGATTGAGAAGATTCATGTCTGTTTCACCTTTGCGGGCGCCACGGCCACATTGCCGTGGGCTGTCCGGCACCCTCCCGAATCATCATGGTGTTTCGCACGGGAAGACGCAACACGAAATCATCGTCAGGTCCCAACACCTATGTGGCCATCGACCGGGCCGTGTTGCTGCATCAAGGCATCATCCAGTAGACCGGACACGCCGCGGCGGGTTCGGTCTTCTTCAACACTCCCTGAAGTCAGGCGCAGCCGACCGGGCGGCGCGCTCACCCCCGGCAAAACATCACCGCCAGCCGCTGCGCACTCTCAAACACCTGCAGGAATTCGGGAATCCTTTCCACGTCCGGTCCGAACACCATCCGTTTCTTGATCCTTACCGAGCGGCGCAGGCGCAGTGTCAGACCATCCCAGGCTTCTTTCTCGGCGATCTCCCCGAAGCCGGCATCAAACGGCGTAATCTTGGAGAATCCTTCGATCCTCCACCCAGGCGGTGGACTGATACTGATTTCCAGTTCATGGGTGAGAGGTAATGGAAGAACAGCGACATCCCTCCACTTTCGTTCCTTCCATGCGCCGAGAGGAAAACCGGTCTGATACTGCCACTCCAGCAAACCGAACCGCTTGCCACCCATTTCTTCCAGTTTATCCCGCTGGTGGTGCCCGGAGAGTTCAAAGCAATCCCGCTGCAATGCCTCCGTGTTGAATGCCCAGTCCTCAAGCGAGGCAGAGGGAAGATGCTCTCGCAGAGCAAGTCTGGCGGCCCGGTCGGGATCGTCGAAGGACATTGACGATCCTTTCCAGCGATTGTCCAGCACGCGTCCGAGTATCCCTCTGGCGCTGATCGCAAACTCTCCACCGATCTCGCCGCCATCGCCGCACACGAGCGTCTCCGAGATCACGATCTGATTCGTGTCCGGATCATCGTCGGGCACCTCGACCAGTTCAAGCGTCGGCCCCAGCGTAAGGACCGACGTCCCCTGCTGCTCCCAGGGTGAATGGCCAAATGGCGTCGGTGCACTCGTGGCATCAAGATAGAACCATCTGTCATTCACACGTACACGTACGAATGCATGATCGAATTGCTCCGCCGGCAATTCGCTCACCACCGGCGCCAGACGTGAAGCGGCCAGCAGATACTCCGACTCCAGTCCCAGTTCCTGCGCGACGAGACGCACCAGATAAGCCCGATCGACACAATCTCCAACGCCAGATGCGACAATCTGCCCGGCGGAACCGGGTTTCCCGAGCCTCTTCTTGGCCGAGGGCAGCGATGCGTATTTGAGCCGGTCGCGAATCCATTCGAACGCCAGACGAAGACGGTCCTCGGTCGATTCTCCCTTCTCATACGCTCGCTTGAGCGGCGCCGGGACTTCGTCTGCCGGCAGACCCTCATAGAACTCGCGTCGTTCGCGTCCAAACTCCTCCCAGCTCCGCTTGGCCCACGAGCAGCAAATGTGTGGGCCGCGCAGCCCGCGCTCACGCGCATCGGTCCCCCACTCATCATAAGCGACACCATGGCCCGTTGCCCGGAACGATTGCCATTCTTCGTCGCTCGTATCATGTGCCAACTGCGGGGCGCCGTTGATTCCGATGCAATGCACGTCCCAGTCACGCGGGCAGTCGATTCGCACCGTGCTCTCCCAAACAGGGAATTCCATGTTTAGGTCCGCCTTGATGAAGAACTCCGGCCGCCCGTCCTTCATCGTTCTGTTCGAGTGCAGAAGCACATACTCAAGCTCCAGGGCATCACCGCTCTCGAGTTCGGGGAGATTGTATACAGCCTCTTTCCATTCCTCGGTCAGGATCGATGCGTTATGTTCGGGGCTGTCGATAAACGCGAGGTGCTCCTTCGGAACATCCTGGATTGTCCCGTCCGTTCGCAGGACACGCAGGCGAGCGAATTGCAGGACTTCATTGTGTGGTGCAAAACGAAAGCGGATGGCGTGCAGGAGACGGGCGGCGGCCTTGCGGCGAATGTCCACGATCTTCCGGCATTTCACCATGTGAAGGAAATCGAAGCCCAGCCAGAACTGCTGCTGGTAGAGAAGACAGACCGCGCCGTAGTGTCTCCCCAGGTCCCACGAACTGGCCTCACTCCGCAGTCTGGATACTTCGGCAGCCAGATCCGATGCGCCTTCCGCGATGGCTGCCGTGAGAATGTCCCGTCCATGCCGTCCCTCACTGGATACCGTGGCACGCAACGCCCAGCGCTCCGCCTTGGCCAGTTCACGCTTGTCGAGACTCAGCCTGGCGAGTAATTCGGCTGCGAGGAAATGGTCAGGGGCCAGTCGAAGGCACTGCTTCAGAGCGCCATACGCCTCTTCGGTCTCGTCCGCGTCAACGGCCATGCTGGCGTGCGCCATATGAAGCATGTCTGTATAGGCGTATCTCGCCACACGGGGTTCAAGATAAGCGTCGTGCCCTTCTTCCAGCTTCTCAATCTGGAACCGTACGCGAGAGGTGATCACCATGCGGTTCATCAAGACAGTCAGCTTCGTCGCTCCGGACGAACTCGACCATACGGATCGGATCGGTTCCTGTCTCCATTCGTCTCTCACCCAGGTGTGGAGCGTGACGGTTCCGGGCTCGAGTTGTCCCTTGATATTGAAGATGAATCGCACAGGGATTCGCGGTGCAACGAAGCGAATCTCGACACGGTACGGGTCGCGTACGATAAGTGGGAACCACTCTCTGTCATCCGGTGCGGGCCGATGGCGCACCAGCCGCGCCAGGAGAGTCTGCCAGAACCCGGCCCCAAACCAGAGCCCCATTCGTTCGCTCAGGCGATAACCGAGCGGCGGCGTCGGTCCCAGGATTGATTCGTTGTCAGCGAACGTGGTCATAGACCGGCAACATGACCGATGCGACACGGTGGATATTTCGTTGCGCTGCCACATCCCGTGGAGCGGACCACCGAGCGCGTGAAATGTAGGCCACAATCGGGATTGCCGGCAAGACAGTTCGCGGAATGTCCAGTAAACGGTGATCGCCACGACAAAACCAGTGAACAGACCGATCAGAGGAGCAACCGGGAGAGACCTGGCGGTGCTCAATATGCTGCCCCGGCAGATCCCGCCCCGAGAAACAGGTTGAAAGCGCACAGGTCATTCGTTTTCTTCCGGGCTGTCCAGTGACGGACAGGAACTGTTCAGTCACGGACCGGCAGCTTTTAGTCCCTGTTTGGCACCAGGCCAGTCCGTGTGCCGAAGCCGGGGTTGATGACGAGCAGATTAGAGATCACTGTTCGATTGACGCATGATCGCACAGGATCGATGATCCATGTTCCCAGATTATCTCTCCCGCACCAGCGGGCACAGATTTTGCCAGGACAGCTTCTTGCCCAGCGAGCCCGCGACTTTATCCCGCGGGCCGCGGTCGTACAGAGAGCTGATTGGAGAATGAGGAGCGATCCATGCTTTTCGGCCAGACACGCGACGACAAGATCCAGGAGTTGTTTGAACAGCACATCATGAACACCGCCCTGTGCGCCGAGCAGCTGCAGACGCTGTTCTTGAACCTCAGCGCGGGGCCGGACTTCATCGGAAGTATGGTCCAGAAAATCGTAGAAATGGAGCACACTGGCGACGATTTCAGGGAAGAGATTCATCTGATCGTCGACAAGACATTTATCACGAGGCTCCATAAAGACGATATTGACCGGCTCGTACACGAACTGGACAGGGTGATCGATCTCATCAAGAAAGTTGTTCTGTATGCCAAGGCCTACCATGTCACCGAGAGCCGTGCCGAAGCGGTGGATTTCTGCCGGATCATCCTGGAACAGACGAAGCTGCTGGTCACTCTCGTTGAAGGGCTTCGGAAGCCCGACGTCCTGCGTCTCCGCGAGCAGGTGTCCCGGATCGAGGATCTCGAGCAAGAGGCGGACCTGTTGCTGAACACCAGTCTGGGCACCCTCTTCGAGACGGTCAGCGACGCCAAAACCATCCTCGAATGGCAGTCGCTTCTCGAGAAGCTCGAGGAGGTGACTGACAGTTGCCACCATGTCGCGAGCATCGCCGTCTCCATCGCCCGGAAAGAAAGCTAGGCTGCCTTCATGACTCCGATGCTCATAACGGTGCTTGGCCTCGTGCTGGCCGCTGAGTTCGTCAACGGCTGGACGGATGCCCCGAACGCGATAGTTACTGTGGTATCTACCAAAGTCATATCACGCGGCAAGGCCGTCGTGATGGCGGTAATCTTCAATGTTCTCGGTGTTCTGGCCGGTACGGCCGTGGCGGCCACAATCGGCAAGGGCATTATCGACATCTCCGTGGTGAATCCGCAGACTGTGGCCGCCAGTCTCATCGGTCTGATCATCTGGAGTACCGTTGCTGCTAGAGCGGGGATACCGACCAGCGAGTCGCACGCGCTGGTCGCCGGGCTTGCCGGTGCGGCGCTCGCCGTGAATGGACCCGAAGCACTGCTCTGGAGCGGCTGGACGAAGGTGTTGATCGGGCTTCTCTTATCAAGCGTCGCGGGTTTCGCTGGCGCCTACATCCTGGGCAAGATCGTGCGGGCTGGCTTTGCCGCCACTCCTCCTGCAGCGGCAGGCAAGGCGTTCAAACGGTTGCAGATCGTAACGGCGGCTTTCATGGCGTTCAACCATGGGTCGAACGACGGCCAGAAGTTCATTGGTGTCTTCACCATGGTGCTCGTTATGGGTGGTGTGTTGTCTCAATTCACAGTGCCGCTGTGGGTCATCCTCCTGTGTGCAGCGACGATGGGTGTTGGCACGTCGATCGGGGGATGGAAGATTATTCGCGAAATGGGAATGCGAATGGTCGACCTCCGGCCTTGGCAGGGGTTTTGTGCCGAGGGCGCGGCGGGGCTGACGATATTCGTTGCGACCCATTTCGGCATCCCACTGAGCACCACCCACACCATAGTCACCTCGATCATGGGTGTGGCTGCATCCCGCCGTCTCTCCGGTGTCCGATGGGACATCGCCCGGAAAGTCGTCCTGGCCTGGCTGTTCACCTTCCCCATCTGTGGTACGATCTCCTTCATTGCGTCACTCATTCTCAACCATTTCTTCCGATGAAGGGGGCCGCGAGGGGTAGACAGTCGGACGGACATCACGGGCATGAGTCAGCGAAGCGTGGCCTCTCAAACGATAAGTCCGCGGCGGAACGGTATGGCCCGGCGCAGGTTTGTGCAGCCGACGGAGTGGCGGGTTGTGCTTGCCGTCGCAACGGAACCACCGTGATCGGTCAGGATGCCAGTTGGCGGCGACCACCAAGGAATCCGAGAATAAGCAGCAGCACTGCGGCAATCGCGTAGGCTGTCGTGATCCCCATTGTGCCGCCGAAAGGAGAGGTGCCGGCATAATCCAGCGCGGCGGCCGCGTTGAGCGGGCCAATGTACCACCAGAACAAGTAGATCACTTCGAACAATCGGCTGCTCCGACTCCAGGCCCCTAAAGCCAGCGCGAGCGAGGGAATGAAGGCTGCACCCACCGACAATGCGACCACCCGCTGCCAATCGCCGGAGAGCATCCAGCGAACGCCTGCCCCACTGACCAGCGCCAGCGCAAAGGTAGCACCGGTCAGCCATGCAGCGAACAACTGACGGCGCAGAGGGTGGGTGGCGGAGAAGATGATCTGATGCGTGGCATGACGGATCTCCCGGTTCCCAAGCGGGGCCCAGACGAGCGTCGGCCAGATAAGAGCACCGGGCAGCACAAACGCCTGAACTCCCGGCATGGGAATGAAGATCTCACAGATGACCAGCCCGAGCGCGCCGAGGTGCCACCACCACGGCATCGAACGGAGCGCCAGTCGAAGATTCGCAGCCAGGATTCCGCCGAAGCGTCCACGTGAACGGCCCGCTGCCAAAGGGGTCAGGTGCACATGCCCGGCAGGACTGCCCAGCGCCAGGCCGGCTTCGGCACCGGTAGCCGACCAGGCTCCGCGCCCGCCAAACCACCTGCGGAGCAAAGCGAGGCGCGGCGTGCGGGCAGCCCGGTGAGAGCGGCTCCTGCTCTTGGAGGTGTCGAATCGATCGAACGGAATTGCCGCGACCAGCGCGATTCCGATCGCGACGAAAAACCAAAACGCTCGGCTCTGAAGAAACTCAACAGAGACCGGCATTCCATTCCAGACGAAGGTCGTCAGGTCGAGTGATCTGTCTCCGTGGAAGTTTATTCCGAGGCTCATCGCATCGACATAGTCCGGATAGGCAAGGCGGCATGCCGCTTGCATGTCATTGGTCAGGTATGAGACACCGAGGATATTCGGTCCTCCCATCATTTCACTCGCCACCATCTGTGGGACTAGGAAGAAGTAAATGATGTTCCCCAGCGCACCGCTCAGGAATGGGATACACTCAAATAGAACTGCGATGGCCGACACCATCGCGACGGCCGGAAGCAGCAGGCTGATAAAGGGCGTAATCAACAATAGCGGCCTCAACACCATGTCTTCACCACGAATCAACTGTAAGACAGCCGCGCCGATCAGGACGACCCCGCCGATCAATCCCAAGACCATGCAGTTTGACAGCCATTTGCCCAGCGTGTAAACCGTTTTCGGGACCGGTGTCGCGGCAATGATCTGCCCGACCCGCGTTGTGCGGTCGCGGCCAACCGCGTTGCGCACCAGGTAGAAGCCGATCAGAACAAGAAAGACCGAAGTCAGCATGGACACTTGTGCCCCGATCCAGGCGGAATTGTACACCCCCCGGTGCCCGCCGATATCGAGCGTCGTGTAACTCGCGCCGTCCGCCGGGACGAAAATGTATGCGACAATGACTGTCACTGCGAGCGTCACGGCGAAGCTGAACCGCCGGATGCGCTCGAAGAAATCAGCGCAGGCAAGCTGGTACATGACGCGCGCGGTGCTCATATCATCAGCCCCGAATGTGGCGCGGCCGCCCTCGGCCGCGTGGGCACGGGTCTAAAGACCCGTGGCACCGACTTCCTGCTCCGCCTGACCATGAGCCCGCCGGCGGTCCGCCGCAATGTGAAATAGATAGGCATCCTCAAGCGTCGGTGCCGCGTGTATGGCGCCGTCGCCTGGAGACGCCTCGCTCACCACCCGCACATGCACACCGTCGGCGCGGCGCACCGATCCTGTGATGAGGTGCCGATGTTTGGCATCTGCCAGATCGGAGGATGGAATGACCCACTCCCATACCTTGCCGGTGACGCCGCGCAGGAGCTCTTCCGGTGCGGCGTGAATCAGAAGATGTCCGTTGCTGATGAGCGCGATCGTCGTCGCAACGGCCTCGACATCGCTGACGATATGGGTCGAGAGGATCACGATCCGCTCGCCCGCCAGTTCGGAGAGAAGATTGCGAAAACGCACGCGCTCCTCGGGATCAAGCCCGGCGGTTGGCTCGTCAACGATCAGGAGTTCGGGATCGTTCAAGAGTGCCTGCGCGATCCCCACGCGCTGCTTCATCCCGCCGGAGTATGTGCCGAGCGGACGATTGCGCGCCTCACCCAGATTCACCAGCGCCAAGAGCTCGGTGACACGACATCGCGCCGCCCGCGCTTCGATCCCTTTGATCGCCGCGATGTATTCGAGAAACTCGACCGCGTTGAGATTGGGGTAGATGCCAAAGTCCTGTGGCAGATATCCGAGAACCGCGCGGATTGTGTTTGGCTGTTTGCAAATGTCAGTTCCATTCCAAAGTGCGGTGCCGCTGGATGGCTTTGTGGTCGTGGCGAGAATGCGCATCAACGTCGACTTACCCGCCCCATTCGGCCCCAGCAGCCCAAGCACTCCCGGCTGGAGCGCCAGCGAAAAATCCCTCAGCCCCCAGACATCCCTCGCATACCGCTTGCTGACACTCTCGATGGTCAGGTGCATCGATTGGTCCCTCTCCGTGATTGCACATGGTATGGTGGCAGGCGCGAATCACTTGGACAAAGATACGAACCGGGGAAGAATGAGTTGCGGATGACTTGGGGACTCTCCTTGGAGCTTGACATTTCTCAGGACTTGGCTAACTTGAGGCAAGACATTGATGTCCCGTTACGGGTTACGCGTCGGATAGGAGATGGCCATGGTGCCAAAACGGATCTACGTAGGTCGCGGTGAGTGTTCCGCTGCTTTGACCTGTGGAATTGCTTTGTTCTTCGTCCTCGGAGTGCTTCCCGGAGTTGGGGCTGCACAGGTGGCTCCCAGCGGCCAATCGCCGCTGCCTTCCCATTACATCTATCACCAGAGGGCGGTGGATCTGATCCTCGATTCAACGCGCCTTGCAGTGCGCTACGCCGCGCAATCGACCATGGCCGACCACTCCATCGCGGTGGCCACGGCTGGGCTCGGTGTCACTGGGCAGGTCCCGACAGGAGTCGCCGGATGGCATCTGCTGAACCTCGCATCGGCTTTGACTGATCCTGCCGAGGCCGATTCACGAATCCGATCTCTATTGGCTTCACCGGCAGTCGAATTCGCGTCCCCTGTTTTCAGCACACCCGGGGGAGGATGGGCTATCGTGACGCCAAACGTCCTTGCTCGCTTTCGATCCGAGTATGCGGGGGACGCACAATCGTTGCTGGCAGCTCTGGCCCCGCAGATGCAGGTCGTGACCAGGGATTTCGGAGGCCTTCCGGGTGCGTACGAGTTGCGGAGCGATGCCCGTGACGGTTTTGAAGTGCTGCGGACCGCCAACAGCCTCGCTACCGATCCGCGTGTGGAATGGGCAGAACCTGACTGGCAGCTTTCGGTACAGTTGGATCTGATTCCCAATGATCCCGGATTCGCCAGTCTTTGGGGAATCCGCAACACCGGTCAATTCAGTGGAACCGCTGGCATGGACATGGACGGTGATCTGGCGTGGGACATCACGACCGGAAGCGCCAGCATCAAAGTCCTGATTATGGACGTCGGCTGCCAGCAGGATCATCCCGACATCAATCAACTGGCGGGTGCTGATTTCACGGGCACGGGAGGTGGCGGCGGGCCGGTGAATGAATGCGACGACCACGGAACCGCGGTGGCAGGTTGCGTCTCCGCCATCATCAACAACTCACTTGGGACGGTCGGTATTGCTCCCGGCTGTATTGTGCTGTCTGCCAAGACGTCGGTTTCCAATGTGCCTTGTGATGGCTCCGGATCATTCTACTGGAGTTGGGTTGTCAACGCGCTGGCATGGGGTGAGGCGCAAGGTGCGCGTGTGAGCAATATCAGTTGGTCAACAACTGGGACGTCCAGTGCCTTTGAAGCCAAGATTGCCTCGACGTACGCCAATGGAATGGTCCATTTTGCCTCATCAGGGAACGGCTACAGCTCCACAATCTCGTATCCGGCCTCCGCGCCCCTGATGAATTCCGTAGGCGCTCTGACGCCCAAGGGCCTCAGAGCGAATTTCAGCAACTACGGCACCGGGCTCGATTTCTCGGCGCCCGGAACAAATGTCTACACGACTGACCGCACGGGGACTGAAGGTTACGCTGCAGGTGACTATGCTTATGTCCAGGGAACGTCCTTCGCCTCCCCCTACACCGCGGGGGTCGCCGCACTCATTCTCTCTCTGGAACCATCGCTGACATCATCGCAGGTGGAACAGAAGATGCAATGCGCCTGCCGCGACCTGGGAACCGCTGGCTACGACACCGATTTCGGCTGGGGATTCGTCAACGCCTACAACGGGATTGTGATTGCCTGGACCGACCCCGATGGCGATGGTCGCTACGGCCCCTGCGACAATTGCCCCAATATCGCCAACCTCGCCCAGACAGACACTGATGGCGACAAGGTCGGTGACGCCTGCGACAACTGTCTCACCGTCGCCAACCCGACGCAACAGGACACGGACGGCGACGGCATCGGAGACGCCTGCGACAACTGCGCGACCGTCGCGAATCCCCTTCAGCAGGACACGGATGGCGACGGTCGGGGTGATGCCTGCGACAATTGTCCGACGGTGGCGAATTCAAACCAGCTCGACAGCGATGGTGACGGCATCGGCAACGCGTGCGATAACTGTCCGGTGACCGCCAATCCCAATCAACAGGACACGGACGGCGACGGCTGGGGTGATCTCTGCGACGACTGTCCGGTCGTGGCCAATCCCAATCAACTGGACACGGACGACGACGGTCTGGGGGATGCGTGCGACAACTGCCCGACGACCGCGAATGTCAACCAGCAGGATACCGATGGCGATGGTCGCGGCGATGTCTGTGACAATTGCCCGACCGTGGTAAATTCCAATCAGCAGGACACCGACGGCGATGGCAAGGGCGATGCGTGTGACAATTGCCCGGCCTTGGCAAATGCCAATCAGGAGGACACGGACGGTGATGGCCGGGGCAACGTGTGCGACAACTGCCCGACGGTGACAAATCCCGACCAGCAGGATACGGATGGCGACCAGTTCGGTGATGCCTGTGACAACTGCCCGATGGTGTCCAATACCCTGCAGCAGGATGCCGACGGCGACGCTATTGGTGACGCCTGTGACAATTGTCCCTATTTCGCCAATCCTGACCCGACGGGCTGCCCGCATCACGGTGATGTCAGTCCCGATGGTTTCTTCGACGTGTTCGATGTCGTGGGCCTGATTGACTACGCGTTTTCCGGTGGCGCCCAGCCGCCAAAGGATTCGTCCTGTCCACACATTGACCGTGGCGACGTCAACTGCGATAGGGTGGACGATGTTTTCGATGTGGTCTATTTAATTGACCACGTCTTCAGCGGCGGTGCGCCGCCGTGCAATCCATGCGCGTGCAACCCGTACCCGGTGAATTGCCCGTAGCATCCGCAAGCAGGGGTGTATTGACGGTTTTGCAGTGGATGACTCCGCACGTGCCCGATGGGAAGGCGATCCGCCGTGGCGGGCTGCTGAGCCTCTTGCCGCGGGTAAGAAGCCGTAGGGCGGCTGCCCTGACCACCGGTCGCTTGGGGACACGTGTACAGGCGGGCAGCCGCCAGTCCTGCGATGCCAGCCGTAGAGGGCGGCTGCCCTGACCGCCGGCCGCTTGGGGACACATGCACAGGCGGGCAGCCGCCATCCCTGCGGAGCCGGTCGTAGATACCGTGTTCCACGTCAAGCGTTGAGCCCATGGAGCGCCGGGTTAAAGGCGGTCTGGTTTTTGAGTACACCATGGATGAGGTGCAGCAGTTTGCGCATACAGGCGACGATGGCCACTTTCTT
>Ga0315273_10010368_pt1 | contig 11878 bp, 18 predicted proteins | sample YL17G02_0_MG_FD_205753 | JGI IMG/M metagenome (GOLD analysis project Ga0315273, IMG submission 205753) | Sediment microbial communities from Yellowstone Lake, YNP, Wyoming, USA - YL17G02_0 | ecosystem: Environmental > Aquatic > Freshwater > Lake > Sediment | place: USA: Wyoming | collected... | reverse complement strand
ATCGTGCTCTTCTGAAGGCATTTTCATATCTTTCATTTTAATTCAAATCCCAATTTCTTCAGTTTATTTTTCGCTTTCTCTATATATCTGTCTTGAATAAGAATATGGTCTGTTGAATATGCAGATATTACAAATAGGGGAATTTTTTCTTTTGCTAATTCATTAGAAATTTGAGCTATAAAACCAACTAAATTAAAAGGGAGTATCATATCAAATGTTATTAATCTGTAATTTTTTTGTATCTTAATTACATCTCTCAAGTTAGCCTCGTCTTGTAGAATTATGGAAGTTATTTCTTTATTATCAATTATATTTGCGAAGGCTCCTTCTAGCACTTTTTTGGATTTTATTATTGCATATTTTTTATCACTTATCACAACTATTTTTTTCATATAATCTTATTCCTTCTCTATCGCCTCAACTTTATATCCTGTTCTAGAAACTGCTTTCCTTATATCTTCATCAGAAATTTCTTTGTCAGATTCTATGAATCCTTTTTTTGTAAGAAGACTGACTGAAACGCTTTTTATTCCGCTGACTTTTTTTAAACTTCTTTCCACATTGGATGCGCAGGAAGCGCAATGCATACCAGAAATTGTTATTTTCTTCTTCATTTTATTTTAATTGCATGTTTAGTTATATCCAGACTGCAAGCATTGTGCTTTTTACAATACTCTTCGCATTTCTCAGCCCACTTCATATCTTTATACATCCACCCGCATTTCATACATTTGAATACTATTCTTCTTTTAAAATTTGTTTCTTCTACCATAATTTATCTTTTCTTCTGGATTTGCTGTGATAGCCAGATAATCAAAAGTATCAAAGATATAACAATTAAAATCCCAAAAATCCAGCCAAAAAACATCATTCCAGAGCCGTAATTTCCATACATCATTCCCATCATGCCCCCGAAGCCATAACCGAGACTTCCAAAGCCAATTAATCCAAATCCGCCTAGTAGAAATAAGAGTACAACTATTCCTAAAATCCATATTAGCAAGTTTTTATCGCTCATTTTCATATTTTTAATTTATTCTACTATCAAAGTTCCATAGCCCATTCCCATTCCGCAGGCGAATCTGTAAGTTCCTTTTTGGGTTGGGGTGAAATCAAGAGTATCTGAGGGGGTTGGAAGAGATTTTGCCAGATTCAAATTTTTTATTGTAAAATACCTGAAGCACCCCTGAATGCTACTATCAAGACTAATGCTTACAGGCTGGTTTGCTTTTACAGTAATTGTCTGGGGATAATAGTTATAATTTTTATAGCTTAAGACTACTTTTTGGACATCGCCATTAGTATTAGAATTTCCATTATTTGTATTTACAGCATTTCCACTTAGGGTATTTCCTCTTAGAAAGAAGAATGCTCCAATTGCAAGAATTGCTAATATGAATATTACTGCTATCGTTGTGCTCTTCATGCGAATATTCCCCCTCTTGGACCAAAGACAATGAACCAAGTAGTTATAGCGATTAGGATAAATGTTAATGCAATTATGAATGAATTTGAACCTTTATTTTTGGCTTCAATCTCCTTGGCTTCTTTGTAAATCATGTAATTTAATCCAAAGGTTATAATTGCAGATACAATGAAGACAAGAACAAAGGCAATTTTAAGATGGTCATTGATTAACATAAATGCAGTCATTGCTCCCATTAATCCGCCCATAAATGCAGCCATCATGCCTTCCATTATTCCCATTATACCGCAGCATTTTCCATTCCATATTCCAAAGAGCATTCCAACTGCTATTCCGAAAAATCCTCCGAAGAACATTCCATTTGTTGCAGCAACATAGAATCCTATCAAGAAAGAAGAAATCATTCCAAGAGTCATTCCAATCATCATTCCAGCCATGCATGCAAATTCTTTGTATGCTCTTATTTGCTTTATCGCAGGCATTATCAATGCGAGGCTCAAAGCCACGAAGAAAAGGTTTAATCCATATTTGGGAATAAAATCAGAAATATTTTTGAAGCTAAGGAAATATAATACCGCTAAAAGAACTGCTGAAGTTAGAAGAGAATAAATAATTGTCTTTATCAACTCTCCTTCTACTCTCTTGCCATTGAGTTCTTTTAAAAATTGCTTAAACATGAATTGTTAAGAAAAAGTTTCTATATAACTGCTTTGGTGAAACTAGTTTCATTAAGCTGTAATAGTGATTGTCCCCTTCATATTTGCATGAACTGAACAATGATAAGCAAATGTCCCAACAGTACTAAAGGTGTGAGAATATGATTGTCCATTGCTAAGACTGGAAGAATTCAACTCTGTTCCAGAATCAGAAGTTATTGTATGTGCCATAGGATCGAGATTTGTCCAAATAACAGTATCACCGGATTTTATAGCTAAATTTGAAGGGGAAAATGTATAACCCATTATGTTTATATTATAAGTTTTAGGAGTTCCGGTTGGGGGAGAAGTATTATTTGTGGTATTTGGAATTGCCGTGCTTGGTCCGCTTGCGGGCTGTGATACAAGCAAATAAATTCCAGCTCCTATAAGGAGAATTCCCAGTATTAAGATTAATGCTCCGAATTTCATGCTCTCTTTTATCTTCTTTATAGTAAAATATATCTTATAAATCTTTTCCTAATCTTTCAATACAACTATATTGTTCATACCTCTTCTCTTTCGTTCAATTATCTGCTTTGCTTCGAGCTTGTCCAAAAGTCTGGTAACCCCGACTTTTCCTATATTCAATTTTTCCATTAATTCGCTTTGGAACATTGCTCCGTTATCTTTTTGGAGGAGATTTATCGCCTCTTTTTCAGATTTTTCCAATCCATCGAGGTTGAGCTTCTTCTTGCTCTCTTTAACTCTTCTTACAATTATCTTTTCCTTTGGTTTTGCGAAAATAAGAATTAATCCGATTATAACAAGAACTCCAACAATAGCCAAAGCAAGATAAGTTTGCTGGGTTATTGTGCTATACATCGGGCAGGCAGTAACTTCCATTGAACAGCTGCTATTTACTATTTGTGTTAATGCACTTTGAAAAATGAAAATTATGGCTACAAGCAAGGCTGCGATGCCAACAACAAGAAAGCCAACATGTTTGTTCTCCATAAAGATAAATAAGAAAATTGATTTAAGAATGTTGCGATATCACTTTGGAAATTTTATTTTATAAACTCCAATACCTCTTTAACTATATTACTCTCAAAGCCCTTAAAATCATGCTTTGCCCCCTCAAAAACAACCCCGTGAAACTTTTTACTATTTATAGCATGTCTTTTTAACATCTCATTTGATTTGTATGCATCAGTTATGATGCCATCATCTTTTGTGCCAAAAATAGAGAGCATAGGAACTTTAATTGAACTAACTGTTTCAAATCCTCTTTCAGGATTATAATAATTGAAAATAGCTAAGTTATTATTTTCAAAAGAGAAATTTAGAAAAGATTTGGCTGATTGTCGTGCAAATTCCCAATGTATATCAGACAGCAATTCATTCTCTTTGCCTCTTTTAATAAGCTCTTTGGCTTCTTTTAGGAATCTCTCATAATCTGCTTTATAATTAGGTTCAACTAATAAACCCATCATATCAGAAGGAGATATAAACAATAGACTCTTTACAGCAGGATTATCTTTTATTTTTTGATAATATGCTATTTTAGAACACCCTAAACTATGCCCTTGCAGATGAATATGATTATATCCTCTTGATTCAAGAAATTTTATCCATGCATCTATATCATTTACTGATTCTTCAAAAATTTCATAAGAATTTCCTAATAGCTTTTTACTGCCCTTGGAAGTTGAGAACCATCGGAGAAGTTCAGAACCACGTGTTTCAACTGTCAAGAAGGCAATATCATTCTTAGGATAATCTGAAAGCATGGTTTTAATAAAACTATTCTCCCAAAAATTTCCCGACATGCCATGAATATGTAAGATAGCTCTATTTGTCTTATTAACTGGTTCTGTTAATAGCCCCTGCAGAATAAGATTATCTTTTGTAGTAGTCTCAACAAAATTCATATATCTTTTACCTGCTAGAAATATATAAATTTATCTCAGATTATTGCAAAGCGCCCACTGCAGGAATCGAACCTGCGAGCCCTTTCGGGCCAAGCTTTCCAAGCTTGTGCAATACCATTATGCGAAGTGGGCAATAAAAAAAGTACTTGGAGGTTGTTTATAAAATTAATCTGAACTAGCCGATTTTTGTTCTTCTGCCAACCTTTGCAAATGATGATCACCCCAATAATAGTCTATGCCTTTCCATTCACGATAGAATTGTGAGAAAAAGCCCTCAATAGATTTTGCTACTACTTCTATTTTAGGATTTCCATCAATTTTTATAACTCTACCAAACAATTTCGGATTTTTTCTAGATAATTCATACAAACCTTGATAGTTTGCGCTTGCTTTATCCATAAATTCTCGAAGTTCGAATTTTTCTCTAGGAGCATTCCTACCCCTTCTTCTTTCTTCTGCAACATCTCCAGAAACATCCAGAAAAAATGTTAAATCTGGCTTTATAATTCCCCTATCGGATTGCATTTTAAGCAATTTATCTAGAGGTATTCCTTGAGCTTGTTGATAAGCGCATGTAGACATTTTGTATCTTGAGCATAAAACAATAACTCCGGCACGAATATTTGGCATTAATAACTCATAAGTATGTTCTCTTCTGTCTTCAATATACAACTCAGTCATCTCTTCTGCATTAGAATAAGGATCTGTCTCTTTCTCTAATTTTTTCTTTATTTCTTCACGACTTTTTGTTGGTTCATGAGTTGCTAAAATATTCTGATATTTGTCCCAACTCTTGATTGTTTTATATAATATGTCTAGTTGGGTATCTTCACCACTTCCATCAATTCCTTCGAACACTACAAAGAGCCCTTGCGTTCTTTCTTCCAGCATCTTACGCGGCCATATCAGCTTTAGAATTCCATTTCTCTGGATTGTATCCCAAAATTTCTGCATAACCCATTTCTTTTTCAGTTTGAATTGCAGGCATCTCAATTGCATCCAATAAAGGAACACCACTTTTAATTTCAAGCCTTGGGAGTGGCTTAGGCATTTTTGATAACTGCATTAATATAAATGGAACATGATCCTTTCCTTCATTTCCTTCGCTTTCTGATGGAGCTGTTTTTAGATACCATTCTCTTAAATCCAAATATTTAGTTAAGTCTTTGGACTTGCTTTCTGCAACTTCTCTGAATTTCTTTTGGAATTCCTCAACATTATTTGATTCCATCCAAAAATCAGAACGTGGCGGAACACCAAGATAGGCATGAGCATTAAATAATTGGGTGGTAAGATTTCGAGGCTTGTATCCTGTTTCATTTGCAATCATGTGCAATAAAAGAGCATCTTGTGCAATATTAAAGGGAACACCCAAGAAAACATCGCAGCTTCTTTGCCCCATTGCTAAATCCATATAACCATTAGCCCAAACAGAAAATTGATGCCAGAAAGGGCATGGACCTAGAGCCATCTCTTCTCGACCGGATGCAACATTAGGCAAATTTGCAACATTCCATGCAGATAAAGTATGATATCTTGAGCCAGGCACACTTCTTATTCCTTTTATTAACATTTCTAATTGGTCTATTTCTTCACCATTTGGATCGTGCCAATGTCTCCATTGATAGCCATAAACAGGACCCAAATCGCCATTGCCAACCATTTCTGGTTCTGTCAGTAATCTTGTTTTATAATCTTCAAATCCTCTATGCCAGATATTTGAGTGTTTAGGAATTTTTTCTGCTAGTCCTATTTCTTCTAAATATTTACCATAAGCATTTTTTGTCCAGATATGAATATTCTGATTGATTAAAGATAGAACACTCCTTTCGCCTCTTAATTTCCAGAAGACTTCTTCAAATGGGAGACGAGGGGGGACATTCTTTGTTGTCATTAATGGAAATCCCACTCTTGTATCATAAGTGCTCATCGCTCCTGATTTTCCCAGAATATGCTCTTGTGTCCTTGGCTCAAATTGGACATCTCCTCTTCCTAAAATCTCTTTTAGAAGCTGATGATATTGCTCCATTACAAGTAGACAAAAATATTCTTTTTAAATAAATATGTAAAAAATTATATACTTTATTCCTTCATCTCAATCTTTATATTGACATTCTTGGGAACTTTCATTCTCATGATGTGATGCAGGACTTTTTCGTTTGCGGGGAGGTCAATCAATCGCTTGTGTATTCTCATCTGAAAATTATCAAATGTTGCTGTACCGTTTCCGCATGGGGATTTTCTTGTTGTTATCTTCAATATCTTTGTCGGAAGAGGAACAGGACCGCTTACTACAATGCCTGATTTGTCAGCAATATCCTTGATTGAATTGCAGATTTCATTAAGCATTTCAATGTCTGTGCTGTTCAATTTTATTCTTGCTTTTACCATAAAGTTATATTCAGGAAATAGTTTAAAAATGTTATTATCCTATAGGCAGTATGGAAAACAGGAAATTTTCTTATGTCCTCGGCAGAAGCCTGCGGATACAAAACAGGAGTTTTGCATAATGGAAAAGCCCACATTAAGATTGCTGGAATATCTGGAGAATATTTTTCCTAGAGATTTGGTCACAAATAGCAACCTTTTAGCTAGTCTCGGTACAGATGTTGATACCATAATTACTCTTGAAAGGAATAAACTTATAGAAAAAGTTCCAAGAGGGACGCCTAATGTATCAAGTGCAATTTCATACAGAATAACTTCTCTTGGAATACAGTTCCTTAATCAAGCAAGGCAAAAAAGGACAAATGAACTGCTTTTGGTTCTTACGATAATTTTTACTTTATCCAGCATTGCCCAGATAGTCCTGATGGTAATAAGATAAATTCTTTAAATCGTAGCAATATTTTTAAATGAATTTTTGATTAATATAAAAAATGAGAGACTTGGGAAAGACACTTTTGATTTGTGCTGCAATGCTTTTTTCTGTATCTGCCGGAACAACATCTATAGAGAAACTATTTGTTCCTCCTGAAAAAATACATATGGACCTGAAAGGAAAAGGAACACGATATGATACTGTTATTGCCTTTGATTATAACGGACAGAAAGTGAATGCTACTTATCATGTTGTTGTTAACTGGCAGAATCTATTTGGAGATGGAAACTTTGACTTGACACGGGGGGATTATACAATTGACGGAAAACAATATTCAAGTGATGGTAAAGAGATTCATCATTAAATTTATATATAATATTCTTGTAGAAGAAATATGTTGGACATTAAGCTTCTAAGGGAAAATCCACAGATTGTGAAGGAAAGCCAGAAAAAGAGAATGATGCCTGATGGTGATGTTGACAAAGTTCTTGAGCTTGATTTGAAATGGAGAAAATTCAAGAGCAAAGTTGATGACTTGAGGGCTGAAAGAAATTCTATTTCAATGCAAATAAACGAGGCAAAAAAAGCAGGCGATGAAAAGAAAGCAAAACTTCTCATAAAGAAAGCAGGCAGTATTCCCAAAGAAATAGAAAAAGTGGAAGAGCATTCAAAAAAATTAGAAGAAGAGAGAAACTCTGTTCTTGAGAATATTCCAAACATAATTGATTCAAGTGTTCCTGTTGGTGATGCTTCTAAAAATAAAGTTCTTGAAGTTTTTGGGAAACCTGAGAAATTTTCATTTGAGCCAAAAAGTCATGATGATATTTTAATCGCTCTTGATATGCTTAACATGAACAAAGCTGCAGAAGTCTCTGGAAGCAGGTTCTATTACTTGAAGAGAGATTTAGTCAAATTAAATCAGGCCTTGCTTAATTTTGCACTTGATTTTTTGGAAAAGAAAGAATTTGTCCTTGTGCAACCTCCTTTTATGCTGAAAAAAGAAATCATGAACACTGCCGTGCCTTTTGCCGCTTTTGCAGAATCGATTTATAAGATTGAAGGAGAGGATTTGTACTTAATTGGAACAGCAGAACACGCCCTAAATGCATATTATTTCAACGAGGTTCTTTCTGGAAAAGATTTGCCTATTAAACTTGCAGGAATCTCTTCTTGCTTTAGAAAAGAGGCAGGTAATAATAAAGACACTAAAGGAATTATCAGAGTCCATCAGTTTGAAAAAATTGAGCAGTTTGTTTTCTGCAAGCCGGAAGATGCCTGGAAAGAATTTGATTCTATACTAAATAATACAATTGAAATTTTTAAGAAGCTAGAAATTCCTTTCAGGACTGTTCTTCTTTCATCAGGAGATATGGGAAGAGTTCCCACAAAGACAATTGATTTGGAAGGGTGGTTTCCCAGCCAGAATACTTACCGTGAACTTGGTTCTTGTTCAAACTGCCTGGATTATCAGGCAAGAAGAGGAAATATAAAATACAATGAAGCGGGGAAGTCGAATTTTGTTTATACTCTGAATAATACCGCTATTGCAACAGAAAGAATGATGGCTTGCCTTGTTGAGAACTTTCAGCAAAAAGATGGAAGCATAAAGATTCCAAGAGCTCTTCATCCTTACATGGGTGAGAGAAAGATTATTGGAGTGAGAAAGAAAGATGTTAAAAACATTTGAAAAGGAGGAAAGATGGCAAAGGAAAAATCAGAAATTGATAAGCTAATTAGGTGGATTATAGGAATAATTGCAGTATCAGCAATTGTAGCTTTAATTATTTGGTTGATAGTGAATAGATAAAATAGCGTAACTTAAGAATTCATAAAAGGTCCATCAATGCAGGTTCTTCTTCCTTTTTTATCCACACAGCTTGAGCAGATTCCAACACCGCATCTTGTCATGTAATCAACAGATGAATAAATTCTGTCTGGAGAAGAAATTCTTGATTCCAATGGCAAAACAGCATCTATCATTGCCTTTGGTCCGCAATTGAAGAAATAGCTTCCATTCTCGAGATTATTCATCAAATTAGTAACAAGCCCTTTGGCTCCCACGCTTCCATCTTCTGTTGCTACCATTACAGGCCCATATCCTTTGAATTCATTATAGTAAGCTATATGATTTTTATCTTTTGCAGCCAATAAAGTTAATACATGTGATTCTCTGGAAAGTTTTTTTGCAAGAAGATATAATCCTGCAATGCCAGAGCCTCCGCCAACTAAGACAACATCTGATTTTGGAGAAACTCTGACTCCCTGCCCATAAGGGCCTCTTACATAAAAAGAATCTCCTTCTTTTAGAGAATTTAATTTTCTTGAAAATTCTCCTTTTTCCAATACCCCTAAAGTTAAAGGATTATCATCCATAACTGAGAAAGGCTTTTCACCTACTCCCGGTATCCATGCAAAAACAAATTGCCCTGGTTCAGCTCCCGTGACTCCATCTGTCTGAATAATGCTAAAGTCGCAGGCAATGTTTTCTTTTTTTTCAATAAGAACTCTGTCATATCTCATGTTCACTGGTTTTAGAAGTTTTTCCGCATTATTTGTTCCATTTTCCAAGTCAGAATAAATTGCTGCAAAATATCCTGCTAATTCTGGCTCATTCATGCCGATTAATGCACTGCCAATTCCAAAGAATGTTGCTCCAACTTCTGAATATGCTCTAATGTCGTCTGCATTTCTTATTCCGCCCATTCCAATGATGGGAACACTATCTCCTATTGCCTGCCTTATGTCTCTCACACATTTAAGCCCGATTGGAATTATTCCTATTCCTGAAAGTCCGCCAACTTTGTTTGTCAAGACAGGATTTCCATCTACTGAATAATAACCAGGACCGACTGTGTTTATAGCTACTATGCCCTCTGCTCCTGCAGATACAGCTGATTTGGCAATTTCTCCTATATTTGATGCATTAGGCGTTAGTTTGACATAAACCGGTTTTCCTGTTTCTTTGACAACTTCATGAGTTATTTTTGCAACCAGATTCTTGTCTTGTCCTAATTGTGTTCCATATCCTTTTGCATGGGGGCAAGAAAGGTTTAATTCAAAGCCGTCAACACATTTTTCCAAGGTTTTTGCTACAAGAACAAATTCTGATTCATCTTTGCCGAATATTGAAGCAAGCAGGAATCTGTCTTCTGGAAGATTTGCTGAAGAAAGTTTTTTCGCGAATTCTTCTGCCCCGGGATTTGTCAATCCGACAGCATTTACAAAACTGCCGGGCATGTACTGGGCAAAAATAGGTTCCCGATTTCCTGCACGAGGCAGAGATCCAATACTTTTTGTTGTTAATATTCCTAATTCTGGAATCTGCTTTGCTATCCTCTCAAGGCAGGAAACTTCTGTCATAATAATTCCTGAAGGGATTGTGAAAGGCATTACTTTTTTATTTCCAATTTGCACTTTTTCTGTTATCACCATACTTAAGAATTATGCTGCTTTTCTATAAAAAGATTTATGTGATTTTTTATATACAAAAACCTTTAAAGTATATACTTGATTATATAGTATTTCATAATAATTGAAAATATTTGAAAGGAGGTGAATATGGGCAAATTTTTTAAGTCAAAAGCAAATAGAATAGCAATAGCGATAGGTTTGTTTGCAGCTGCTATGCATGCGATTTGGGCAATCACAGTTGCAATGGGCATGGCGCAAACTTATTTGAATTGGATATTTCCTCTTCATTTCATAAGCAATTTGTATACAGTTATGCCTTTCAACGCAACAATCGCTTTGCTTCTTATAGCAGTGGCATTTGTCGCAGGTTATCTTGTGACATGGCTATTCATAGGCTTCTGGAAGCTAATGAAGCTGAAGTAATAAGAAGAAAAATTATTTTATTTTTTATTTTTATGCTAACATTTTTTCTCTGGCGCCTTTTATCTTTTCAAGAGCTTCACCGCTTATTTGTCTTATTCTCTCATCTGTAACTCCGTGATATGTAGATCCTACATGAGGGTTTGACATTCCTAACCCAATTGTTTTCCATAATATATCTTCTTCTCTTGCACTTAATTTCGATTCTTCAAAGATTTCTTCAACCAAGGTTCTTGCATCAACCACTTCAAATGGTTTTAGAGAACGCGGGTCTCCAGCATACTCATGATGATCCTCACTTACTTCATTGTCTCTTGGAGCATTTAAAGAAAGAATTTCATACGAAGAATAAAAAAGAGCTTCCTCTATATCTGCCACTGATTTGTGAGTATCTCTCGCTAATTCTTCTATAGTGGGCTTTCTGCCATATCTTTTATAATGATCTCCCTTTTGCTTTTGCACTAGCGCAGATTTTGCCTGCTCGTGAGTTGATACTCTGATTTCTGTTCCGAAGTTCTTTAATTCAAGACCGATAGCTTGCCTGATTTTAGGAGTGGCATATGTGATAAATTTGCCTTTGCTTGGATCATATGCTTCAAACGCTTTCATTAGCCCAATATTCCCCGCATTTATGAGGTCGTCACGTTCGACAATTCCTTTGGGATAATAATGTCCTACAATCTCAATTACGCAAGAAATATGGGATTCTATCAGGGCTTTTCTCAGACTTTCATTTCCTGTTTTTTGATATTGTTCAAAGAAATAATCAAATGCATCCTTTTTCCAAACATCTCTGCCTTTGATTATTTGATTTTCTGTGTAAGTATACATATTTCAAGGGATATTTCACCCATTAAAAGAATATGCTTAGTGAAGGATATAGTTTTATTTTATAGATTTCTGGTTCTTTAAAGAGGCATCAAAAACAAAATAATTGGAAGTAAGTTCTTCGCCTTTTTTTATATCCCTCATTGCAATTGTTTTATCGCCTTCATCATCGCAATTGGGATGTTTTGAATGGTTGACAAAACGCCCGTCATCACCGCAAAGAATCCATTTGCCTTCTTCAAGATAAACATATTCTAACATGTATTTCTTTACCAGTTTTGGAAGAGAATTGAACTGCTTTTTTGTTATCTTCTTGTCTATAATTGGACTATATTCCCAGATAGGCGTTCCTTTCTTTATGTTTTGGTCTGCAAATAAGCCAAGTCCATGAATCTTGCTTTTC
>Ga0315273_10010367_pt1 | contig 11878 bp, 6 predicted proteins | sample YL17G02_0_MG_FD_205753 | JGI IMG/M metagenome (GOLD analysis project Ga0315273, IMG submission 205753) | Sediment microbial communities from Yellowstone Lake, YNP, Wyoming, USA - YL17G02_0 | ecosystem: Environmental > Aquatic > Freshwater > Lake > Sediment | place: USA: Wyoming | collected... | reverse complement strand
GGAACATCGTCCACGGGAAGTTCTTGTCGGACGCCGGCAGGATCAGATGCCAGTTCCTTGACATCTCCACCACGCCCGACCACCCGCCGACATCCTTGTGCATCAGCACCGCAACCGACAGACAGATGCCCCCGACGAGCAGGACGACAAGCTGCATCATCTCCGTCCAGATCACCGCCCGCAGACCGCCGGCTATGGTGTAGAGGCCCGTCAGGATGGCCAGCAGGATGATGCTCACGAGGTAATCGATCCCGAGCAGCGACTTGAACACCACCGCCCCCAGATACAGCACCGCGCTGATCTCGACAAACACGTAGGTCAGCAGGATCAAACCGGCAAACGCCGTGCGGGGGGCCGGGCCGAATCGCCGCTCCAGGAACTCCGGCATCGTGTAGAACCCGTTCCGCAGATAGAACGGGAGGAATATCCACAGGAGCGCGTTGAACCCCAGGAGGATCGCGCCCCACTCGATCGTCATCGCGGGGAACCCGCACGAATACGCTGTCCCCATGATCGCCACGAAATGGTGGCTCGATATGTTCGCCGCGACTATGCTCCCGCCGACCATCCACCACGGAATCTTGTCGCCCGCTAGAAAGTAATCGCGCTTCGTCCCGCCGGCTTTGCGGGAGGCAACGAGACCCACCCCGAGCACAATCAGGATGTAGGCGACGAATATGGCGATGTCGATTCCCGCCAGTCTCACGTGTTCACCTTCCTTGCACGCGAACGAGCGCGCAGTCGTCGTACGTCACGTGGCCCTCGGCAAAAGGACAAGCGATCACGGTATCGAGCGCGAATCTCAGCCTGGCGGTGTGCGGCCCTATGGTTAGCGTCTTGGCGAGGCGGCGGTACGGGCCGGCGTCTCTGAGTTCGACCTTCGGATGCTCCGCGACGATCTTGCCGCTCGCGCCGAGCTCGTCGAGCTTCAGCCCCGCCGAGTCGTCCGGCGCTTTCCCGAACCCCTTGCCCTTCAGATCGACCGCCCTGACCCACACCGACGCCTCGTACGTCTCCCCCGGCTTCACGGCAATCTCCTCGTAGACCTGCGCGTGGCCGTCCTTGTCAGCGTGGGTGCGGATCGCCTCGCGCCCACAGTGGAACTCGGGCAGCCCCCAGTCCGGGTGAGTCGAGTAGGCCGACTCGGGGAAGATGTAACTCAGTGTCTGGCTGAGGAAGAGATAGGTCCAGCCGGAGGAGCTGCCCCTGGCGCCCGAGGAGCCCTGCTTGCCGGCCGGGGCGCGCTCGAAGCCAGGGTTCTCCAGCAGGTTCTCAGGCACAGACTGTGACCTGGACGCCACAGGAACCGCGCCCTTGCCGCCCTCTCCCGGCCCGACCTCGACCGCCTGCACGAATGCCTCGGAGTGCTCCACGCAATCGCCCGTGATGATCGGCGCGCCGCTGAACCGCACCTCGATCGCGCCATTCTTCGGTGCGATGCCGTTGAACACCAGATCGACCGCCTTGTTCGCCCCGCCTGCTGTCGCGGCGACATCGAGCCCCTCGACGACCGCTTTGCCGTTGATCGAGACGTCCATGCGGTTCGTCTTCGTGTCGATCCCGCGAGTGGCGGCGAGCTTGAGCCGGACGTGATATGTGCCCGGCCCGACCGTGAAGTTCGCGACGAACTCCGCCGCGTGGACGCCGTAGCGATACAGGTCGGCGTCTTTGGTTCCCTCGATCGGCTCGGCGGCCGGCGTGGTCCACCAGCTCTTCTCGACCGAATCGACCAAGCCGCCGAGCCGGACGACAAACTCAGTCGCGGGCCGCCATTTGTTGCCCTGGCTATCGACGTAATCCTCTCGTTTCGGACACCCGAAGACCCAGCGCTGCGCCTCTGTCGGACCGCTGCCGGGCTCGTAACCGGCGACTCCGGTCGCGCTCGAATACTGAGCCGACGCCGGATAGAGAAACGTGCCCCGCGACCGCGGGTTCTTCTCGCCCCTCGCGACGACCCGAAGCGTGTGCTTGCCCGGGGAGAGTCCATTCTTGTAGCAGACGACCTGGTTGAGCCGCTCGGACGGGTTCCAGAAATCGATCCCGACGAGCTGCTTTGCCCCATCAACGTAGACGTCCGCGAGGCCGCCGTCCGCGCCGACGTCCCCGATCAGCCTGACCTGGTTTCCCTCGAACTCGCAGCTTACCTCAGACCCGGCCTTATCCGCGGCGTGAATCACCTTCGACCCAACCGGCCTGAGAGTGTCGATGCTCCATGGCCCCTTGTAGGTCAGCTTGTCGGCGGGGATCACCTGCTGCGGGTCATCGCCCTTGATCGCCAGCTTAGTTGCGCCATCGTGGCGGATCGAAAGCATGCAGTCGCCGTTGGGGAGCAGCTTCGCAGTGTAGCCGTTTGCCCTCAGGTCGGGACGCGAATGCAGGACCGTCCCGTCGGCGGTGACCGCGCCCGGCCGGAACGCAAGCCGCAGGACATCGACCGCCCCCTCCGGCGCGTCGAACGTCGTGTACGTGATGAGCCCCTTGTCGTAGACGACGTTGCTGACCGTCGAGGTTGACCGCACAATGTGGTTCTCGCGGCTCGGGGCGAAGCACTCGGGCAGCCAGCCGATCGTGGAGAGCACGTGCTTCAGCGCCATCGGGTGAGCAATCTTGAACCAGCTTCCGCACACGATCTGACCGCCGTCGATGTTGTCCTCGGATACGCCCGTCTCGTGGATGTCGTATGTCGCCAGAATCTGCATCCGCCTGGCAAGCTCTCGGCCCCACTCGGAATCCGCCTCGACCCCGTACTGGGCGAATGCGACCGCCACCTCCATCGGCCCGTACCAGAGCGACCTTCCGCAGCAGCCGCTCGATTCGGGATACGCCCAGGCCCCGCTGTAGACCTCGCCCGCCGAGTTCGGATCGACGCTCGTATGGTTCAGGAAGAGCGACAGGATGTTGCGAACGTCCGCGCGCCAGTTCGGGAAGTAGTCCTTGTTGTCCATCATGTAGCGCGCGGCGAACTCGGTCACGTTTTCGAGCTGGACCCCGGCGGGCCAATCCCAGTAGTTGCGCCCCCAGGTGTCGGTTGTGAGCCACTTCGGGAGCAGCATGTCGCGCAGGTAGGCGCGTCCGGCGTCCCGCGCCTCGACGATCGCGCTATCCTTGCCCGTGTAGCCGAGCCGGATCAGTTCATCGAGGAAGTAGAGTATGAACGCGACTCCGCCGGTCTGCTTGTTGTCTTTCCAGGGGGTGTCCTCGGGGTTGGCGTAGCGGCCCCAGGGGTCGACGCCGGGCGTGCGGTCGCGCTTCTCGGCAAACAGATCGCCCCAGTGCTTCGCGGTCTCGAACCAGCGCTGGTTTCCGGTGATCTGATAGGCCCACAGGAGCGGCAGGCCGACCTCGCCGACGATATCGAGCTGGATGAACCCCTTGGGATCGCACTTGCCATATGGTTTGCCCTTGGTCGGCACGCTGATGAGGATGCCCGGCCACGGGTTGTCGGGCGGCGTCTGGCAATGGTCGATCAGGGCGTCGGCGGTGTAGGTCAGGTGCGCGATGGCGGCCGGATCGCCGGAGTAGCGGTAGTAGTCCACGAGGCCGGAGAGGACATACGCCGCGCGCTGGCCGAGATCGCCATTGGCCCAGTCATCGATCTTCGGGATCGTAATCGCGCCCTCGGGAGTGATACTCCACGCGCCGCTGAAGACGTATTCGGGCACTGCGGCGACGGCCTTAGACGCGTCCGTCCACGGATACCTCTTGAGCGTTTCCGCCGCGACGCGCACGCGCATGTCGAGCTGGCCGTTCTGGCCGGTGTACCAGGGCGCGATAACGCCGTATCGGTCCTCGACCGCCTCGTGCGCGTAGTAACGTTTCTGTGTGGTCGCCGCCTGGCAGTTCATTCCCACCAGCGCCAGCCACAACGCCCCAATGCCCGCTGAGATCATCCGTCCGGCCATCGCACCCTCCCATCACCCATCACCCAACACCCGTCACCTATCAGTGGTCGAACTGCCACTCTGTCTTCTTTTTCCGCTCGCCCTTGTCGAAGCTCGGGATCTTCAACTGTGGGCCGCCTTTGAGCGCCGACTGGTGCGCGACGATGCCCGGTGCGGTGAAAGCCACGGCTTCGTACACATCCACCGCCGGCTTGCGCTCGTTCACAAGGGCGTCGATGAACTCGTGAGTCAGGAACGTGTGCGAGCCCTCGTGGCCGCTGTCCTTGCGCAGCGGTTCGGGCAGCATGTCCGTCTTCCACCATTGGGGCTGCTCGTACTTCTCGTACTCCGCCGCCGCCCGCTCGAACCCGCCGCTGTCCTTTTCCATCTGACCGCTCACCCGGCGGATGATCGGCCCGAGCCCGTTCGGGTGCGGCTCGAAGAAGCTCATCTTCGTGCCGTACCACTGGGCCCGCTCGCAGCCGCCGAACGCGCCCCGCCAGTTCACCGAAACCCTGAAGGGATGCCCCTTTTCGGTCTTGAAGAACGCCGTCTCGCTCCAGAACGGGTTGTTGTAGGCGTTGGGGAAGTTGATCGGGTCATCGTCCCCCCAGCCCATGCACGTGACTTCGGTGAGGCGCTCTTTGGTCAGGCCGACCAGGAACGCGGTGCAGTGAGTGGGATAGTTCATCGGCGGGAGGCCGTGTCGCCAGGTGGGCTTGCCGTTCTCGTCACGCCAAAGCACGTGCTCCATCCCCGCGTGCAGGTATTCGGCCTCAGCGTAGTATATCTCTCCGAACTTGCCCTCGGCATGCCACTTGCGGGCGGAGATCATGGCCTGGTGGTAGTAGCTGGTCTCGGCCATCATGTAGGTGAGGCCGGTCTGCTCGACAGTGTTGACGAGCTCATAGCACTCATCGAGCGTCATCGCCGCCGGCACCGCGGAGATCACGTGCTTGCCGGCCTTGAGACACGCGACCGCGTGCCGCACGTGGTCCGGCGCGCCGGTGAAGACCGCGACCGCGTCCACGTTCTTGTCCTTGATGAGCTCCTCGAGTGAGTTGTAGACGTTGTCGCACTTGAACCTCTGCCGCAGTCCTTCGCGCCTGTCCGGCTTCAGGTCGCTCACCGCCTGAACCACCGAGTTCGGGTGCTCCAGCCAGTAGAACGAGGTTCCGAACCCTCCTCCGACCACTCCCATCCTGATCTTCTTGTTCGATCCCATTGAACGTGCCTCCTGTGCGAATGCGAACCTGTCGATGGCGGCCAACCCGGCCAGAGCGGCCCCGCCGGTGCGCAGAAACTGCCTTCTCGTTACGCCGCCGCTCTTCCCGGCGGGTGGACTCTTGCTCATCCATCTCCTCCTACCCGAACGCCATTTTGAAGTTGCATTCTGCAACATCAAGTTCCCCTTTGATGTCGCATATTGCGACATCAAAGCGCCTAATGGCCCTGCAGCAGCTCCGCCGCGTTCGCGTGCATGATCTTCTCCATCGTCTCCCCAGCCAGCCCGAGGCGTCTGATCGCCGCGATCAGCGCGCGCAGCTCTTCATACAGGTAGTAAGTATAGTTTGCTTCTACCTCGGGCGGTTTCCTGTCGGTGTTCCAGGAGAAAAGGCCGTCGGTGTAGTTGATGTAGGTTTCGCCGACGTGCTCGCGGACCCCGCGGATCAGGGTGATAGGAAGATCACTGCCGTAGAGCAATCGCTCGGGGCCGACGGTCTCGATCGCATACGCGAGCACGTCCGCACTCATCACAGCGGAGAAGTCGTACCACACGTTTGGCAGGCCGGCCAACTGCCCGAGCCCGCGCTGAGCGGTCGGCAGACAGAACGACCGCCCGATGTGCGCGACGATGATCCTGACCGCCGGGTAATCCCCCGATATCTCCGTCAGCTCGCGGATGTTGTCGGGGTCGGCTAGACGACCTTTCCGGGGCAGGTGGAGAGTAACGATCGCGCGATTCCGGTTCAGCGCTTCGAGGTGGGGGCGCGGGAGGAACTCGTAGATGCTGGGCTCAGGGTCCCCCGAGGGCGCAAGGTCCGGATACGGCTTGATCCCGATGAACCCGCTCCGCATCGCATCGTCGATGACTGATGGGTCCCACCCCGGCCTCGTGACCAGCAGCCCGCGCGCCCGATTGGCTGGGTCGTTCAGCCCCGCGAGGATGTAGTCGTTATTGCGCTCGAGATCGACCTCTCGCAGCGGCACACCGAACGCAAGTGCCTCGACCTCCTGCCGCGGGAAAAGGACCCGCAGATTTACCCTGAGCTCCTCCCACGACTGCAACAGCCCCGCCTCATACGCCCAGTTCGATCGCTTGCGCTCCTCGGTCAGCGGGGCGATATGCTCCACAAGCCCGACATGCACGTGGACGTCGATGACCTTTGGCGGGAGCCACGGGCTCAGTTCTTCCTCGTAGACTCTATCCGTCACTGAACTGAGTTGATTGCCATATCTGTTCCTCACAGGTCATTGCTGCGCTACCGTCTGTATTTCATTTGCCCGTCCCAACTACCACGGCACTGACTTATCCTCGGCGCACCGTCGCAATGGACATACAATTCACACACTGATCGTGATACGAGCTGTACGTGTACAACTTCACGTGGCCATCACACCTTCCTGGTGATTGCTTTCTACTCGTTGCCCATCGGCGGCTTAAGCTTATCCGGCACGACGCCATTCCGGAATGTGTAGCTAATAAGGCACCTTGAGCGGTAAGTGAGCATGAGCTGCTTCGCATGCCCGTCACAATACACAAAGTTGAGTGGGTAGAGAGGCCCCGTAGGCGAGGCTTCACCTCCCGGTTCGTGAACGCACGCCACCTCCGCTACCAGCGGTTTCCTCGTCGGGCGAGTGACATCTGCCGTCGTGAAGCCGCAGAGCGCGGACTGGGGGTAAGCCTGGACCCAAGGGTTGTTATCGTGCGGGCAATACCACCAATAGCTCCAACCCATGAGGGCTTGATATTGCTTTGAGATCAACGCCTTAGCCACCGGGCACCATCGGATATCTTTGTTGCCACTTACGTACCTTCGCACCGCGAGGTAACACGTCTGCGACCCTCCGGTCGCGCGGGCATGTGGGTAGTGCAAGGCTGCTCCGGCATAAGGATAGCGCCCGCTGTTGTCATCCACGTACATGGTGATTGCGTTGCCCCACTCCTTGAGGTTGTTGAGGCACACGTTTATCTGTGCCGTCCTCTTAGCTTTCAAGAAGACTGGGAAGAGGATTGCGGCCATGATCGCGATGATCGCGATCACGACCAGCAGCTCGATGAGAGTAAACCCTCTATTCCGGCGACTGCGCCTCATGTTCTTGGTCCTCCTCGTCTTCGTGTCACCCGCCTCACCTGGCAGGTGATGGTGGTGACCGAAGTCACCACCATCACGTCGCGCTATTCAGTCACTTTCTCAACGGAGACTGCGCGCAGCACAGGCACAGTGTTCGACCCGGACATCTCCGCGCCGAGCGCTCCTGTTACCGCAACGTAATCGTCAACGCTTGCCGTGCCATATACCTTCAGCATTCCGTTGCTGCCGTCGGTCATCGTAAACGAATCCTCGGCAGCATTTACAACGCGCCCCCACGCCTTAACGTAGAGGCCAATCGCCTTCCCATCCTCCAGGGTCGAGCGATTGTTCAGTCCAAGAGGCGCAGGCACCGTGGCGGAACCGTTTTCGGTGTAGCTGCTGGGAACCAAAGTCCGCTCCCCGTCAACGGTCTTGATCCTGCCTGCAATAGTGACCAGGCTGCCGACACTGGCGTTGCCCGACACCTTGATCCCCGAAGAGCGATCAACTTCCTCGATGTAGAACGAGCCGGTGAAAGAAGCCGTAACCACCTTGCCAGCAACACGGACCTCAGAATCGTCTGGCAAGCCTTTTATGGAAGCCAAGCTCGGGCTTGCTCCCGCCGGGCCTGTCAGGCTGAAGTCCTCGAAGATCGCGCGGGCGATGGTCGAGTTCGCCTGATCAACTAAGTTGGCATACCCTCCGACCCTGACCTTCGCCGTTTGAGCTGTTGTCGCGAATGTGGTCGTCAGGAACTCCCAGTCCTTGGTCTCCGCAGCATAGATCATCCGTGCCGTGCCGGCAATCGCATCTCCCGCCGAGTCGAACTCCTCGACATACAGGGCGCCCTTCTGTAAATCTCCGGTATCGCCCCATCGCGAACCGTATCTGGGATCCTCGCCGGCCCGGAACCAGCATCCGGCAGTGTAGGAGCTACCCGAAACCACAGGCACTTCCTGATACCACGTATTCTCGCCATCGATGATATCGACAGCTTCCTCTCCAGAGTGGTAGAAGACGGCAGTAGTATAAGGCGCATTTACAGTTTCAGCTCGACAGCGAGACTTCATCTCGCACTCCCATCCGTCTAACGAATCGTCCGAGCCGATGTTGAGCAGCAAGTTGCCGCCAATGGGGGTCAGATCGAAGTCAAGAGCCACATCGCCATTCACCGTTCTGAATTTGCGCTGAGCATAGTTTCCAGTCTTGCTGGCTCTCACTATGTAGTAGTGTCCGAATACCGGGGAAACCACCGTGTATTCTCCCAAGGCGTTCGTCTTGAGCACTTGCAGCGTAGTCGGCACTGCACTGGCATCAGTGACCCTGACCATAGCGCCATCTACCGGGCTTCCCGAGCTCCTCACGACGCCGTGCAGGCCGAACGCACCCGCAGGCCCGTTAAGCTCGAAGTCGTCGAATGCGCAAGCATCTGACATACTCGCCGAGTAAGCAGTGCCCTTAAGCCTGACCTTCACGGTCTGAGCATTGGTCGTGAAGCCGAGAGTGAGGTGAGTCCAAACAAGTGGATTCATGCCCGGGTCCGAGTCGGCTCGATAAGGCGTTCCGAGTTGCTGGCCGGCGGAGTCATACTCCTCAACAATCAGAGCGGCTGAGTTTAGGGTCTCACCCCAGCCCCAGTTAGGGCCCATACCGTAGATCCACACCTTGGCAGTATAAGCCTCTCCGGCTTGCACTGGTATGTCCTGATACATCCAGGCATTGCCAGACGCTGCTCCCTGTGAGAACACGACACTCGACACCTCCCCTGAATGGAAGACTGGGAAGCGTCCTGTTGAGTTGAACACAACCATCCACGGATCCCAGCCGATGGTCCAGCCCGCGGGCCAACTGTAGTCGAACCCAGCGTTGGCAGCCAGGTTCTCCGGCACCAGATCAAACGAGCAGATGTGTTCAGGCGCCGTGCGGCTCGTGGCTTGAGTGTAGTAGCCGACTTTGCCGCACCTGATCGTATGGTACTTTTCTGCCGCTGGAACGTTAAGTTCCCAGTATCCGTCAGCATCGGCGGTGACCGTATAGTCAACCCCGGGTGCCCCACTATAGTACTCTGCCGCGGATACCCAGCCAGCTACCTCAACAGTAGCACCCGGAAGCGGCAGGCCTCCGGCCTTGACCACACCGTACAGCGGCGGAAGTGGAACTCCGGCAGGGCCGTCAAGCTCGAATGTGTCGAAATTGGCGCGTTCCAGGGTTCCGTTGTAATTCCCCGACATCAGCGCCCATCCACCGACCCGCAGAAGCCTGGTCTGTGCATTGGTGGTGAATGTCAACTGCAGCGTCTCCCAGCTCTTGGTCTCGGCAGCATTGACGCGTTGCTCCGCGCCGATCGGCTGGCCGAATCTGTCAAGTTCCTGCACGAAAAGGGCGGCGTCGTCCTGCCCGTCGCCGGGAGTGCCCCATTTCGATGAGAACCTGGGGTCCTGGTGGGCAAGGAAGCGACATCGAACCGTATACTCCGCGGTTCCGTTGACGGTCGCATCCTGATAGACCCGTCCCTCCCCGGTGCTTGTGGTGCAGACGGCGGCGGCCTCCTCGCCGGAATCGTAGCGAGCATCCGATGGGCTCCACTGCGCAGCCGCGGTTTCGCTTACAACGTAGGCAACTCCCGTGACAGAAGTGGACCAGCCGCCGTTCCAGACGTTGTCGAAGCCGGCATTGGCAAGCAGGTTCACGGGCTGCAAGTCTATGTTCTTGGTGGTCGTCTCGCCGCCATTCAGGTTGCACTTCAACCTCTGAGTGTAGTAGCCGGTGTTGCTTGCAATCAGAAGTTGGCCTTGCCCGCCCAACAAACCCGTGATGGTGTAGGAACCATCGGCCCCTGTTGTGTCAGACTTGCTCTGATCCGGAAGCTCAACCGTCGCGCCCTCCAGGGCCGAGCCGCCGCCGGTCACGGTTCCAGTCAGCGAGGCGGGAACAGGCGGACCGTCGAGGACAGCATCGTCGAAGGTCACGTGCCCGGAGGTATAGAAACAAGAGATGTCCGCCTTCAGCAGATACCGCAGTTTGACTGTGCCGCCCTTCGCGGGGAACGCGACCGAGACCCGCTGGTAGGTATCAGACGCCGCGGTAAGCCCGCTTGTGTGCGTATCGAGGACTGTGCCATCGGCGGCAAGCTCTTCCACAATGAGTCCGGCCCAATCCGTGGAAGCGTTGCCGAAGCCGGATGCGTCGTCAGCGCGAGGGAGCACCCAGACTGATGCTGTGTACTCACCGCCGCCAACCGCGCCTGTCTCCTGTCGGAGAGTGCCGATACCTTCACCGGCCGAGAGCATCAAAACGCAACACGCGTCGGTGCCGCTGTGGAATGCGTACGGCGGATGATAGGGTCCGGTGACGGATTCCCCATAGTAATAGGGACACCCCATTAACGACTGGAATGTCCATCCGACAGCTACCGACGAGTTCGGGGCGCACAGGGCGAGCGCGATCGGTCCCGTCTCGAAGCCGGGATTGCACAGCAGGTTTTCCGCCATGACGGCACCGCCTGCGCCCAAAACCAGCGCGATCGCCACCATTGCCACGGCCAATTCCATCATCTTTCTCTTAGCCAACATCGCTCAAATCTCCTTTCGTTCGCCTTCCGCAACTTCTGCCAGAGTCATTTACGCCCATCGCGTGGCGTCAGCGACGCCACTAGTAGAACGATTCCGAAATAACGAGACACGCTCCACGCGGGTTGCATGCAATGGTAATTAGAAATCGCTCTACTAGCCAGATCTCACGTCTCACCGCCTTCCGTCGCCGCCGGACTTGCAGCGCACTTTCGAGATCGTCGAGAGCCACGCGACATGTCTGTTCCGGCCACTATATCATCTCTCACTGCTCGCGTGGCCCTCGACGAGGCGTATGGGCCCTCTCCACGCCTGCCCACTACTCAAGTGCCGGCCCGCCTTCGCCGTTGCCGCCCGGTCTCACCCTTTGGCTGCCGTTGCCTTGCGGACCAGCTATTACAACCCGCACGCCTTCATCGCGGAATTGCTCCACCAAAGACGGCTCTATCCCGTCGTCCGTTACGATGACGTCGGCCATGCTCACAGGACCGATCCTTGCGAAGGAAAACTGGCCAAACTTCGACGAGTCACACAGGATGACTACCTTGCTGCCGTGCTCCATGATCCTCCGCTCCCACTCGGCGGCGTGTCGGTCAACAGTGGTGATTCCGCGAGTCATGTCAATGGCGGCCACTCCCATGAATGTGACCTCCCAGAATAGATCGTCCATTTCGGATGCCGGCAGGGAGATATCCGAGGAGAATGAGTCCCGCCGTATGCCGCCGCCAAGAAAGTCGACATCCGCCACGTTGTTGGCAACCAGGTAGAGTGCCGTTTCGAGGGCGTTGGTGACAACGTGGAGGTTCTGGCCCCCCGGCAGCCTCTTTGCGAACTCACACGTGGTCGTCCCCGGCCCGATGAAGAAGCAGCCCGACGCCGGCAAGAACTGCAGAGCGGCCGAGGCAATCGCAGACTTTTCCTGGATATGCTCACCACGGATCTGAGCGTAGGGAAGCATAGCCTTGGCATCGTCTCTGAGGATAGCGCCACCGTGCGAGCGCAGCAGTTTTCCATCCTGGTCGAGTATCCTTAGAAGCCTATGCATAATAACTTGAACAATCAAATGGTGTGTGCTATACTCATATAGATGTTTGCAGAACTGACGGATGATGTGTTAGCACGGAAGTACCAG
>Ga0315273_10010366_pt1 | contig 11878 bp, 10 predicted proteins | sample YL17G02_0_MG_FD_205753 | JGI IMG/M metagenome (GOLD analysis project Ga0315273, IMG submission 205753) | Sediment microbial communities from Yellowstone Lake, YNP, Wyoming, USA - YL17G02_0 | ecosystem: Environmental > Aquatic > Freshwater > Lake > Sediment | place: USA: Wyoming | collected... | reverse complement strand
CTGGATCAAAACGTTGCCAACAAAGATCGGTTAATCATCACCAACGTGGGTAATTTCCATACCCTTGCATTTCGATTGGGTCCACACGGCATTGAAGGATTGTTCGAACATCACACCGGTTTGGTCGACCTGGATAAGCTGGAAAACCTTTTACGTCGACTTGCGGATGGGACGTTGCGTAATGAGGATGTATTTGGTGACCAGGGTCATGGGGCATTGGTATATGACAAATCCCCACTCAAGCTTGGTGAGGCTGATTACGATGTGGTAATTACCGGACCCAGGCGGAATATCTTTCATCCCCAAAAAAGGGTTGGTAGGAAGCATAGCTTAAGACCCTATTTTGCTGCCCCATACGGGGATATGATGATCACCGGATGTTTTGGATTATTAGCAGCGATTGCGGATGTGATGCCGGAGCTGGCTGAACCAATCCGAGCATCGTTATACCGTGCAGAAAGGAGCGGGATTGCCCCCTGGGATACGGATTGATATTTGTTTAGCGGGGGATCAAATGCACGGCAGTGGCTTTGAAAGTCGCAGTCACTGACTGACCTTCTTTAAGCTTCATCTCATTGGCTGATCCACGCGTGATCAAGGCAACAATGGGCAGCCCACAATCAATAAACACGCGGACCAGCGGCCCGTTTGGTGTCATACGCATGATGCGACCGTTCAAATGATTACGGGCACTGGAAATGGTCGTCCCCGGTGACGTGAATAGTGTGATATCTTCGGGGCGTAAGCAAAACAGCACACTCGTCCCAGTGGGTACATCACCGACTGCTTCTAGGCGTAAGCCATTGGCATCGACAATAACCTGACCATCCAGGGAGGTGACTACCTTGCCTGCAATGACGGTTTCAACGCCAACGAAAGCTGCCACTTCGCCGTCGCTCGGGGCGGTGAACACATCCTGGGGAGGACCAACCTGGCGCAGCACACCTCCCAACAGGACTGCCACCCGATCTCCAAGGAGCAACGCTTCGTCCAGGTCGTGTGTGATAAATATAGTAGTGATGCCGGTTTGAGATAATAAAGCATGCAGGTCCTGGAGTAGGCGCGACCTGGTGGGGGCATCTAAAGCGGAAAACGGTTCATCGAGCATCAGCAGCTCAGGCTGCAATGCGAATGCCCGTGCCAGACTGGTCCTTTGCGCCTCACCCCCGGATAAACGCTGAGCCGGGCGGTCCCTAAGATGGCTTATCTCCAACCGTTTCAGCCATTCATCTGTGAGCCGTTTGATCTCTGTACGTTGAAACCCTCGAAACTTGAGACCCAAAGCAACATTATCAAAGACAGACCGGTGCATGAGCAAAGGCTCCTGGAGCACTAGCGCGATGCGCCGACGATAAGCTAGCTCGTTTTCCTGCTCGATTGGCTTTCCACGAAAATACACCTGACCTCCATCAGGGTCAAGTAAACGAGCCAATACCAGCAGCAGGGTGCTTTTTCCGGAACCATTGGGACCAATAACAGCCAGAACTTCACCCTCTTGGATGTCTAGTGAATCAACCTGCAACACGGTCTGGTCGGAGCGCTTGACGAGCAGGTCTTTCACTCCCAAAATGGTATCTACCATATAATCTATCGTGCTCCACGCTGTTGAATGAGGGTTAACCCCAAATTGACCAGATATGCCAAGATGAGTAGCACAATGCTAAGAACAATTGCGTTTTGGAATTCACCCTTACCCGTCTCGAGAACGATAGCGGTCGTCAACACACGCGTCTGGTGGCGGATGTTGCCGCCTACCATCATCGAAGCACCCACCTCAGAGATCACACTGCCAAAAGCAGCCATCAAGGCAGCCATAAGAGGCAAGCGGGCTTCACGCCACAGAGAGATCACCATCTGGATGGGTGAGGCACCCAGGCCCAGGAGTTGTAAGCGTAGACGCGGGTTAAGTTGCTGTAAGGAGGCAGCTGTCAATCCGGTAACCACTGGAGCAGCAATGATCGTTTGGGCAATCACAATGGCGGCCGGAGTGTAAATTAGGTTCAGACTGCCGAGAGGACCACTCCGCCAGAGCGTCATGGCGACGGCCAAGCCGACCACTACCGGAGGTAACGCCATGCCCGTATTGATGATACTGAGCATAAAACTCCGCCCACGTAGTTGATTTCTTAAGGCAAGCCAGGTTCCTAAAGGAAGACCGATGAAGAGGCTGATCCCTGTAGCCAGCAAAGAAACCTTCAACGATAGAATAGTGATTTCGAAAATATCAGTGGTCATGAGGCTATTTATTCGAGCTGATTTTAAAAGACACTGCGGGTGAAAATCCCCGCCTTCGATTAAGGTAATTAGACTATTTTCCTACTGTGGCTTCATCCTTACCTGCATCAGGGGTGAACAATGATTGTCCATATTTTTCAACACCAAAGCTCCCGATTAAACTTTGAGCTTCGGGTGAGACGATATAATTTGCAAAGGCGAGTGCCCCAGCATTATTCACCGTGGAGCAGTTGGCTGGATTTACCACAATCACATGGTAAATATTCAATAGGTTTTTATCACCTTCGACTAACAAATCAAGTTGGAGGTTATCCTTATTCGCCAGGTAGGTTGCCCGGTCTGTCAAGGTATAGTCTCCCTTCTCTGATGCGATTTTCAACGTGGCACCCATCCCTTGTCCAGATTCAACATACCAATCACCTTCAGGGGTAATATTTGCAGCTTTCCAGATTGCCAGCTCTTTTGTGTTCGTACCTGATTTATCAGCCCGGCTGACGAATGGGGATTGAGTATCGGCGATCTTGGTGAAAGCCTCTGCTGCAGTGGCAGATCCCTTGATCCCTGCTGGATCTGCGGCTGGACCAACGATGATGAAATCATTATGCATCACCAGGCGGCGATCGGAGCCATAGTTCTTGTTCATGAAGTCCGTTTCAGCGGAGGGTGAATGGACCAGCAGGACATCTGCGTTGCATTCCTGACCCATTTTCATGGCTTCACCAGAACCGACTGCAACAGTTTTAACGGTGTAACCAGACTTTTGCTCAAAGTCTGGGACAAGAACATCCAATAAACCTGAATCCTGGGTGCTGGTGGTGGTTGCCAGGATCAAGCTTGGGTTCGTCGGAGCAACTACTTGAGTAGGTGCCTGGGTTGGAGCTTGTGTGGCAACGGGTGTAGCAGTGCTGCACGCCACCAGGATAAAAGATAGAATCAACAGACCTGCAAATACGATATTGAGTTGCTTTCTTCTTTTCATATTCTTCTCCGATGATGGGATTATTCAACCCCGACCATTACGTTAGAAGCCTTGATAATGGCATAAGCTTCTTTGCCTTCGGTAAGGTCGAGATTTTCAACTGAACTATTGGTGATGATTGAAACAAGCTGTGTGCCACCGGGAAGCTCAATGGTGACTTCCGCATTGACCGCACCCCGTACGACTTTTACAATCCTGCCCTTTAATATATTTCTTGCACTGAGCCTCATTTCAACCCTCCTTTTCAAACTTCCTAAATTATTATTTGATCTCCAAGATGAGTGACATCATAACCACCCAGGCTTTCGACCTGGTGGCGAAATTCACCACTATAGAATGCATCAAACATGGGGGAAAGCTGTTTTTGGATAAATTGCTCCTGCGGGATGATCAAATCGTAGCGTTCCTGGAAGAGAGGAATAAATCCCAGGTGGTGTGACAAAGCAGCCGCGTGTATGCCCAAACCCAAATCGGCTCGACCTTCCTGTATGGTGACTGCCACGGATGTATGCGTCTTGGCTTCGTCTGAATATCCAGATACCTGTTCAGCAGAAATCCCCATCCGTTTGAGCTGCTCATCCAACCATAAGCGGGTACCTGAACCACGATTCCGGTTGATAAAGCGTAGATCCTGACGAGCGATATCCTCCAATCCCAGAACTTTATGTGGATTGCTTGGGGAAACGATCAACCCTTGCTCCCGGTGGGCAAGTGTTAGCAGGACCATCTTTTTATCGGGGAAGAAGTGTCGGACGTATGGCGAGTTGTAATCTCCGCTGGCAGCGTCGTATAGATGGCATCCGGCGGCAAGGCAAAACCCCTGGCGCAAGGCAACCAATCCATCCAGGCTACCAACGGGGTTGGTTAATATAAACAGGTCGCCAAAGGATAAATGGGCGAGCATATCTAAAGCCAGGTCATGGCTGCCCGACAGCACCACTGTATGCTTGCCAGGTTTTTCGGGCAACAATAACTCCTGGAACAAGTAGGCAGGGGCTGAGGATTGGTAATATTTCTCGATATAGCCATCTGAGATTTTTACCTCACTTAATTTCACCAACCCGGCCTGCTCTAGAATCTTTAGGTGGTGCCGTATCCAGGCGGGGTGTTCGCCTAAGGCTTTTCCCAATTGGGTAAGGGTGGCGGGGGCGCCCATCAATTGTTTAAGAATAGAGAGCCGACGTGGGTCAGACACAAGTTTCAGTTGACTTAATGTATTCAATTGCTCAATTGAACGCATAAACTATATATTCCACATTAAATAATATTTTAACGGTAAGGAATAGTTTACTCGAACGACAATGATATGTCAATACAGAGAAATAGCCTGCTAAAAAAACTGTTGTGGTTTATAGATTCAAACGATTAATCGTTGGGAGAGTGCGGACCACTAAACGATTTGTATATTTGGATTCTTTATCCCCATAATTTGTCAAGCTCAACTAATTTACCGGTAATGGTAAAAGGTGAATAAAACAGTCAGCCCGGCGTCAATACTCAGACGCCGGGCTTATTTCTGATTTAGTTAAATTGCAGGTGGTAGGGGTTCGTCAGGGCTGGTGGGCGGAACCTCAGGGGGGGTAGGTGGAGTATCAAGGCTGGGGGCTGGTGTCTCTTTTTTCTTGCGTAACAAGAAGTAAGCGACAAGTACGACGATTGCAATTAAGAAGATTCCACCGCACAGGCCACCAAAAATGGAACTTAGAAAACCGTTTTGGTCACCAATGCCAGTAATACCCAACCCGCCAGCGAAGTCGACAGCGCTTATCATACCCCAACATAACGCTGTCAATCCGGGGCACCCACAACATAGCACTACTAAAATTGTTAAGATTATTGCTGTAGTTCGATTTTTCATAGCATCTCTCCTCCAAGAAATTAAATACGAACGATAACCTAAGTATACGGCATACAACTCCACTCTGCAAGTAAAAAACTACGTAGAATGGCAATGGAGTTTGAGATTGGATCGCAGGAGGAATTACTCACGCAACCTGGCATTCAATTCCTGGTCCAATCTGCGGATAATGCGCTGCCGAACCTGGGCAACATCATTATCCGTGAGGGTTTTTTCTGTCGATTGATATGTGAGTGAATATGCCAGACTTTTCTTACCCTTCCCGATTTGCTCGCTGCGATAGACATCGAATAGAGTGATATTGGTTACAATAGATCCTCCACCCTGTTGAATCATATCGGCAACACGCTGGGCTGGAATACCCTCATCAACAACAAAGGCAAGGTCTTCCAGCACAGGTGGATATGCTGAGACGGGCTTGATATCATAACGATCCGGGATCATGCTGACCAGTAGATCCATATTTAATTCTGCTGCCAACACTGGGGTAGGGGAAAAGTCGTAGCGCTCATGAACCAAGGGATGCAGTTCACCGAACACCCCGATTTGATGCTCTCCAACCAGAATGCGGGCACATTTCCCGGGATGGAAAGTGGGGTGTTCGTAAGGCTCTACATCTATGTTGATGTGTAGCTGTACTATCAAAGAAGTGATGATTCCCTTGAGATCATAAAAATCCACCAGCTCCATATCAGCTTTTTGCCAGCCTGATAATGAACGTGGTCCAGTGATCGCAATTGCCAGCCGCTGTAATTCATCCGGACGTTCTCCGGTCTCCGAAGACATGAAGATGGGTCCAGTCTCAAAAAGAGCCAGGTGGGTGCGGAAATGTGAATTTCGCTCGATTGTTTCCAAGACGCTATTTAGCACGCTGTGGCGCATTACCAAACGGTCTGAGGCAATGGGATTGATAATCCGAAGATAGGGTTGGTCATCTACGGGTGTTCCTGGTGCCAACCGACGCGCTTCACGTTCAGGCGTGGTCTGTCGATGACTGACAATCTCTTGCAGACCTAAATCCGTCAGGATGTTGATGACCCGCTCTTCGTTTTCAAGGGTAGGATTACTACGCTGAGGTGGCAGTTCTGAAGAAAGACGGGTCTCCGGGATGTGCTCATACCCATAAATGCGGGCAATCTCTTCCAGCAAGTCGGATTTACCCGTCAGGCCAGCGCTTATATCCAGTCGATGGTCAGGGGTATGGGCGCGTATGGTGACCTGGGAATTTGGATCAGTGATCAATTCACAGCCGAAATCAAGACTCTGCAAAATTTTCATGATTTCCTGGATGCTCAGATTTATCCCGAGCATGCGTTCAGTTTCTTCCGGCGTGATATCAACAACAGGATCTTGGGGCGGATGGGGATAGTTATCAACCAATCCCTGAAAAACTGTGCCACCAGCCAGCTGGAGCATTAATTTTAAACCCCGTCTTACCCCGCGTTCAGCCATGGCAGGGTGCACACCACGTGAAAAACGGAAGGCAGCTTCTGATTGAAGCTTTTGAACCGCGGCTGTCTTACGAATATTGATATTGTTCCATGCCGCCCCTTCCAGGAGGATCGTAGAGGTGCTTTTCTCCTGTGAGACTGAAAGGTTTGCTTGGGTTTCATCTCCCGCCTGATCCGTTCTCGTTATATCTACAGAAACACTTGAAGCATCGTACACTTCGGATTCAGCTCCACCCATTACACCTGCGATGGATAGGGAACCGGCAGTGTCACACACAAGCACGGTGAAGGGGTCGAGTAGGCGGTTGACGCCATCCAATGTGGTGAGTCGTTCATTGGGTTCTGCTGTACGGGTGATGATGGTGGGAGATTTACCACCCGCGCGCTTGACCAATACGTCATAGTCAAACGCATGCAGGGGTTCACCAACTTCAAGCATGGCATAGTTGGTGACATCTACGATGTTGTTGATTGGGCGCATACCAGCCAATTTGAGCCGGCGTTGCATCCAATATGGACTGGGTTTGATTGTCACACCCTGGATCAAACCGAGCACAAAACGTGGATTCATTTCGGGTTTGGTGATCTCTATGGAGGCTTTATTGGCGATGTTTGGGCCTTCGGCATGGATCTGGTAGAAATCCTCAGGGACATGTAATGGCTCACCTGTGAGGGCCGCGACTTCGCGGGCCACACCCATGATACTGGCCGTGCGGGCGATATTGGGCAGAATCTTTATATCAATAACCGCATCGCCAATATACTCCACCAATGGGACACCCACGGGGGCATCCTCATCGAGGATGATCACACCTTCGTGATCCTCAGAGATGCCAAGCTCTTTTTCAGAGCAAATCATCGAATAGGATTCAATCCCACGGATTTTAGCCGGCTTGAGAGTGGTCAGCACTTGACCAGGTTGGTGTCCATCATAAATTCGTGCTCCTTGCCGAGCATAAGCTACTTTGAGTGGTGTAGGTAGGGAACCCAAACCTTTAAATGGATACAAATTCGGTGCACCGGTCAACACGATATGATCACGCTCACCATCATAAAGCTTACACAGCACCAGCCTGTCTGCGTTGGGGTGAGGCATAACCTCTGAAACAGAAGCGACGACGATCTTATCGGGTTCCCAGGATAACCCAGAAATACTTAGGCTGATATTATCATTCCCACTTTGGCTGCCAACCTGAGTGGCTTGTGTGAGTGGAAGACCGATATTAACGATCTCCTCCACTTCCAAGCCTGCCATGGTCAGACGCGAGGCAAGCTCGGGGAGAGGAATGGTAATGTCGACGAAGTCTTTAAGCCAGGATATGGGGACTTTCATTGTTTCCTCCTAGAATTGCTCCAAAAAACGCAAATCATTCGACCAGAAATAACGGATATCTTCGATGCGGTGTTTGAGCATCATGATTCGTTCTGTCCCCAAACCGGCGGCGAACCCCGAGAACTTTGCGGGGTCATATCCACCATTTTGGAGCACGATCGGGTGCACCATACCGCACCCACCAATCTCCAGCCAACCTGTCCACGCACATACTGTGCAACCTTTACCGTTGCATAGGAGACATTCAAAATCATACTCAGCACTCGGCTCTGTAAATGGGAAGTAGGAGGCTCGAAAACGAGTGCGGATGTTTTGACCGAACAGGCGACGGGCAAAATCGCTGACTGTGCCTTTCAAATCTCCGAGCGTGATGTTCTTCCCAACCGCCAGCACTTCTAGCTGGTTGAATTGGGTTTCCTTGCGTGCGTTGATCTGTTCATAGCGATAACACATGCCTGGCAGGATGGCGCGGATTGGCTCGGGAGCATACTGGCGCATGACATGGATTTGTCCTGGAGACGTGTGAGGGCGAAGAGATACTTCAGGCATGGATGTATAGAATGTATCCCACATATCTCGGGCTGGGTGGTCGGGGGGCATGTTTAACAGACCAAAGTTATATTCATCTGTCTCAACTTCTGGAGAGCGGTAGACCTGAAATCCCATGTCTGCAAAAGCCCGAACGATTGCCCGTAAAGAGATCGTTGCGGGATGGAGTCTTCCAAGGGGTAAAACTCGACCAGGCAGGGTGACATCCAGGCGCTCGGTTTGAAGTGAGCGCAGTAGTGCTGCCTGGCGTAAGGTATCGGAACGAGTTGAAAAAGCGGCTTCCAATGCCTGCTTAACTTCATTGGCACGTCTTCCAATGGCTGGACGCTCCTCCCTGGCAAGCTTGCCAAGTTGGTCAAAAACCTGCATCAGCGGTGAAGAACGCCCAAGATAAGCAATCCGGAACGCCTCCAGACTGGTTTCATCCTGGATAGATTCCAGGGCGTGCAAGGCTTTTTGTCTAATTTGATCTAAGTCTGATAACATTTCCACCTCCAAAATCAACTTTGATGATCATTTTGCCGAAATGAAGATCAATTAATAGCCCAATGAATCAAAACTCCCGTCCCATCAAGGGACGGGAGGCATTTCCCGTGGTACCACCCTTGTTGGTCGCTCGTGCGACCCTCTTGGTCCGACAGCCTAATGGCGATCGGCCCCCAGAATAACGCTTGGGCTGCGTTCCGCGCTACTAGTGTGTGGCACATTCACCCGGACAGCTCCAGAGGGAACTTCACTGGATATTTACCTGGCGGGGTCTCAGTCGTAGCCCCAAGCCTCCCTGTCGGTTTCGATCCAGCTACTTTCCTCTTTCAAAGCCTTTATATAAGGTTCTCCTTATTATCTGCAAATATGAGGTTCTGTCAAGACTATACCATGAATGATCCTATCTAAATAGCCAATGATCCATTTATTATCTGCACATGACCAGAATGATGGAAGTGATGTGCCAACAAGCCTGGGTATGTTTTACGGGTATAATTTGTAAAATGAATATTCCCCGACCATTCTCAGTTTTCTTTCTTATTGGTCTCTCCATATTTTTCCTATCAGCTTGTAATCAAAGTAGCCCGGTTCCAACCAACACTTCGATAATGGTGGTGACACTTGAATCAACGCTGGGTACCCCGGAACCATCTCAAACGCCGATTCCACCCACTCCAACCCCAATCCCTTTGGCTGCAATTGTCAACGAGGAGGTAATCACATTAGAGGAGTTTGAGGGAGAACTCGCCCGTTACCAGGCAGTCTCTGCAATAACTGGCACGATTCTGGCATCTGACTCAAGTGCAATCGTCCTGGATGAGATGATCAACCAGACTCTATTAGCCCAATCGGCTGCTCAGAATGGTTTTATTGTGGATGAAACAATAATACAGAATAGAATAAGGGCACTTGAAACCCAACTGGGTAGCCCCCAAGCATTGGAAGATTGGAAAACCACCCATGGATATACGAGTAAGGACTTCGAACAGGCATTAAAGCGATCGGTTGGAGCAGCATGGATGCGCGACCAGATTATTACTGCTGTTCCAGAGACGGCGGAAGAAGTGCATGTGAGGCAAATATTGCTGCCGACTGCTGCACAAGCAGATGAGGTGTATGCCTCGTTAAAATCTGGGGCTGATTTTCTGGAGCAGGCAAAAAAATATGATCCGATGACAGGAGGAGATTTGGGTTGGTTTCCGCGTGGTTATCTGGACCAACCAGCCCTTGAAGAAGCAGCTTTTGCTCTTCAACCGGGTCAGTACAGCCAGGTGATCGAGACGGAGATCGGATATCACATCCTATACCTGGTTGAAAGAGACACAAGCCATATCATCCAACCGGATGCAAGGATTGCGTTACAAAGAAGCGCATTACAGGAATGGATAAACGAGCGAAGAAATCAAAGTGAGATACAAATTTTTATACCATAAAGCGATCTCACCGGGGAGATGATGCATGGATGCATTTGAATTATCCGACCCACAAGAGTCTAAACGCAGGAAAAAATCTTCAGCAATGGTTTGGAATGTCCTAACCATCCTGGTGCTGGTCATAATCCTTTGCGTCGTATCAGCCTCCCTTTTGATTTTTATTAATCCCTATACTGGTATCAATCCATTTCCCCCGCCAACTTTTTATCCTTCCGTTGCCCCACCAACCTTTACGGTCACACCGCGCTTTACCCTGGTCCCATCCTGGACACCGACCAATGCGATGATGCAAGCGACGGAAACACCGGAGGCAGCCAATATACCCATAATCACAGATACCCCTTCTGCAAGTGGGACAACAATGGATATTGTAATCGCGACTCCACCAGGCGGGTTCTCCTTTGTACCCCGAGAAGGTAGTCCAGCCGCAATCGATGGGTCAACTTTTCATCCGGAGGTAGGTTGTAATTGGACAGGCGTTGCCGGGCAGGCGACGAGTCTCAATGGCGAGTCGGTGAAAGGTTTATTTGTACAATTAGGTGGTTCCATACCTGGAGTGGAATCAGTTAATTCTCTAGCGATGACTGGATTAGCACCCCAATATGGTGAAGGTGGTTTTGAATTCACCATATCTGATAAGCTGGTAGCTTCGAATGGCACACTTTGGATCCAATTATTAGACCAACAGAACCTGCCCCTATCAGACCGGGTTTATTTTGATACATTCGATGATTGCAAAAAGAATTTAATAATCATCTACTTTGATCAGGTAAAGTAATCTATATTTAATATCAGACTTGAAATTATTCGGGGCTGCCCCATAAGGATATGGCAGCCCCTTGAGTTATCCCCATAGTTCTTTCATGTATAGGGCATCATCTTCCATCATTGGGCTTTCACAAAGTATCCTTCCCCGGCAGTGGAATGCTTTCAGGGACTTGAATAAACCATCCAGGTCCAAGTCTGATTCTTTTAGAGGAAGATGTTCTTTTTCACCTTTATCTCCGTATTGGATGCCAGAAAGGTGAATATGTAAATGCGTGAACGACTCATTGCCCAGAGTATTCCCATATACCTCCAGGATGTGTGAGAATTCATCATAGGTGTTGACTGAGCCATCTCCAGGTCGAGCATGCAAATGAGCAAAGTCAATACAAGGTTCAACACCCGCTAAAGCTTTTGCCATCGCCAATGTATCTTCAAGTGAACCAAGCATGGCTGATTTCCCCATGGTTTCGGGGCGGAGGGTCACATGATTGCCTGTTGATCTTATCTCCTCCAAACAATCCTGCAGACGTTGAATTACGATGGGCAAAACCTCGGCAGGCGGTTTTCCAAAGTAAGAGCCCGGGTGAAAGATGATGTCTGTCGCCCCAGCCAGGTTGCCATATATAGCCGCATCCATCAGACGCTTACGCGAGTTGACCCACTCTTCATCGGTGGCATTTAAATTGATATAGTAGGGGGCATGGATGCTAATTAATACACCCTGCTCATTACCGGCAGCCTGGATTGCTGTACAGGTCTGCTCAGTTACCCGCACGGCGCGCACCC
>Ga0315273_10010365_pt1 | contig 11878 bp, 12 predicted proteins | sample YL17G02_0_MG_FD_205753 | JGI IMG/M metagenome (GOLD analysis project Ga0315273, IMG submission 205753) | Sediment microbial communities from Yellowstone Lake, YNP, Wyoming, USA - YL17G02_0 | ecosystem: Environmental > Aquatic > Freshwater > Lake > Sediment | place: USA: Wyoming | collected... | reverse complement strand
GGCTGGCGTTGGCACTCGAGGCCAGGCTTGGCAGATGGGTTCGTTACCCGTTTGGGATTCGATGCGTCGTCGTGGGCCAGCGGCAGTGACGCAGCCGGGACGGTGTATTCTGGGCGCGTGTCGGAGCATCGCGCAGACACGCATTGCAGGCTGGGTCTGTTCACTCCAGGGCCGGATGGCAACTCCTCAGGAGGCCTCGCGTGTTCAACGCTGACGTGTCGTGGAGACGTCGATGACCGGACGCTACGTGTTGATGACCGGAGCCAGTCGCGGGCTGGGCCGGGCTCTGGCGACGGCGTTCTGGGAGGCTGGTGCCCATCTTCTGCTTGTCGACCGCCGCCAGGAGGGCCTCGATGCAGTGGCGGCCGAGCTCCAGCCCCGACCCTCGCAGCACGTCTGGACGTTGCCGGTTGATTTGGCCGACGCCGATGGCGCGGAGCGGATCGTGTCGGCGGCTCGTACGTGGTGGCCTCGCGTGGACGTGCTGGTCAACAACGCCGCCATACAGGGTCCGATCGGCCCGCTGTCGGGGAACGACTGGGGCTCGTGGGTGGTGACCTTGCAGGTCGATTTGGTGACGCCCGCCGCGTTGTGTCGCCTGGTGACCGCATGGATGACAGAGCAGGGCGGCGGCAGCGTGATCAATATTTCCGGCGGAGGCGCGACCTCGGCACGGCCGAATTACTCGGCGTACGCGACCGCGAAAACCGGGCTCGTGCGCCTCAGCGAGACGCTCGCCGAAGAATTGCGGCCGCATGGGATTCGCGTGAACTGCGTTGCGCCGGGCACAATGGCCACCGAGATGCTCGGTGAGACGTTGAAGTCCGGGCCAGATGTCGCCGGGACTCAGGAGTACGAGGTGGCGGCCAGAGTGCTGGGGGAAGGCGGGACCGCCATGCGCCGTGCCACCGACCTGTGCTTGTTCCTCGCGTCTTCGGCGTCCGAGGGCGTGACCGGGAAGCTCATCAGTGCGCTCTGGGATCCCTGGGAACGACTGCAGGAGTACCGCGGAGACCTCGACGGATCGGACATCTACACGCTTCGGCGCATTGTGCCGCGGGATCGCGGGAAAGATTGGGGAGACCGATGAGCAGGCTGCCGGGAGTGGCCATCGTCGGGTGTGGCATGATTGGCCAGAAGCGGGCGAAGGCCCTGGCTGGGGCCAGACTTGTGGCGTGCGCGGACCTCGAGCGCCAGCGTGCGGAGGCGCTGGCGCGCACTGCGGCGGGCGCGGTGGCGACCGACGACTGGCGCGCGGCCGTTCGTCATCCCGACGTGGACATCGTGATCGTGGCCACGACCAACGACATGCTGGCAGAGATCAGCCGGGAGGCCCTCGAGGCTGGACGACACGTGATCGTGGAGAAGCCTGCGGCGCGGTCGGTGAGCGAGATCGACACCGTCATCACGGCGGCCGGGCGGCACCACCGGCTGGTGCGGGTCGGGTTCAACCACCGCTACCACCCAGCTCTTCAGAAGGCTCACGAACTGTTTCGCGCGGGCGCGCTGGGGGACTTGATGTTCGTGCGCGGCCGGTACGGCCACGGCGCGCGTCCGGGCTACGACAAAGAATGGCGCGCCGACCCGGTGTTGTCCGGCGGGGGCGAACTGATCGACCAGGGGGTCCATCTGATCGATCTGTCCCGATGGTTCCTGGGCGACTTCATCCGGGTGAGTGGGTTCGCGCACACGTTCTACTGGCAGATGCCCGTGGATGACAACGCGTTCTTGACGCTCCGCACGGCTGGCGAGCACACGGCCTTCCTACACGTGAGTTGCACGGAGTGGAAGAACCTGTTCTCGCTGGAAATCTACGGGCGCGACGCGAAGGTCCACATCGATGGCCTCGGCGGCAGTTATGGCGTCGAGCGACTGGCGTACTATCGGATGCTGCCCGAGATGGGGCCACCCGAGACATCCATCTGGGAATACCCCGGGGGCGATCAGTCGTGGGCGCTTGAATTCGCGGAGTTCCTGGAGGATGTTGACCTGAACCGAACGCCGTCGGCTGGTCTGGCCGACGCGCGAGCGGCGCTGATCGTGGTCGAAGAGATCTATCGCCAGTCGGGGTATCCTCGATGATTATCACGCGCAGCCCTCTTCGGATCACGCTGGGTGGCGGAGGCACGGACCTGCCGTCGTACTACCGTGAGCACGGCGGATTCCTGGTCGCGGCCGCGATCGACCGGTACGTCTATGTGACGGTGATGCGTCCGTTTACGCCGGGCATCTACCTGAAGTACTCGCAGCTCGAGCACGTGAACACGGCCGACGAGGTCCAGCACCCGATCATCCGCGAGGCGATCAAGCTGCTGGACTTCCGAACGCCCCAGGTCGAAATCACGACGCTGGCGGACATCCCGGCCGGCACGGGCCTGGGGTCGTCCGGCAGTTTCACCACGGCACTGCTGAAGGCGCTCCACGCCCATCGCCGCCGCCTCCTGCATCCGAGCGAGCTGGCCGAACTCGCGTGCGAGATCGAGATCAACCGTCTTGGCGAGCCGATCGGCAAGCAGGATCAGTACATCGCGGCCTACGGAGGTGTGACCTGTTTCACGTTCAACCGGAACGGACGCGTCGAGGCGGAGCGACTCAAGATACCGGTGGACGCGCTCTTCAACCTGGAGGACAACCTGCTGCTCTTCTTCACCGGGTTCTCGCGCAGCGCCGGCAGCATCCTCTCAGACCAGAAGACGCGATCCGAGGCCCGCGACGCCGACATGTTGGAGAACCTCCACCACGTGAAGGATCTCGGTCTTCGCTCGCGCGATGCGCTGGTCAGCGGCGACACGGATCTGTTCGGCACACTGATGCACGAGCACTGGGAACACAAGAAGCGGCGATCGGGCGGGATGAGCAGCCCTCAGATTGACGAGTGGTACGCCCTCGGGATGGAGAACGGCGCGCTGGGCGGCAAGTTGGTCGGCGCGGGTGGTGGTGGGTTCCTGATGTTCTACGCCGCGGACCGGAACAGGCTGCGCGGTGCCATGTCACGGGCCGGCCTCGAAGAGGTGCGGTTCCGGTTCGACTTCGAAGGCACGAAGGTCTTGTTCGGATGAGCCTCCCAGTCGCCATCCTTGCCGGCGGCCTCGCCACACGGCTCTGGCCCATCACCGAGCGCGTCCCGAAGGCCCTCGTAGACGTGGCTGGGCGCCCGTTTGCCGTACATCAGGTCGAACTGCTGCGGCGACACGGCCTGACCGACATCATCTTCCTCGTAGGGTACCTCGGCGAGATGGTGCGTGACGAACTGGGTGACGGCAGCCGGTGGGGAGTGCGGCTGCGGTACGTGTTCGACGGCCCGGCGCCGCTCGGCACGGGCGGCGCGCTTCGGCAGGCGCTCCCCCAGCTTGGCGACCCGTTCTTCGTGCTCTATGGTGACTCGTACCTCGAGTGCGACTACGCGGCGGTCGAACGGGTGTTTTGCGACACCGGGTTGAACGGCCTGATGACCGTGTGTGGCAACGATGACCAGTGGGGTCAGAGCAACGTCCTGTTCGAGAACGGTCGAATCGTACGGTACGACAAGGTCCACCGCTCGCCTGACATGCGCCATATCGACTACGGCCTTGGCGTCTTCCGGCACGGCGCGTTTGCCAACCGGGCGGATGACCAGGCGTTCGATCTGGCCACGGTCTACCGGGAACTGCTCGCACGACATGACCTCGCGGGATTTGAGGTGCCGACGCGATTCTATGAAATCGGCTCACCTCAGGGACTCGAAGAAACCCGCGTTTACCTGGCAAGGAAGAAGTACTTAGTCCGATGAGCTACACGACACAACATCTTGACGAAGCCGCCCGCGTACTGGCGGGCCTCGACGTCGCCGCCATCGAACATATCGTCCGGCTTCTCGCCGCGCTTCGTGAACGGCGCGGCCGACTGTTCTTTCTCGGCGTCGGCGGGAGCGCCGCCAACTGCTCGCACGCGGTGAACGATTTCCGGAAGATCGTGGGCATCGAGGCCTACACCCCAGTCGACAACGTGTCCGAGCTCACGGCACGTACGAACGACGAAGGGTGGGAGCGCGTGTTCGTCAACTGGCTGAAGGGCAGTCGCCTGACGGCCCAGGATATGATCTTCGTGTTCTCGGTCGGCGGAGGCAGCCTCGAGAAGAACGTGAGTCCGAACCTGGTGCTCGCGCTGCAGTTTGCCAAAGAAGTCGGCGCGCAGGTGGTTGGCGTCGTTGGCCGCGATGGCGGGTACACGGCACAGGTGGCTGATGCCTGCGTCATCGTGCCGACGGTCAACCCCGAGAACGTGACGCCGCATGCCGAAGCGTGTCAGGCCGTCGTGTGGCATCTGCTGGTGTCGCACCCTTCGCTGAAGGCAGCTCAGACCAAATGGGAATCGACAGAGGCACATGCCGCGCCGTCTTCCTCGACCGCGACGGCGTAATCAACCGAGCGATTGTGCGGGACGGCAAGCCATACCCGCCGGCCACAGTCGACGCTGTCGAGATCCTGCCGGGCGTCGCGGATGGACTCGCTCGTCTCCGCGACGCGGGATTCCGCCTGGTGGTCGTCACGAACCAGCCGGACATTGCGCGTGGGACGCAGGCGCGCGATGTGGTCGAAACGATCCACGCTCATCTCGCCGCGATGCTGCCGATCGACGAGTTCCGCGTGTGCGCCCACGACGATGACGACGCCTGCACCTGTCGCAAGCCGAAGCCCGGTATGCTGAAGGACGCGGCCAGGGCCGCGGACATCGATGTGGGGGCCAGTTTCATGGTCGGCGACCGATGGCGCGACATCGAGGCTGGCCGCGCGGCCGGATGCCGGACCGTCTTCATCGACCACCATTACGAAGAGCGGCGTCCCCAGGATCCCGACGTCATCGTGCCGTCGTTCCCGGACGCGGTCAACTGGATACTGAAGAAAGGACAGGACCCGGCATGACACGTGTAGACAACCTGTCTGTGAAGATCTTCGCCGACGGTGCCGACCTGGCCGGTATGCTCGAGATGTACGCCAAGCCGTTCATCAAGGGGTTCACCACCAATCCGACACTGATGCGCAAGGCGGGCATTGCCGACTACGCGGCGTTCGCACGCGACGTGCTCCGGGCCATCCCGGACCGGCCCATCTCATTCGAGGTCTTCTCGGACGAGTTCGCCGAAATGGAGCGGCAGGCGCACCTGATCGCGTCGTGGGGCGAGAACGTCTACGTCAAGATCCCGGTGACGAACACACGCCAGGAATCGTCGTGCGACCTGGTTGACCGGCTCGCACACAGCGGCGTGAAGCTGAATGTGACGGCCCTGCTCTCGCTGGGCCAGGTTCGGGACGTAGCACAGGCGGTCCGAGGCGGCGCTCCGTGCTGCATGTCCGTCTTCGCGGGGCGCGTGGCTGATACGGGTCGCGACCCCGTCCCGCTGATGACGGCGGCGGTCGAAATGCTGAAACGTGCGCCGAACGCCGAGTTGATCTGGGCCAGCCCGCGCGAGTTGCTCAATATCTTTCAAGCCGACGAGATCGGGTGCCAGATCATCACGGTGACGAACGACATCCTCAAGAAGCTGTCGCTCGTGGACCGGGACCTGGATGACTACTCCCTCGACACAGTGAAGATGTTCTACACGGACGCGCAGCACGCGGGATTCCGGCTGTAACACTCCTACCAGGCCGGCTTCGCCGGCATGACGTCGGGAGAAAGAGTGCGCTACATCGTCACGGGAGCTGCGGGATTCATCGGGAGTAACCTGGTCGATCGCCTGCTGGCCGACGGCCACGACGTAGCCGGCTACGACAATTTCTCATCCGGCCAGCGGCGGTTTCTCGAGCAGGCGCTGCGGTCGTCGCGATTCACCCTCATCGAAGGAGACACCCTCGACCGCGAGGGGCTGACCCGAGCCTGCGCTGGCGGCGACTTTGTCTTTCATCTGGCCGCAAATGCCGATGTCCGGGGCGGGATCGATCATCCGGGCAGAGACCTCGAACAGAATACGGTAGCGACCTTCAACATTCTCGAGGCCATGCGGGCCAACGGCATCCGCCGACTGGCCTTCTCGTCCACCGGCTCGATCTACGGCGAACCGCAGGTGTTCCCCACCCCTGAAGACGCGCCGTTCCCGGTGCAGACCTCGTTCTACGGGGCATCGAAGCTGGCCGGCGAAGGGTTGATCGCCGCCTACTGCGAGGGTTTCGGGTTCAACGCGTGCATCTTCCGATTCGTCTCGATTCTGGGCGAACGGTACTCGCACGGTCACGTCTTCGACTTCTTCGGCAGCCTCCGGAACAACCCCGACCGTCTGCGCGTGCTGGGCAACGGGAAGCAGCGCAAGTCGTATCTGTACGTCCAGGACTGCCTCGACGCGATGCTGACGGCCATCGCCATGACCCCGTCAGGTGTGGGCATCTACAACCTCGGGACAGACGAGTACTGCCAGGTCAACCACTCGATTGGGTGGATCACCGGCCATCTGGGGCTGTCGCCCCAACTGGATTACACCGGTGGTGAACGGGGGTGGGTGGGCGACAGTCCGTTCATCTTCCTGGACTGTAGCCGCATCCGGTCGCTGGGCTGGGTGCCCAAGCTCACGATCCGCGACGGCGTCCTGCGGACGGTTGACTATCTCCGCGCGAACGAGTGGTTGTTCAACTCGCGCAGCTGGCGTGCCGCGTACCGTCCACCAGTAATTTGACGTCCGCCGCCGTCGGCGCGCGCTGGTCTTCGGCTTCGAAGACGCCCTGGCGCACCCCTGCAATGACGGCGACCGCGTTTGCACCGACAGGCGCGCGTCCGGTGCGATGGGCGGGTCCGCCCCCTGGGCGGCAATGCAGACAGCAGGCAACGCCAGCAGACCGAGGAATCCGCAGACGCTGGCTGAACGATTGAGAGCAAATCGGTGCATGCTGAAGAAGCCCCACGGTGGGTCGCTCAAGTCCCGCTCGACTCGTGCCGTGCCGTCACTTCACTTCCCGCGCCTCCGAGTCCTGTCCATAAGCCCCCCGATGATGCCGAAGAAGCAGGAAGCGATGGCCCAGTTCAGGAGGATCGTGAAGCCGAGGACGGACAACAGCGCTGTGCCAACGCCCACGAAACTGCCAGCCACCATCGCCACGGCCAGCGCCACCCAGGTGACGTTCTTCACCGGCAGGGGGAGCCGTCCTGCCAGAAACATACCCAGAACCCCGAACACGCAGAACGTCACGAGGTTGCCGAGCGGGCCGTCAGGCATACTCCGTTCCCTTTCTAGATCAGGACCGCCGTCACGACACGCGGCGCCCCAACAACTCGCAGGGGCGAATTATACACCCCGGTCCAGGCCGCCGGGAGGCGCGTGGAACGGAGTATGAGAAGGCACGTCACGTGTACCGGCGGCCAGCTACGCGGATTGGCCGGGCCGTTGAACCCGCCTGTCGTCCTGGTATTGCCTGATGCAGCAGTCGGTATTACACTACTGCCATGGTGACCATGACGCTGAAGTTGCCGCCGGCGCTGTCGATCCAACTGGAGGCCGAGGCTGCGCGACGGGCCACCAGCAAGTCGAGCGTGGTCCGCATGTGCCTCGAGGAGGGGTTGCGAAAACGTCGAGCGGCGCGGGCCCGGCCCTCCTGTCTCGACCTGGTGGGCGACCTCGCAGGCACGTTCGAGGGACCTGCCGACCTGTCCACCAACCCGGACTACCTGGACGAAGCTCTGGATCACGCGGCCCGGCGTGACTGAGCGAACGATCGTCGACGCGGGCCCGCTCGTCGCATTGCTGAACGCACACGACATCCATCATGCGTGGGCGCGGGCCGAGTTTGGGCGGCGGGAGGCCCCGTTCCTCGTGTGCGAGGCCGTGCTCTCGGAGGCCCAGCATCTCGTCGCCCGGGGGAAGGGCAATCCGTTGCTCGTCCTGGAGATGCTCCGCCGCGGGGCCCTGTCGGTAGCGCTGTCGGTGGAGGACGAGGCGGAGCGGTTGCTGGCACTCGAGCGGACGTACAAGGAACTCCCTATGTCGTTGGCCGACGCCTGCCTGGTTCGCCTGGCCGAGTTGCATCCGCACAGTCGTGTGTTCACGACGGACTCCCACTTCAGGGTCTATCGGCGAAACAAGCGCCAGCTGATTCCGCTGCTGGTCCCGTCGGGTATGTGACACGCCTGACCAGGCACGTCACTCCTCGCCCGTGGCATTTCTTCCGGCTGGGTCGTGTTCACTGTTCTTCAGACGGCGGCTCCGGGCTGCGTCCCGCAACACCCTAGTTTTGAGGTACAACTGCCCCTGATGCCCGCGCGCCTCGGCGACTTGCTTCCGGATGACGGCGACGTGTCGGGCGACACGCTGCTCGGGCGTTTCCTCGACTACACGGCCGGCAAGGGCCTGGTCCTCTATCCGGCGCAGGAAGAGGCGATCCTCGAGCTGCTGGACGCGAAGAACGTCATCCTCAATACGCCCACGGGCTCGGGCAAGTCCCTCGTCGCGTCGGCGATGCTGTTCGCGTCGCTGGCGCGCGGGCAGCGCGCCGTCTATACCTGTCCCATCAAGGCCTTGGTCAACGAGAAGTGGATGACCCTCTGCCGCGAGTTCGGCCCGGACGAGGTGGGGCTCTCCACGGGAGACGCCTCTGTGAATCGCGACGCGCCGATCCTCTGTTGCACGGCTGAAATCCTCGCCAACATCGCCCTGCGGGAGGGCGAGGACGCGTGGATCGACCACGTCGTGATGGACGAGTTCCACTGGTATGCGGACCGCGACCGCGGTGTCGCCTGGCAGACGCCGCTGCTGACGCTGCCCCACACGCGGTTCCTCCTCATGTCCGCGACGCTCGGCGACACGCGGTTTTTCGAGGAGGCGCTGACCGCGCTCAACGGCCGGCCCACCGTCAGCGTGAAGTCCACCGATCGCCCGGTGCCCCTCGAGTTCGCCTACGCCGAGATTCCCCTGGCGCACACCCTCGAGAAACTCGCGGAGGAAGGCAGGACGCCGGCCTACGTCGTCCACTTCACCCAGGCCGACGCGGCGAGCAGCGCGCAGGACTTCACGAGCCTGAAGATCTGCACGCGCGAGGAGAAGGCCGCCATCGCTGAGACCATCGCGGACTTCGAGTTCACGAGCCCGTACGGATCGGAGATCCGCAAGTGGCTGAAGCATGGCATCGGCCTGCACCACGCCGGCCTCCTGCCGAAGTACCGCGTGCTGGTGGAGCAACTCGCGCAGCGCGGCCTCCTCAAGATCATCTGCGGCACGGACACTCTGGGCGTGGGCATCAACGTGCCGATCCGCACGGTGCTGTTCACGCGGCTCTGCAAGTTCGACGGGCGCAAGACGACGCTCCTCAGCGCCCGCGATTTCCACCAGATCGCCGGGCGAGCCGGCCGCAAGGGCTTCGATGAGCGCGGCTTCGTCGTCGCGCAGGCCCCCGAGCATGTGATCGAGAACATCAAGCTGAGCGAGAAGGCCGCCCGCGACGCCAAGAAGGTGGTCAAGCGCAAGCCGCCGGAGCGCAATTTCGTCAACTGGGACCTGGCCACCTTCAAGCGGCTGATGGCGTCGCCGCCGGAGCAGCTCACCTCGCGTTTCCAGGTGTCGCACGGCATGCTGCTCAACGTCCTCAGCCGGCGCGGCGACGGGTGCCGAGCCATGCGGCAGCTCATCGGGGACTGCCACGAGTCGGCCGGTGACAAGAAGGCGCACACCCGGCGCGCGTGGCAGCTCTTCCGGGCCCTGGTGGCGCGCCACATCGTGGAGTTCGTCCCGAAGACAGAGGAGGGATCCACCCTGCGGGTGAACGTCGACCTCCAGGACAACTTCTCGATGGACCAGACGTTGTCGATGTACCTGCTCGAGACCATCCCCCTGCTCGACCCGGAGTCCCCGGACTATGCCCTGGACCTGCTGACGCTCGTGGAATCGATCCTTGAGAACCCCGAGCTGGTCCTGCGCCGCCAACTCGACAAGATCAAGGACCGGGCCATCGCCGAGTGGAAGGCCGACGGAATGGAATACGACCAGCGCATGGAGGAGCTCGAGAAGCTGGAGTACCCGAAGCCGCTCAGCGATTTCGTCTACCTGACGTTTAACGCATTTGCCGACCGGCACCCGTGGGTGGGCGAGGAGAACATCAAGCCCAAGTCCATCGCGCGGGAGATGTTCGAGCAGTTCCGTTCCTTCGACGAGTATGTGCTCGACTACGAGCTGCAGCGATCAGAGGGCCTGTTGCTGCGCCATCTCAACAGCGTCTACAAGGTGCTCAGCCAGACCGTGCCTGACGGCGTGAAGTCGGACCAGGTGCTCGAGATGGAAGTGTATCTGCGCACGCTCCTGCGCCAGGTGGACTCGAGCCTCGCCGAGGAGTGGGAGCGGATGCGGGACCCGAACTACCGGCCGTTCGACGCTGCGGCGCCGCGGGGGGCCGATCTCCGGCCACCGGGTGCCGAGGCGGCGGAGCAGGACATCACCCGCGACACGAAGATGTTTACCGCGGCCATCCGCACTCGCATCTTCACGTTCCTCCGCGCCTGGTCCATCCGCGATTTCAGTGCGGCGCTCGCGGTGGTTGACGTGCCATCGGACGGCGAGGGCGAGGCGTGGACGCCCGAACGACTGAAAGGCGTCTTCGACGCCTACCTCGTGGAGCACGAGCGGCTGCGGCTGGATCCGGAGGCCCGCAACCTCCGCCACACGCACGTGTCGCCCTCCGACGATCAGCAGACGTGGCGCGTGGAGCAGATGCTGGTCGACCCCGAGATGCACAATGATTGGGTGGCGGAGTTCGAGGTGGATCTCGCCGCCTCGCGGGAAGCGCAACAGCCCGTGCTCCGGCTCCGTCGCCTTGGCAGCCTGGACATCTTCCAAAGCCGAGATCGTGACGAATGAGGCGAAGTTTCTGCCGTGCGCGTTGAAATCTGTCCCAGGCGCGGCCACCCTGTGGCCGCGCGGAGGTTCGAATGCGAAGTATCTGGCAGGATATGCGTTACGCATCGCGGGTCCTCCGGACGCACCCGGGAACCGTTGTCATTGCCGTACTGTCGCTGGCACTCGGCGTGGGCGCCAACTCGATCGTGTTCAGCCTGGTCGACGGCATGTTCCTGCGGCCACTCCAGATCAGCGACCCGGCCAGTCTCGTCCGGATCGAATGGCAGAGCGTCGATGGCCGTTCGAGTGCGATGGCCTGGGCCGACCTGCAAGCGCTCAGGGAATCCGGCGGCGCATTCGAGGACATCGCCGCACAGAACCGCAGGGGAGGCCTGCTCGACACCGGCGGCGATGTCGAGATGACGCTGCTGACGATCGTCTCTGACAACTACTTCCCCCTGCTGGGGATCGAAGCGGCGCGCGGCCGGTTGTTCCGGGCCGATCTCGATGAGGCGCTCACGAGCGAGCCGGCCGTCGTGATGACCGATGGCCTGTGGCGGCGGCGCTTTGGCGCCGACCCGGGTCTCGTTGGCCGCACGCTGCGGCTCAACAACCGGCTCTTCACCGTCGTCGGGATCCTGCCTCCGACCTTCCGCGGCTTGCACCGGGCGGTCGTGACCGACCTCTGGATTCCCGTGAGCTCGTGGCGCGCCATGGGCAACACCCGCGAGTTCGAGGAGCGGGTCGTGGGCCAGTTCGAGCCGGTCGGGCGGCTCAGGCCGGGGACGAGCCTCGAAGCGGCCCAGGCGCAACTCGACACCTTCGCGCGCCGGCTCCAGCAGGAACAGCCGGAATCAACCCGTGGCCGGCGCCTCGTCGTGAAGACCCAGGCGGAGTCCGAGGCCGGCAGCCGGGGCCGGTTGCTGTCGGCCCTCCTGCTGTCAATCACGGGACTGCTCGTGGTCATCGCCTGCGCCAATGTCGCCCAGTTGCTGCTGGCCATGTCCGAAGCGCGCCGGCGGGAGATCGCGATCCGGCAGGCACTCGGAGCGAGCCGGCAGCGGCTCTTCCGGCAGTTGCTGACCGAGAGCG
>Ga0315273_10010361_pt1 | contig 11881 bp, 11 predicted proteins | sample YL17G02_0_MG_FD_205753 | JGI IMG/M metagenome (GOLD analysis project Ga0315273, IMG submission 205753) | Sediment microbial communities from Yellowstone Lake, YNP, Wyoming, USA - YL17G02_0 | ecosystem: Environmental > Aquatic > Freshwater > Lake > Sediment | place: USA: Wyoming | collected... | reverse complement strand
CGCTGATTTTCTCGATGCGGAGGAAGTGCGCGCGAGCTATACCGCCAGTGAAAGTCGTTTTCGGGAATTGCTGGAGAGTGCGCTCCGCAAAGGACAGCCTTCGGTCGGCGCCACGCTCGCCGATGGGGGGCAGCTCCTCCAGAACATCGCGGACGTCCTTGGCCCCAGCAGATACTTCTCGATTGTGCGGAGGGTCTACAGCACCTGACATCTGATTCGGCGTTCAGTTCACGGTTCGCAGTTCGCGGCTCCCATGGGTCCGCGAACCGTTAACCGTGAATCGCAAACGCATTGAATCGACTGCAACCCCGACGGTCGAATCCCAACAGGCACCCCCAGGACGCCAAAACGCCGGGAAACGCCGACACCCCCGAGAGCTTGTCATTCCCGAGACCACCTTGTCATGATAGGATCATGCTCGCTCGGGCTGGTGCGAAGGGGATTCATGCGTTTTCTTAGGACGTTTACATTTCGGGTCCTGATCGGCTTCTGCCTGCTGCTCTTCTCGCTTTTCGCCATCTATTCTTTCGTTGCCATCCGCGTCCAGACCGACCAGATGATGGCCCAGGTCTACGACAGCGCCGCGCGGGTCAGCGACATCATCAAGAACTCCACCCACTACAGCATGCTCCTCAACCGCCGCGAGGATGTTTTTCAGATCATCACCACCATCGGGCGGGAACCCGGGGTAGATGGAATCCGGATTTACAACAAACGCGGCGTGATCATGTTCTCCACCCATAAGACCGAGGAAGGATCCGTGGTGGACATGCACGCAGAGGCCTGTTATGGCTGCCACAACCGCGCCGAACCGCTCCAGTCTCTCCCGATCACCAACCGGTCGCGGGTTTACCGCACGCCGCAGGGACATCGCATCATCGCGCTGATCAACCCGATTCGCAACGAGCCTTCCTGTTCCAATGCCGACTGTCATGAGCACCCAACCGACCGGACCGTGCTGGGTGTCCTCGACGTGAGGATGTCGCTGGACAAGGTGGATGCCGACATCCATCAGGCCCGGCTCAAATTCATCGCCTATGCCCTGCTCGTCACGCTGATCATGGCGCTCGGCTCGGGTCTTTTCCTCTACTACGCCCTCCACCGCCCGGTTCACAGGCTCATGGAGGGAACGCGTCAGATCGCCCAGGGAAACCTCGAGTATCACATCCCGGCATTGTCCCACGATGAACTCAGCCAGCTCGCGCGTGCCTTCAACGCCATGACGCAGTCCCTGCGCCGCGCCCAGGAGGAGAATCAGCAGTGGGCGAACACCCTCGAACACCGGGTGCAGCAGAAAACAGTGGAACTCCAGCAGATTCACAACCGGATGCTGCAGATCGAAAAGATGGCCTCGCTGGGCAAGCTTTCGGCCACCGTGGCACACGAGCTCAACAATCCGCTCGAGGGAATCCTGACCTATGGCAAATTGATCGCGAAACGGCTGCGCCGCGATGCCAACCGGACCGAAGTGGCGAACCAGACGCTGGAGGAGATCGAACTCATCGTGCATGAAGTGCAGCGTTGCGGAAACATCGTGAAGAATCTTCTCCTCTTCTCGAAAAAGCAGGTCGGCGAATTCGTGCTGGCGCCCGTTCAACCGGTTGTCGACAGAGCCGTGCTGCTCATGCAGCATCATTTGAAAATCTCGAATGTAACCCTCGAGACCGACTTTCGCGCCGCCGACACGACCTTCATGTGCGATGAAAATCAGATCCAGCAGGCCCTTGTCGCCCTGATGGTGAACGCAGTGGAGGCCATGCCGGACGGAGGCTGCATCCGGCTTACGGTGACCCGGGATGACGCGGGGGATCTCAGGCTCCGCCTGGCGGACACGGGAGCCGGAATCGACCCCGACGATCTGCCGCATATCTTCGAACCTTTTTACTCCACCAAGAAGGAGGGGCAGGGCGTCGGGCTGGGCCTGTCGGTCGTCTATGGCATCGTCGAGCGTCACGGCGGCGTCATCACCGTGGAATCCGAGCCGGGCAAGGGCACGGCTTTCATCCTGACATTCCCTTCGGCAGCCGCGCCCCATCCCAGAGTGGAAACCAAAGAAACCCTGTCGACGAAACCGACAGCTTAGATCGCATTTTCCAGAGGATGTTATGAACACCCGCACTTCAATTCTGATCGTCGACGATGAAAGAGTCGTAAGGGACTCCCTTACCAAATGGTTCCTGGAGGATGGATATCGGGTAGGCGCCGCCGAGAATGCCACCGAGGCACTCCGGCAGCTGCAGGCACAGCCCTGGGACATTATCCTGCTCGACATCAAAATGCCCGGCATGGACGGAATGGAGCTCCAGGGCCGAATCCGGGAAATCGACCCGCAGGCGGCCATCATCTTCATCACCGCCCATGCCTCCGTGGACACCGCCGTGCAGGCGCTTAAGCTGGGCGCGTTCGACTACGTCACCAAACCGGTCGATCCCGATTACCTCTCCCATCTCATTTCCAACGCCGTCAAGCAGCGCGCGCTCGTCGCCGAAAACCTGAATTTGAAGGAGCGGATCGCGGAGTTTCCCAAGCTGGACGAATTCATCGGCGAGTCGCCTTCGATACAAAAGGTTTTCGAGCTCATCGAAACCGTAGCCAAAACCGACACCACGGTCATGATCCGGGGTGAGAGCGGCACCGGGAAAGAGCTCATCGCGCGCGCCATTCACAGCAACAGCGAGCGCCGATTTTTCCCCATTGTGACCATCAATTGCGGCGCGATGCCGGAAGGGGTGCTTGAAAGCGAGCTGTTCGGCCATGAAAAGGGCTCGTTCACCGGCGCCCAGTACCGCCGCAAGGGAAAGCTCGAACTGTCCGACCAGGGAACGCTCTTCCTGGACGAGGTCGGCAACATCGACATGAAAACCCAGATGGACCTGCTCCGGGTCATCGAGAGCAAGCAGTTCAGCCGCGTCGGCGGGAACGAGATCATCAAGGTCGACTTCCGCATCATCTGCGCCACCAACAAGGATCTCGAGAAGGCCATGGCGGAGGGAACTTTCCGCGAGGACCTGTACTACCGCCTCAACGTCTTCAGCATTTTTGTGCCGCCGCTGCGCGAGCGCAAATCGGACATCCCGCCGCTGGCCGACTACTTCGTGAAGAAATATGCGCGCGCGATGGCCAAGCCCATCGCCTCCATCTCGCCTGAAGCCATGGATGTCCTGGTGAGATACAACTGGCCAGGCAATGTGCGGGAGATGGAAAACGCGATCGAACGGGCGATGGTGGTGGGCAAGCCGCCCGCGATCCGCCCTGATGACCTGCCGTTCCGGCTTTCGGAGAAAAACAACGCCCCGCACTCGGGCTCGCTGGCCGCCGTCGAAAAATCGCACATCATTTCGGTTCTGGAGCAGAACAACTGGAATATCTCGCGCTCGGCTGACCTCCTCGACATCGACCGTGTGACGCTCTACAACAAAATTCACAAGTACGGGCTGAGGAAACCCTGAGTGAATTCGGAAATCCACATTCTCAACGGCTCGGCTCTGCGCGACCGCGATCTGCAAAGCGTCGCCCGAACGACCGGAGAAATCTTCGGGGTCCCGGTTCAAGTGCTCCGCGCGGACCTCGACCTGCAGCAGGCTTACGATCCTTCAAGGCATCAGACGAATTCCACCGCACTGCTCGTCCAGGTGCTGGGCGCCGTCGCGGACAGCCCGACAAAAAGAATCGCCGTCGTGGATGTCGACCTCTTCATTCCCGTGCTGACTTTTGTCTTTGGAGAAGCGCAGCTCGCCGGCACGGCGGCGATCGTTTCGACGCATCGGCTCGACAACCGGTTCTACGGCCTGCCCTATGATGCCACCCTCATGCTGCGGCGCCTGGAGAAGGAAATCGTCCACGAGATGGGCCACAATTTCGGCCTGTATCATTGCCGCCAGTTTGAATGTGTGATGCGCTCCTCCACCTATGTGGAGGAAATTGACATGAAGCGCGTCCTCCCCTGCCCCAACTGCGCGGCGTCGATCACCATCCACCTGCAGCAGGCATAGGATCCCAAACCGCAGGGACACGGAGCCCGAAGTCAGTGACGGGGCAGCCATTCCACGGCCACAAGGTTGTCGTTTGCCACAGAACGAAATTCAGGGTCGCCCGTCACGAGCACGCCGTAGTGATCCTGCGCCGTGACCACGGCGAAGGCATCCGCATAGGAAATCCGATAGTGCGCTTTGACGTGCGCCGCGGCCAAAACGGTCGCGCGGGAGATCGGAACAACTTGAAGGGGTAACTGATCGATAGCGGCCAGAACCCGTTGCGCCAGGAAAAGACTGTTTTCGCGCTCTGTGATGTACAGGACTTCACCCAGATTGATGAGCGAGAGGAAGATGGTGTGCGCTCCGGCCTCCGCGCCTGCAAGTAATTCTCTTACGCGGGGCATCCCCGCCTCGCCTTCCAGGTAAGCCAGCAGGGCAAAACTGTCCAGCGCATAGGCGGCAGTTTTAGCGGTCACGCGCCTTCTCCTTGCGCCGTTCAGCCCGACGTTCGGCCAGCAAGGCGCGGGTCAGGGACTTGCGTCCCTTCAGCATCCCGGCAGCCTGTTGCACCGGATGGTCCAATGTAGGCACGAGGGCCAAAACACCGCCGTAATCCACAACCTGCACCTGCGCACCGGGGTGCAGATTATGCTTCTTCCGCAGTTCTGCCGGGATGACAACCCAACCCTTCTCAGAAATGGTGAGGGTCATTTCCGTGCTCCTTTTCTGTTATACAAAATCGGCTTTAAGTATAACACCGGCCACCGTCCGGAACAATCGGCAGATGCCTCCAAAAAGCAGCGGCGGCGTCAAAGGAGAACTGGCAGTCAAGATTTACGGCACGGACCTGAAGGAGTTGGAAAGGAAGAGCGGCGATTCGACCTCGTGGTGAATCTCTTTATGAGCGTCGTTCTGCTGCCAACGCTCTAGGACTGGTTTGCCCGTCCAGGCGACAAGCTCCCCGCCCCGGAAAAGCGGCACGAAGGCTAACGCCTCCATTGCGCGGGCTTTGGAGAGCGGATCACGACGCTGCACTCCAAAACTTAGGGCAGTTCGAAGACTACGAAAGTCAGTCTGCCTTGCCTCTGTACCTGGACAACGATGGGATCCCCGGAATGAAGTTTACCGAGTAGTGACCTCAGCCCCTCGAGGTTCAGAATGGCCTCGCCGTTGACAGCGTCGATCAGATCCCCGGGCAGGAATCCCTCCTCGACGGACGGGGCATCCGCAACCCTGGCGGCGACTACAAGCCCGGCCGGCTTCCTCAAGGGTGGGAGCAATGCGGAGACCTTTTCGTTGAGGTCTACCGCCAATATACCGAGCTGCGGAATCAGGTTGCTTTCCCTCGTTACAAAATCGGCAAAGCGGTTCGGATCGTTGGGGCGTTCCACCACGGAAACTGAAGTGGTGACCTTGTCAGAGCCACGCAGAATTTCCAGTTCGACCGAATCGCCAATAGCTCGCTGGTAAATGCTGATCTCAAAGCGTCGGGCATCGGCGACCGGCCTGCCGTTGAGGCTCAGGACCAGATCACCAGGCTTCAGTCCGGCAATATCAGCCGGAGTACCCGGCGTGACGTCTTCAAGAATTACCCCCCAATCTCTCTGCAGCTTCAGGCCCTCCGCCAGCGCAGGCGTGATCGTCTTCGGCTGGACGCCAATGTGGCCGCGGTGAGCGTGACCATCCTTGCGCAGCTGCCGATAAATGTTCTTTACGACATTGCTTGGGATGGCGAAGCCCAGCCCCTCGCTGCCACCAGACTGAGTGAGGATGAAGGTGTTAATGCCGATCACTTTCCCTGTCGTGTCGATGAGGGCTCCTCCGCTGTTGCCTGGATTGATCGGTGCATCCGTTTGGATGTAGACCATCGTGTCTTCGGACTTGATCTGGCGGCTTACGGAGCTGATCACCCCCATGCTCACCGTGTTCTCGAGACCCAGCGGGCTTCCGCAGGCCAGCACCAGTTGTCCCTGGCGCAATTTCGACGAATCGGCCAACTCGAGGGTAGGCAACCCCGTCATATCGATCCTCAGCACGGCCAGGTCGGTGTCGGTATCGATACCCACGATATTTGCCTGAATCATTCTGCCGCGCGGCCGGACGACTTCATCCGTATCCTTCTCATTGGATTCCTCAGAAAGCAGGACCTGAACACGTTGAGATCCTTCCACTACATGCGCATTGGTAACGATGTATCCATCGGGGTCGAGAATTATGCCGGAACCGGTGCCGCTCTGCGTCGCGACCGTCCCATTTCCATCCCCCTGAACCGGCGCGTAACCGCGAGTGACAATCTGGACGACTGCAGGACTGACGCGCTTCGCCAGATATTGGAAGGATGCGCTCAGCTTGCCCAGCGGCGCCAGCTGCTTTTTGGAGGCCTTGACCTGACTCCAGACTGCGGGAGCATGGAGGGACAGAAGCAGAAGGATCAGAAATAATGGAAGCCTTGATCTCATATCTTCACCCTTTGCCGGATAACGGCTGCTAAAGCGGATAGATCTCGGGGCGGCGGTCGGGCAGAAAATGCCTCCGGGCCGAGCATTTTTCGAGCAGTGCGAAATCGAGATCCGCATACAGGATACTATCTTCGCCGGCGGGAGCGCGGGCGATGACACTGCCCATCGGATCGGTGACGAACGACTCCCCGGCAAAGGCCAGGCATTCCTCCTGTCCGACACGGTTCGCCAGCGCTGCGAAATAGCCGTTCTGAAAGCTGGCGGCCTGGAGCTCGGCCTCAAAAACGCCCGGCGGCCACTCCCCTACGGAACCGGCCTGCGGCACAACCCCGAGTTGAGCTCCTTTGAGGCCCAGGGCGCGCATGTACTCCGGGTAGTGCCGGTCGTAGCAGATGGCCACTCCAACACGGCCGACGGCGGTGGAGTAGACCGGCGCTCCGCGGTCCCCGGGGGCATAATAGTCCGTTTCATGAAAGCACTCTCCCTCCATGATGTGCACCATGCGCGTCACGCCGAGCAGGGTTCCGTCGGAATCCAGCACCGGCGAAGAATCAAAAGCCCGGTCCCCGTCGCGTTCGTAAAGATTCAGGATGACCACAACGCCGAGCTCGCGCGCGAGTTGAGCAAACCGATCGGTGGTCGGTCCGGGAATGGTCTCCGCCCAGGGCGCCGGTTGTTCCAATCGCTTCCGCTGCGGGAAAAACCGAAGAAACGCCAACTCGGGATAGACCACCAGCGACGCCCCTCCGGCGGCCGCTTCCCGCAGAGCCCGGATTCCCCGACTGAGATTTTCTGTGCGATCTTCCGACGCGTGCTGCTGAATGAGTGCAATTTTCATTTTTCTCCCCCGTATCCTCCTGCCCTGTTTGTCCACAGCTCCTCCAAAATACCACAAGACTCTCTGGAAAGCGGCGTCATGTCGTGTACCTTACACGGATCACGGTATCTCGGCTGCTTTCTGTCGCCCTTTCAGGGCTCCGTGCCCTTCTGCACGATACCGGGGGCTCGCGGACTCGCCCCCGGCTACTCTCTGGCCGCCCCCTCCGGGGCTCCGGGCCTCGGGAAATCAGCGGCCGGTGATGGCACGAGATGGCCGGTGCGCCGGAGGCGCGTAAGAGGATAGCCCGGGGTTGCCGGCATGAAGAGACAGGGAGCCCTCCTAAGGGCGACAGAAATGCGTGCAAGGAGCTGGTCATGGCGCCGCATACCAAATATCCATATTCTTGTGAAACACCCTGCAGGTCTGATACCCTCAGGCCGTCTATGGACTATCGAAGCCACAGCGAGGAAGCGGCGCCGTCACTGGCGTCCTATACGGTCGTAGCTGATCGGGCATCTTTTTCGAAGATGCTGGAATCGGTGCTGCCCGCACCACGAATTGCGATCGACATCGAGGCGGACAGCCTCTACCACTACTTCGACAAAGTATGTCTGATCCAGATCTCGACCGACAGGGAGACATTTATCCTGGACCCCCTTGCTGTCGAAGATTTGCGGCAGCTGGCGCCCATTTTGGCAAATCCGGCGGTGGAGAAGGTATTCCACGCCGCCGGTTACGACGTGCGCTGTCTGCGGCGGGATTACGGCTTTTCCTTCGCTAACCTTTTCGATACCCATCTGGCGGCGCTGCTGCTTGGTTATGAGCAGCTGGGGCTGGGCGCGCTGATGGAAAACCTTCTCGGTATCGCCCATTCCAAGCGCAGGCAGCGTGACGACTGGTCTCGGAGGCCTCTGGACATCGAGCAGCTCCAGTACGCGGCGATGGACACGCACCACCTGTTGCCCTTGCGCGACCTTCTGGAGGAGCAGCTGAGGGACAAGAACCGGCTCTCGTGGGCAGAAGAGGAATTTGCGGTCGCCGCATCCCTGGAGCAGGCCGAGAAGCAGTTCGACCCGGAAGGTTTCCGCCGCATCAAGGGGAGCCGGTTACTCCCCCTTCAGCAGCTGGCGATCCTGCGGGCCCTGTACCTGCTGCGCGACCGCTATGCCCGGGAGCTGGATCTGCCTCCGTTCAAAATCATCAACAACCCCGTGCTGCTGGACCTCGCGCTCCGGCCGCCTCAAGCACCGCGTGAAATGTTCCGGCGTTCCGGGATCTCTCACCGAGTCGCACGCCGGTTCGCCGCTGAAATCTACCGCACCATCGAGAAGTCCCGCCTCGAGGAAACCTCCTCACTGGTGCGGGCTGAGCCTGGGCAGTGGACGCCTCCTTCGAAGGAAACGAAGCAGCGCTTCGAAAATTTGAGAGGGTGGCGGAAACTCAAGGCCGTGGAACTCCGGCTTGACGTCGGCGTGATCTGCCCGGGAAATATCCTCGAGAGTCTTGCCGCAAATCCGCCCTCGGATCTGAGTGTGCTCGAGGAATTCGGCTGCCTGCGCCGCTGGCGGGCCCGCGAGTTCGGGCCGGAAATCCTGGATGTGCTGTGCGGTTCCCCGTCTCCCGCTTGAACGGGCCTGGCCGCAGGCGGGGTTGAGGTCGCAGAAGATCCGAAGCGAGGTACAATGAGGGTATGATCAAGGCTCTCCGCAATACGTCGCGCTGGATCTATCATCCGGTCACGGTTTTTCTCCTGATCCAGGTGGTCTGGGTCCTCCTGATGGTGGTCTGGATCCGGTGGTACATCGAGAAACACGCCCAGCTGCGCGAGTTGGCGGAACGCTTCCGCGCCCAGTCGGAACTGGAGGGGTTCACCTGGCTGCCGCTCATTGTCGGAGCCATTCTCCTGACGCTCCTTCTGGCGGGGGCGACCGTGATCTTCCTCTACTGGAACAAGCAGCACCGCCTGAATCAGATGCAGCGCACCTTCGTCTCCAATGTCACCCACGAGCTCAAATCTCCTGTCGCTTCGATTCAGCTGGCATTGGAAACCATGGCCATGCGCCAGCTGCCGGACGAACAGAAGCGCGAATATCTCGACATGATGCTCAACGACACCGAACGCCTCTCCTCGCTCATCGATCGCATCCTGGGAGCCGCGCGCATCGAAAAGAAACGCAGCCCGTATAATCCGGAACCGGTAAGCATGCGGCGTTTCGTCGAGGAAGTTCTTACCCAGGACAGGCACCTTTTCGAAAAAGACGGTCACGTCGTCGTCCTGGACAAGGGGAAGGATGCGCGCGTTTCCGTCGACCGGCCCGCGATGAGTATGGTCCTGGGCAACCTGATCGAAAATGCGGCGCGCTATTCGCCCCGCGGTTCGTCCATCCGGCTTCACATCCACCCGGACATGCGCAGCTGCAGGCTCGATGTGATCGATGCCGGAGTGGGTATTCCGCGCAAGGATCTCAAAAATATCTTCAAGATGTTCTGGCGCGGCGGCCTGGCGCAGTCGACCCGGCCGCGCGGCACCGGCCTCGGCCTTTACATCGTGCGCAACATCGTGAATGACCACAAGGGGAGGGTCTGGGCGACCAGCCCGGGTCCCGGACGCGGTTCGATCTTCAGCGTCCGGCTGCCCCGTTTGAGAAATTATTGGAGCATCAACTCGCGCAAGAACCTGCGCGCCCAGCCCGCGGGGCGCATCTGAACCATTATGGGCAGCGAACCGAACAGCAAATCCGAAACCCGAATCCTCCTGGTTGAAGACGAAATCAACCTCGCGCGACCGCTCCAGTTCAATTTGGAGCAGGAGGGGTACGATGTCCGGTCCACACCGAACGGCCGGGAGGCGCTGGAGTGGGTTTCCCGCGAGCGTTTCGACCTGATCATTCTTGATGTGATGATCGAAGAAATGGATGGGTTCGAGGTCGCGCGACGGGTGCGCCAGCGCGATCAGCGGCTTCCCATCCTCATGCTGACGGCGCGTTCCACGGACCAGGACCGTGTTTTCGGACTGGAACTCGGCGCCGATGATTACATGGTGAAACCGTTTCACTTGAAGGAACTGCTGCTCCGGGTCCAGCGCATGCTCCAGCGCACCAACTGGTATGTCGACAACAAACGCCGGCTGAAGGAGATCACGGTGGCGGGCTACACCGTGGACGTGGAGAAACTGCAAGGTCATGGGCCGCGTGGGAAGATACAGATTACCGCCCTCGAAGCCCAGCTGCTCGCAGTCCTGACCTCCGAGCCCAACCGCGTCCTGTCACGCGCCGAACTGCTGGAGCGCGTCTGGGGCTACAGTTCCGAGGTGGAGTCGCGCACGGTCGACAATTTCATCGTGCGCCTGAGAAGGTATTTTGAGGATGAGCCGGATCAGCCGCATCACTTCATCAGCATCCGCGGCAGAGGCTATATGTACGTCCCCTAGGCGGCGAGCGCCGTCCGGTTTCCGCGAGCAGCCCGCAGGTGGTCCCCAACACGGATGTTCCACGCCAGGCCGAGGCTCTCGAGCAGCCTTAGCGTCAGGTAGCTCATGTCAAACTCCCACCAGGCCAGACCATGGCGCGCGGAGCGGGGGAAGGCATGGTGGTTGTTGTGCCAACCCTCGCCGAAGCTCAGGAGCGCGACCCACCAGCAGTTGCGGGAATCGTCGCGCGCATCATAGGTTTGATAGCCGAACATGTGGGCCGCAGAGTTGACCAGCCAGGTGCAATGCCAGGTAAAGGCCAACCTCACGAATATGCCCCAGATGGCAACACTCCACCCGCCCCATAGAATGAGCAGCAATCCCAGTACAACCTGAAGCCAGACAAAATTGCGGTCCAGAAAGAGGATGAAAGGATCGGCCACAAGGTCCTTGGCATAATTCCGGTAGTTCTCAAACATCCCCATCCTGGGATCCCGGCGCATCAGCCACCCCATGTGAGCCCACCAGAATCCCTTGCGTGAATTATGGGGATCCAATTCTCTGTCGGAGTGAGCGTGATGCATCCGGTGCCCCGCGACCCAGGCGATCGGTCCGCCCTGAACGGCAAGCGTTCCGCACACCGCCAGGAAATACTTCACCCAGCGCGGAGTGTGGAAACCCTGGTGCGTCAGCAGCCGGTGAAAGCCCAAGCCGATCCCCAGGCTGGCCGTCAGCCAGTACAGGCCGGCGGCCACTGCCACAGCTTTCCAGCTGAAGAGGAAAACGCCGGCAAGGGCAAAGAGATGCACGATGACGATGAAACTCAGATTAAACCAGGCAAACGGATGCCTCAGCGCGGATTCGTTCATTTGGCTCCTCATTCGGTACCCGAGATTACGATAGACATATTATGCTTGGAGCCGGCATCCTGTTCTGTAAAGGAAAGGTAAAACTTGAGAGGCGGGGCGAAGGCCAGATTATTGTAGGGGCGACCGTCAAGTCGCCCAGGTCAGATCGCCAGCACTGCCTGACGATGGGTAACCTATCGGGCGACCTGACGGTCGCCCCACATTTTCGTGTCAGGTTGAAGGAGAAAGGTTTCAGCCATTTCCGATGGGGACGTTAAATCGGCCTGGTTCTTGGAGCCCGTCCGAGAATTAGGAGGGGCCGCGTTCCGGGCACCGTCGCGCCTGCGGCGCTCCTGGCGGGGGCAGATGCA
>Ga0315273_10010360_pt1 | contig 11881 bp, 10 predicted proteins | sample YL17G02_0_MG_FD_205753 | JGI IMG/M metagenome (GOLD analysis project Ga0315273, IMG submission 205753) | Sediment microbial communities from Yellowstone Lake, YNP, Wyoming, USA - YL17G02_0 | ecosystem: Environmental > Aquatic > Freshwater > Lake > Sediment | place: USA: Wyoming | collected... | reverse complement strand
CAAGGGACTGGATGCTGAAGACCGCCGCATTATCGGCGCGGCTATCCGTACGGTCGAGTTCGGGTGGCCCGTCGCTATGCCGGTCTGTCGTCCTTTGGGTCGCGGCTTATTCGAGGTCCGCAGCACGATCACGAAAAAGCGGATTTCTCGCGTTCTATTCTGCATTCACGGAGAAGGAATGGTTCTTCTTCACGGCTTTATAAAGAAGACCAGAAAAACTCCGGGAGACGATTTGGCCACCGCGCTGAAACGCAAACGGGAGGTTGAGCAATGAAGAACAAACATATCGGATCGTCCTTCGAGGATTTCCTCAAGCAGGAAGGCATTAACGAAGTGGCGACCAGCCTTGCCATCAAGCGCGTCATCGCGTGGCAGCTTGCCGAGGCGATGAAAGCGAAGAAGATCTCCAAGGCGGAAATGGCCCGGCGGCTGAAAACCAGTCGCACACAAGTTGCGCGTTTCCTCGACCCCGAGAACGTAAGCGTCCAGCTCGACACGATCCAGAAGGCTGCCGCCATTGTCGGTAAGCGTTTGATCGTCATGTTTGAGGATCTTCCTCGTTCCGCTGCCTGATGTAGCCGCTCGGGCTGCGCTGCAGTGAATCACCCTCGTGGTTCTTCAGTATTTGTGTCACTCGGTTTCTCCCCCAGGGCCATCTGATTCAGGTCACGGAGCCGCCGATCGTTCCCGTCCGCGTTCCGGTGCATGTGTGTATATGCGGGAACGCGGGAACGGAATGGTGGGCGCAGGACGGCTGCGTAATCTTCGTTCATGGCAGGCGTTTGATCACATACCCATCTTGGGTGCGGCAGATGCTCCCGCCTAAACAGAGCTGACGGAGAGTCTCGACGAGCCGCTGGTTGCGGACACGGTGGCGAGGGCGCAGGTGAGCGACCGGGAGCGGTTCGGGTGATTGCGACAGAAGCTCGAGGATGCGGGTGGCGAGAGGGTGGACAGGTGCGGAATCGGAAGTTGAGTCCGGCGCGATGACATCACTGTCGGCAACCAGGTCCAGATGAGGATAGCCGCCGTCGGGAGGGCGTGTTCGAGGGCGAGGCGGCAAGTTTGTTCCGAAAAGGGTCCGACCGTCTGAAAGGCAAGCGTGAGATCTTCGCGTTCGTAAGGAGATGGATCTTTGCCGAGTATCCGCGCGCAGAGCTGGAGGAAATCGCCGAGCGAGAAGGCTGCCTCGGGAGTCCAGCCGGAGAGCGACAGGCGTCTGTCCTGCTGGACGATGCGGCGGTCGTAATCGGCGTGCAGAGACGGCAGATGATCGAAACGGGGGGGGCGCAGCCGTGGGGCGCTCGGGCCGGGGTTGCGGGTGCTCATTGGGCCGCGCGACGAAGGCTCGCGGGACGCGCTCCCGGCTGAGGAAGGCCCGGCTGCCGCGACGGCGCGACAAGGCAGGATTCCAATCGATCCTGCCTGCCGGGTTCCGCAATTCGATTGCCTTGATTGGGGGGCACCCGATAAGCCGCCTCGACACCACACCCCCGTCAAATCACATAATCGTCACAGGGAATGGCAGCTATTCTGGGAGGGGCACCGCCGAAAATATATGGATCACAATGAGGGACGGAGTGAATACTCCACCGCCTAATGGCGGTGGCTTCCTTAAGGCGAGGGTTTTAACCCTCCCTGCGTGGGACAATAAAGTCGTGATTGCTTATATTCCACCACTACTGTCCCATCGTTAGTCAAATAGATTCAATTGTATGCAGCTCTCTGCCACTTGCTCTTTGTCTTCTTCCCTCGATAATGCCTGTAAAATAATCGCATTGCACACCGGTCGATTTCTTGACCGGGTGAGAGTAGAGTCGACGCAGTTGGGTATTGTGTTTCGTCCTGGTGACAAAGAATGCCCCGGCAAGGTGAATCATATGCAGCCGCGCGAAATCCAGATAGCCGCGATCCATGACGTAAATCGATCCTGCCTCCAGCGGCAGCGCGTCGAGAATGTTGACGTCGTGGACCTTGCCATGAGTAATGTTTACAAGGGTGGGAATGCTGCCGCGCACATCCAGCAACGTGTGCGTTTTCACCGCCCCCTTGCTCTTGCGAAAGCGTGCCCAGGGAAACAGCGAGAGGCACAGGTCGATCGTCGTGGAGTCCAATGCGTAGAGCGTCTCGTCCAGGTCCACGCCGAAGTCCTCGTTGGCGTACAGGGTTCTGGCTTCGGCAATCATTCCCTGGCCAAAGTCCGCGAAGATGCGCCAATCGCGAACCATGTTGGCATTGGAGAGCGTGTTGCGCGAAACCTTGCTCCGAATCCCCATGTGGTAGAGTTTGTCTTTGGCGACACGCAGACATGCCTCGATGTCCCGCAGACCTTCGCGGTAAGTCAATTGGGCAAAGGCCATGGACAGATATTGATCCCAGCATGAGAATGTTTTCACCTTGTGTTCGCCGTCGTAGCGGCTCACACATTTCTGGAATTCGTAGTGCGAAAGGAAACCAGTGAGTTGAGAAAAGATAGTGCTCCCCGAGTTCATACCAAGGCCCCTCCTTCCGGGTTCTTACCGGATGGTGGCCTTTTCGGGGTTTCAGTTTCAAATCGTTTAATCGCATTCTGCTGCCTTAGTGACTCAATTCCAATGATTTACAAGCTTTGATATTTGCAACGTTGGGACAGTAGTGTTGTTTGGTGATGAAACAATCGATCTTGTTGGTATCAATAAATTTGTGGGGCGCGCGCAGGGCTAGCGGTGCCGCCCGGCAGGCAAGTCCTGCGCGAACCGGGGCATCGGAACTGCAACCACCTCACCAGGGTAAGGCAGTCGCTGATCGGCGTGGAACGTCCGGCCGACCGTGGTCGAGCATCCTTTCGGCAGCCCGAACATCGCATCTAAACGTTCGAGAGTGTCGTTCTCCCGGGCGTAGAAGTAATGCCAGTCAGGGAGCCGGATATCAGCGCCGGAATCCAGGGCTTTGTCGGAGGGCAACCCATTTGCCTTCGACAATCCTGCGGCATTGCGGTAACCAAAGGCCCGAGCGACCGAGTCAAAGTTATCCCACGGTTCCATGCGGTAGATCGCGGCGTAGCAAGGCAACACGATTCTCATCCCGGTCTTGATTTGCGAGGCGGAGTTCAACTGGTTGAGCTCGAGGATTGTCTGAACGGGGTGGCCGGAAAGTTCGGCGATGTTCTCCAATGTATCGCCTTTGCGCCAAACGTAGGGCAGCAAGTCGGGCGATAAGGGCCACACGCGCATGTGCAGGTTGATCTTCTGCCCACTCAACGGACGCACGCAGCGAACCACGGCGCGGCACCCCGGCTTGCGAACCGCGAAGGCCTCCAATTCGCCGCTGGGTCGGGCGAGCGCACGGACGTCACCCTTCCCGTTCGAAATGCGTTGCTCAAGGAACCGAAAGGCACCCTGGCCATAGGGCGTTGGCCATTTTGGATCCCATCGCAGAATGTCCAAAGGCACTTTGGGGAGCGGTTTGAGGGTTGGACCGTCCAGCATCCTGATCCAAAGATCGTAGATCGGCTCAGCCACGGGGCCTGGCCATTTCGGATGCCGCTTCTCGATCCGGATTCCTCCAATGTGCCGGCCATCGGCGAACTGGCGCAAGTCGATCATGAGCGGTTCTCGCAGTTTGATCAGCGTGTTCGGCACTTCGAGTCGAGCCTCGGCAACTTTTTGCCTGTCCAGCCGCAGGCGCGGGATCACGAGTTCCTTCCAGCTTGGAAACTCGACCCTGGTTTCGTGGGGGCTGATGACGACTCGCTGCGCTCCGCGTATATACGTGAGCCTTTCGATCTCCTTCTCCCCGGTGATCGTCACCGGCGGGTCGAAATAGAGCGGACCATAGGCCTGTGATTGGGGAAAGCTCTCCTGTTCACCGCCGACTTGGTTTTGGAATTTCATGTCTGCATACGTGATGCAAAGAGTGGGCAGCATCAACGTGAGTATTTTCTCCGACTTGGCGTAGTTGGACTTGATTCGCAGTGTGTCCTCGTGGACCGCGTTGCGATTCAAACGGAAAACCTGGCTTCCGCCCCATATGAAACTGGCATTGGTGGGCATGGTGCAGCCTCCTTTCTTATTGGATATGCAGGTTACGCAGCGCGACGTTGTTTGTGGCCTTAATGTTCGTTGACCATGCGTCCCCGCCAGACGAGGTGGGGGCCGCGTAAACCAGCGGATCCAACGGATGCGTGGCCTCAGCCAGAAGGCAGAAGTGGGTCGTGCCGGCGGGAGCGCCGAGTTCCGAAGCCTCTGGCCGCCATTTAAAGAGCACTTCCTGGACGCCCATGGCCGGGACAGTGACCGTTTTATTGAGCTTCTGGTTCGTGTTGTCTTCCGCCTCGAACCAATCGCTGGGCGCGGCCCATGGCAGCGTATATTTCAGCCGGACCGTGGTCCCGACAGCAGCGTCGTCCCCCAGATTGCGAACGGTTACGCGGACATCGTACATGTTCCCCCAGGTGATGTCGGTCGTCTCCGCGCTCGATCCTTGAGGGAAGACGCGAATATCGGGGGCACCGCAAAAGCATCCTCCCGGGTATGGCTCCAGGCCATAGTCATCGTCAGCCGTCCGGATCCAGACGTTAACGGTCAAAGGCGGCAGTGCGGCATCAATCGCATCCATGATTCGCAAACGACCATTGCCGTAGCGGTTCCGCTCGGTGGCAACGTACCCCGGTTGGGCGGGATCAAGATGAAGACCGGTGCGGTGCGCGTGTTGAATCAACAGTGCTTTCACCGTGTCATGGTTCAGAGTGAACCCTTGGGCGCCATAAGCCTCATATAAAAGGGCGACGCCACCGGCCACCAATGGAGTGGCCATGCTGGTTCCCTGCATTTTAGTGTATCCGCTGTTCTGGTCGGACCAGGCCGACGTGATCTGAAACGGTGAAGTTGCCTGACCTGGAGGAAGGTGTCCGCCGACTGCGACGATCTCGGGTTTGATCCGGCCATCCATTGTCGGTCCGGCGCCGCTGTAATCCGTGACGGGCTCTCCGCTGGCCGTATTGGCAGGACGCACTTTCTGGCAAGCGCCCACGGTGAGGAGGGAACGGGCACAAGCAGAATCGGACAACGTCAGTTCATCCCTGCTCGAACCGCTGAGGTTGGCCCAGTAACCTTGACTGCCGACCCAGGCGTGATAGTCCGCTGTCTGAGAGGCATGAGTGTTCCGCAGTTCTATAGTGAACGAATCGCCGCCGGATTGAGACGCATTGGCAACGTAGATGCGAATTCCGCGAAGCCCTACGCCTGGCTCGGGATCCCGATCCGCGTCGATCGTCCGGTTTCCCACAGTTCCCTGGTAACTCTGCCCAGCTGTCTGCCATCCACAATTCTGGCCAGCGTGGGTAATCCGGTAATCTAATTCTGGTCCGGTGTACCAGATATCGAGATACATCACCGTGAAACCGTAACTGTTCGAAAACGTGAAGCTGTCAGTTAAGCCTGGTCCCATGCTTGCGTTACGGTGACCGTTCCCTGTATTGTCGTTTCCCGCCGCCCACGCAATCGACCTGCCATCAAAGGAGTTGAGCATGTTGTCCCGACCCAAATCGAAGTCATCTTCGCCATTGTGGGGACCGAAGCTGTTACACTGGCTCACGCTGATCACGATGGGCATGTTGTGAAATTGTGCCACGCGCAGGCAGAAGTTGAGTGCGTCCAAGAGGTCGTCCTCCCCAACCGCGTCCCGACCCATACTGGATGGCAATGGTCTCCGGCACACATAAACAAGCGTGGCCTCAGGCGCTGCGCCTGTGTGCGTAGGGTTCGTATTCCAGTTGTTCTCATGTCCACTCCCGGCGGCAATCCCCGCGCAGTGTGTGCCATGCTCAGACGCGTTGGGGTCGGGCGTGCAGCAGATCTGGTTGTTGCCGGTGCCGAACACGGGTGTTTGACCCAACGCCTGGTTGATCTGAGCCTGGGTGTAAAGCCGCCCGTAAGCCAGGCCCAGGAAATTGGGCCCGGCAACTGGAGGGTTCGCGGTGGCGTTATCCTGCGTGAAATCGTCGGGCGTTCTGCCGGGCGGGTTTGCCTGGGCTAAATAGTTTCCTGCGGCGTCATAGGTGTTTGGTGATTGGACCCAGTAGTAGAGCGCCCGGGAGTCATGGTTGCCCGTAGGCATTCGGAATCCATGATGTGTCACGTCCAGGGCTGAGTCAATGATGCCGACCAGCACTCCGTTGCCTCGAAAGCCCGTTGGATTCAGCGGGCGCGGATCATGAACCGCCGCGACTTCGACCTGGGCGCTGGCCTCTTCGACAGTTGGAAACAACAGGTGCGGCGTGCGCAGACGCCGACAGGCAGGCTGTCCGGCAAGTTGGCGGATCTGCGCCAAGGTTGCCGTAATCGTGAAGACGTCTTGCGCCTGTGAACGCACGGCAATGCCCATCGCCTCCAGGTCACTTCGATTGCCGGTGAATCTGACGATGGCGCGGACTTTGATCGCTTTTACGCCTTGCGCAATCACCGCCGTCAAGTGCCGAGGAGGAAAGAGCCTGGTTTGGAGTGCAGCTTGCGCCTGCAGGACCACCTGCCTCTCGGCATCGCTCAGTGACCTCGGTATGGCCTTCAGGGCGGCTTGCCGCTTCTTCCGCTCCGTTGCGACCTGTTTTTCGAACTTGCGAAGATCCGCACGAATCCGGCCATCGGTCATTTTCAACAGCCGACGCAGGATGGCATCCATCTTTTCCTGCCCGCCGTAACTGTTGCCGCTCGTGTCTGTCTGTCTCTTCATGGTGGAACCTTTCTTTAAAATTACCGCGCGATCAGCGTTTTGCTCCGGCTGATTAGTCTGTTGTGTTTTGCCCTCAGTGGAGCATGACGCACTTATACGATCACATTGGCTTTTGCCTGATAATCAATTCAAAGGTGATCTTGCGGCACTGCTGCACGACTGGCAGTGAGGCGATCTGATTACTCGCCGGCTATCTGCGCATGAGATGCAAGGCACAGCCATTCAGGTCAGATCGCTCAGCTAGTGGCGATCTCGATCTGCCCGCCCCCGCGTGCCTTATCCTTCAACGGATAGTCCAAACAAGCTGCAAAATGTTGCGAGTTTCCGTAAACCGTGGATACCCCCAGCAGAGATCCTGCTTCTGATAAGGGGCGTTATGTTAACTTCGCCGTCTGCTGCAACTGCCCAGAGCCCAGGACCGATCACAAACGGGATTTTACGCCGAAACGATTTTGCAGGATATGGAATTTTCCCACACGCCTCCTACCAGCGCAGCGGATTAATCCCTCCTGCTCACGAAAAGCTCAACTCGTCTATTTCGCGATCCGGCAGTGCACGGGCAATCGGAGGTGCTCTGGAAGGGAGGCCGAGGCAGTCAAGTATCTTTCGAACCGCCTCAGAAGAATGAATGGCCGCGAGAATCCTCATGCGGCCTCCGCATCGGGGGCATTGGAGAACGTCAATAGAACATGAAGCTACCGAGGGATGGGATATGGAGCGTTTTCTGCTGCTGTTCGTTCCGGCCTTAATTGCCTTGATTATCCCGATGTTGGCATGGCATTTCAGGCGGTCCAGGGAACTGGTCGGCAGGTGGGCCACAGCGAACGCCTATACCATCATCGCGATTGAACGACGCTTCTTGCGCGTGGGGCCGTTCTTCTGGCGGAGAAGCAGGGGCCATGAAGTATTCTACGTTGTTGTCCGCGACGATCGCGGCGAACAACATGGGGCCTACGTCAGGACGGGCGGATGGTTCCTGGGCCAGCTTTCGGAGCAGGTGGCCATCAACTGGGATGACTGTGGCGGCATGGGATGAACTGAGCGAAGGAGAGTCTCTGTCAGTTGATGGATATCTCACGCCGATGCGGGAGTGAAGCGGAAGCCTGCATCCACCCGGTAAAATGGAGCCTTGGTGAATTCCTGCGCTCAGTTCAGTTCAATTTCCGCGAAGGTGCTCGGATTGAGAGGATAATTCCGGCCGGTAAGAGAACACCCGCCCTCGGCCTGGATTCCCGGATCAACCACCACGAGGGCAAGGCGCACGCGCTTTTTGCCGCCCACAGGCAAGGCCAGCTCAGCTTCGAATCTCCCACCCGCCACGCTTGAAGCGAAAGCGCTCTTTTCCGCAAACTCAAATGCCGGTTGGCCAGCCGCAGCCGCCACCGTCTGATCCAGGAAACCCTCAAATCTCAGGCCCGCGGATCCGGCCAACAACTTGGCCATGAAGGGCGAGAGCTTGAATGTCCGCACTTCGGCTTTGCTTCCCGGCTTGACGAAATACCTCAGAATCGGGTCGTCGGCGTCGATCGTGTTGGCACCGGCAGGATTCAGATCGACGACCACATAGATCCTGCGTCTGTTCCCCGAGTCTGCTCCCTCCGCAACGGGGGCGCCGGCCCCTGTATCCACCCGCAGCGCCGCGTAAAGATTCACCTTATCGTGCATGAACGCGGCCTCTGCGCGGACCGGTGGCTGCCCGCCGGAACAATTCAGACTCCTCCAGCCAGTGGGTGGCCACTCGCTCAGCATCCCGTCGACCTCAACCGGCCTCACAACCGGGCCTGCATCAATCCGGTCCAACTCGGAGCGGTAAACCATGCCCCGTTCTCCGGACCGGTAAGACGGATTGTTCACATACTCCAATAATTTGCGTCCGGTGCCCTCGATGACTGACTCGAGCTCCGCGACGATTTTGCCCAATCTCCTGTCCGACCTGAAGGCTGCGCCCTTGAGTGAGGAAAGGGTGTCTCTCACGCGGCGGACAGCCGAAAGAACCGCTTGGCCCTGGATCGGTTCACCGGGTATGTACAAGGGCTCAAAAAGACTGGTTTGCCATGCCGGGCTCCCATAGACGTCGATCAGGGCGCGCATCCTGGTGGCTGCCTGACGGCCGAAAAGCTTCTCCAGGGCTGACTGCATCGCCCGGTCCGGGTTGTAGCTCGCCGGGTCACGGGCATACTCGGCCAGGGTCGCCAGCGGAATCATCGATGCGTGCGCCTGGCTCATCGGGTTCGAGACGATGCCGCTGGCAACCTCCGGCAAGTCCGGTGCACGACCGCGCCACGGCCCCAGGAAAACACGCCAGGGGGCGAAGTCATTTGCAGGGTAGTTATCCCAGATCAGTGGATTCCGGGACATGATCTCGGCCCACTGCCGGGTTTGAGCAGACGTGAACTCCGGCGCGACGACATCTATCCCTGTCCAGAAAAAGGGCGTTTTCGAATCGACACCTTTGCCCAACTCCCGGAGGTACCCGCGGTCGCCCCAGGCACTGGTATAAGTCGTCGGACAGACGACCAGGTCCGCTCCCTTCGCCGCGAGGTATTCCCGGGTTTTTCCGATCGCAAAAGCGTGAGCAGCAGCGACACTGCCAAACAGCACGCGGTCCTGTTCGCTTGTCAGCACAGGAGGCACATCGTCGAAAAACAGTGCGAAGTGTATGAACCCCAATGAGGTCATCGCATCCAGCTTCGCGGCCAGCGCCTGAAAGTCCTTTGGATCCGAGTAGACCATGCTCAGTCCCGGACTCAGGCCGAAATAAAAATCGATCTTGTATTTTCTCGAGACAGCGAGCAGCTCGCGGAACTCATCCAGTTTATCGCCGGGGTACGGGTCACGCCACTGATTCCGGTGGTAGGGATCATCCTTTGGGGCGTAGTAATAGGCGTTCATACCCATCCCACCCATAAACTCGAGCATGTCGATCCGATCACGGTGCGACCAGGGTGTCCCGTAGAAACTTTCGATAACCCCGACCTGCTGGAATTTCGGTGAGGCTGCAGGATTCGAGGTTCGTCCGGCCATCACGGCGACGAAAACCACGACCAAAACGCATGGAAGATGTCTTCTCATAGATGCTTCTCCCCGCAATCAATTGCTCGCCATGCATTGCCGTTCGAAGTGGAAGATGCATGAATGGCTGGCACAGGATACCAGCAGTTCGGGCGGCATAGGAAGGACAACCCGCAAAACGGATTCCTGACTGCGTGGAGGAAGAGCATCCTCAACCTCCCTGGTCTTTAATGCGCACGATGCTGCGCCGATCATCCGCCTTTTTGATCGATTTCCGCCACAATCCTGAAACTATGTCGAATCGATCGCATGGACGCATAGCTGGTCAAAGCGACACTTCCCCTTTCGCGACCTGGACAATGATGAGAGAAGAGGGTGTTGCGATTCTGGAATTTGTCCACACTCCCGATACCCGGCGCGACTTGTCAGTGCCGCCAGAAATCCCGGCGGTCCATCGATCCCCTGGATTCATTCGGATCCATGTCTGCTTCTTTCAGTAGAGGCCTTTTTGAGGATATAACCGCCGGCTGAGGCCGCACTCCTCGAGAGCCTTCTATCCCCAAACGACTTGACGGGCATGCGAAATTCGGCTGACTACCACGAACTCAGGCAATGGTCGAAAGACTTGCCACGAATTACCCGCATTCCGCGGAGCTGAAATTGAGCTTTCATTTGTTGCCAGGACGGCCCTATGTTTATTCTTGTCTGCAGGGGGAAATTCATCCCAGTTTCATGAGGTGTGTCATGGTCACTACCGAGAGCAATCTTAAGGAAGCGTTTGCAGGTGAAAGTCAGGCTAATCGCAAATATCTGGCGTTTGCCAGGAAAGCCGAGAGCGAGGGCTTCTCCAATGTGGCACGCCTGTTTCGCACTGCCGCTGAAGCGGAGACCATTCATGCAATGGGGTACTTCACCGCAATGGATGGAGTCGGCTCTACCGCCGACAACCTTCGCGCGGCCGTCGCGGGGGAAACCTATGAATATACCGAGATGTATCCTCCGATGCTGCAGCAGGCGATTGCCGATGACCACAGGGCCAAGCGCATGTTCGGATATGCGGTGAAGGCAGAGGCCGTCCATGCGAAGCTATATCAGATGGCATTGGATGCCGTGGCGCAGGGGAAGGACCTGACCGAAACGGACTTTTACTTGTGCCCCGTTTGCGGCCACATTGAAACCGGCAAGCCCCCCGCTTCCTGCCCCATTTGCGGCGCCAGAGCGGAGAAATTCCAGAAGGTTTAGCGGATCCACCGGGATTCGGGGCGGTCTTGCATTGCTCTTTTCGATTTCCACGGAGGATAGCTCATGGGTGCCTACGCTGTGAAATTAAAAAGTCGCCGGCAGGTTGCCGAGGGTACGATGGCCTTTCACTTCGACAAACCCGCCGGCTTTGAATTCGTCGGTGGCCAGTCGATAGATCTGACGCTCTTCAAGCCGCCGCAGACCGATGCAGAAGGCAACACAAGAGCATTTTCGCTGGCGAGCGCTCCGCATGAGCCGGAGCTGATGGTTGCCACCCGCATGCGCGACACGGCCTTCAAGCGCGTCCTCAGGACATTAACGCCAGGATCCGAAGTCAAGATCGAAGGCCCGTTTGGCTCCATGACCTTGCATCGCAAGACCACTCGCCCTGCCGTGTTTCTGGCCGGCGGCATCGGCATCACACCGTTTCGCAGCATGCTCTGCCAGGCCGCGAATTCCGATGCCGGACGCAGCATCTTTCTATTCTATTCGAATCGCCGCCCCGAAGATGCGGCGTTCCTGACGGAGTTGCAGGAACTCTTCCGTCAGCAGGCAAGTTTTACGCTTATCTCTACGATGACCAACCTGGTTGACTCGAAAGTTACCTGGAACGGAGAAAAGGGATACATCAGCAAGGAGATCTTGGCCAAGCACGTGAGTGATTTGGCAAAGCCGGTTTACTACCTCGCCGGACCTCCGGCGTTGGTGAGAGCGATGAAGGACATGCTCGACAAGGCTCGCGTGGGCGAGGACGACATCAACAGCGAAGACTTCTCCGGATACTGAGGTTATGTTCTGAGTTTGATTATGTTCTGAGTTTTTTGATGAAGATATAGAGAGCTTTTCCCTTTTTCTTCGCTTTTCATTTTCTTCACCGTTTCTTCCTCTCCCTTCCTTCACCTTCCCATTTTGATTCCAT
>Ga0315273_10010359_pt1 | contig 11881 bp, 15 predicted proteins | sample YL17G02_0_MG_FD_205753 | JGI IMG/M metagenome (GOLD analysis project Ga0315273, IMG submission 205753) | Sediment microbial communities from Yellowstone Lake, YNP, Wyoming, USA - YL17G02_0 | ecosystem: Environmental > Aquatic > Freshwater > Lake > Sediment | place: USA: Wyoming | collected... | reverse complement strand
TATAGACGTCTTCTATACATTCACCGATGAGCAGAGCTGCACACAAGATTCGAACGGCTTGCTGTATACTGTGGAGAAACACGGATACACCGAGCCGGTACCGATACTCTGGCCATGAGAAAACATAACATATTACCCCCACAGGATTATTCGGTTTATGCACTTAGAGTTTTCTTATGTCTCAACAAAATAACTCTCTCCCTCTGAAGGCACACCCTGCGCCTATCGCAGACACCAAGAAAATGAATTGCGACAAGATATTATAAGGAGGAATCAGATGATCCAAGCCAATCCCTATGTCATCGAAACGCACGGGCTGAGCAAAACGTACAAGAATATCCATGCCCTCGGCTCTCTGGATTTAAAAGTGCACCATAACTCGATTTTTGGCTTCCTTGGACCCAACGGAGCGGGTAAAACTACCACCATCAAGCTGATGCTTGGGCTTACCCGTCCCACCGCCGGCACAGCCACAATTTTCGATATGGACAGCATAACCCGCAGCGTGGATATCCGCGCTCGTATCGGTTACCTTCCCCAAGAGCCCCATTTCTATGAGTACATGACCGCCCGCCAGACTCTCCGCTTCACCGCAGAATTTTTCTTTAAAGGACCCAAGAAAGCCATTGAAGAGCGCGTGGATGAGATGCTCGAGCTGGTAGACCTGTCCGATAAGGCAGACCGTTCAATCAAGACCTTTTCGGGTGGTGAAAGGCAGAGGTTGGGTATTGCGCAAGCTCAGGTGAACTATCCTGACCTGCTCATCCTCGATGAGCCAGCGGCCAGTTTAGACCCGCTCGGACGGCGGGATGTGCTTGAAGTGATGTCCAAGCTTCGCAAGTATGCCACCATCTTTTATTCCACACATATCCTGGATGATGTCCAACGCGTTAGTGATACCGTGGTCATCCTGAATAAGGGCGAATTGGTAGCTCAAGGACCAATTGAAGAGTTGCTGGCAGGTAGTGAGGGCGTCATCTATATCATCCACCTGAAAGGGGATATTGAATCAGCTCTCAAGCAAGTCCAATCGCTATCCTGGGTAAGTGGGGTAAAAACCAGTCAAAATAATGAAGAGAGTATCTGGCAGGTGAGCGTGACAGACCCTGCAGCAGCTGAGACACAGCTTCTCAAGCTATTGGTAAATGGTCCGGTGCTGGTGAATGAATTCCGCCGAAAACAATATGAACTTGAAGATGTCTTCATGCAAGTGATTGAAGGAGGCCAGAATGTCCGGAAATGATGCTTTCGAGTTGGTGAGTGAGCGCGGCTGGAGCCGCGGGCTGAATACCATGTTGCGGAGTGGGCTCGCCCGCTGGTTTAAGACCAGGATGTGGTGGGTGCAATGCCTGATCTGGGGAAGCCTGGTTGGTTCCATCCTGGCAACGATTGCATTCAACCCTCAACCACCACCCCCTGCAGATTTATACATGATCTTCATGGTTTTGTCGGCCTATTCCCGGCAGTGGGGGTGGTCATCATCATGCAAGATGCTTTAGTAGGTGAGAAAAGTGAGGGAACTGCTGCCTGGGTGCTATCCAAGCCGCTGACACGTCCGGCCTTCGTGGTTTCAAAAATCATTGCCAATAGCCTGGGAATTCTCGTAACCATGGTTGTGGTGCCATGCATCATAGGCTTTGCGATCATATTGATCACCACGAAATCAGCTTTAGCTCCCCTGGGTTATCTCGAGTCTATGGGTGTGATTTTTATCAGCGACTTTTTCTTTCTCGCCCTGACTCTGATGCTCGGCACTTTTTTCGACAGCCGGGGACCAGTCATTGGTATTCCCCTGGCAGTATTATTCCTGCAGCAGAATCTCATTGGCTTTATACCCTCCTTGCGTTTCGTTCTACCCTGGACCCTGGTTATGCCCGTTGGAAATATAACTCCATTGGTACAATCACTCATACTGAATACCCCTGTACCACAAGACCAGGTGATTACCTTGGTTGCTATCGTGTTCGAGAGTATCCTTTTTATTTTGATCGGCTTGTGGCGGTTTAACCGGGAGGAGTTCTAAAATAAAAGAAGTATAATTGGATCATCAGGTAAATGACAGAAGGGATTATGGCTAATATATCTGACCTAACCATCGGTTCGCTAGCCCCCGAATTCAGCCTTCCCGCCAGCACCGGTACCGAGATTGCGCTGGCTGATTTCCGCTCTAAAAATAACGTTTACTTATTCTTTGTGCGCGAATTTATTTGAATGCAGTGCCGGAGCCATTCCGCCCAGTTGGGGCGGTTGTACAAAGATTTTCAGGCTGCAAATTGCGAAATCCTCGTAATCCTGGGTGAGCCGGTCGAAAAAGCCAGACGCTACGCTGAGATCCTGCATTTACCATTCCCGGTCCTGGCAGACCCTGATCGTAGCGTGTATCACCGATATGGACTGGAGAAGGCCATGATTTTCATCCAGCGCACCGCCTCTGTGGTCATTGACCAAAGCGGGACAATCCGCTATTTGAAAACCACCACCAGCCCTATGGTCTGGCTGCAGGAAAGCCATGAGCTGCTGAGTTTTGTCAAATCTATGGCGAATGCTGGCTGATTTGTTTATTCACACCTAGCACTGGACATCGTCCACCCTTGCATAACAGGGTTCCTTCCCTAAATATATTGGTCGGCGTAGGCCGACCTTGTGTTTTTCTTAGGTGCGGTTTCAACCGCCACTGACCATGTGCCTCCTTAGGTGCGATTTCAACCGTCACTGACCATGTGCCCTCCTTAGGCGCGGTTTTAACCGCCTTTTATATCCGTGAGTAATTACATAGATCTATGATAAACAACATTCCTGTACTCAGTCTCAATCCTCCAAAAACATGAATTGAATCCATTTGTTTTATTTGGCTCAATTCCCATAAGGTAAATAAGACAACTTATCCCATTCTCCCTTCTTCCTAAATATTTCCCAATCTTTCCATCATACCTTATTCGTTCCTCTTCATTCAAGGGCGCAGTTTGCCCGCAGTATCGCGAGTGTTCGTTACGAGCGATATTAAATATATTCGTACCTCTTCACTATCCTTCCCTTTCATTCTCATCTAAAATAATTGCGTAACAAATTCCCTGTTACCTTTTCGGGAGGTGCAACGACATATGATTACAATCACAGCGCAACAGTTCATATGCAGGATTCATATGCTCAATCTCACCACACTATCCCTGATCTTGACCCTGGTTAGCTCACCTCCAAACGGCAAAGCTGCCCGTAGCCCCACCGCAGAAGATGTTGAGCTTGCCAGACGTGCCGCCCGCAACCCCGATGCCTTCACCGAGCTGTACCATCGTTACCTGCCTGGCATCTATCGCTATCACCTGGCGCGCACGGGTCATGTTCAGGAGGCTGAAGACCTGACCGCCCAGACCTTCCTCACCGCTCTCGAATCCATTTCCAGCTTCAGTGGGCGGGGCAGTCTTTCTTCCTGGTTGTTTGGCATTGCCAGTCACAAGCTGGCAGACCACTACCGCCGCAGTCGGATCGAGCTGCCCCTCGAAGAGGCCGAGAACCTTCAAAGCACCGTTCCCCTGCCTGAGGAAGCTGCCATGCAGCACCTGGAATTAGCCCGTGTGGCACGCGTTCTGCGCCTGATCAGCCCCGAGCGGGCTGAAGCCGTGCTGCTCTGCCTCTTTGGCGGTTTGAGCATTTCTGAGGCAGCTCACACGGTGGGTAAGAGCGAGGCCGCAGTGAAGATGCTCGTCCACCGCGGCTTATGTGACCTGCAAGAACGCTTAGCCTTACCCCAGGAGATGCCATGATGGACCAAAAACAAAGCCGTCCTACTGCCGAAGAGCTGGCTGAGCTCACTGCTTACCTGACAGACCGGGAGCAAAAGGCTCAACCTGCCTCCGGTGAGCCTGGTTTCCCCACCGGCCTGGCTGGTGAGCTTCTCAAGCTGGCTAATGACACTCTGCCCGATCCTGCTTTTGCTGCCCGGCTGGAGCTGCAGCTCCGCCAGGCAGCCGTTGCAGGTTCAAAAGTGTCACGCCCGGGTTGGCTGTCTGCGCTGTGGCAATCATTCAACCAACCGGAAAGGAAAACTACCATGAAACGTCTCGTTGCATTTGCCCTGATCGGCATCCTACTGTTTGCCATTGCGTGGATCTCCATCCCATCCATCTTCCAATCGCCTACCCAAACCCAAATGGTGCTCGCCACCCCGCCGACCAATACACCCATATCTACACCAAAATCTCCTCTCACTCCTACCGTTATACCTCCTACCTCCCAGTCACCGGTGGCGATCAACTTCACCCCCCAACCTATCCCCGTCCAACCGCCCACGCTGCCTTCACTGGTGGATGCCCTCGGCACAGGCTTTGGTGGGTCCGGTGCGGGCAACCTGCCACAAGGGATGCCCCTTAATCTAGCCACTGAGTTGCCAACTGGTCCAACAGAAGTCACTGCCTATTACCGCCAGGAGAACACCCCTCTGACCCTCGAGGAGGCTAGCCAGATTGCTACCCAATGGGGATTAAATGCCCAGCTCTACATACCAGCCTGGATGCAATCCGTCTCACCCGGCCAGGTGGAGCGCAGTTACATTGCTGTGGACGGGATGCAAAACCTGTCGATGTGGAATAGCGAGTTGTCATACACCGATCTGACTATATTCCCTATCTTTGGCGGTCACCAATACCCCCAGTCGGGCCTGCCACCATCCGAGCAGGCAGTCTCAACTGCCACACAATACTTGACCGAGCGCGGCTATTTGGACTACCCGTTCCAGGTTGACCTCGGCCAATATGATTATGGTCTGGTGGTTTTCAATCGTCTCTTGGATAATGGAACCATTAACCATCCGGCAGCCTCGGTCAAGATCGACCCGCAGGGTCAGGTCGGTTCATCCTTGATAAATCGGGAAGAATACCAGGGTATTGGCTCTTACCCGGTGTCGACCGCTGAACAAGCCTGGAATTTACTTGTCTCTGAACCACCCAGTGACAAGGTATCCATCTCATACTACCCGACCCAGGATGGCAATCCCCAATACTGGGGGCGGGTCTACCCGGCGGGTCAGGCTGCCAACCTTTTCGGTGCTCCTACCTATCTGCTGCCGACGGAAGCCGGGGCAGCACCCTATGTGCTGCTGAATAACCTGGTACTGGCAGGTGATATGTCGGGTCTCTTGGAATTTCTACGGACCAACCCGGGTTACATCCATGCCCGGGGCGAGGTACAGGAAGTGGATGGCACCCGACAGCTGCAATTAGCCGGCTGGGAACCCTTTGATGAGTTCAGCGGTTACTTTGATGGTACTATACGTCGAACAGCTGATGGTGACTTCCTCGAGCTGGGCGATGGGAGTCAGCTGAGCCTACCCAACCTACCCTCCGATGTGCCCGCAGATATCCCCCTCTACGCTCAGGGCGGTCTGGTGGGTGAAACCCTGGAATGGTTCATCCTGCAGGTACACCCCGCCAGTGAAGGCCAAATGCCACCGGACCTCAGCCAGGCCCAGGCCGTTATTGACAAGGTCGAGCTGGTCTACCTTGCTCAAGGCACGAGCAACCTCCCACCCGAAATGGCGCTTGACCCTGCGTCCCGCATGCTCGTGCCAGCCTGGTGCTTCTCGGGTCATATCACCAATACTGACGGTGCAGACCTGATCTACCGGGCTTACGTCCAGGCGGTCACAAATCCATGACAAGTCAAAAGGCAGGGAGAGGGCATGCCCTCTCCCTGCCCTATGTGAATCAATTGATGACTGTATTATCAATAAATGGTAAAATTATGTATCGTGAAATTTAGAGCATAGTTGTTTTTGGGAGGGACTTATGCATAAATTCCTTTTTATCTCACAATTCAAGAGTTTTTTTGGTCATAAAGCGGTCTGGGTCGGGACCCTTTTGGTCCTGATATTGGTTCTCTCCACTTACACCGATATTAATGGTCTAGCTGCTGTTTCCAACCAAAGCTATCTCCCCCTGGTTGAAAGGATGTCGCCGCAAAACTACGTGTTATTGGGTTGGAATAACCTGGGTATGCATTGTTACAACCGCAGCTTCCAGGATCTGGCTGTCCTTCCCCCTTACAACACGATCTGGGCTCAGGTAGTCAAACGTGGTGACCCTCCTCAAATCGTCACCCAGGGCATCCGTGTACAGTTTGCATTCCCTGACAACAAAATTTCGTCCACGAAGACAGATTTCTGGACATACGCACCTCAGCTCTTTAATGTTCAATTGCCGGATAATGTTGGTTTAGCTGGGAAGGGCATGGCCGATGTCATGGATATGCAAGGTGATTATTTTGTGGCTGAAGGCATCCCGCTTACTGAATTCAGCGATAGCAACCCTGATGTGGCTTATCCATATCAGTTAGCTGTACTGACGGCGAAGGACATTCCGACGGGAGAAGTCCTGGCTAACCTTACTGTGGTCGCTCCCGTTTCCACGGAGATGCACTGTGATACCTGCCACGCCACCGGTCAGGACCCAGGCGGGACCCAGCCTCGGGTTGAACTAAATATCCTGGCTTTACATGATGCTGAAGAAGGCACTAATTTGTTCAATAGCAGGCCGGTTTTATGCGCCAGGTGTCATAGCTCAAATGCGTTGGGAGCGCCCGGCGTACCCGGAGTACCCAGTCTATCAAATGCAATGCATAACCAGCATACTGAAGTAATCCCTGATACCCTCGACGGCTGCTATTCCTGCCATCCTGGCCCAACGACAAAATGCTTGCGTGATGCAATGTCGCAAAATGTCCCTTCCCCCATTGACCCAGCCAGAAAGATGAATTGCATAGATTGTCATGGCGGGATGGCGCAGGTTGCTCAAAATACAGACCCTTGGTTGCTCGAGCCCCGCTGTGATGGATGTCACACTCCAACGGACACACAGCAATTTAACCAGGATCAACCCCTGTACCGTATGTCAAAGGGGCATGGTGGAATTTACTGCGAGGCATGCCACGACAGCACCCATGCCATTGCCACCAGTCGGGAGCAGAATGATACACTTAAGTTCATTCAACTTCAAGGTCATTCAGGAACACTGAGTGAGTGCACAGTCTGCCATTCGACTCAACCCACTGGACCTGGTCCACACGTAAAATAAGCCAGCTTCTACCATCAAGATCAAACAAGCCAGCCTCATTTGAAGGCTGGCTTGAATTTTTAAAAATTAGGTGAATGTTTTGATATAAACTTTGCCAAAAATAACAACCCCACAATAATAGATTGTGGAATTTTTCGCCTAAAAAAGGAAAACGGGAACCATGTTAGATCAGTTATCCAGAATCATATTTATGCCGTAACCATATCATCCAACAAATCCAATACTTCAGCATTGGATGGAATATCGGTCATGTCGTGGCCGTAGTGTACAAACCGGGCGATGCCAGCTTTATCCACAATCACCTGGGCAGGCATACGGCCAAATTTGAACAAGTTGATTTCCTGGCCGTATAACTTGAGCACGCTCGCCTTTGGATCTGGTAAGCCAACGAAAGGCAGCTTATGTGCCTGCCAATAAGAAGCAAAGGCATTGGCATCTTCCGGACCAACAACCACCACTTGAGCCTGCCGTTTGACAAATTCATGATAATCCCGACGCAACTGCGCCATATGTATACGGCAGAATGGTCAGGTGAAACCACGGTTAAAAACCAGTAGCACGTTCGATGTTCCACGTAAATCAGATAAATGAACAGTTTCACCCTGGAAATTTTGTAAAGCAAAATCGGGTGCTTGAGTGTTAAGCGAGACTCTTGGCATCGGTCTTTTCCTAAGGTTGAATTTTCTTCAGATAATTTGTGACAGCCTCCAAAAACAATTGCGGTTGTTCCTCATGGGGTAGATGCCCGGCATCATCAATCACCACCAGGCTGGCATTGGGGATCTCTCCAGCCAGACGGATGCTATGTTTAGTGGGAACAATACGGTCATCATCACCGGTGATCACCAAAACTGGAAGGGTGAGCTCGTCCAGACGCTCGCTCAGACCAGTGGCATGGCTGGCAAGGGTGAATTCCCATAGGGATCGATCCCAATTTTCAACCTGGAATGGCTTTTGATAAAAATCCAGCATATCTGTGGGTAATAATGCAGGATTGTGCCAGGATAATTTGATCAAATCTCGACCGCGCTTGAGGATTTGGCGAGCGATTAATGGTCCCAGGTGACGCATTTGCGGGGTGCCAAGGATTGGTTGCACCCACTGCGGTACACCCCCACCATTATATATTGCTGGGTCCACCAGGATCAGCGCGGATACCCGTTCAGGATGCTCCAGTGCCACCTGTAATGAGACGCTGCCGCCAGCTGAGTTGCCAACCAGGATGGCTTGTTGCACACCAAAATGATCCAGCAGCTTGATCACCAATTCCACCTGCGCCTCAGAGCTGTAAGGGTTCTTTCCCTGCCATCTAATCGGGTGTTCTGAGAGACCGAACCCTGGGCGATCAAAGGCAATCACTGTGCCAAGCTGGCTAAGCTGATCGATAACTGCATGCCATGAGTATAAGCTCGCAGCAAACCCGTGCAAGAGCAAGAACACCGGCGCGCCTTGTCCCATCTTTTTGAAATGGATCTCAAGGCCATTGATCTCAACGAATCGGGAATCATCATCCGCCAATGCTTTTGGAGGGTGTGTATCTTTAAGCGGTGGTACCGGGATCAGGAATGGCCCACCGAGCAAAACGGCCAATCCACCTGCCAAAACAAACAACCCTTTCCTTCTTAATGGATGTCGCATGCCTCACCTCCGATTACTGAACAGGTCTAACTGTAGCATGTTTTCGAGGAAGAATAAACGACAGGACCAATGTAAATGCCACCAACCCGAAGGTGATCCAGGTAGGTATGGCAACCGCTGGAACAGCAGCGAACTTGATCGCAATCCCCGCCAATGCCCACAGGATTACAGCTGTATAGGCAATATCCCGCCGGGTAAAATTCATCAGCGTGTCAATCACCAACACCGCTGCTAAAATAATCCACATCCACACTTTTGGAGCAATCCCAAAACCATTCCAATTTAAGAAATAGAGTAATTCAGTGATATTGGCAACTGTGGCCACAGTGATCCAACCTAGGTAGATACTGAACGGAACGCGTACCGCCCACGTCTCTGCCTTAGAGACCGTACTTCGACCGGTACCCAGACCCAGGTAGGTGATGATGAGTGTGCCGAGTAAAACCAGCATGGCGACCAGCGTCAAAGCAAATTTCTCATAATGCCACAGGAAGATCCAAGCCATGTTCGCAAGCCCTCCGAGGGCTATCCACCAACCAGTCGCTCTCAAACGCGGATTTTCCCGTTGCGATGGTAGTGCCTGAAAGATGGCAAAGGCAATTAATCCGATATAAATCAAACCCCAGATTGCAAACACATAACCAGCAGGCACAAAATAAACCTTAAAGCGATCAGAGATCGCTCCAGTATTAAGCCCATTGATGGGCAAAACATCTGCAAGCACGTTGACAACCAGTGTAGCCAGAACGGTCACAGCTACAGTAATTTGTCGTAGGATATCTTTCATTTTATTCTCTCTCTTTCAATTCCAATATGGTGTTCTTTCGGCCGTCCCGACTTCCGGCCATAGAAAATATTGTTTTCATTAAACCGTATTTTTTACCCAACAGTCGATCGACTTTACTATCAATTTCCTCATCCAATATTTCACATGCTTGTGCCTGAAGCCAATCATCGAGCAATGTTCCATCCACTTTACACGGTGCAATGTTCACCTGCGGATTATTACGGATACGCTTCACCTTGCCTGAATCGGCAATCGTACGAACATACAATAGTTTGCCATCTTGTACAAACCAAACAGGGGTTCTAACGCCTACGCCACTCTTACGGAAGGTTTCTAGATTTAGGTATTTTTGTTTCTCAAACGATGGAAACATTGTAATCATCTACCTTGTTTACGGTATGCTGCCAAGACACGTTGCCGCGCCATGGCATGGTCAACGATTGGAGCAGGATAGTCCTTCCCAATGACACAGCCCAGGTGAGCCTGCTTATCCGCGGGTATTTCCACCGGCATATGAATGAATGCATTCGGAACCCCTGATAGCTCCGGCACCCAACGGCGTACATACGCCCCGAGTGGGTCGAATTTCTTCCCCTGCAAGACGGGATTGAAAACTCTGAAGTAAGGCGCAGCATCAGTACCAGTTCCTGCTGTCCATTGCCAGCCGCCATTATTCGCTGCCGGATCGCCATCAAGCAGGTGCTGCATGAAGTATCGTTCACCTTGCCGCCAGTCGATCAGCAAATCCTTCGTCAGGAACGAAGCACTGATCATCCGCGCCCGGTTGTGCATCCAACCGATGGCGTTCAGCTGACGCATCGCAGCGTCCACTACTGGATAGCCTGTTCGTCCCTCAACCCAGGCACTAAACCCAACTGGGTCATCTCGCCATGGGAGGTTGCGTAGCTCAGGACGGAAGGCAGTATACCGAACATATGGAAAATGATAGAGGATGGCAGCATAAAATTCACGCCAGATTAACTCATTCAGCCATAATTGTGCACTTTGATGAGAAGGTGTGTCTACGGCTAGGGCATCCGCTTCCCGTGCTGCCCAAAATGCTTGCCTGGCTGAAAGCATCCCAAACCGCAGATAAGGTGATAAACCAGATGTGCCTTCCAGGTCCATTCGGTTACGGTCTTCTGCATAACGATTGATGATGAAATCAGTGAACTTGGTAAGCCGACACTGCGCTTCATTTTCACCAGCAAGGAATGTTCCATTGTTTGAATAGCTTGGTAGAGCAGGCACACCTAGATTGGGAAGTGGAGGCGGTGGAGGCAACCACTCAGGTGCAGGAAGAGGTTTGCCGGGGAAAGGTAAGCTGCGCCACATCCGGCTGAATGGCGTGAACACGGTATAAGGCGTGCCATCTGGTTTACGCAATTTTTCTACGGAGTGTACTGTAACGCCTGGAGTGAGTGTTAGTGGTAATTTATGCATCACACCCTCATCCCTTCGCCTGGCATAAGGTGAAGTATCCGCTTCAGCAAAGATGCGATATGCCTGTGTCTCTCTAAATAAGCTTTGGAGTACCTCCAACGGGTCGCCCTTCTGGATAATGAGACCGCTCCTGTGTTTGTGTAAGTCGATATCGAGCGAGCGTAACCCTTCAAATAGGAAAGCAACCCGTTGTTGGCTGGCATATGGAGAAGCCATCAATATTGGGTCTATAATAAACACAGGAATTACCGTATCTGCTTGCTCCAAGGCAGCAGACAATGCCTGGTTGTCGCTCAGACGTAAATCTCGGCGGATCCACCAAATTACACTGCTCATCTGAGCGCTTCCTCAACCCCACGCTCGCGGTTGGCTGGCAAGATGACACGCCAATAAGCAAGAACAATTGTTAAGGCCATCAGGAAGGCACTAAAAATGCCCGGTGCCCACAAACCCAGGTTTTGCAACATATAAGCGCCTGTAATTGGTGCAATAATTCGGGTTACGGCTTCGAGAGAGGCGGTTATTCCAAGAATACCTCCAACCTCCAGTCGTGTTACAGATTTGGTGATGGAGCTTTGTATGACGGTATTCAACACCCCACCAGCAGCTGCTAAAGGAAGGATCAATACGACCAGGAACCAGAGCTGCGTGGCAAAAGCCCAGGCAAGCAATGCACCGGTCATGATCCACAGCCCGGTTATCATTAATGCATTTTCGCTGAAGCGACGCGTCAGCCGACCGATCAACCCGGCTTGAACTACTACCGAGATAACGCCAACATAAGCCAGTAAAATACCGGTAGTCTGCGAGCTCAGACCAATGGACTGAGCATAAAGAGCAAATATCGTTTGAAATGTAGCGAATGCCAGCGCATAAACGAATCGCACCTGGAGTAAGGGACCAACTTTGGGACGATTGAGGGCCTCTATAAGAGCTTGAAAGGTGAACG
>Ga0315273_10010357_pt1 | contig 11882 bp, 12 predicted proteins | sample YL17G02_0_MG_FD_205753 | JGI IMG/M metagenome (GOLD analysis project Ga0315273, IMG submission 205753) | Sediment microbial communities from Yellowstone Lake, YNP, Wyoming, USA - YL17G02_0 | ecosystem: Environmental > Aquatic > Freshwater > Lake > Sediment | place: USA: Wyoming | collected... | reverse complement strand
CGGTCTTCCAACTTGGGTATGAGAATGTCAGCCGGCGGGATCCTCAGTTGTACGACGCGGTGATCTTCATCGAGAACTCGTCGGCGTCACAACTGCTGCCGTTCAACTACCCGCCGACGTTCGTGTCAGGCTCATCCGACGCGGTGCTGGTTTCCACGCCTGCCGATGCGCTTCAAGGTCCCGCCGCACGGACCAAAGAGAGCAGCCCCGGGGCAGCCACTGCTCGGATCAAGTGACGCTCCTCCCTCAAGCCCGCCTCAACCGAGGAGTCATCTGTTGTGGCCGTCGCCGGTTCCCGCGTGCCACTTTCAACAAGGCACGCCCTGCGCATCGGTGGCTGCCTCGCCCCCACGAGCCACCCAAGGCCCACAGCCCAAAGCCGTGTGGCGCCAGCCGCTACTGTCCCTGCCCGCCCCGTCCCGCCGGTGCCGCGGCGCCGATGCCGAGCTTCTCGATCTTGCGCGTCTTCATGTTGTAGACGTCGCCCCCCGACAGCACGTAGTACGGCTTCTCCCACGGCTGGTACAGCCGCGTGTTGTCGTGGATGGCCACCTTCCACTTGCCCATCACCTCGAAGCGGTCGCTGGTGACGATGATCGCGGTGCCTTCGGAGAGGCCGATGCCGAGGAAGGTGGGGTACTTCGTGATGACGGCAGTCAGGTGGTCCCACCGGTTCCGCGTGTTGATGTGTTGATCGACGGCCGACCTGCGCAGGAACGCGAACCCGTGCTGGTGCTGCGGCTCGGCCGTCATCATCACGTCCGCTCCCGACGTGTCGCCGCGCACCAGGTAGTCGCCCTGGATGGTCGCGCCCGCCGAACTGCCGCCGATGACGCCGCCGCGCGCCAGCACGTTGTGGAACTCCTTCAGCGCCAGCGTGTTCATGTAGGAGTCCACGATGTTCCACTGGCGGCCGCCGTCGAACCACACGGCGTTGGCCTCACGCAGCGGTGTGACGAACTCCTCGGTGTTGGCCACCTTCGGGTCGTGCGTGTGCAGCATCTTCACGTTCTTGCAGCCGCGCTTCAGCCACGCCGCGATGACCTGCTCTTCCTTGTACTGGCGGATGGTGCCGTCGGGATTCTTGTTCCCTCCCGCGGTCGGCACGATCACGAACTTCGCGTCCGGGCCGCCGGCCAGCTGGATGAACTTCTCGGGAATGCCGGTGCCCTCGAGGTTTCCGCCGCCCACGATGACGAGCGTCCCCTTCGCCGGGCCGTACTCGGGAACCTCCTGTGCAGCCGCAAGACCGGCAGATGTCGCGGTCAGGACGAACAGGAGCGTGAGGATCGACATGAGGCGATGACGCATGGTGGTCTCCAGGCGATGTGCGACAACGAGCGTGTGGTGTCGCGGATTCTAGCGTACGCACGAAACGGAGCATCGACGGGAGGGCCGCGAACGCGACTCCGGCATGAAGCAGGCGGCTACACCGCCTCCAGCCTGATGAGGACCAGGTCGCCGAGGCGTTCGGTGGTCACGAAGTAGGCCATGCGCACCGGCCCCTCGGGCCGGCGCACCCAGGCATAGGCCGCCACGTCGCGCAGCGGCTGGCCCGTCTTGTGGGTGTGCTCGAACGACTGCCTGATGGTGCACCCGGTGCAGTGGACGGTGTGCCCGCACCCGCCCGGCAGCTCCGCGTAGATGCACGTCATCACCTCGCCGCCCAGCTTGCCCTCGACCGACCGCACGTCGGCCTGCACCATGGCGGCGAGGCCCGTGTTCGCGCCCACAACGCGCCCGTCGTCGGTCACGGCCAGGACCGGGCCGGACAGCTTGTTCAGGAACTGGCGCAGCGGCTCGCGGTGGAATTCCAGATCGATCGTGCAATCGGCGCACATGCCGTTCGAAACCGGGGCATCGACGTCGTCGTCCACCTGGCGGTGGCACCAGGCGCAGGCAGCCATCACCACCCCTTTCCGGACATGGCGCGAAGGTGGGCCCGCTGGGCCTCGGTAGCGTCCTCGCACACTTCCAGGGTCCACGCCTGGGCCGGCAGGCCCGTGGCGGCGGCGAACCGGAGGCCGTACCACTCGAGCATCTCGGTGTAGTCCAGCTCATCGGTTGACGCTACCGCCTTCCGAACCCACTCGCCGAAGGAAACCCCAGCGACGTCTTCGGCGGTCTTCGTGAACTGCTCCGGGGTGAACCCGCGCTTGCCCGAATACCGTTTCCACGCCAGCCGCATCACGTCGTCCAGCGACCGGCGGCCGATGGTGACGTGCCTGACGTGCGCGTCGAGGAGCAGGCCCACCACCTCGCCCTTCACGTAGTAGCTGACCGTGTTGGCGCCGACGCCGACGCCGGACATGCTGTTGGTCCACACGTCGCGAGAGGACTGCTCGAGCGTCTGCACGAGACGGCCTGGAGCCTGCTGCAACTGGCGGATGGGCGACGACCACGAGGCGAGCAGCGCCGTGGTATCGGCCAGGCCCGCTCGCGCGAGCAGGAGGGTTTCGTAGTAGCTGGTGAACCCCTCCGCCATCCACAGGCTCGTCGTGCGCGGTTCGCGCTCGTAGTCGAACGGCCCGAGCTCGACCGGCCGCAAGCGCTTCACGTTGAACGCGTGGAAGTACTCGTGGGCCACGAAAGCCAGCCACGAGCGGTAGCCGGCGGGCGTCGTGGCGCGCGCGGCGCTGGCGGTGAGCAGCGTCGAGTTGGCGTGCTCGAGGCCGCCGCCACCCTGGCGGAACACGTTCAGGAACACATACCGCTTGTAGGGCAGCGTGCCGAACAACTGGCGGGCGGCGCGCACCACCTTCTGCACGTCCATCGCCGCCTGGCGGCCGTCGAACGCCTGATGGTCGCCCGCATTCACGAGCGAGTGCCGGCGGCCGTCCACATCGAACTCCTGCACGTCCAGCTCGCCGGCCACGATCGGCGAATCGACGAGCGTGTCGAAATCGGGCGCCCGGAAGGCGTTCGGCCCTCCTCCCTGCGCGGGTTCGAGCGCGGTGGCGACGCGCGGCAGCGAGGCCGGCAACCGCAGGCGCACGTCGTGCGGGCGGCGACCCTGCTCGGCCAGCGTGACGAAGGTGGGCGCGCCGTTGAGCACGACGAGATTGGCGGACACCCAGTTGGTGGTGACCGATCGTTCGCGGCACGCCACGCGGTACGACACGACGACGGTGGCCGTGCCAGTGGTCTGGATGCGCCACCGGTTCTTCTGCGGCTGCGTCACCTGCAACGCCGTGCGGTCCGCCGACCGCACCACGAGATCCTGCACCCGCGTCGCGTAGTTCTCGACGCGGTAGAACCCGGGAGACCACACGGCCATCATCAGGTCGATGGCCGGCCGGCGACCGGTCGGAACCCTGGCTTCGACCTCGGCCATCTGGCTGTCCGGGGCCGCGATCGTGACGGTGTAGGCAATCGGCTCGAAAGCACGCGCGGCCGGTGCGGGTGAGCCGGCAACGGCCAGCCACGCGACGACCGCCAGCATGAACGTGCAGCTTCGCAACGGTCTTCGCACGGGCCCTCCAGTTCCAGCGTTCGTGGCCACCGTGGTCGGTTCAGCGACAAGCCCCGAAGGGGCCTAGGACAGCTTCCAGGGCGGTGCGTGAAACTGGCTTCAATCCTCACGACTCCGGCCCTGGAAGATGTCTAGCAGGGCTTTGCGCGCGCGATCTCCTCGCGCAGCATCCGCTGCTGGCTGACCGTCAACAGCGCCCACGCGGCGCGCGCCCGCTTGTCCGTCCACAGGAGATCCGCAAGCTCAGCCGGAAGATCCGTCGAGGCGCGCTGCATGGCGATCTCGACATCGTCGCGCGGAAGGTCCGGCTGTTTCCATTCGATCGTCGCAGGAACCGTGACCACCTTCGCGGCGGCGTCGCGGCTGGCCATTCCGATCTCCTCTGTCCCGACGCCAGACGGCGTCGGCAACGGCATGCTAGCACCGATGGGCTGCGATGGGTGCAGCAGACGGCGGCACCGACTAGGCCTGGAACTCACTTCAATCGCGTACATGGGCGCCGTCTCGATCCGGAGATCGTCCGCATCGTCAACCGCGCGCTGGAAAAGGACCCGGAGCATCGGGACCAGGACCTCGAGGCGATGCGCAACGAGTTGCACCGCATCCGGCAGCAACTCGAGTGGCGCCAGGGCGGCGGGGTTGTCAGGCCGCGGCGGTACGAGGCCAACGCGGGCCCGCTCGACCGCGGCATCCTCACCCGTCCGTTCGGCGTGGCACTGACCTACAGCACCCGCGTCGATTGCCAACTCCTCAGAGCGCCTTCCCGGTTCGCGACCAGGTCGCCGAGTTCGCGGTGCATGTCGGCATTGACGGCCGCAGCGTACGGCAGGATGTAGGTGCGGGTCTCCTGAAGGTAGCGCTCGACGAACGCGCGGTCGTTCACGTAACCCAGCGTGATGAGGTTGCTGATGCGGTCGGCCAGCTTCAGGCGCCTGGTCCGTTCGCTGCCCGTCTCCATCACGCGCGCAAGGTAGACGGACTTGGGCTCCTTGACGCCGCCCACCTTGCGAATCGACACCTCCTGCACGAGGGCGTACACGGCGGGGCCGTCGCCATCGATGCACTCGATGGCCTCACGCGTCACGCCCGGAAGTCCATCCGCTACTTCGAACAGGTCGTGAATCACCGACGCCTTGAGCAGCACGGAGTCGGTGACCTTGTAGTCGAGCAGGATCGCCAGCGTACTCATCTGGTGGCGGAACATGTTGCTGCCGGCCTTGCGCGGCACGTCGATCAGGCGCATGGCCCGGACGATGTAGGGCGCCAGCGTGATGCCGGCAAGTTGCCGCTCGAGCTTGCCGAGATCCAAGTCGCCCTCCTTCACTGCCCTGCAATCACGCGCCACACGATTGTGAGGCGGCCTCCGGCAACGCGGCTCCCTCCTCGATGTCGTCAACGCCGGGGAGGTGATGGGCCAGCACTCCGCCCCGACGGGCAGCGGGGGTGCGGGTATTGTAGCCGACGATGGCGGCCTGTCGCGCCGACGCGGCCACAAGCCGCAACGCGATCCGCGCGCCCCCCGCAGCCCTACGCCATCCACCGCCAGGCCGGCACGACCTCGATCGTCACGCCGTCCTCGATGAGGCGGTCGGCCTGGTCGAGTGTCACCACAATGGCGCGGCGGCGGCTGCGGAGACGCGTGCCTTCGATGACGCCGCGCAGTTCCCGGGCACGGTTCGCCGGCGTCAGCTCGAGGCACACCTGAATGGCGGCGTCGGGCGTGATGAAGTCACACTCCCACAGGCCCCGCTCGCCCGCGTAGAACACGTCCCGTGTGTGTCGGCGGAGATGAATCGCCACGGCATTCTCGAGCCGATGGCCCAGATCCGGCTGTCCGTGCGGTGAGTTGGCCCGGCGAAGCCCGTTGTCGATGGCGTAGTACTTGGCCGGCGCCACGACGCGCTGCTTGAATGTCGCGCTGAACTTGGGAACCGCGCAAAGCAGGTAGGCGTCCTTCAGGTGCTCCACGTAGCGCGATATCTGCCCCACGGTGGGCACGGCGAGGCTCTTCGTCAGGGTCTGGAGGGAGTGGGGCTGTCCGGTAAAGGCGAGGAGGAAGAGCGCCAGGTTCATCACGTGGCGCGTCTCGCGCAGGCCGTGACGGGCCGCCACGTCCCGCTGGACGACGTCGCGAAGCAGCGCCTGGAGAACGAGATCCTGCCGCTCGCTCAAGAACGACGGAAACCCGCCATCGTCCAGGAAGGCCCGGACGGACGCGGCGCCGGCGTCGAAGCCGGTGAATGTGTCGTATTGTGAAGTACACACTGGAGCCTGTCAAGGACGCCCCGAGTGTCAACCGGAGGGGCGAGGAGGACAGCCTCGGGTGCCGGGAATCCCAGGGCCCAAACCGCTCGACTCCCCCCAGGATCCGGTATGCTGGTGGTCCCTGGCACAGGTGCTCGACCGCGCCTGCGGCCGGTCTTCGAAGCCCATCATGGGTCGGAACGGACGGTCGAGCGGCGGAGGCGTCATCCACGCCCGCGGACCGTGCGGAACACCATTCCAGGACCTGAACGGATGCGACACCAGGCCCCTGCGCGACTTGCGATTCAGAAGAGGACAGCCAGATGAGCACCGAGAGGAAGAAGACACCGCTGTTTGATTGGCACACGGAGCACGGCGCCAACATGGTCGAGTTCGGCGACTACATCATGCCCGTCTGGTACGCCAGCGCCAGGGACGAGCACATGGCCGTGGTAACCCGCGCCGGCCTCTTCGACACCAGCCACATGGCCGCCGTGCGCGTGCACGGCCCGGGCTCGTTCGACCTGCTCCAGTGGTGCTTCACCCGCAATCTACACTCCTGCGTCGGCAAGGACAACGCGCCCATCACGCCCGGCAAGTGCGTCTACGGCGCGTTCCTCGACGAGCACGGCCACTCCATCGACGACAGCATCGTCTACAAGGTCGCCGACGAGGAGTACCTGGTCGTCGTCAACGCGGGCATGGGAGCGGTCATCGCCGCGCACCTGGAGGCGAACAAGGAGCACCGGAACGTCCGCTGCGTCGACATGACGGACCAGCTGGGCAAGATCGACATCCAGGGGCCGGCGGCGATCAGGATCATGCAGAAGGTCCTCAACGCGCCGGACGCCGCGTTCGACAAACTGACCTATTTCTCCTTCAAGGGCCATTTCGACACGGCGTCAGCATTCGCCGGGGACGCGCAGCTCCCGGACGGGACACCGCTGCTGCTCTCCCGGTCCGGATACACCGGCGAGGTGGGATTCGAGATCTTCGTCGAACGCGAGCACAACGTCAGGGTCTGGGAGATGTTGATGGACACCGGCAAGGACCTCGGCCTCATCGCCTGCGGCCTGGCGGCGAGGGACTCGCTGCGAACCGGCGCGGTGTTGCCGCTGTCGCATCAGGACATCGGCCACTGGATCTACATCCGTCATCCATGGCCGTTTGCCCTTCCCTTCAACGCGACGGGGGATTGCTTCACCAAGGCCTTCCTGGGTTCGGCGACGCTCGAGAAGGCTACCGATGCGCCGTACACGCTGACCTTCGTCGGCAACGACCTCCGGAAGGTCGATGCCCACGAGGCGGTCGTGCGCGATCTGCAGGGCACCGAGATTGGCAAGGTGCTCACCTGCGCGACCGACATGGCGGTCGGCCGCCACTGCGGCAGGATCTACAGCGTCGCCACGCCCAACAAGCCTGAGGACTTGAAGATCAAGGGCCTGAGCTGCGGGTTCATCAAGGTCAACGCGAACCTTGCGCCAGGCACGGTCGTCGAGCTGAAGGACGCCAAGCGGTCGATCCAGGTGGTGATCGAAACGGACGTTCGCCCGGATCGGACCGCGCGCAAGGCCCTGAAGAGCTTCCTCTAGCCGTGCTCGTGCGCCGAAGTCTGCACGAACCTGTCGAGGTCCGCGCCCAAGCCCGGCTTAGCCATGGAATCTGTCTTGGGCCCCTTCGGGGCCAAGCGATCGCTATGGTGCCTGCCGGCGCAGCCGGCAATACCAGGAGCATGTCTGGCATTACTCCGACACGCTCCTGGCAGCCCGTGGTGAAAGTCTGCACGGCCTGCTAGGAAAACGAAACAACGGAAAGAGCAGATCCCTGGAATGGTTTTCCTCAGGAATTCTGCACTTTCCGATTCTGGATCCGTTGTTTCGTCCCTACTAGCAGCCCGTGCGCGACTTCCACCACGGGCTGCTAGGCGTGCAGTTCCGTTGGCGTACACACGCGCACGTCCAGCGTCCCGAACCGTTTGGTGTAGGCCGGGTCGCCGGACGGCGTGACGAGGTAGTTCCGGCCCTTCGGGTAGTAACCGCGAAACACCCGAAGCGCGGAGCTGTCGAACGCCGTGGGATCCCACTTGCACTCGACGACATCTACGCTGTCGCGCCGATGCGCGAGCACGAAGTCGATCTCGCGCCGGGCCTTGTCCCGCCAGTATCTCACCGGCGTGTCCGGGAAGTGCGCCTGCAGATGCTCGAGCACGAGGTGCTCCCAGAGAACGCCGAAATCGTCTGGCCGCAGCGGGTCCCATCCGCGCGCGAAGCTCACCATCCCGGTGTCGAACCCGTAGACCTTTGCCTGTCTGGCCAGTTCGTTCTGGCCGCCGCCGTGAAAGGGCCGGATCACGGACGCCGCGTGAGTGATTTCCAGTGCACGAATGTGGCTCTCGACCGTGGGCCGCGTGATGCCCAGGGCCCGGCCGGCGGTCGTGATCTCGAGCTGTCCGCCGCTCTGGCGCAGGACGTACTCGAACAGGGAGTTGAAGCGGTTGATGTCCCGGAAACCGAAGAGGCGCTGGATGTCCCTTGCGAAGAACGAATCCGTCCATTCCCGGTAGAACGCCGCGGCCTTGGCCTCAGCGAGGAGGGCCGGCGGCAAGCCGCCCCGGAAGAGACGATCGTTCAGCGTGACCCCGAAGGCCGGGAGTTCCCCCCAGAGGACGGGCAGCAGATGGACCGTGCGCTTCCGCCCGGTCAACGTGTCACGGAACTTCCTGCTGGCGGCGAGCGTCGAGGATCCGGTCGCGAGGATCTTCAGCTTCGGGAACGCGTCCGCACCGATCTTCAGGACGCGCGCGGGATCGCGCAGTTGGTGGATCTCGTCGAAGACCACGATCGGCCTGTTGACGGAACGGAAGAAGACCTGGGGGTCGCGAACCATGTCTTCCGCCGTGGGCAGGTCGCAGTTGACGTACAGGATCCGCGTGGGGCCGAGGCCCTCGGCCAGGGTGGTCTTGCCGCAGCGACGGACGCCACAGAGCCAGGCAATCGGGGTGTCGCGCCAGGCCTGCTCGATCTGTTGGTGCCAGAAGGGTCGCCGGACCATGATAGCGTAGTATACGCCGGGTCTTACCAAACGTATAGTACGCTAGCACTTTGGCTCGGCCGCGCGACCAACGGGTTGCGTCGCGCCAGTGCCGGCGTGGTTCTGGCACACCCGCCATGTCTCTTTCACCGGGGCTACGCCGGCTTCGGCGGCTGCTCGTACCCCGGGTCCGCGGGAAGAGCGTCGCCCAGCGATGCGGCCGCGACGGCCAGCTCGTCGCAGCGTTCGTTCTCGACGTGGCCGGCGTGGCCTTCCACCCAGCGCAGCGTCACGTCGTGCGTCGCGCACAGGTCGAGCAGGCGGTCCCACAGCTCCCAGTTCGGCGCGATGACGCCGCCCTTGCGGCGCCACTTCGCGGCGCGCCATTTCTCCGCCCAGCCCTTCGAGATGCCGTTCACCACGTACTGGGAGTCGCTGTAGAGCGTCACCGCGCACCGCTGGCGCAACGCCTCGAACGCCATGATGGCGCCCATCAGCTCCATACGGTTGTTGGTGGTCCGCCGGAAGCCGCCCGACAGCTCGCGCCGGTGCTCGCCGTAGATCAGCACCACGCCGTAGCCGCCGGGCCCCGGATTGCCGGAGCACGCGCCGTCGGTGTAGATGAGGACCTGTTTGGTCGTCGCCGTCACGCCACGCTCCGCGCTCGATGAAGCAGACTCGCCGGCCCTCGAAGCCCGTGAGGAATTGCAGTAGCGCGGGCCTCGAGGCGGGTCTGAAGACCCGCCCTGCGGATCGGTAGCATTTCTGCGCACGCTCTCAAGGCGAGGCGGGGACGGCCGCCCTACTGCCTCACCCGCGCGTCCAGCTCGCGCAGCGTGAGGCGGACTGCGACAATGTAGGGCGGCTGGCCTTCATCCCAGTGGCCGTAGGTCGTCGTGACGATCGTGCCGTCGGGCAACGACTCCACGCCCGGGTAAGCGCAATCCCACTCGTTCTTGTTGTCCATCAACCGCACGCGGTACTGGCCCTCGCGGCCTTTCACCAGGTCGTCGTACGTCCCCACCCAGGCGACCCAGTCGCCGCGCGTCGGGCTCGCGCGCGCCGTGTCCCGGAACGAGATGAACAGCCGCCCGTCGCGCGCGTACTTCGCCGTGTGCCGGTCGCCGGTGAGCGACGCGGGCAGCTCGCGCGGCGCCGTCCACGTCGCGCCATCGTCGTTCGAGAAGATGACGTGCGAGTTGCGTGTCCGCGTGTTCTCGCGCAGCAGCGCGGCCAGCTGGTGGCCGTCCGGCGACCGGACGAGACCGGGCTCGCACAGGTTGACCTCGGCCGATTCGTAGACCAGGCGCGGCGCGCCCCACGTCACGCCGCCGTCGCGGGAAAGCGTCTGGAACAGCTGGAACGTCTTGCTCGCCTTCCCCGCCCCGTGGATGAACCGGCCGTCATCGTGGAACATCGCCAGGTAGTCGCCGTTCTTCAGCCGCTCGACGCTGGCCATCGTCACAATGCCGCCCCAGTCGCCCACCGGTTCCAACATCGTCCACGTCGCGCCGTCGTCGTCGGAGACCGCGCGGCGGCACGGGAAGAGGCCCGAGAACAGGATCAAGCGCTTCCGGCCGGTCTTCGGATCGAGGGTGCGGTGAATGGTCGGCACTTCCTGGCTGGTCGCCCAGTTGTCGGGTGTCGGCAGCCGTGGCCCCCACGTGCGGCCGCCATCGGCGGAGCGGTTCATGACGATAGCGCCCTTGCCGTGGCCTTTCGGGTAGACCGCGATGATGGTCTTGCCGTCCTCGAGCAGGACGGTGGTCACGTGGCCGAGATACTGGCCCGATTCGCGATCGACGACCACCTGGCGCGACGTGTCGGTTGCGAGGTCGACGAGGGGAATCGTGATGCGCGCAAGGGCCGGCGGCGTGGATGGCGCGGCTGGCTGCTGCGAGCGCAGCGACACGGCCGGCACGAGCAGCGCCACGACGAGCAGGAATCGCGCGAAACGGCCTGCCATCCATGCCTCCCGGGACGCCGCAGGATAACACACGGCGGAGGTGCAGAATTTGCGACATCCAGGGACCGGCGTGCTGCCAGTATCTGCGACCTTTTCATCGTTTCAGGCATATTGCCTCAAGGAACCACCCGGCGCGGTTGTTGCTCCGGAGATCGTCATGTCTACACACGCGCTCCTCAAGCTGGCGGCGGATCCCCGGCTCATTCCCGGCGTCTACAGCTACTGCGACCACTGGTGCGAGCAGTGCCGGCTCACCTCGCGTTGCCTGGTCTTCGCGAGCACCCGCGCCGAGGGCGAGATGCGCGATGCCGGGGAGTGGTTCGCGCAGATCAGCCTCGACATGAACGATGCGATGGAGTTGCTGCAGCAGGAGGCGGCGGAACTGGGCGTGGAACTGTCCGCGCCCCCGTCGCCGGAGGACCACTCGGAGGCGCAGGCAGTCAGGACGCTGGTGACCGAGCACCCGCTCGTGGACCACGCCCGCCACTACGCCAGGCTGGCCGACGTCTGGCTGGCCGGTCACGCCGCCGCGGCGTCTGCGCACGCCGCCGCCAGACCGATCGATACCATTCGGTGGTACGAGTTGCAGATCGGCGCGAAGCTGCACCGCGCGCTCGGCTCCCTGGCGTCGGGTCCCGACGATCCGGAACCGGGGCTGCAGACCGACGGCAACGGCTCGGCGAAGGTCGCGTTGATCGGAATCGACGCCTCGATCGGCGCGTGGTTCGACCTGCTCGCCCTGTCGCCGTCCAGGAACGGCGTGGCCGCCATCATCGAGCGCCTGCATCGTCTTCGCGAAGACGTCGAGCAGGCGTTTCCGCACGCCCGGGTGTTCGTCCGGCCCGGCTTCGACACCGGGGACGCGCCGTGGCCGGAGGACCTGGCGGCCTGGCCGCCAGCCTGACACCAGCCTGCACCCCCGGCTCGATGCGGTCCCGGGCGCGAACGCACGCCGGCGTGCCTTGCCGGCCGAGCGCATCGGCGCCATCGGTGCAACGCCGGGCCTTTCACCACTGGGCTGTTCAGGCCGACACTCATCACGATGTTGGGCGCCTGCACGTCCGATCGTCGAACTCAGAGTCACCAGGAGTCCGCAACGCCCTCCGCTGCTGCCTTGAACTTCGCGCGCATCCTATGTGAGAAGGCCGAATCCTCAGACAGTTCCCAGAA
>Ga0315273_10010356_pt1 | contig 11882 bp, 10 predicted proteins | sample YL17G02_0_MG_FD_205753 | JGI IMG/M metagenome (GOLD analysis project Ga0315273, IMG submission 205753) | Sediment microbial communities from Yellowstone Lake, YNP, Wyoming, USA - YL17G02_0 | ecosystem: Environmental > Aquatic > Freshwater > Lake > Sediment | place: USA: Wyoming | collected... | reverse complement strand
ACATCGGTGCATCGCTGGGTGAAGTCGAGAATGGCCTCCGGGGAATCGTCCTGAGGCGGCTCCACCGGATGCTCGAACACCATGCGGTACCGGCCCGGCGCGGTGGACATCGCGAACACGGGGATGACGGCGGCGCCGGTCCGCCTGGCCAGCATCCCGAGGGCCAGCGTCGTCGAGGCTGATCGATCGAAGAAATTGACCGTCACCGCGTCTGGAGCCTGGATGTGCTGGTCGATCAGGATGGCCACGCTCTGGTTCGCCTGGAGCGTGCGCAGGACACGCCGGATCGCCCCGCGCCTGTAGATCGAGAAGTTGCCGGTGCAGCCTCGAATCTGCTCGAGCAGTTCGTGGAGCGCCGGATTGTCGAGCGCACGCGCGAGCACGCCGATGGACCGGTTGGAGGCGGCGGCGTGCGCGATCGCCTGGATTTCCCAGTAGCCGAAATGCCCCGTGAAGAACAATACGCCTCGCCCGGCCGCATAGGCGGCGTCGGCCCAGCGCCCGCCTTCCCACTCGACGCGCGACAACATCTGGTCGCGGGTGAGGCCGCTGAACTTCATCAACTCGAACACCAGGCGCCCGAAGTGGACGAACGCGGCGCCGACGATGGCGCGCTGGTCCGCCGGCGCACGGTGGGGAAACGCCCCGGCGACGTTGGCCAGCGCAACCCGGCGATGGCGGCGATCGAACGTGTGAAAGAGACGCCCGACGCCGGCTCCCATGGCCCGCGTCAAACGCCATGGACACCGGCGCGCCAGCCACATGGTGAGGCGCACGAGACCGTACTCGATTCGGTACCTGAGACGCCTCATGTGCGCGACTCCGCGGCAGGATCGGTGGAGGCGCGTCCGTCCGTCAACCGGCGCGCGTCAGCCAACTTCGCCGACAGCCAGGAACCGAAGCGATCCTCGGGTTCGATGCGGACCGTCAACGGCACCCAGATGACCGGCAGCGCCAGCGGCCGGAACGGCAGCAGTCGCATGAGGTCCTTTTCGGTGGTCACCAGCGCCGTGGCGCCCGCTGATTTGGCGGCACCGACGATGCGCGCGATATCGCGGGTATCGTACCGATGATGATCCGCGAACGCGAGCGTCCCGACCAGCGTCCATCCGTCGCGTGACAAATCCTGAAAGAACCGTTCCGGCCGCGCGATCCCGGCGACGGCATAGACAGGGGCGTCGGTCGAGGCCGGCACGGCGGCCGACAGCACGTCGAGCCTCCGCGGTTCCTCCGCCACGCGCGTGATCCCGAACGCGGCTGCCACACCAAGACGTGTCCCTATTTGCAGCGCCGCTTCGGCCGCGACGCCCGGCACGAGCACCGCGTCGGCGGCAGCGGCGGCCGACAGCGGTTCGCGCAGCCGGCCGCCGGGCAAGGTTCGCGGGTCGGCGAGGTCGTCCTCGCTGACAATGAGCAGATCGACATCGCGAGCAAGCGGCAGATGCTGAAAGCCGTCATCGAGCAGGTGCACCGTGGCGCCCAGGTGCTGCTCGGCCAGGACGCCGGCGAGATAGCGATCCTCGGCGACCAGCACCGGAACGCCTTCGAGGGCGCGTGCCAGCATCAAGGGTTCGTCGCCGCTCGCGTCGAGATCGGCCCGCATTCGACGGCCGTCCGACACGACGACGACGCCGGGCGGCGCGTGGCGCCTCCCGTAGCCGCGGCTCAGGATCGCTGGCCGCTCGCCCAGAGCGGCCAGCAGGCGCGCGAGGCACGCCACCGCTGGCGTCTTCCCGCTGCCGCCGACACGCAGGTTGCCCACGCTGACCACCGGGCGGCGGAGATGGCGTTGCCGGCCGTCGCCCCGGTAGGCGCGCCGTCTGGCACGAGCGATCTGGGCGTAGAGGGCATTCAACACAGCCTGAGCTTTCAGCGTCCGGCCGGAAACGGCACGACATTGCCCGACGCCGCCGATGGCAAGGGCAGCAACGTCGCGATGGCCTCGAGGCTCCGACCCTTCGCGCCTCTGTTAGCTTCGACAAGCGCACGGGCCGCATCGCCCAGCCGCTCCCGGCGGTCGCGGTTCGAGATCAGGTCGAGGAGCGTATCTTCCAGTTCGCGCGCGGAGTGGATCTGGATAGCGGCGTGGTGCTCCAGAAATGACCGCGCGATCTCCGCGAAATTCTGCATGTAGGGACCGAACACGATGGCCTTGCCATGGATGGCCGGTTCGATGATGTTGTGCCCGCCCACGTCGACCAGGCTGCCGCCCACGAACACCGCCGTCGCCGCCAGATACAGGTGCGCCAGCTCGCCAATCGTATCGAGGATCACCACGTCGGCCTTCGGCTCTTCGTCGATGGTCAGCGCCGATCGCCTCACGGTCCGGAACCCGGCCTGCCGCGCCGCCCGTTCAACCGCGTCGAAGTGCTCGGGTTTGCGGGGCGCAACCACCAGCAATGGATGGTGGGCCAGCGTGCGGATGCGCTCGAAACACCCCAGCACGATCTCGCTTTCGCCGGGCATGGTGCTGCCCGCGACGATCACCGGTCGCCCGGCGGGCACCCGGAAGAAACGCAGCACCCGTTCGGCGCCTCTGCCAGACGCCGCCGGGCCACCCGCCGCGTGCAGCGAATCGAACTTGAGGCTCCCCGTGATCGTGATGCGATCGGCCGGCGCCCCGAGTGCGACCAGTCGCGCAGCCGTCTCCTCGCCCTGCACGCAGAATCGATCCACCAGTGCCAGCACGCGCCTGAACATCGGCCGCGCGATCCGGTACCGCGGAAACGACCGCGTCGAGATGCGGCCGTTGATGATGATGGTCCTGACGCCGCGCTCGCGGCAGGCACGCAGCAGGTTCGGCCAGATCTCTGTCTCCATCATCACGAACAGGCGCGGCCGCAGCACCGTGAGCACCCGATTCACGATGAACGGCAGGTCGAACGGAAAATAGAAGAGCCCGTCGGCCATCTGGAAACTCCGGCGGGCGACCTCCTGGCCGGTCATCGTCGTGGTCGACACGAAGAGCCGAAGGCCGGGATAGCGCTCTTTGAGCTCCCCCGCGATGGCGCGGGCCGTGAGCGCCTCGCCCACCGACACGGCGTGAATCCAGATCGAGCGGTCCCGGTCGAGATTGAGCGACAGCGGCAGGAAGCCCAGTCGTTCAGACAGGCTGCCGACGTACTTCCGGTAGCGGATGGCCTGGTAGAGAAAATAGGGCATCGCCAGAACGAAGACGAGCACGGTCGCCAGGCTGTAAAACGCGTACATACGCCGAATCAAGATACCACGCGCGTTTGACCCTGCCGCAACGCGTTCAGTACAATTACGTTTTGCACCCTTGGAGGCGCGCGATGGCAATCAAAGTCGGCATCAACGGGTTTGGGCGAATCGGCCGCAATCTCGTCCGGGCGGCACTGGGAAGTCACGACATCGATTTTGTGGCGGTCAACGACATCACCGACACGAAGACCCTCGCGCATCTGCTGAAATACGACTCGATCCTTGGCAACCTGGATGCGACGATCGAAGCCGGCGACGGCTGGATCAGCGTCAACGGCGACACGTTCAAAGTGCTGTCGCAGAAGGACCCGGCGCAACTCCCGTGGCGAGACCTCGGCGTGGAGGTCGTCTTCGAATCCACCGGCTTGTTCACCAAGCGTGACGATGCCGCCAAACATGTGGCCGGCGGGGCGAAACGCGTGATTATCACGGCACCGGCAACCGGCCCGGACGGCTCGTTCGTGATGGGTGTCAACCACGAGCAGTACGACCCGGCGAAGCACGTCGTGATCTCGAACGCCTCCTGCACGACGAACTGTCTCGCGCCGTTCGCGAAAGTGCTGCACGAGAGTTTCGGTATCAAGAAAGGGTGGATGACCACGATCCATTCCTACACCAACGACCAGAAGTTGCTTGACCTGCCGCACAAGGACCTGCGGCGGGCGCGTGCGGCGACGCTCTCGATGATCCCGACGACCACTGGCGCCGCCAAGGCCGTCGGTGAGGTGTTGCCCGCCCTGAAGGGCAAGCTGGACGGGTTCTCGATGCGCGTGCCGACGCCGAACGTGTCGGTGGTCGATCTGTCCGCACTGCTCGAGAAGAAGACGACCGCCGACGACGTGAACGCGGCGTTCCGCGCCGCGGCAGCCGGACCGCTCAAGGGGATCCTCGCGGTTGAAGACGCGCCGCTCGTGTCGATCGACTTCCGCGGCAACCCGCATTCATCCATCATCGACTCGGCGTACACCAAAGTGATGGACGGCGACTTCGTGAAGGTCCTCTCGTGGTACGACAACGAGTGGGGCTACTCGAAGCGGTGCGTCGACCTGTTGATGTACATGGCGGGGCGGGGGATCTAGCGGGATTCGGGAGTCGTTGCGAAAAGGCCTCATGCCGGCGGGCGAGCGGCTTCCGAAGCGGCCCCTCGAACCAAGCCGACTGCTTCAGTTCGCAAAACGTGCCGGGAGGGCCAGGACGGGCTGCGCGAATAGCGCACCCGTCAGGTCGGCGACCCGTCCCGGCAAGGCATGTTTTGCCGGCTTGCGTGAGCGGGGACGCGGAGGAACCGCTGTCCAGCCGGCGCGGGGTTTGGGATTCGAGGTATCTCACGTGGCCAAGCTGTCCATCCGCGATCTCGATCTGCACGGAAGGCGCGTCTTCATCCGCGTCGATTTCAACGTCCCCATCAAGGACGGGCGCATCAGGGACGACACGCGCATCCGGGCGTCGCTGCCGACCATCACCTACGCGCTCGAGCACGGCGCGACCGTGATCCTCGCATCGCATCTTGGCCGGCCCAAGGGAGGGCCGAGCCCGGAGTTCAGCCTGAAGCCTGTTGGCGAGCACCTGGCGGGGCTGATCGGCCGCGCCGTCACGTTTGCCGACGACTGTGTGGGCGAGCCGGCCCGCCGTGCAATCGCGCAGGCGCAGGCGGCGGGCAATCGAGTCGTGCTGCTGGAGAATGTCCGGTTCCACCCGCAGGAGGAGAAGAACGACCCGGCGTTCGCGAAACAGCTGGCGGAACTGGGAGACCTCTACGTCAACGACGCCTTCGGGTCGAGCCATCGCGCGCACGCATCGACCGAGGGGATGGCCCGGCTGATGCCGAGGGCGGCCGCGGGCTTCCTGATGGAGGACGAACTCAGGTACCTCGGCCACGCCCTCGAGGCGCCGGAGCGCCCGTTCATCGCGATCCTCGGAGGCGCCAAGGTTTCGGACAAGATCGAGGTTATCGAGAACTTCCTTGGCCGCGTGGACGCGTTGCTCATCGGCGGCGCAATGGCGTACACCTTCTTCAAGGCGCAAGGACTTCCGGTGGGCAAGTCGCTCGTCGAGGACGACAAGCTCGACGCGGCTCGAGAGATTATGAGGCGTGCGGCCGAGAAGAAGGCCCTGCTGGAGCTGCCGGTGGATCACGTCGTCGCCGCGAAGATCGAAGCGGGCGCGGCGACCGAGACGCTGGATGTGACCGATGCGGCCATCGGCGATCGCATGGGCCTGGATATCGGGCCGAAGACCGCCGCGCGCTACGCCAGCGTCGTCGGAACGGCGAAGACGGTGGTCTGGAACGGCCCGATGGGTGTGTTCGAGACGAGCCCGTTTGATGCGGGCACGACGGCGGTGGCCCGGGCTGTAGCTGGCGTGAAGGGCACGACCATCATTGGCGGCGGCGATTCCGTGTCGGCGGCGGCGAAAGCTGGCGTCACCGGCAGCATCACGCACATCTCAACGGGCGGTGGTGCGTCGCTCGAGTTCCTTGGCGGGCGCACGCTGCCCGGCGTTGAAGCGTTGAGCGAAAAATAGGATGCCCATGCGCGTGCCCTTCATCGCGGCGAACTTCAAGATGTTCAAGACCGTCGGCGAGACGGTCGCATATCTTCAGGAACTCCGGAGACTGACGAACGACGTCAGCGACGCCGAGATCGTGGTGGCCCCGCCGTTTCCCGCAATTCGGGCAGCCGCAGACGCGGTGCGCCACAGCCGAATTGGCATCGCCGCGCAGAATCTGCATTGGGAACGCGAAGGCGCGTTTACCGGCGAGGTCAGCGCCGGGATGATCAAGGACGCCGGCGCGGACTACGTGATCATCGGCCACTCCGAGCGCCGCCGGCTCTTCGGTGACACAGGCGAGACGGTGCGCAAGAAGCTGCAAGCCGCGCTGGCGGCCGACCTGACGGCCATCGTGTGCATTGGGGAAACACTCGAGGAGAGAGACGCCAATCGCACCACCGACGTCCTCGACAGGCAGCTTGACGAGGCGCTCGGCGGTCTCACGCCCGCGCAGGTGGCCGCACTCGTCATCGCCTATGAGCCGGTGTGGGCCATCGGCACGGGGCGCAACGCAACGCCGCAACAGGCCGGCGACGCCCACGCTCACATTCGCGGATGGCTCCGCGACCGGTTCACGCCGGAGAGCGGGAACCAGTGTCACATCCTCTATGGAGGCAGCGTCAAGCCCGACAACATCCGGGAGTTGATGGCCTTGCCAGACGTGGACGGCGCGCTGGTCGGCGGCGCGAGCCTCAGGGCTCAGTCGTTCTTCGACATCATCTCTGGCTGCCGCCAGTAACGGCAGGAAGCGGGGTCAGGCCCCGATTTCCTACCCCAGATCCTGGCCAACAAAGAACATGATCCTCGATCCAGGAATGATCATATTAACGGGATCGTGATCAGATTCAAGAGGATTCTCTTGCCGCCCTGCCGGCTGAAACCGCTCGAGCGTCGGCAGGTGCGTGGCGCCTCGAGTTGACCGCGCTTCGGCCGTGCGGGACTCACGGGTTGGCACTCCACCCCGCCCCTTGGCGAGACAGTTCCGCACCAGAGCGGTCGACGTCTGGCACCTGACATCGTGCGATCGTGCTGGCAGTTGCGATCACGGCCAGGTGAGCGCGGGCCCTGCTGAGGGCGACGTAGAGCATGCCGTTCTCGTCCTCGGACGCGAGGTCGTACGGGTGGTGATGACTCACGCGGCTCAGGGCAGCCCACATCTGGTGCGCGCGGACGCGCCAGTGTGTGGGCGCCTGGCACATCTTCATCGCTTCGTCCCACGCTCGGATCTTGGTGCGCGCGCCTGTCCCGAACCAGATCGATTCCAGGAGCCGCGGCGCGTTCGTCGATCCGAAGGCCGAGGCGCCAGCCGCAAGCGTGCCGCCATTGCTCGCCGCGCGCGCGACGTCGTCTACCCCCGAGTGGACGTTTGCGTGGGACCAGAACCTGTATGAACGTCTCGCCAACAGCGGCGGCCCGCGGAGCACCTCGCGGTCGACTCGGTGATTAACGCCATCATCCACCGGAGCCTGGGTCCGGACTACAGCGGCATGATGAGTCAGTACTACGCCAACACGCGCGGTGTCGCCAGGCTGTTGCGGCCCCAGACGGCGCAGGAGCAGGATCGCATCCGGCGCATCGGATGCCGCCTGTTGCGGGCGCGCGCGGAGGAACGCGGCGTGCTCTCGGCGTGGACCGGTCTGTACGCCGGAAGCCTCGTTGCTGATGACGTTCGAGACCTCGCACGCGATCACCTCACGCAGGTCAAGCTAGCCAGAGTCCGGTTGCTGGGCGACCACGAAGCGCTGACCGCCGGGAGGCCGGCCGACGGCGAGGCCGCGCAAACCCTGGCCGGCGCGCTCGACGCGACGCTCAAGGCCATGAACGGGTCGGGCATCTTCCGCAGCCCCAACGGGCGGGACATTGGCTACGTGGCGCCCAATGCCATCGTGGCGGACCGCTACCAGGTGCGCGACACGGTCTGCCAGCGCCGCGAGGATCCGCGAACCTGGACCGATCACGTGAACGATCAGTGCATCGCCATCGGCTAGGCGGGCTACGACGAGAAGGTCGCCTGGCTGCCGCCGGAGCACTATCTCGCTCACCAGTTTGGCGCCGCATTGCGCCAGAGTTGCCGTGACGGGCGACTCAAAGGACTGGGGCCTGACGGGAAACTGCTCGTGCGTGTGCGAGAGAGCACCAACGAGTGGCAGGTCGAGCACGTGCTCGTCACCCTCCAGCAGTTGCGGGAGGTCTCGCTGCTGGACCTGACCACCCGCGTCGTGGACGACCTGCGGGACGTCTACGTGCGCCTTCGCGCAAAGGACCGACGATGGTCGGCGCGATTCGAAGACATTGAATTGCTGATCAACCCGAACGGGGCGTTGCCGGGCAAAGACCTCAGTCACATCGACCGGGCGGGTGCCTACGCCGCGAGGCACGCCGCGCTCCACGCCGTGCACACCGGCGCGGGCGCCTGCCAGGTGACGGTGGCGTACGCGCCGAATCGCGACGTGCCGCTGGAGGTGCTGTACGAGATGTCTCAGCGCGCGGAGCGACGGGCGCCGGCCTGGTTTGCCCACTCGGCCGTGCGCGAACGCTACACAGGCGCCGCCTTCGTGGCCGCACTGGGTGAGGGACAGCATTTCGTGGACATCCAGCATCCGTGGAATCGCGCGTGTAGCTGAGCGTCGATGCCTCTTCCTTGTCCTGGCTCATGGCGGAGCGTCCTCCAGAACTGCCGGACGCTGGCCCGACTGAAGTCAGGGCATTTAATGAGACAGTTGACAATGCGACAGTAACTGTCTATATTATGAAGCGTGGACGACGAGCAGGGCCGTTTCAGCGTTGACGAACTCGCGGATCTCGGCGGCGTGTCGCGCCGGACGGTTCGCTATTACGTTCAGGAAGGCCTACTGCCGACGCCGCTGGGCGTGGGGCGTGGCAAGCACTACGACCAGTCGCACCTCGACTGCCTGCTGCGCGTGAAGGCCGAGCAGGAAGCCGGTCGGTCCCTTGACGACATCCGCGCGGGTCGAACGCCCGCATACGGCCGCGGCGCACCTGTGGCCCGGCCGCGTCCTCCCCTTCCGCGCAGCACCTGGCGACGCCTGGAACTCGCTTCCGGGGTTGAGTTACACGTCGCGCACGACATCAAGCTGCCGGCTGGCAGCCGGCTGGACGAACTCGTGGAGTGGTGCCGCCGGCACCTTTCCCGCAACATCGAAGGTGAGGAGTAGCATGAGCCCGTCTGTTTCAACCAGCCCACAGGTCACGTCGGGCCTTGTCGCCCGCCAGAGCGGCCAGTCGATTCCCCTCGAGCACGTCCGCGTCGAGGCGCACGTCGTTGACTTCTGCGCGCGCGTCACCGTCCGCCAGAGCTACCGCAACCGCGAAGACGTGCCGCTCGAGGTGGTGTACGTGTTCCCGCTGGACGAAGGCGCGGCGGTCTGCGGGTTCGAGGCGACGGTGGACGGTGTCCGCTACGTGGGCCGGGCGATGGCACGCGACGAGGCCTTCAAGCAGTACGACGATGCCCTGGAGGCCGGGCACGGAGGATTCCTGCTGGACGAGGAGCGCGCCGACGTGTTCACAGCGAGCCTCGGCAACATGACGCCCGGCTCCGAGGTGGTGCTGTCGATCACGTACGTGACGGAGTTGGCCGCGGAAGGCGCCGCCGCGCGTTTCACGTTGCCCACCACCGTGTCGCCACGCTACGCACCCGCGTCCGACCGCACTGGTGTCGGGCCGACGCCGGCCGAAGCGCTGAACCCTCCCGTCGCCATGGACGTGCCCTACGCCTTCTCCTTCGACATGGATGTCACGATGAACGGCACGGTCCGCGGCGTCCAGTCGCCCTCACATCCGATCGACGTGGAGTTGGACGGCACGCGTGCCCGGGTGCGCCTCGCGCAGCGAGAGGCACCGATGGATCGCGACCTGGTGATTGTGGTCTCGGCCGACGGCCTCGACACGCCGCACGCGACCGTGGAGCGCGGCGAGCAGGGCGGAGCGATCCTGCTCTCGTTCGTGCCGAAGTTTGAGGCGTCCTCCCAACCGGCCGAAGTCATCTTCGTGATCGACCGGTCCGGCTCGATGCAGGGTTCATCGATCGCCGAAGTCCGCAACGCGCTGCAGTTGTGCCTGCGTTCCCTCTCCACCGGCTCTCGCTTCAACATCGTCAGCTTCGGCAACACCTACGAAGCGCTCTTTCCGGCCAGCCGGCCATACGACGACGCGTCAATGCGTGAAGCGGCGGCGTTTGTGGCAACCCTCGCGGCCGACATGGGCGGCACCGAATTGCTGCCCGCGTTGCAGTTCGTCGTGTCGCAGGAAAGCGTGACCGGGTTGGCGCGGCAGGTGCTCGTACTGACCGACGGCGAGGTGACCAACACTGACGAGGTGATCGATCTGGTCCGGCGGCACGCGACCACGGCGCGGTTCTTCACCTTCGGCATTGGCGCCGGCGCAAGCCAGCACCTGGTGCGCGGAATTGCCCGGGCCAGCAATGGTGCGGCCGAGTTCATCAGCCCCGGCGAGCGCATCGAGGGGAAGGTGATGCGACAGTTCAAGCGGGTGTTCGCGCCTGCGCTGACCGACGTGAAGGTGGAGTGGGGCCAGCCGAAAGCGACGCCGGCCTCCGATCAGGTGCCGCCCGCGTTCGATGGCGAGCGTGTCACGGTGTACGCGCTGACCGAGGTGGCGCGGGCGGCCACGGCGAAATTGACCGGGACGCTTGCGGGGCGCGCCGTCGTCTTCGAGATTCCCATCGATCCCGCTCGAGCCGTCCAGGGCGACACGATTGCCACACTCGCCGCTCGGGGGCGCATCCGCACGCTCGAGGAACAGGGTGAGTACCTCGAGAGCCGCGGGTCGCGCCAGCGGCGGGGCCGGGCGGGCACCGGGGCGGCCAGCGAGATCGCGGCCCTGGGCCTGAAGTACCAGTTGTGCTCGCGCGAGACGTCGTTTGTGGCTATCGAGCATCGCGAGACACCGGCCGAGGGCCGAGCCGAGTTACGGCGCGTTCCGGTGGCGTTGACCTCCGGGTGGGGCGGGCTCCGGGAACGCGGCGGGATGGTGTTGGCCTGCATGTCGAGCCCTCCGCCGCTGACGTGCGCCGAACCTACGGGGCGTCACGTTAGTCGCTTGATGGGATTGACCGCCGCCGTCTTCGACGCGGTGGCACCTCAAGATGCTGCTGTCGTCCCCACAACGGCGTCGACGTCCCCGCGCAAGCGCCCGGGGCAAGTTGCGCCTCGCGACATGCCCCGCCCTCAGGACCACCTGGTGGCGCTCCAGCATGCCGACGGCTCCTGGGCCCTCAATAGCGAGTTCGAACAGGCCATCGGGAAGGATCTCCATCATGTCTGGTGGGCAGTCGCAGACGAGCAGACCGTCCAGCGCGCGCTGGCCACCGCGATTGCCATCGTGTGGCTGGAGCGGTTCGCGGCAGCCGATCGGGGCGAGTGGGAGATGCTGGCCGAGAAGGCGCAACGCTGGCTGGCGGCGTGTGGCGTCAGGCCCTGGGGCCACGATTCCTGGCTCGCTGTCGCCGACCGCGTGCTCCGGTAGAGGCCAGGGGGAGCGCAAGGGGTCGGGACCAACGACGTGCGGGATCCGCTGACGATGGGGGAATCGTCAGCGGACGCAGCACATGAGCCTCAAGGGGGGACGCAATGGGCCGCGGAGACCCACATCACCTACTTCCGGAGTAGCACGCAAGCCGCCCCTTGGCCGCCAGCCCGGGGCTGCGCAAACTCGACAATCAGAACCTCTTTGCGTCGTGTGAGATATTCCCACACGCTATCTCTCAGCACTCCGGCTCCGTCCGGCGCATGGGTACCCTTCCCGTGAATCACACGGACGCAACGCACGCCGTCATGCTTGCATCCGGTTACGAACTGGCGTAACCGACCGAGCGCCTCTTCGACGGTGCATCCGTGCAGGTCCAAGGTGCGCTCAACTGGAATCTCGCCTCGCTTCAACTGCCGCACCTGAGATCGAGGCACGCCCGGCGCGGCGTGGCCGGAAGTCCAGTCGGTGCAACTCTTCGAGGTGGGATCCGTGGTGTCCTTGCGCGGAAGACCAGTGACGGTGCGTTGGGGGGCCGGGCGCACCATGACCCGCTGCCGCGACTCGTCAGAGAGCGGCTTCACGTCGGCCAAGGCTTCAGC
>Ga0315273_10010355_pt1 | contig 11882 bp, 14 predicted proteins | sample YL17G02_0_MG_FD_205753 | JGI IMG/M metagenome (GOLD analysis project Ga0315273, IMG submission 205753) | Sediment microbial communities from Yellowstone Lake, YNP, Wyoming, USA - YL17G02_0 | ecosystem: Environmental > Aquatic > Freshwater > Lake > Sediment | place: USA: Wyoming | collected... | reverse complement strand
TATCGCGATGGATTATCTCTTTGTCATAACGAGCACCCTTTACTTTTTCAAGGGTCTTGTTTGAAACAGCGATCTTACCGCGGGCGATTTCTGTTTTGTCCGTATCCGAGACACAAACAGTGTCTCCAGATGCAAAAACACCTTCGACGCCTATTACTCCAACTGAAAGCAGGCTCTTATTGTTTAAAAGCGCGCGTTTTGCGCCGTCATCTACAATTACTTTGCCTTTAGGCCTGGTCCCGAATGCGATCCAGCGTTTTCTTTCACGCAGGCTTTTTTTGGGAATAAAAAGCGTCCCGTATTTTTGCGGCTCTTTTGTAACAAGAGAAATAATATCTCTGCGCTTGCCGTTTGCTATAACACAGGGTATCCCGGAGTCAACGGCTATCTTTGCAGCGCCTATCTTTGTTATCATCCCTCCGACGCTGGTCTTTCTGTTGGAAGGGGCAGCCAGTTCTTTGATCCGGCTGTCAATGGAATCTATGACATGTATGACTTTTTTGTCAGCGTCCATCAGCCCGTCAACGTCGGAAAGCATTATAAGAAGGTCAGCGCCTATCAATGCAGCGACCCTTGCTGAAAGCTGGTCATTGTCCCCGAATTTGATCTCATCAGTCGATACGGTGTCGTTCTCGTTAATTATAGGCACGATGCCCTGGACCTGGTATTTTTTTTGCTCCAATAAGGCAAGCAGGGTCTGCTTGGCGTTTTTGTAGCGCTGCCGATCGTCAAAATCATCCCATGTCAGAAGGATCTGCGCTGCAAACCAGCCTTTGCCGAGAAATCTGCAATAGGAATTCATCAGCTCGTTCTGGCCCAAAGAAGCTGCTGCCTGCAATTGGGCAAGCCCTTTTGGCCTGTCTTTGAGCCCCAGAATATTCATGCCCAAAGCTATGGCGCCCGATGAGACGACGACAACCTGCCTGCCCTCTTTGACCAGGTCCTTGATCTGGTCGCATAGGCCAGCCAGTATTTCGGGATCAAGGGCATTGCCTGCGTTATAAAACAGGCTGCTGCCTATTTTTACTACGATCCTCTTAAAGTTTTTCCCTGATTGCATCTATCAGCTCCTCTAATCCCTGCTTCTTTAAAGCTGAAATAGGATGGACTTTCTTTTTTATTATTTTTTTGAACCTGACAAGGTTTTCCTGCGCATTTTCCAGGTCCATCTTGTTTGCTACGACAATCTGCGGTTTTTTATAAACCAAAGGGCTGTATTCTTTCAACTCATTATTTATTGCCCTGTAATCGCTGACAGGGTCCCTTCCTTCAAAGCCGGACATGTCAATAAGGTGGACCAGGGTCCTTGTGCGCTCCACATGCCTTAAAAACCTGTCTCCTAAACCCCTGCCCTTAGATGAACCTTCTATCAGTCCTGGTATGTCCGCTATTATAAAAGACTCGGCTCCTTTGCCTACGACTCCTAAAATCGGAGATTTTGTCGTAAAAGGATAAGGCGCGATCTGCGGCGTAGCATTTGAGACAGCTGAGACCAGAGTTGATTTACCTACATTCGGGAAACCTACAATGCCTGCGTCAGCTATCAACTTCAGGTCTAAGACAAGCTGCCTTTCTTCTCCGGGCTCTCCTTCCGAGACAGTCCTGTTTTTGCGGTTGCCCCTTCCCCCTTTACCTCCGCGGGCAACGACCAATTCCTGGCCGTCGGTTTCAAGGCTTCCCAATTGTACTGTTCGGGACGGTACAGACGGTAAAAGTTCGGATATTACAGTGCCGAACGGCACGCGGACGACGATGTCCTGAGCACCCCTGCCTTTTTTGTTCTTGCTGGAACCGTGGCCGCCGTGCTTGCCGGTAAAATGGCGGTTGTACTGAAAATCCAGCAAAGTCCTTAAGTTCCTGTCGGCCCTGACAATGATATCTGCGCCTTTTCCGCCGTCTCCTCCGTCTGGTATGCCGTAACGGGTGTACATATCGGTATAAAAACTTTGGCAGCCCTTGCCGCCCCTGCCAGCCTTGACCATGATTTTAGCCTGATCGACAAACACTGTTAATCACTCCTTTGAAATCTCAAAGCCTTCTTTTTTGGCTTTCCTTGAGGCTAAAATGTCAGCTTTTTATCTGGTCTATCTGGAGGCTGGTAAGCTTCTGGCGGTGGCCTTTTTTCCAGTGGGATGATTTACGGCGACGGTATTTGAAAGACACAAGCTTGGGCCCCTTAGTCTGTTTTAAGATCGTCGCTGTTACCTTTGCTTCTTTTAAATAGGGCTTTCCTATCTCCATTTTTTCCCCATCGACAACCAAAAGCACCTTGTCCAAAGTTATAGCCTTTCCGTCCTCGCCTTCCTGCTTCTCTACAGTGACAATGTCGCCTTTTTTAACGCAGAGCTGTTTTCCTCCAACTTCAATTATTGCATACATTTGTTTTCCTCCTTAAAAAAAATTTCTTTTTAGAGACAAAAACATGTCCAGCTTCAGATTAAAGCCTTATCTGTCTTAAAAAGTCTCTTTTTTAGTGTTATTTTGATCGACTTTTGAACCGGATTAGAACGCCTTTAGGGTGTAATAATAAGGTTTTATTATACGCTTTATAAGCTTAAGGTCAAGGACAATTTCTCATACATTCCGGGATTGTCACGCTTGTACAATCCCGGAATGTAATGGATTAAGAAATGGAGATATCTTCGATCTTAAAGGCGGGATTAGGCAGAAGGTTTATTCTTACCCTGTATTTACGCTCCATCTGTTTAAGGTTTTCCTTGTCCCTGTTTATCTCATCTGCGACTTCTGGATTCAGCGTAATGGTCGCCTGCCGCAATGATTTATCTTTCAGGAACTTTTTTAGCTCCTTAAAGGCGTAAATCGACATGGTCAGAGGGGATTTTATCTTTCCTTTGCCGCTGCAATACGGGCAGTCCTGAGAAGCCAAAGTAGCAACCGTATTGTGTATGCGTTCCCGCGTCATTTCTACAAGGCCGAATTTCGAAATACCAAGAATATCGTATTTTGCCCTGTCCTGGCTTAAGGCCTTCTTTAAGACATGCAAGACCTCCCTTCTGTGGGATTCTTTTTCCATGTCTATAAAATCGATCACGATGATGCCTCCTAGGTCGCGAAGCCTTAACTGGTGGGCTGCTTCCTGCGCTGCCTCGCAATTGATCTTAAACGCGGCTTCCTCCTGGTTTATCTTCTCCTTAAAACCTCCGCTGTTCACGTCGATGACCACAAGGCCCTCTGTAGGCTCTATGACAAGATAGCCTTTTGATTTAAAATAGACCTTCGTCTCAAAGACTTTAGTTATCTGTTTTTCAATATTTTTTTCGGTAAAAAGGTCTTCGCCCCTGTAAAATTCCATCCTTCTGGCCAGATTGCCCATAAAGGTCCTTGCAAAACGCTGGATCCTGTAAAATTCGGGCTTTGAATCTATGATAAGCTTGCTGATATCCTCGCTGAAAGAATCCCTGATGGTCCTTAAGACCAGGTCATACTCCTCGTAGACCAGACACGGGGCTTTTCTGCCTTTGACGATCTTCTCGACTCTCTTCCATAATTTTGTCAGGAACACCGCATCCCGGCCTAATTCATTCTTTGACTTTTGGCTTGCTGCTGTGCGCACTATAAACCCGAGGTCATTGGGCAGGCGCAGTTCCGACAATATCTGCCTGAGCCGTTTTCTCTCCTGGTCGTCTTCTATCCTTCTTGAGACCCCCACCTGAGGGTCCTGCGGCATTATTACAAGATATTTCCCAGCTATACCGATATGGCATGATAGCCGGGGGCCTTTTGTGCCAAAAGATTCCTTGACTACCTGAACAAGGACATCCTGCCCCTTTTTAACCTCTTTGGGACGAGCCTGAGTCGTCTCAATGCCCTCAAAAGCGAATTCTATCTCGGATAAATACAGGAAACCTTTTTTAGGCAATCCTATGTCTACAAAAGCCCCTGCGATCGAAGGTATGACAGCCTCGATCTTTCCCAGGTAAATGTTTCCGACTATCGTCTTATCCTGAGGCCGTTCCATATAAAACTCTTCGATGCGCCCCTCATTTACTACCGCTACTCTTTTTTCCCCGTGCTCTGCGTTTATCAATATTTCTTTTGGCATTTTATTTCCTTATCTGGTTTTTAAAACCGCGGATTTTATAAAAATCCCTTCCGGCAGCTGGCTGTTAAGCCTCTGCGTGAAATCTAAAGGGGCGAGCGACTGCGTCAAAACAACAGTGGCTTCTTCGTTTTCGCTTTCTATCCCGAGCTTAAGCGCCTGCTTTATGCTGAATTTCGGGTGAGGGTTAAACCCTTCGGTGATCTTTACCGGTATATCCGCCCTGCGGAAAGCCCTTGAAAACAAGCGCATCAAATCAAGATGCGAAATAAACTTCATATCATTGATTTTCGTAAAAACAAAATCCATCTGATACATGCGATATCTTCCTTAAAATTATCAGATTATTATACCAAGTAAAGGCGCAGTTACAAAGATAAATTTTGGCTGGCCATACAGCGAGGGATCAAAAAAAGGCAGCCTCTTTAAAAGAGGCTGCCCGGGAACGCTCTTTTTTCTGGCCTATTTATTTTTTCTTTTTCTTCTTTTCGACAGCTTCTGATTTAGGCGCAACTCCCAGCCTCTTTTCCAGCTTTGTGATCTCTTCGGGAGAAAATTCGTCATCCTTTAACACATGGGCAGTAATAAAAATCATCAGATCAATTTTTGTAGTATCGATTGTCTCCCTTCTGAAGAAAACGCCCAAGAGCGGCAATTTGCTCAAAAACGGTATTCCTATTATGCTTCTGCTTTTTACGTCTTTAAGAAGGCCTCCGATGACGATCGTTTCTCCGTCTTTCATCAATATCTGGGTCTGTGTCTCCCTCACCTCTATGACCGGATAATTTATGGTAGCGGTGATGTTGCCTGAGATGGAATCCGCAGACACCGAAGTAGAAGAAGATGTAACGCTGGGATGTATGATCATATTGATGTAGCCCTCTTCGCTGACCTGAGGCACGACATTGAGCCTGATGCCTATTTCCTGATAGTAATCAAGCGTCTGAGTCAACTTTGCCGCTTCTTCGGCAGTCCCGCCGGATACTGTGGATTTCAGGATCGGGGTGTGGTAACCTACCAGCATAGAAGCTTCCTGATTGTCCAGGGTCAGTATCCTCGGCGCTGATAATGTGTTTGCGTTGACATTCTCTTCAAGGGCATGCAGGACAACTTCAAATTCCGTTCCGGTTAATTTTCGGTAGATCAATTCTAAACCTGTTGTAAAAGGCTCGACTCCCACTATGTCGGTCGCTTTCGGGCCGAACACAGCAGGAGTGATTTTGCCTCCCAGCGTACGGCCGCCGACGTTTGCAATCGTAGTCTTTGCCTGGTTCCTGTCAGCCTCTGTCATAGTCACGCCTTCAGAGCCGGTTGTAACACCTGTAACTCCTGTTGAGCCGGTCCCGTAATCGAAACCTATGTCTTTTAATTTATCCACGTTGACTTCCATGATCCTGGCCTCTATCAGGACCTGCTTGGGCCTTCTGTCTATCTTGGGCAGTATCGTGTTGATGATCCTGTCTAAAGAAGCGTCGGTGTCGGTGATAATTATGGTCTTTGATTTAATAGCAGGCTGATACTCGACTTTTGTAGCCTGGACTGCTCCTGCGGCATTGGTGCCTACGGAGATGACTTCCTGCCTTGGGGCATCTTCCTCTTCCCTTTCAAGGTTCCTTGCCGAAACATCTTTTTTGCCGATCTGGAACGAACCGAATTTCCAGCCCTTCTGTCCTTTTGTATGTAGTATGGCTATTTTGCCTCGGGGAGACATCATGGGTATCAATATCCTCATGGTATCCTGAGCGTCGAGGAATTTGAGGTCTATTATTTCTGTTCTCAAAGGCTCTTCGGACTGGATCTTCGCTATATTTTCTATTTTTGTGACGAGTATCACGTTCCCCTGCTTTTGAAAGCCGAATCCGTTGCTTTTCAAGACGATATCAAGCGCCCTTTCCCAGGCTACGTCAGTAAGTTTGATGGTCACAGTGCCCATGACATCGGCAGTAGGCACTATATTGATGTTTCCCTTCTGAGCCATGATCTTTAATACGCTGTGGATATCCGCGTCTTTGAAATCCAAAGTAACGCTGTCCGAAGCTTTTAAACTATCCTGGATTTCGGTCTCCGCAGTCTCCTGCTCCTGTGAAGGCTTTTGCTGCTGGGCTGTCATGGCTTGTCCCTGGGCAAAACCCGAAGGCAAAACGCAAAAATTTGATATGAAAAAAATCAAAACGAAAAATACAGACTCGAATTTCCTCTTAAAACTTATTGTCATCATTTCTCACCCTCCTTTTTAATAGATATCTCTGTGGTCTGACCCTCTCTTATGAACGTCACCTTTTTTTCCTCTATTTTTAAGACCCTGTAATCCTGTATCGAGTCTCCTGTTTTGACCACATTATCGTTTACGATAGCATATGAGATCCCGTATTTATCGTATATAATTCCGTTTAATTTCAGTTCCGTCTCCTTTTTTTTGGATTCTTCTTCGGCTTCCAGCCTCTGGAACCTTCCGTCCGGAGTCACCAGAGGGATAAACGGATCGCGCTTGCCGGCCGGGTCGTATAAGGATTCTTCCTGCGCCAGACAGAGGTTTGCAAATAGCAAAATCATAATACCGCAAACAAGAAATCTTATCAATAACTCCTGCTTTTTATTTTTTGACATATGTCACTAATGTAATGCTGGCGTTCTGTTTCATATACTTTGACGGATCTCTGGAGATCCTTAACTCCTGCGCAAATAAAGGCTGCTCTGCCCTTTCCAGCTGGTCCAGGAAGGCGCCCAGGTTATGATATGAGCAGGCCAGATCCAGCTTTATTGCAACGGAAATGGAATTCACGGTTTTTTGCTCTGGTTTCGCCTTTGCCTTGCCTTTTTCCTTTTTGCCTTTTACCTGCTCCTGTTTTTTGACTTCTCTGGATTGAGGAGAGATCTGCATGACGTCTATTTGATTATCGTTGGCCAAAGAAGAAATATCCTGCAGCAATAAAGGAATCTCCTCCTCGGTATAGATCTTGATGTTCTCCTGCGTTTCTATCTGCTGCTCGTTCTTGCGCATCAATACCTTGTCTTTTTTTACGCCTTCGATATCCATCTTTAATTTAGTTACCTTTTTCCCGAGCGAGCCTATTGAGCTGACCTGCGCTTTCATCACAAAGGAAATATCCAGCAAAACAGCTGCAGCGGCTATTACAGCTGCAAGGATCAGCTTTTGTTTATTCTGTTTGAGTTCATTGAAAAAATTCAAAAAATCCATCGTTTCCCCTGCTTTGGCCGTTTCCGGCAGTTTATAGATTATTTTGGTTTCAGCACCGCAGTCACAGAAAAATCCACCACGTCAAAGGTGCCGATCTTTTTCTTCTGGACAGAGCCTAAGTCCAGGCTTAAAAAATCCTTCATGAATTCAGCGTCGCTCTTAAGATTAGACATGAACCTGTTAATCAGATCCACTTCTTTTTTTTCCAGAGAGACGACCGAGCCTTTTATCAGGATATCCTTTTTGCCGACCGCTATCTCGTTAAACCAGACACCGGGCACAAGATCAAGGCTTAATTTGTTCAACTTCTCAGACCATTTCGTGTTTTTAGCCAGTAATTCCTCGCGTATTTTACCGTCCAGTGAAAAACTCTCGTATTCTGTTTTAAAACTCTCCAGTTTCTTTATGTCCGGAGAAAGCTTGGACCATTGCCTGTTCAAAGCATGAAACCGCAAAGCCCTTGAAACCTGCATTAAGCCGAATGCGAGATGAAGCAGTATAAGAAACGCGAAAAAAAGAGGTATTAAAAACAAAAACTTATCCGGCTCGGCAGCCTTCTTCTGCGCCCTGGTTTTCAGTTCCTCTGGTAGAAGGTTTATCTCTATCATGGCGCCTGCCTTAAGGCCAGTCCTATGGCAACTGCTAACTGTCCGGACAAAGACCTGACTTTTGATGCGTTGACAGTGTCAGCGATCAAGATCTTCTTTAAAGGGTCCCAATTCTCCACCGGCAGCCCCAGTAAATTTGAGAACATCTCGTTGATGCCCGCGTACAGGCTGCCTCCGCCGCTTAAAAAGATCTTACCAACCGAAGATACGCTCCTGCTTTCATAATAATCAAAAGAAGTCCTGACTTCCTGAGCAAGTTTGGCCAGCATGGATTCTACTGCAGTTATGATCTTATCGGAGGACTGTTTATCCGGATTTATCTTTAGCTCTTCGGCTGATTTGAAATCAACGTTGAACGTATCCGCTATCTTTTGCGTGAAATTATTCCCTCCGACATTTATATCCCTGCTCAAGGAGGGCATGCTGTTTTCCAGGATATTAAGGTTACTCGTGGCTGAACCGATATTTAACAGGGCAATGGTCTTTTTATTCAATTCTTCTGCCTCGGTATAGTTGAATATGAAAGCGTTGATAAGCGCCAATGAATCGATATCCACTATGTCCACTTCCAATCCAAGGCTTTTCAAAAGATCAAGACGCTGGCTTAAAAATTCCTTCTTTACGGCAGCTATCAGGATCCTCATCTTGTTATCCGGCAGATCGTCTTTTAAGACAAAGGCATCCAGATTCACTTCGGAATAGGGAAAAGGTATGTATTTCTGCGATTCGAACTTAAGCGCCTGTTTCAGTTCGTTTGCGTTCATCTTTGGAAAATCCACATAACGGGTTATTGCCTGCTGTCCAGAAACAGAGATGTTCACCCGTTTAAAAACCTGTTCCTGGATGACCCTTTTTATGAGTTCTTTCTGGTCAACCTGATTCTGTTCCAGGCTATAGCCTGCGAGTTCTGCAGTGTCTTTTGAAAACTTTAGTTTTACGAGTTTTACCGAAGAAACGCCGATATTGAGCCCTACGGAAATATTCTCTCCGGGCAATTTACCTTTAAAATTTTTGATTATGGAATTTAAGAAAGCCGGCTTTATCATAGTGTTCATTCCTGCAGTTCTTTCCAAGAAACGACCTGCGGTGACCGATACTTGATATCATTCAGAGCAGCTTGAATTTTTGTTGCATTATGCTCTATATCGCATGTGCCTGTGAGATCCGTCGTGTCTACCGCGCTCTCAGCTAGAACAGCTCCGCCCACATAAGCGGTCCCAGCCAAATTTAGATCTCCGATAACGTAAATAATGCCGTCAAAATCGATTGTACCTGTGACCCTAAGGTCTCCTTCAACTATCAATATACCTGAGCCGTAGACATTCCCGTTAAAATTTGGAGAACTCATTTTAACCCAGGTAATGCCTGTTAGATTCGATGGCCAGGTATTATTGTAATACGTGCTGAATGATTTTACTTCAGTTGTTGAATAAGAAAACAGATTAGAAAAACTGAAAGTTGAATTAGTCTTGTAATATTCAGGGTCTCGGTATTTCTTTGGAACAGGCTGAGTAGAATTTTCTCCGTATACGGTTGATGAGCCTTTAAAATCAATGGCGACAGTCGACTCAATGCCGTATTTGAACTTGCTGGCATCGACATCCCGGGTGCTTACAACCGCCTCTATAGTCCTTTCAATGCCGCCTACAGTGCCCGTGGAAACCACCTCGTAATATTTGCCGCTTGAGCCGATTTCATCTGTTGTAAATTCGTAACTGCCTCCTCCCAATTCTCCGTCCCCGGAAGAATCCGGCAGATTATCCCTTGCCTCCTGAAGCCCTGCTTCAGCCACCCATAACGCACGCGTTGAATCCACAATCCTATTTGAAATAAAACTCTGGTTTACCTGTTTATAGAGAAACGAACTGGATAATATCCCAAGTACCAGTACCACATAAAGCCCCAAGATCAACGCCATTCCTTTTTTATTCATTTCTGATCCTCACTTCCTCGACCATAATAAAATCCAAAGGTATATTCCTGACAGTCTTTGATTTTTTTATCGCAACGGTTAATCTTCTGTTCTCCAATAAAGTGGAATTGCTGAAATCGTTATTTGTCTCGTCAATATAACTTGTATAAAAAGGCGACATGCTTATATCCACAAAATTCAGTTCCCCGGTGATATCTTCGTCGACTATAGTCCTTCTTGTCAAAGTCTCAGACAAACCGTCATATTCATATTCGATATACCTGTCGGTTTTCTCCTGTTCTTCCGAGGTGCTGTTCCATTCCCACTGATTGAATTTGATGTAGTCAGTGGTAGGGCTATTATCATGAAGATCCTGTATCTTTGCCTGACGCACATCCCTGATTATCCAGTCAACCAACAACTTAACGTCCGACTGCAGATCGACCTTTGCCGAGCCTATGCCTGATGCTTTTTCTCCGACGCTCAAAGTCATAACTAAAGCCGAGGTAATCACGCAAAGGACAAGGATGACGACCATAAATTCCATCAGCGTTAAGCCGTTTTTATCACCACGCAAAACGCGTTGTGATAGCAAGATTTCTCTGTCTTTCTCTTTCAGTCCAGCTGACATCTGTAATCACTTCCTTTACATTGCCATTTTCGGTAGATTCGACTTCTATGCATTCATCCGGAAGATTTGAAAAATCGTAAGCTGCGCAGCAAGCACTGCAGCTTGTTATTTCGTCGTAAGTCATATTCTTTAGTTGTTCCAGGACATACTGCGCGTCATTTGCCGCTATTGCCTTATTGTTGCTGGCTTCATTGAGAAAATAGGAATTTATAATCGACGCCAGTAACGCAGTGATGCTAATTACTAAAATCGCCGCTGCTACCATCATTTCCAGTAGCGTGAAACCTTTTTTATACTTCGACAATTTCATCTGCTATTCCTTCTTAGAGCATTCTTCCTTAATGATCGCATTTCCTGAATCAACTGTAAAGGCGTTTCTTCCCGTCAATCCGCACAACACAGGCATTGCAAGGCATCTATAACCCGCAGACTCAAGCTTAAGATAATCGTAATTATACCCTTTTGTAAAAGAAAAAAAACGGCTGTCTACATTGATCTTCTTGTAATATCCTTTTTCTATGTAAGGGGGGTCGGTCCTTACCAGTTCTGAAAGGCTGTCCGGAAAAACACCAAGATGGTCCTTTGCGTAATTTTCGACTGCGGTCGAAATAAGCTTCAGGATGTCCTGGGCATTTTGTTCCTGCTGTCTTATATTGAAATTTAAAACGTATTCTAGGGAAAACCTGAAAATGAGGGCGGTGACGGAAATAACTATCATCAAAGCGACGATACTGCGGCCAATATTATTTCCCATACTGATTTATTTCCTTTAAAAAATACCCGCACCTGAGTTTCAGGTGCGGGTATCTTCATTCAAGAACCTAAAGATTCCATTATTCTACTGGGTTCCAGCCAGGACCATCAGTGTAAGCATCCGCTAAGCTTGCTTCTGTTGTCCCATCATTTGATGTTATTACACCTGAAGAATCAATAAAAAAGCATCTGTTACCTGTATTACCGAAAGATACAGGACATGCTGCAGCAACGAATGACTGGTAGTTACCGTTACCGTCGACAGATTCACCTGTCAGATTATATGCATATCCTTGTTTTGTTCCGCCAGCTAAAACAGAATCAATGTAAGGCGGCGTGTCCGTTGTCAGAGCAGTTAAATCTTCCGGATAACCCTGATGTCCAGACCTGTAAGTATGGGATGCTGAACCAAGTGTCTTCAAAGCAGCCATAGCTGCTGCTTCGTTAGCGGTCAACCTAGCCCTCAAAAGGTTAGGAATTGCTATTGCCGCCAGCAAAGCGATGATAGCTACTACTATCATGATTTCTACGAGCGTGAAACCTTTCCTGTTCATGTTGTAACCCCCCTTTCCAAGGTATGAATACATTTTCGCTGTTTTTTTAACCCCTTTGTTGCAAGAGGTTAAATCTAACAGCACCATTTTTAACCTTGTTTCTTTATACCACCTCCTTTCATTTTTGTCAAGTAAAATCTATTTGCTGCAAAGACTTATGTCAAA
>Ga0315273_10010353_pt1 | contig 11883 bp, 16 predicted proteins | sample YL17G02_0_MG_FD_205753 | JGI IMG/M metagenome (GOLD analysis project Ga0315273, IMG submission 205753) | Sediment microbial communities from Yellowstone Lake, YNP, Wyoming, USA - YL17G02_0 | ecosystem: Environmental > Aquatic > Freshwater > Lake > Sediment | place: USA: Wyoming | collected... | reverse complement strand
TCCGTGAGAGGATTCGCTTTGTATTTCCAGGAATCGTCCTGAGTGGTTGCGATGATACTGCCATAATGTTTTTGAAATTCAAGATCAGCAATGTACTTTTCGATGCATTTCCGCCTGGCTTCGCGCAGTTCAATTCCAACGCGAATATTTTCATAAGAGAATGCCATGGCGACACTGCCTTGACTTTCTTCGAAATGGAATGCCGGCTCAAATTTCAATTCAATTGTGTCCGGACACTGATCGATAATTTCAGCCGTAAACACGAGTTCTTTTGGCAACTGAAATTGTTCGGGATCCGTGTTTTCGCGTGAAACGGAATAAGCAAAATTGCCGGCATTGTCCTTTGACTGTTCCACCTTCGTCGTTTTCGTGACCTTGATATTTTTTACATGCTCAAGAAGTGCTTTGCCTTTTTCGCAAAGACAGGGACGAATCTGACGAAGGAATTTTTCGAAATCGGCCGGAGAAAAACGCAGACTATGAAATTTTATAATAAGATTCAATTCCGGAGATCCCTCACAGCTGCATTCCGCGATTTTTTTTGAATATCGATCGAGAGACGCCGGCCACGCAGATACTTCTTCGTTGCCATAAAATATTGTAATTTCATTGGATTTGAATTTCTTTAAATAATCCGTGAATGATATGATATTTCCTGTTTTGAACGTGGTTGCTGTCGTGTCGACCAGTTCATGGTAAGCATTACCGACCAGAACCACGCCTTCCTTCTGGCCGTCCAACAGATTTACCGAAACACGCGGCGCTTCTTTGTCCATAAAATTTATGCCTCCTTAGTGTGAGAAAAGGGGACTGTTTTGCCGTCGTCTTCCATTGACGGCAGCTGCAGTTCTTCCTGTAATAACTGCGCAACGCTGTCACCAGTGGCAACGATGACGCCCTTGTCGTATTCGGCGTCGTATTTGATCGATTTCACCGGCGGTTCAACGATCTGAACCGCGGTTTCGACGCTGCCGATATTTTCTTCTCTGATTGGATAAACCTTGATCAGAGCCCGGATCTGGACAGGCACATTTCGTTCGTTCGAGATAACCTGGGCCTGCTCGAAATAGCTTTGCAGTTGCCGCCGGAACTTTCCTCGGCCGATTTCGTAGAAGCCAAGCTTTCTCGTTTTTCTTTCCGACATCATTCCTCCTTTTTTATTAAAGACGGTATTTGTAATTTATCGATATCGATTATTTCCAGTTTATTCATTATCTGCGTTATTTCCTTGTCATCATCTGCCATGACTATCAGGTGATGTACCGCAGGTGATACCATAAGCCGATCACCGCAATAATGAACGGCTTTTGCTGATCCGGCCAGGGTCTCGTTTTTAAATAGATGCATAGCACCTCCGGTCCCACATCTGTTCAACGCCACCTTTACGGGAAGGATTTGGTGATTTATGGTAATTTCCGGTCGGATAATAACCATTTGCCTTCATGGTGTTGGTGAGGGGATAACCAAGCCATTTTGGATTTATGGGCATTCGTACGAGATGCTTTTCGATAGTTGACATACAGAATGGGGGAGTGAGTGATCTGATTGTCACCATGGCTGTTTTAAGGAATATTTCAATATCCGTTTCCTTGTGGCAGAATAATTCAGTCTGTGGATCCAAAGGCATATTTTCATTTGCGGGAGGAAACTCTTTTTTCGTGTAGAGGAGATTCACGACGGTCTGCATTGGATTAACCTTCACCGCATTCACGAATCTATTCTGTTTCACAGGTGCTTCAACCATTCATTCCCCCAAGAGCCATTGCAAGGATATCGTCCGCTGATCCTAACTTTTCCGGCATTATTATTTTTCTCTTTTTTTTAATTATTGTCTTTTTACGGTGAATATTCATGGAAATCCAGTTCTCTACGAAAGATTTATTTTCAGTCTCAATTGTTTGAGGATTGAAAATCCATTTATTTTTTATTCCGTCGATAATGAATGCGATAGGGTTTGCGGCATCCCTTGCCCGGAAAAGGATTCGCTCTGCATCGAATTCTTTGTATCTTTTGATGAGTTTTCCCCAGAAACTTCCTGAAATAGGCTTTCCGTTGATGACGCAGATTGATTGCTTTCGTTTTTTTTTAAAGGACCGCCCGGAACGGGCGATTCCGGTTCTTTAATTAGTTCAACTCTACTCAACTCAACTCTACTCAACTCACCCGGAATTTTCCGGAATATTCCGGAATGTTCCGGAAAACAGCTTGTTTCACGTGAAACAGCCATTTTATCAGAAACAGGGAAATTATTGCCGATGTTTATAACTTGTGAATAATATGACTTACGGACGATTTCGGAACGTTTCAGCGAGTCTTCTATGGGTTCCTGCCGGTTTCCGTCAACAAGCCGGCGGGGGATGGCGCCGGATTCATCAGGATACTCTCCGCACGATCTTTTCCGAATGCCTTCACGGTTTTTTACTTCGAATTGGCTGATATAAACGTATTGCTTCCCCGAAACCTCGTAGACGTATTCCCAGAGGCCTACAGTCACGAGGTTTGTCATGGCGGCCTGGATATCCTCTACGATCCTGGAGCTGCCAGGAAAGCACTGCCGGTGCGTCCAGGATGCGGAATAAGGCAGATGGCCCCAGTCATCGGAATAAGGGTATGTTTCATGATAGACCAATTGCGCGAATTCGCCCAGGGGCAACGAAAGAAGATGGTTATATTTATCCGAAGCGGGGAGCCCGCGGTATATGGTACGTCCTCGAGCCATTAAAAATCTCTATTCAATCGAAACAGGTTCAAAAAAGTGATGCCGATATTCGAAATGAGCATTCCCAGGATCAGACCAAAAAGGAAGAGAATAAAAATCCTCCAATTGTTGCATATGGAATTCAGGAACCAAGAGTAAAAGATCTGCACATTATATTCCAGGTGCCACTTCCTCATAAAAAGCCTTTTGCATGACAATAAAAGAGAAATCCAAGCAAACAGACCATTGTAAATCCCCAGAAATATTTCATGAATACCCCAAATAAAAAGAGCGGGATATCCCGGAGGTGCTTTTTGGCATAATGGGCAGCCAAGGCCAAAAGCGTGGAAATCCCGCTCAATATTCTAATTGGAAAATGCATTCAGTACCTCCGATACTGAAAATTAATCCGCCAGCGCCGCCGCCTCTTTCTCGAATTGCTTCTTAAATTCCGAATCTATTTTTTCAATCTCATCCTCATAAAAAAATGAGCGCCCATTCAGTTTGTTATAAAGAGTTGTCGCCGGCATTTTTATTTTCTGGGCCATTTCAATGACGCCATAGCGGTAAAGACGCTTTTCCCAGTCTTCATTGAGTTTGCCGACAATCCGTTCCCGGCATTTTACGTGGATCATTTTACCTCACAAATAAGCTGACAATATTACTGAATAATGGTATATTTGTAGTACATGATGATAATATATAATCAAATTGATTAAAATGTCAATAAAAAAATCAAATTGATTAATAAAATATTTTAGAATATTCCATAAATGGTTGTAATATCAATGATTATGAAAATTAAAATAATTTGGAAAAACAATGGAAAAAGTGAATATAGACGAAATTTTGGATCGACTTTCAGTGATTCTTCATGCGAGGAACGACTCTCACTTGTCTATCATTCTCGGGAGAAAATCAAATCAGGTATACCAATGGCGGGACAGAAAAACAATCGCGTGGGAGAAGACAGTTATCAGAATGGTTACAACCGCGGTTTCATGGCAGGAATAAAAGCGAGAAAATAGAATGCCGGATATCAAACCAAAAGAACAGCTTCGCACTCTTCAGCAAATAGAGTGCGAATATATTGCCAAGGTACTGACCGACGTTGAAGGCAATCGCCACGTCGCCGCCAGGATCCTTGGCATTGCAGAGAAGACACTTTACGGAAAAATCAAACGATACAATATCCACGCTAAATTCTACTGCGAAAAATAGGAATAATTCCCTCATTTGATTCTCCACGATAAAGGCGGCAAAAACCGCCTTTTTTATTTAAAAATTATTTCCTTGCAAAAATTACCGTTTTAAGTGTAAATTATAAAACAAATGGCATTCATGCCGAAATCGGCATAACGCGAAAGCACTCAAACAATAGGCTGCGTATGACCGTTCTTCTTCTTGCCCTTTGCATTCTGCTTATTTCATACATAACATTTCGTCAGCCGATTCTTGACTACTGCAAACCACTACGGAAGAGATTTACCAAAACCCATACCGTTCGACCGCCGTTTGATTTTCAGGTGATAATACCATCAGGTGTATGCCAGACAGTGTCCATCATCGACCAACATCTCTCGGATCCTCTTCCAGTGGGTTGGGCCTTGATATCGGTTGATAAGGAAGGCGAATACAGCACGTGCACGGTGTGGGACATCCTCATTCGTGAAGAGTACAGGCGCAAAGGGTACGGTCTGGCGCTCATGAGATTATTACAGGAGACATTTGACGAACTCTTTACCCAGTGGAATGCCGCGCTTATAAACAGCGCCGGCGTTCAGTTGTGCCTTAAGGCTGGATTCAAACCGCAAAAGGCATTATTCAAAAAAGACGTAGGAACCTTGGTGTGGCGGAAATACATGAAAAGGACAAAATGAAAACAGACCAAAACCTTCTGCGTCTGACCGGAAATATTGTCAACACGCTTAATGGCACCGGCGTGAAGTGGTTCATATGTTTTGGCACGCTACTTTCGCTCGTACGCGATAAGGTGTTCGGAGGATTGGGAGATATTGATATTGGTATCATAGGTGATTTTCCTAAAATAGTGAATGCATTTCAGAACATTTCCCCCATTGTAGTGGAATTCACGGACGATTCAACACATGAGGCACTGCATGCACGTTGTAAAATATGTGATAAATTCATAGACTTTTTTAATTGGAAGCGAAAAGGCGGATACTTTTATCATACCTACCGGAATATCAATAGCGAGGCAGGGATGACTTTTAAAGGTACGCCGGTTGGATGCTTTGAGCCGGAACTAAAAACCATCGAATCATTTCTGAAAGACTTGAGATATGGCCGGGCGATGAATAAAAATGGGACCTGGCAGCGCCTGGTTCCGGGCTTGGAAGCGGAATGTGTTTCCGTAAACCTCCCATTTTGTTACGGACAATGTCTGGATATCTGGTATCCTGAATGGTCGACACGCCGGGATAACTATGGTCAATCGGAAGCGGCACATATTCTGACACTTAATTCCTGCAAAGGCGCATTCGATGCCTAAAGCAAAGACTAAAGTAAAGTATGCTGCGGACCGTCCTCTTACCGCGATGGAATTGTCATTTTGCTATGAATATATAGCAACTAAATTTAATCAGACGGAAGCTGCGATTAATGCGGGTTTTTCAAAACATACTGCTACGATGCAAGCGTCAAGATTGCTAACCAGAGCTAACGTTCAACGCAAAATAAAAGAACTTATGGATAAGCATTTAGTTGCCCTTGCAATCAGGGGAGAAGACATCATCAAGGAACTGTCCATTCTGGGATTTGCCCGCCTTGAAGATTTCATCGACTGGGACCCCAAGGGCGGCATACAGATGAAAACGTCGGACAAGATCGGCGAGCGGTCCGCTGCAATACAGCAGATAACTATCGATGAAGATATGCTTGGAAACAAGTCGTATAAGATCCGGCTCCATGATAAATCCGGTCCTCTGCAGGTATTGGCAAAGCACATCAAACTGATTGATGACAAGTCAAAAGACGCGGGACCTATGGAGACGGCGAGCGGCGTTGACTTATCGAAATATAACGAAAAGCAACTTCTTTTATGGAAAGAATTAATGGCAATTGGATGTCCACCGACAAATTAGGCCACCGACAGTCGCTCAAATCGACGCCGAGTTTGCGCGCCGGCACCAACTCAATTTCATGCAGCATGCGTGGATACGTAGTAATTCTTTCCTGGTTGGCGAACATACTCGGATCATCTGCGAGAAAATCGATGAAGCGATTGAAAAGTATAAAAATGGAATTTCATCATATTTCACAATTAAAGTTCCTTTCCGTCATGGAAAATCGGACCTCATATCCAGATATTTGCCCGCCCGGTTTATTGGCCTTTTTCCTAACGATGAAGTCATGGTGGCTACATATTCCGCGGAGCTTGCCTATACTTTTTCGAGGTTTTGCAAGGGCATCATGCGGTCACCAAAATACAAAGAAATTTTTCCCAAGGTTCAGCTAAAATATGGTCAGCAGTCGGTCAGAGAATGGGGAATAGATGGATTTCAAGGAAATATACACTGGCTCGGTATTAGCGGAGGAGCTGCGGGAAAAGGGGCGAGCCTTCTTATTATTGACGATTTCTTTGCGGATCGTCAAGAGGCGGAGTCTGAAGTGATTCGAAACAGGGTATGGGAAGGCATCACCAACGACCTGCTGACGCGCCTGTCGCCGGTGGCTATTGTAATCATGCTGGCTACGCCATGGCACGTTGATGATCCGTTTGGTCGCATTCAAGATGCCATGAGGGCTGATCCGATATTTTTACGTTTTAAAGATTTAAAATTTCCTGCGCGCAAGGAAATCGAACCCGGCAAGTTCAAATATCTTTTTACCGAACGTTTCAACGAGCAATGGTATTTGGAAAGATATGCGTTCCTCGGTCCCTACGGATCCGCAGGCCTTCTTGATTGTGAACCGATCCGGCGCGGCGGCGTTCTGTGGCGTACCGATAAGATTACGCCTGACCATATTCTCGACGAATTGCCTACGGACATCACCTATACCCGCGGATGGGACCTTGCATCGACCGAGCAGCAGCGCATGTCTGAGGACCCGGACTACACAGCCGGCGTTAAGGTTGGTGTGCGATGGATAAAAAGCCAGGTGGAAGGCCAGTTCATTCCGATTGTATATGTCGCGGATGTCATTGAAGGCCGGTGGGAAGGATTGGAGCGCGACCAGATAATCCGCGACACGGCCATTGGAGACGGGTCCATTACAGTCGGAGTGGAAAGTGTTGCGGGATACAAGGACGCGGCGACGACGCTGCAAAAAATCCTTTTCGGTCTACGGTCTGTAAAGAAAGTGGTCCTTGCAGGTGACAAGGTGACGAAATGGGGCGTTCTGGAACCAGCTTTTGCAGCCGGCAACGTTTACCTCAAGCGCGGACCATGGAACGCACGGTTTTTAAAGGTGTGCTCGGAAATACCCGGAACAAAGCATGATGATATAGCCGATGGATTGATAACCGCGTTTGAAACGCATGATCCATACTCGAAACATCTCTGGAAGTTTGATGCCGGCAGCGACACGCACGTGCGCGATTATAAGGTCAATTTCAACGTGAATTACATCCACTATGGTGCGGTATTCCTTTCACGCGACATGCGCCTGTCCTGCCTGGCAGTGGTCTGGAACCAGAGCGAGCGGCATTTGTATGTATATGGCCAGTTGATTGCAGACAATCAATCCATCACAAAAACGGCTGAAGACCTGTTCTGGGGAATGAAACTGGATAAGCGCATATGCCACGGAATATTCGGCAACGAACTCATGTTCAGGGAAGAGAAGAAATCGATTTCCAAGGTCATGGGGAACGAACTTGCATACCGCGCAAAGCAATACCATCAGAAAAATATTCCGTACGTCCGCAAGCCATATCAATACGACCGACTGGGAGCCATTGAACTGGTAAACATCATGTGGAGCGCGAACGAGATAACTGTTCACACGGTATGCAGTGAGGCAATCCGGCAGTTTGGGGCATGGTATGTGGAGGATGGAAAGCCGGTGGAGGCGGGATTCGAACTATGCGAGGCCCTGGCATTGATCGTTTCGGAATTGAACCGCACGGTATCTATACGGGCCCAGGCATACGCTATCGATGGATATAAACCGGTAACGCCTGAAGGCCCGAAGATCACGGGCACGAACAAGAATTCATTTCAGAAAGCATGAAGTGCATATCTGCGCAACAACATTGACATCACCTGATTATTATCAGCACTACCTGCCGTTATACCTTTACTGCATGGGAAAAAGCTATCCGAACATATACAGGAAAACGTTTATTACCGGGCGAATCGACGGCATCACAAAAAAAGCATTCGATTTTATGTATGAAGCCGGGTGCCGAGTGAATCAACCGATAGAGGATATCTTTGCCGACATTCCCGATCATACATACATGCCGAACGCTCTGCGATTTCTGGTCTCGGAGAACTATTTCGAGGGTATGGACGGAGTTTTTTTTAATGATGTGGACCTGCTTCTATTCGCTCCTCAGATTTTCGACTGGCATATTTTGCAAATGCAGAAGCTTGAGACGTGCTATGCCGCTCACCATAGCGCGTGGCGCCGGCCTTACCGGCCGGAGATATGCGGAAAGAACGGATGGCGCGGGAAATTCGAGCGGATAGTCGGGGGATTTCTTTATGTCACGCCTGAATGGTTTGAAAAGACCAGGTCAGCGCGTGCAAAAATCCTCAAAAATATAAATAACTCGACACTTTCCGGCGCGGCGCGTTTGTACGGTTATTACCGGGAATCAGACGAAGTGATGCTCTGCGATATCATGCGGGCAAGCGGTCTTCCTGTTCCAAAAAGCAAGACTTTTCCTCCCGAACTACGGGGAATTCATCTGGGGGATTTCAAGGAATCCATGAATCACCGGTGGCATGACAATGACAAGATGGCGGTGAAATTAACCATGGATAATTGTCTCGCATACCGCCGGCTCTCAAAAGATGAGACTTGGAAAGGTCTACTCAAAATCGTGTGCGAAGATCAAAAGATAAAGAATATATTCGCTAACCTGGAATCGCACCTCAAGACAAGGGGTTTTTGATGGAATTAGTCGATTATATCATACCGGTTTGCAGCGTGGGCGGACAGGACGCGATCGAGCGGGTGTCTAACCTTCAATACGTGATCGATGGATTTCTGTCAAGACAAACAGGCGTGACAATAAATCTGATAATAGCCGAGCAGATCTGCACCCCATTCAGGCCGGTGACCGAACAAATTACTCTCCCAAAATATGCGAAGGTGATTCGGGTAAAACACGAACCATTTAATAAGGGTTGGCTGCAAAATATCGGCGTGAGACATGCGGAATCGGAACACATCGTTTTTGGAGACCTTGATTGCTGTTATTTGAATAACGGCGGGATTAAGGACCTTATATCGTTCGTTGAGAAGCGCGCATTAAAGTGGTGCATCGGGTGGAATAAAATTATTTACATCGGTCAACATTGTAAGAGATCCCTGATTTCCGAAAACATTCTGTTGAATGACGATTTGGAGAATTTACCGCAATCGAAACTGCAATGCCACGAAGGCGGGATTGTGTATTTCAACCGGACATTCCTTGAAAATGAACTCGGCGGATCAAACGAATTCTTCCGTGATCTTCGAGGAATGGACAATGCGATCGCGGCCCGGGCGCGCGCAACATCGGGCCAGAACCTGCGGATGTACAATAAACTCATTCATCTTTATCATCCCTGGTCGCCAATGAAGGACTCCGAACATCGTCCATACAATAAAAAAATATTGAATTTTACGGTGAAGTATCCATTCGACGTGAATAAAATGCTGATAAAAATGCGGGAACACGGCCTGCTTGGAAATCCTGAATATCCTGCGAGTAAGGTTACGTCATTCTATCACCAACGGACACACCTGTGATTAAAATGCTCATAGCGACGCCGTGGATCGGTGAGTTCGGCTGGGAACTGATGCGATGGCAGGGTTATCTTCGTCACCTGTCCAAGAGTTACGACACGACGGTTGTGCTGGGTGCGGTCGATTTCTACCTGTATCGGGATTTCGCGCAAAGAAAGATAACCGGAATTCCTGACATGGAGACCATAAGGGATACCATCATAGATTACGTGCACCCAAGCAATACGCTTTGCCGCGGACATATTGAACAGGATTTCATAAAGTTAGGCAAGCCTCTGATATGGTCACAAAAACGAATCGTTATTCACGCGAGAGGAGACAAACGTGAGGTTCTCGGTGACAGGAACTGGCCACGGGAACGCTGGGATGAATTGGTTGGTTTGATTCTCAACAGGTTTTCCGATGTATCGATATACACGATCGGCACATATGAGAGTGCAATGGATCTGAATGGAGTAACAGACATCCGGGGATCCGACCTTGAGATAACCGCAGAGCTTCTTGCGTCGTCCGGTCTCTGCCTGGGGCCGAGTTCAGGTCCGATGCATTTTGCGTCTCTCTGTGGGTGCCCGCAAATCGTATGGACTGATACCGGAACCTGGCGCGTCGGGGATGTGAAGGCGACAAACCGGCAGCGGTACGAAACACTCTGGAATCCATTTAAAACTCCGGCGTACGTGATTGACAACGAGGGCTGGCAACCAAGTGTTGAGATTGTATTTCGCAAGATTAAAGAGGTTTATTCAAAATGAAAATACTACTGATATTTCCCCAGGCAGACCATCAGACTGGATTATTCATTAAGAGAGCATTCGTTGACCTTGGACATGAGGTTGATTGTTTTGATCCAAAGGAAGAGGATATCTCCCTGGCTTTCGGCGCGTTCTGCGAGAGTCATCCGGATATGGTTTTTTGCTCCCGGACGGCAGGCCTGGCATTACCGGTGCAGAGAATGAAATTTTGGCGCCCGGAAATCGTGACAATGTGCTGGAATGTGGACAAGCGGGACAGCATCGTGGAGTTCGGTCCGAAGCTTATGGAATTATTCGGATCCGTGGACATCCTTTACACGATTGCAAAGGGGAACATAGAGGAATATCAGAAGCACTTTCCGAGGGTCAAGGTATTGCACCTGCAGCAGGGATGCGACCTTGCAGTACATCATCCGGAAGAACTGACGGCTGAGGACCATGCAAAGTACGACTGTGATGTGATGTTTGCGGGGGATTATGAATCGACTCTTCACCACGGGCGTCGAGAAATAATCAAGGCTTTACAGGAAATGAATAAAGCATGGGTGAAGGTTAATTTTTACGGAAAAGAAAAAAAGGTTTTTGACAGCGAACATAATAAAGCATGTCAGTGTGCAAAAATTTGCATTGGACACAACGGATGGGCACACCTACCACTATCCATGTCGGTTCGGGATTATAAAATCATGGCGGCCGGTGGCTTTCTACTGACCGAAGAGTGCCCGGAAATTGAAGAGTGGTTCGGGGGATATTATAAAAAAGTGATGTTCTATAAGTATGCATCCGAACTTCAGGAACAAATCATGCGGTGGGTATCTCCAAAAAGCGAAGAGCAACGAAAGCGAATGGCAATTGAAGGAATGGATTTTGTCCACAAAAACCACAAGTATATCGACCGCATGGCACTGGTCATAAAGGACGTGGAAGAATGGGTATCAACGCATACCAGGTCGTGAGGAATTTCGAGGCGGCAATGGCGGATTTTATGGGCGCTCCCTATGCCGTCGCGGTGGAAAGCTGTTCCGCGGCGTTATTCCTGTGCTGCTTGTATGAAAACGTGAGAGACATTCCGGAAGTGGTATTGCCGAAATTCACGTATCCGAGCGCGGCGAATTCGGTGGTGAATGCGGGCGGTCGGGTGAGGTTCGAAGATATTAAGTGGCAGGGAATGGGTTGGTATTTATTCAGGAATACCAGGATTGTGGATTGCGCGAAGAGATTGAAAAGAGGTGGTTATTTCGAAAACACCCTGATGTGCCATTCTTTTCATGCGAAAAAGACAATTCCTATCGGCCGCGGGGGAATGATCGTGACCGATGATGCCGATGCAAATGATTGGTTAAGGACTGCACGCTTTGATGGCCGGCATGAAACGCCGCTACAATTGGATAGCCTGGCAGGACCAGGATGGAACATGTATATGACGCCGGCGCAGGCCGCGCGCGGGCTCGAACTCATGCAGTGGATAGCGGACGACACGCTGCTCCCCCCGGATCCATACTTGGATTT
>Ga0315273_10010352_pt1 | contig 11885 bp, 29 predicted proteins | sample YL17G02_0_MG_FD_205753 | JGI IMG/M metagenome (GOLD analysis project Ga0315273, IMG submission 205753) | Sediment microbial communities from Yellowstone Lake, YNP, Wyoming, USA - YL17G02_0 | ecosystem: Environmental > Aquatic > Freshwater > Lake > Sediment | place: USA: Wyoming | collected... | reverse complement strand
TCGTCGCTTGGGCTTATCAGGGGTGAAGATATTTGGGAGGTTATCCTACTCGCTGGTGAAGATAGACGGGAGAATGTAGAATGACTGACCTAATAGTTATTCCAACCTTAGCGATATTTATCATTGTCTTATGTGGACTATATTGGGTAACGTGGATACGACCAGGCGCTCCAGAGCCACGGACCTGGGCGGAGCTATGGGCTAGCTTCTGGAGGTCGAAATGATAGCCTATAAACTTTTCAAAACTAGAAAGGATGGGTCTATTGGTCCCCTCTTTATCAACGTATCTCAAAGAGTTCCTATTGGGAAGTGGGTCGAAGCCGAGGAACATGAAACTCCGGGCTTTGCCTTTAGGCCTGGGTGGCATTGTACGCATCAACCTGTCGCGCCGCATTTAGCTATGAAAGAGAACCGTAGATGGTATAAGGTAGAAATCAACGATTTCACTCCATACGCCCGACCCGAAAATCAGGGCGGTATGTGGTATACAGCTAAGAAGATGAGAGTATTGGAGCCAGTATGAGTGACCATAGCGTAGCAGAACATATAGCAGCAGAGGCAGAGCTACAGCAGGTGATTGATACAGTATATGAAGCATTGGACGATTATGTATGGAACTACGACGTTGAATATTTTGGAGATACTACTCTTCGGGTTCGACTACCTTATGGTAGTTTCATTATTAGTGTGGAGCGTGAGTGATGGATGATTTTATTGTAGTTCTAAATGATGGTGAGACATTCACATCTATGGAAGGATGTAGAATCCTCCGTGTACCCGATACTGTGGATGAGGTAGACCCTGACTTCGCCATTGAGCGCGCTTTTTCGCGTGGCGCGGGGTTGGACATATACGAGCTATATTGTCATCAAAGACAAGAATACAAAGAACAGCTATTCGGTTCAGACTATCTAGAACTATGGGAGGGTGAGTGATGGATGTCTTTAGTATAGTAATAGTAGTTTTCAGTTTTACAGCAGCAGGTATTTGCTTCCTTGCGTTGAAACTACCTAACAACAAGACGATACAACGACTAGCTGCGCCACTAGCAGGATTTTGGACAAGGGGATGATGTGAATGGGATTGACTATTGATTCAGAGTTTGGTCTTGACGACCATCCCGTAACACTCACAGGTAATTTGAATACTGACGAGTGGTTAAATGGTCACGATGAGGCAGAGATAGTTCTAAAAGTAGCAGAGAGATTAGACATCTCTTGTAGGAATGATTCAGAGAGTGGACAGATGTTTGTCTATTTCCGTGATGTTACGGATGCTGAGGTAGTGAAGGCTCATGTTGAGGAATTGATAGCACGCCAGAAGATGAGTCTTTTAGAACTAGCAGACGAGCTAGTCTAGACCATTGACTAAAAGGCAGGTAGCTGCTAGAATAGAGGTATGATGGATAAGGTAGATAAGTGGAACGGTACTATGCTTCTTGATGAGGTAAGAGAAGAAGTAAAAGCGTTGGAAGATGAGGTAGCTAAGTATCTAGACAACGCCAAAGACCCAACATTCCTTCATGAGGAATGTCCATTGCTCTTCGTAATACTAGAGGACTTGGAAGCTGTTGGTAAGAGAACTAAAAGAGCGCGGAAGCAGATGGCTGCCGCGAAGGTGAGGGATTAGTTATGGCAGAGTGGGCGAACGGATGGGCTATCTTCTTGTTGAGCCTACAGGTACTTGAGATTCTTCTAGTACCATATATGGTAGGTAGAGAACGGACGACTATCACCCAAGCTGGCGGAGTTGGTCTCGCGTGCTGGAGTCTCTTTATTACCTTCTGTATGCTCAAAGCATTCGGAGCCATCTAATGGATGGGGCGTTGGTAGTCTTCGTAGTTCTTTATATTCTCAGCGTCGCTTTGTTTGAGAGATGGGAAAAGAAGCATGGGCGGTGACCTGATTCTAGCAATAGCCGTGATGCCTGATATTCCAGAACATGAATTAGATATTGATGCTTACAAGAATGCTTATCTTGAAGCTATCAATAAGCTTAGTGATGCGCAAGCCATGGACCTCTATGTTGAGTTGCACGGAGAGGGTCCTGAAGAAGACGGGGACGAGAATCCAACTCGGACTCAGCAATGGCTTCCTTACGAAGTGGTCCGGCAGTCCTTTAGGGACCTTGTAGATATTCTAAGCGATGAACCTAGAGACTGCGGTTACTATAAAGTAGGGAATCGATGGTCATTCATCACCGGCGGTGTGTCGTGGGGTGACTCTCCTTCAGATAGTTTTGATGATGTCAATATCCTCAGCTCCATCTGGTGGGCTGTACATGGAGAATGACTTGACATGAGCGACGCTCTATGATACAATAAATATACGGGGCCGTAGCTCAGGGGTTAGAGCGCCGTTCTTATAAAGCGGATGTCGGTGGTTCGATTCCACCCGCAGCCACAGCCGGTAGTCGGAGATACTGCCGAGGAATGAGGAAGCACACGGTGCGAAGCTGCGCAGCGCGAACGCCGCCTCGGCCCGGCCCGGCGTGCCAGAGTAGCTCTAACGGCAGAGCAGCGGTTTCGTAAACCGATGGTTGCAAGTTCGAATCTTGCCTTTGGCTCCACGGCTCGCGTAGCTCAGACGGCAGAGCGTCCGGTTGAAGCCCGGAAGTCGGTGGTTCAAGACCACCCGGCCCCACGAATTTTATAACTAGGAGAACGTGATGGCTAAGAAGAAGATTATGTTGGAACGAATAGTAGACCTTGAGAGAACTAATCGAGCGCGGCAAAGGGGAGAACAAAATGCAGATTGATGTAACAGTAAATATGACGCTTGAGGTGGGCGACAACGAACTCCGTGAGTATGCTGAAGCTTATAGTGGTTGGGACGAGGAAGAGGACGGAAAGTTCGACCCCAACGGGCATCCTGCCTTGGTCGGCTGTCACAGGAGCCATCGTCGGAGTCGCTGTGGTCAAGGGAACGCTCCAGGTTGCTGCGGCCTTCGTGGTCGCGGCCCGTGGGCCGAGTCATGACGAGCGAGTTCTCTCTCGGTTTGCCGGGGCCAAGGTAAGGAGGGTGGACGCATGAGGTGTGCGCACGGAAAGATGATGCCAGCGCTGCTTTGGGGACCGTGCTATCAGCCATTGGGTTCTTCTGGCGAGGTCTGCGACCACGTACGGGTAGACCCCAAGGCGCACACATGGGCTTATCGCTGTCCGGCGGGCAAGTGCCCAGATGTGCCGAGGCCCCGATGATTCTCCTAACGACTAAGGCGTTCCCGCAGATATCCCTCGGTGTGCCCAGATGGCTTCGTGACTAACGAGATAGAGGGAGAAGAAATACAATCTATTTCGGGTAGAGCCTGGATTTGTTCTGTTGACAACTGCTCCATCATGTGATACACTAGATGGGACGGGAGTGTAGCCCAACGGCAGAGGCACGGGACTTAAAATCCCCACAGGTGAGGGTTCGAATCCCTCCACTCCTACTGTCGTGTAGTTTTAAAAGGTTTGGTGAGGTCAGGTGAGGGCCACGGGCCTTTAATCGCTCACCAATAGATTTGCTGTGAGGCTAACGCGGGGGCCGTGGTACTAGACCATCATGGCTTGGCAATTGATTTAGCAGGGGGTAGTAGGAGTCTCTCGTTCTCCGAATCCCGTCCCGCTCCTCCCCCCTGCTATCTATTTGTGGGTCGCTCGCATGACCGTTCCGAGAGGTAAGAGTGAAGGTCGTTAATATCACCGCCCACTACCTTGACACGCGAGTTTTCGCGTGGTATAATAGGGGTACCGATAGAGAGGAACGCTAGTGGGAGAGATATTTGGGACCATGGCTGTTGTTCTCACAGTTGTTTTTATACTTGTGATGGTTATCTGGGGACACCCAGATTTCTCTAAGAGAGGATGATAGATGCTCAGGAGAAGAGATGGATGAGTCAATCGAGATAATAGTATATGGTGAACCTATGCGAGGTAAGTATGTGTGGGTGATGGAGAACCTTGACACGAGAGTTTTCGCGTGGTATAATGGGAGTACCGATAGAGAGGACGTTAATGCTAAAACACTGCGTAGGTATACGTAAGGGTTCTGTGTGGGCTCCATGTCCAAACAAGCCTGTTATTACTAGGATGGATAACCAAGGTTCATACTGGGGTATGTGGCCTGAGAAGGAGCAAGGTCTGTGTCGTAAGCACGCTCAAGAGCGTATCGCTAAGGCTGTTCGTACTGCTGCTTCACTCACCAACAAGCTGGCCAAGGTATAGGAGAAGTGTGTTCGGAGATGAAGTCGGAAATGAAGAGGGACTGGAGAGAGACAGAGGGGTTGGACTATACTGCGACAGGCATTCCTGGCATCCTTGCTTGCTACTCTTCTAAGACTGCTCTGGATAGAGCCCCCATGTACATCTGCGCTTATTGTGGAGGTAATACTAAACAAATTCGCGCTGATGGGGGCCAATACATCAGTAGACGATGCACCCAAGAACCATGCTATACACTAGCTAGTATGACAGGTAAGGCACATTGGGAAGCATCCAACGGATTGATGTACTAATCAAGTTTCAATCGTTCGAGGTGCTTTTTGAAAAAGGCTTACAGTTTCCAGAGAAAATAAATAATGGACCTATCCCCCTCCAAAGGTAAATCTATACTAGACCTTGAGGGTTCTCTGGTCCACCACTTCTATTCTAGCGACTTTCGAGGAAAAGTCAATAGCCTAACTCTCAACCTTTGGTAAAACTAGATAGACCCAGCAGTGGGTGTATCAAGGTGAGATTGAGAGTTCCATCCCCGGCTGGTTCTATAAGTCTCGACGAGAGATTGAGAGTTGGCCTCTTGTCTTCTTATATGGAGCTGCTATTCTAAGGGAGTAGGGAAGAACTGAATAGTGAGTCCTGATGGGGGTCAAGTAGCAACACCGACCTAGATTACCGGTTGTACGTCTGCTTTGAGCCGTCAATCCACGTTGTATCAGTCAGCGACACTTGTTCTAGAGTCGTCCTAGGCGCACGCTAGACGGTCCCTCCTGCACTTGAGCCGTTTCGATTACGTTGTATCATCAGAAACGTGCCGTCCTTCAGAAGCACCACGAAAGGTACCGTTGTGGGGTGGATGGTGGCTAGGTCAGCGCAAGGTGACGTTGCTTGACTTCCATGAGGACTCACAGATTTGGCCCCAAGAGCCGCCTGCGTTGGATAAACGAGGAGCCAACGGGGTCAGAACCACGGAGACTCTCACCTATAAAGTGAGAGTCCCCGCCCCGGAAGGTTGTCTCAACCCTCTAGTGAGGGTTGAGAGTTGAGGACTTGTGTTTATAGTGCCTAGCTGCTATTCTGTTACTAGGAGAACGGCTACCCATGAAAGGGGTGCAGGCAGTATGTCACACTTTGTAAAGCAGATGTTCGCACGTTACGAGGAAGGTGACTCGGTGAGAACAGCACCGTGGCACTATTCCGAAACGGGTGCTGATGGGCGTACTACGCTCGTCACTCCTGAGATGGAAGCGGAGTGGGCCGCACAGGGTCTATCCGAGCGTGACCAGTTTATGCACCTGTCCGGGCATGACTTCACCGTTATCGAGAAGCCGCTGTTGGTTTGTGACGACTCCGACCTGTTCGCTGTTGCGGAGGGTGACGAGGAATCCGCTGGAACCATCACTCGCTCTGGGTTCGGTACGTTCATCCCTGGCGTGAAGGCGCTTGTGCGTGAGGACACCGGAGAGGTGTTCAATACGGTGGGCGCTGGTTACGAGGTATTCCAGAACAGCCAGCTTTGGGACTTGGTTGAGGCTATCCTAGAACAGCCGAACGTGTCCTGGGAGACTGGTGGCACCCTAAAGGACGGTAAGGTCGTTTGGGTGCTGGCAAGCGTAGATGAGGCGTTCACCATCAAGGGTGACGACTCTGATATGCTTCCGTTCATCGTGGCTACCGCCTCGCACGATGGCACCGTTGGTATCTCGGTGCGTAACAGCAACATTCGCGTAGTGTGTTGGAACACGCTCGACGCTTCCGCTGGTGAGTCTAAGGCCACGGGCCGCGAGTTCACGTTCAGGCACACTAAGAACCTTGGTGACCGCATCGAAACGGCGAAGCTCGTTATCGCTGGGTCGAAGAACACTACACTTCGGTTCCGCGAGTTGGCCGAGGACTTGGCCGAGGTTCCGTTCGGTGAGGTTGCTTGGGCTAGGTTCGTGGATGAGTTTATCCCTGAGCCTGCTGGCATGGTCGTGACTGACCGTGTGAAGGGCAACATCGAGGAAGCTCGCGCAAAGGTGCGGAGCATCCTTGCAAGCGAGTCGGTTCCCGAGGCTCACAAGTTCACCGGCTACGGTGCGCTGCAAACGGGTATCGAGTACCTTGACCACCTGCGCGGTTGGCGTAACCGTTCAACGTACTTGGGCCGCACTCTCATCAAGCCCGAGCCATTGAAGGACGCACTCGTTCCGCTCATCCGTGAGTGCAGCGAGTACGAGGCTGCTAACAAGGCGGTGTCGGTCCCGGTCTAACTGAATACGGGAATCACCGAGAGGGTTGGGGTGCATACTCCCCCAACCCTCTCTTCCATGTTGAGGCTTCCTGCCGGGGTGGGAACTATAAAGCGCGGATTGAGGGTACCCACCCCGAGCGGTTGTCTCAATGATAAGTTTAGAGTTGGAGCCTTGAAAGGTGTTGCGTGTGTGCTATACTGAGAGTAACAGGAGGATGAGATGAGATATACACCTAGAACTAAGAAAGAACTACCGGTCAAGTACATCGTTCGTGTTCGTGAGGATGAGAATGACGCTCGTACCGAGAGAGCATGGGAGTTCTTGAACGGTGTTGAGGCAGCCGACCTATGCTATCGTGCAAAGCAGAGCGGCCTATACTCTTACGTCCAGAAGATATTGGATATGAAGCAATTGGAGCGTGTGTGATGCTAACACAAGAGGAATTTGACTTGGCTACTTGTTTGTATATGGAAACGTGCGAGTTGTTGAATGAAGCCGATAAACTTCAGATAGACTTAGAGAGCGACCCCGATAAACTCCGTGAGTTGATAGAAAAACAGAAAGTGATATTGGAGCAAGCCAACAAATTGCAAGACCAGATAGAAGAGATAATAAGGCGTGTGTGATGCGTACAGGGGGTAGAGATGGATGCCATCGAACAGGTCAATGATATTCTGCGCGGGTCGTATGATGAGTACGGTGTTAGTAAGTGGTGGAACCGGCCACGGCATCAGCTTAATAACCGAACGCCACTAATAGCGTGGGAAGATGGAGACTACAAGGCAGTATTAAAACTAGCACAATGGCTAAAGGATGGAGGAGCTACATGAGTAGATACGAGTTCAGGTTTGTGGTAGATGGTACTATCAACAACCATGGTGATGTAGAATTCACCATTGATAGCGAAGCTTCTGATGGTGATGATGTGTATGACAACGAGGAACAAGAGTGGTATCGGTTGGGTCATGTTCAGCCAGAGGTCGAGGACGACTTCTACACGACTCACTATGAGTTGTCGCGGAGAATACAAGAGCTATGAAGCCATACCCAACGCTGTGTATGAAATGTAAGACTAAGAAAGCGCGGACCGCTGGGAAGCTGCGTCGCGATGCGGTATTGACAGCATGGCACTATGTATGCTATAATTGTGGATGGAAGGCGAAATGGGGTAAATACGAGATGCAATCACTTGACAATAGTTGAGTGATGTGATATACTATATTGTGGTGGTGATAAGGAACCAGTTCAACGTAGCTGTCACATGGTCACCACCATATATTAGAACCAGCCTCGGTTAGCGGTTATGCCATGGTAAGGCCGGGGCACATATGAGATTCACTGGGGAGTGTACTGGTCTCCAAAGCCACGAAAGAGGGTTCGACTCCTTCATCTCATGCGAGCAGGGTTGCTGGTGTGTCCTCTCTTATACTAAATGTAAGTCCCTATGACGGCACATCAGTCCCTGCGTGAGTGGGTATAGCGCAGTTTGGTCAGCGCGCTTGCTTTGGGAGCAAGAGGCCGAGAGTTCGAATCTCTCTACCCGCACTCAAGAGTTCCCGTATCTTGCATGGGTATCCAAGTGGCCAAAGGACGCGGTCTGTAAAACCGATGGCGATGCCTTCGGAGGTTCGACTCCTCCCCCATGCACAAATGTGTTCGGAGATATTCGCTTCACATAGTTTGAGGGCCTTGTATGAAACCAAGGCCCTCTTCTTAATTTCTAATCATCTCTCCAGTAATCTAAGATGTCCATGTCTATGGAATCACCAATCTCCCAATCAATGAGCCCACCAGCATCCATCTCATCAAGACGATTAGCAATCTCCCATTCGATTTCTTCTGGGTCTGTAGTATCATCTTCAACCCATACGACTACTTCTGCGGTAGGTGATGGTCCCGCTACCTTTACCGTATACTCTGGCATATTACAACCTCTCTTTCATATCATTCTTTTATCCCATCTACAAAAGGCTTACAGTTTACAGGGAAAATAATTATTGACCCTATTCTCCCTAGACGTTGCCCGCTTCCAGGCAACGTCAAATACAGGACCGCTCTCCGGCCTCAAGTTCAGGATAGCAGCCCGCTCAATAAAGTCAATGGGCCATCCTTATAGGCGTGGTTGAGAGTTCCGCCGCCTTGGTGGTACTCTCAAGGTAGCCTTTAGGCTGCTCGGTACACTCGTAGTCTAGTGCGGCACTTACGACATACGAATGTTCTCTTAGGCATCCTATGACCACGGCCCTGTTCACCATGATTTGGGCATTCATAGACGATGTTGCCTTGTGGCATGGCGACCTCGGTGGAGTCGTAGCATCGCTCAGGTGAGATACCAAGCTCACGACACTTCATCTTCCAAACCCAGTCATGCCCATGTTTCGCGGGAATAAGAGCATGGGCAGCTTCGTGAAGCAGAGTCGCCTTGACTATCTCCCAGGTATTCAACTGTACGAAATGCTCAGAGAGGGTGATGGTGTTGAGGCGATGGTTGCACGACCCAGCCCTGCTCTTGGCCCTGTCGAATCCCAGTGTCCAGTGACCAAGACCAAGCTTCGAGAGAATATCATGGCTCTGCCGGTGAGCATCTCTCAGGTTCATACTCTTAGATTAGCACCCTGTTGGAATAAGTGAAGGCTCTAACTCTCAAGGTCTACTCTAGAGTACCCACCCCGGCTAGTTCTCTCAACCCTAGATTGAGGCTTGACCTATTGACTACAGAGAGTCCTAATGATAGACTGAGGTTATGCCTAAGTTCGAGATTATTTCCCAAGGGAATGATAAACTTGGTCCTCACCCGTATCATGTAAACCTGCCTAGTGGTGATAAGTGCGTTGGCGCTACTAACTACTGCAAGGGTAAGGTATGCTATACAAAGAAGTTTGCCCGGTATCCTAACGTCTTTCGTAAGTATGAGGCTAACTGGAATCTATGGCAGACTGCCCCCGCAGAATATGAGGCTAGGGTGTGTCGCGACCTAGACAAACTACCACCCAACAAGGTACATGACTTTCGGTGGCACGTTTCGGGTGATATTCCTGATTGGCAATATGCGCGTATGGTTGGGCGTATCGCGGAATACTATCCTAGAATCAACTTCTGGCTATATACTCGGTCTTATCACGTTGACGATAAACTGACTCTAGTGATTGAGGGACTAGCCGAGAACTATGGTAACATTCGTGTATGGTACTCGACTGACCCAGAACTGCCGCCAGTCCCTAATCGTTGTGAGGCAAGGATATTCGATACCGTGGCAGAGGCTAGGGCGCAGGGTTACGCAGTGTGTCCAGAACAGATTGACCGGAAGCCTGATTGTGAGACTTGCCGGTTGTGTATAGATATAACAAAGGATACTTTCAAGCTGGCGCTTATCCGACACTAGGGAAGGGGAGCGATGGGACATAGGATAGAATCCGAGGGAACACGCATCATAGATGGTAGGGTGTTCAAGGTAACGCGGCTTGCTACAGGCTTCGGAGGCCGCTCAATCTCAAAGGATGCTTTCGGCGGGCGCAAGGGTGCGCGGAAGGGCGGGAGCATCGGGATGCGAGATAGCTCAGTCGAAAAGCACGTAGTCTAAAGGCGGGGTCTAGGGACCCCGCCCCGGAAGGTTGTCTAAACTATTACTTGAGAGTTGGCCTCTTGTGCTTTGTGCTTAGTTTGCTACTATAGAACTATGAGTAAAGGAGAGAGAAGTGGAAGATAACGGATTCCTACTGCCTAGCCGTGGTGATGCAGGCGTAACCGACGAAGCGTTCTTGCTTGTAATGAGTACGCTTATTACTGAGGCGTTCGTGATGCACCCACTTCTTGGAGTCATTGTTGATAGTGAAGTTGAACACCGAGCCGATATGCCTCTTGATATGTTGGATAACCTAACGATTGCTGCGATGCGAGCTGAGGTGTATACTGACGGCATGAAAGCAATGATAGATAACTTTGAGATTCTCAAAGAGAGTGGTTTCGCTATGCCCGAAGGATTCATACCCGACGACCTAAGCGGATTGGAGTAGTAATGGATATCATGGAGATGGGTGGATTCAGTAAGAATGAGGACGGCAGCTACAGGCGTGGACCGCGTTTCGACATCAAGGTTAAGCTTGTAGGAACTGATGGTAACGCCTTCGCCCTTATGGGTAGGGTTACTAGCGCTCTACGTAGGGCTGGAGCGACCAAGGCAGAGACTGATGAGTTCTACGCCGAGGCTACCAGCGGTGACTATGACCATCTGCTACAGACCTGTATGGCATGGGTGGATGTGTCGTAACTCTTTATAAAGGTTTGGGTGGCTGGCCGGTAAAGTGACTCGGCTAACCGCGTTCCCAGCAGTCAGCTAGGGCATCCGAGACCCGGTAGCGCTACACGGGAGATTGCCTTAGCCTCACCCATTACTTGAGATAACCTTCCGGGGTGGGTACCCTCCACCCCGACATGAGGGTTTGCCTCTTGACTTGGTGGGTGTTGTCTGCTAATCTAAGACTATGAGTAAGCACCGCCGACGTGAACAGAAGTCGAAGCACAAGTATTTCTCTGGCCTGCGTGGTGCGCCTATGAAGGCAGGCTATCGCCATGAAGATAGGCGTAAGCAGGAGTCCAAAAAAGCGTGTCGAGGGAAGGTGGAGTGGTGATGGAAACACCGGATATTGAGACGTTGATAGAGTGGGAGTCTGAAGGTGGATGTGAAGCTACCGATGGATGTTGGGTCGAGCCTGATGGTACTTGTGAACACGGCAAGCAATCGTGGCTCCTAGTGATGGGGATGATATGATGGATGAACCTGTGTTGGGAAGGTTGTTGCCGTATAAGTTTACTCCGAAGCCGCGTGAGCATATGCTCGTAACGTTCATCGGATGGACGCTGTGTGCTATTTTCAATGGTATCTATGCGGGTACCATCGTGGGCATCGTGGCCCTGATAGTGAAGGCGGTATGATGGAGACAGCGCCAGTAGTAGATAAGCCCAACGCTCCGCTTATCTATCAAGATAGCGCGGGGCGTGACCTATGCGCTGACTGTGCTGAGGATGTAGATATTGAAGGTCCAATCATCGTCTTCGTGAACTGGCGTGATTATGACCACCGTTGTTTCTGGTGTAAAGAACGATTTGAGGTGGATGAAGATGAAGTGTGCAATTAAGGAATGTGGTAAGACTATTCCAAAGAATCGATATCGTTGGACCTCAGCATACCGCAAGGCTGATGGAGTGCTTGGTCCTAAAGGATTTGAGGCCGAGTTCTGCAGCGTTGAATGTTTTTTGCGTGGTGTTGAGGGTGTTGAACAGTGGGCATGGGAACAAAAACTCTTTGACGTAATTAGTTCTGTAGGTGGAACAGAAGTTCACGTGCATGACTATGAGGATGATGAAGTAGAGGTCTAGACTACCCACCGGGGCTGGGACCCTCAAGTCCTGATAGAGCCTTGGAGTCTTGACCTAAAAGCGCGGCGTGATAGAAT